>Ga0265780_10008915_pt1 | contig 12118 bp, 11 predicted proteins | sample P1T30metagenome_FD_192432 | JGI IMG/M metagenome (GOLD analysis project Ga0265780, IMG submission 192432) | Plant litter microbial communities from East Loma Ridge, Irvine, California - P1 T30 | ecosystem: Environmental > Terrestrial > Plant litter > Unclassified | place: USA: California... | reverse complement strand
GAGCAACGTATTTCTTTTTTGTGAACATTTGATAATTTAAGTAATCAAGAACCGAAGTTCCTGGCACCTTCATCAAACGCCCACACTTATCGACTGTTAATTTTTAAAGAACTTTATCCGGTACTGCATCATCTGCTGTTTGCTTCGAATCGTTGTGTTCGTCAGCAGCAGAGGAAAGAGAGTATGAAGTGTTTTTCGTTTTTCGTCAACCCCTCATTTCGCTTCGTCTCAGATTTCTCTGCCGATCTTGCTGCCGTAACCGCTTGATTACGTTAACATTTTTCGGTCATGCCGAAGCGGGGGCGAACTATAGCAAACCTCGGCGGGGTTCCGCAAGACCCTATGCGAAACATGTTTCAGCTATTTCAGTCAGCCATGATTTTGCTGGATTGGTTCCGTGCGCACGTAATACTCCGTTGCAAGGTATATTCCTTGGCTGATTGGCAAGGCCCCTACCCTCTCGCGCTTGCTACGCATCCATGGAGAAAGAATGAAGCACACCGTCTTGCGCCGCACGGCGATCGCCGCCGTTTGCGCCTGCTGGCCCCTGGCAGTCCTCGCCGAAGAGATTCGCGACCCGATGAACGTGGTCGTCGTGAGCGGCACCCGCGCCGAACACACGAGTTTCGACCTGCCGGCCGCGGTTGACGTGGTCGATGCGGCGCAGATCGGCGACACCCAGCTGCGCGTCAACGCATCCGAAGCCCTGGTCGCCGTGCCGGGCATCGTGGTGCGCAATCGCGAGAACTATGCGCAAGACTTGCAGATCTCTTCACGCGGCTTCGGCACCCGCTCCGCCTTCGGCGTGCGCGGCGTGCGCCTGGTGGCGGACGGCATCCCGGCCACCATGCCCGATGGCCAGGGCCAGGCCGCGACCTTCAACCTGGATCTCGCCGAGCGCATCGAAGTACTGCGCGGCCCCATGTCCGCTTTATATGGCAACCATTCCGGTGGCGTGGTCCAGCTCTTTACACGCGAGCCGACCGATACGCCCACGGTCGAAGCCAGCTTCACCGGCGGCAGCTATGGCCAGCGCAAGTTCGACACCAATGCATCCGGCCGCAGCGGCGGCATCGGCTACCTGCTCGATGCCTCGCGCTTCGAGACCGACGGCTACCGAGATCACAGCGCCGCGACGCGCAAGCAGGCCTACGCCAAGCTGGTCGTCGAACCTTCGTCGACCAGCCGCCTGGTGCTGACGGCGAGCGGCTTGCGCCAGGAAGATACGCAAGACCCGCTCGGCGTCACCTGGGGCACCTATCAGCGCGACCCGCGGGCGGGCGAGATCGACACCACCGATACGCAGGCGCCCCAACGCACGCTGGCCGATCGCTATGACACGCGCAAGAGCATCGACCACCAGCAATTCGGCGCGACGTATGAACAGAAGTTCGGCGCCGACCGCCTGCAGGTGACCGCCTACGGCGGCAACCGCCGGGTCGTCCAGTACCAATCGTTCTCGCGCGGCTTCCAGGCGCCGAGCAGCCACTCGGGCGGCGTGATCGACTTCGACCGCGACTTCTACGGCATCGACGCCAACTGGCGCGCGGTGCGCCAGGTCGCCGGGGGCACCATGCGCGCCACGGCCGGCCTGGAACTGGCGCGCTCGAAGGATGCGCGCCAGGGCTTCGAGAACTTCGTTGGCGATACCTTCGGCGTGAAGGGCAATTTACGACGCGACGAACAGAACGAAGTGACCAGCGTCGATCCTTACGTGCAGCTGGAGTGGGAACGCGACCGCTGGGTGCTGAGCGGCGGCGTGCGCCATAGCCGCGTGGACTTCGATGTGAAAGACCGCTACCTGTCCAATGGCGACGATAGCGGCGGCGCCGACTTCCGCCACACCACGCCGCTGGTGGGCGTGCTCTATAAAGTCTCGCCGACCCTGAACGTGTATGCCAGCGCGGCGCGCGGCTTCGAAACGCCGACGATGAACGAATCGTTTTATTCAGGTACGGGCGGCGGCTTCAACTTCGCGCTCGAACCGGCCATCGGCACGCATCTCGAAGCCGGCGTGAAAGCCATGGTGGCGAGCGGCGTGCGCGTCAACGCCGCCGTGTTCCAGGTGAAGACGAAGGACGAACTGGTGGTCGACGCCTCGTCGGGCGGACGCACCAGCTACCGTAACGCCAGCGCCACCCTGCGCCAGGGCGGCGAGTTGTCGGTGGACGCCGAACTCGGCGCCGGCTGGAATGCGCGCCTGGCCCTGAGCATGCTGCACGCGGTCTATGACGAAGCCTTTGGCGCGGTGCCGAAAGGCAGCCGCCTGCCCGGCCTGCCGAAGACCAGCTTCTATGGTGAGTTGGGCTGGAAGGAAGCGGCCGGCCGCTATGGCGCGGCGCTCGAGACCATCGCCAACAGCCACGTGTATGCGGAAGACACCAACAGCGCCACGCCGGCGCCGGGCTATGCGATCGTCAACGCCCGCGTGCAGGCGAGCCAGCAGTTGGGCGGTTGGAAGCTGCGCCAGTTCGCGCGCCTGAACAATCTGTTCGACCGTGACTACGTCGGCTCCGTCATCGTTGGCGACACCAACCGCCGCTATTACGAAGCGGCCCCCGGCCGCAACTGGATCCTGGGCGTCAGCGCGCAGTACCAGTTCCGGTAGTACAAGGTCCATCGGCCGCGTGCTTGGCCAATGTCGGCGTCGCCGGCGCTGCGTGCGCCGGCGCGCCCGGCAGCGCGACATCGGGATACAGGCGCTCGAGCGTCGCCGTCACCGCCGGCACCAGCACCGCCTCGACCAGCCTGGTGGCGGCGCCCAGATCCGGCGCTTCGCGCACCGCCTGCCACAGGCGATCCCCGTTGATGCCGACGCCGTTCAACGCCTGCTCGGCCTCGGCCTGCCAGAACGGCGGCGCCTCGCTCTCCACATAATTGCCCCGTCCCCGGCCGAAGTGCGCCACCGCCAGGTAGCGCAGCATGGCACTGGCCAACAGCGTTTGCAGGAAGGGATTGGCGAACTTCACATTGGCCTGGTTGCGGTCCGTGCCCTGGTTGAAACCCCAGGCCGCGCCGGCCGCCGTGATGCCGCCGGCGATCGCGCCCAGCAGCGCGCCGGCGCCCAGGGTCAGTCCGCCCACCATCGCATCCGCCGACAAACCGGTCGCCGCCCCCGACACCACCGCGCCGAGCAGCCCGGCCTGCGCCTTGTCCACCGGCGCACGCACCGCGAAGTTCTCGCGTACGCGCGCGTTCACGTTCACCGCTTGTCCGGGATCGATGCGGTACAACGACAGCATGCGCGCGGTCGCGTGGTTGATGCCATCGTTCAGCCGCTGCACCAGCGCCGCCATCGCGAGATCCTGGCGGCGCTGCTCGTCCTTGCCGATGCCGACCGCCTTCAGTGCGGTGCGCAGCATGCCCCCTCGTTCTTCTCCCAGCGGCTCGCTGTCGCGCGCCGCCGCCGCGATCTGCTCGGCGCTCATGTTCAGCGCGCTCGCATAGCGCACGCGGTTACGCTCGGCCCACGCGGCCAGCAGGCGTGTATAGGCGGGGCGCTTTTCCTCTGCGATCAGGCCCGCCACCGATTCATAGAACACGTGCTCATGCACCCAGCAGCGGGCGAAAGCGTCCAGCGGCAACACTTCCTTCACCACCTGGTATTGCGCCAGGTGCTGCTTCCAGCGTTTGGGTTCGGCTTGTTCCTCGTGTGCCGGACGTGGCGGGCCGACCTGGTTGAGCAGCACGACCACCGGCTTGCCCAGCCACTCGAGGATCTTCATCTCGGATGGCAGGTAGCCGGCATCCTGCGGCGATTCGGACGAGTTGACCAGGTACAGCACGACGTCCGCCTCCTCCCTGGCCGCGCGCAGCGCCTGCTGGCTGAGCCAGAATGGGCGGTCGCGGTAGCGGTCGAACACCTCGCGCAGGAACCACCCAATCGGATTGCCGGCCAGCGCGAGACGCTTGTGCAGGCGTACCGAGTCGCCGAAGCCCGGGGTGTCCCACAGCACGAGCGAGTCGCCCTCTTCGGTGCTCAGGAGCGGGTAACCCTCCGAGATCTGGGTCACGTGGGCAGCGTCGCGGATCTCGCCGACGTCCATGCCGACCAAAGTGCGCGCCAGCGTGGTCTTGCCGTTATTGGTGTGCGAGACCAGCGCGAACTGGATTTTTGCGGGCGTGATCATCGCAGCTCCGGCAAGGCCAGGCCCGCGCCCAGTTCAAGCGGGTGCTTGTCCGGCTGGAGCAGATTGACGACGTGGGCCGAAGTGCCGTGGAAGCTGCAGAACTGGCGCCACAGGGCATGGCGTTCGGCGACGCGCTCGCCCCCCACCTGTTCGCCGATGCGCTCGAGCAGCGGCGACTCATCGAGCAGCACGGCCACGCCGCGCGGCACCCGCTTGACCAGGTAATCGAGCAGCGCGCCGTGGTTTTCCTTTTCGGGCGTGGCGGCAAGGCTGAATAGTACCGTGGTCACGGTGATGCCGGCTTCTTTCAAGGTCGTGTCGCGCAAGGCGTCCTTGAGCTCTACGCCGTAAGCGACCGCCGGCAGCAGCTGCACCCGCGTCTGTCCGCCCAGGGACGCGGCGGCGATCGCCCACAGGCCGCGGTCGCGCGGTTCATCGAGCGTATAGCTGTAGGGGATCACGCGCAGCACGGCCGGCGTGCCGGCACCGATGCTGTCGGCCAGCTTGCGGTAATAAGGCTGGTCGAGATCGATCGGGAAGTTGCGCTTCAGGCGGCCTGCGCGCACGCCCGCGACCAGTGCCAGCGCCAGGCGCGGCAGGATCACCAGCAGCAGCAAGGTCGCACCATATAAGTGGACCCAACGGTCGCCGACCGGCAAGCCGGCGGCGCCGCCAAAGCGCAGCTGCCCGATCTCTGCCAGCGTAAATCCCTGCAAGAACGGGAACACTGTCAGCGCTGGCGCGAACAGCCATGACAGCAGCGTATGCACCTGCTGCGCATCGAGGAAGGTGCTCTCCCATCCGGTGACGTATTCGGTGAGCAGGCCGCGCGCATACAGCGAGGCGACGGCGCCCAGCGCAAAGCCGGCCGCGGCCAGGTGAAAGGTACGGGCCAGGCGCGCGCGCGTGAGCGGCTCGCTCATCACGGCCCAATCGGCCAGGTAATGGGCGACGCCTTCGGCCAGCGCGGTCGGCAGCTTGCGCGGCGCGAGCGCCTTGCCGACGCTCAGGCGGCGCAGCAGCGGCGTACCGCTCTTGCGCCGGCGCGCGGCGGGCACGATGGCCCAGACCAGCAGGCCGAGGTAGACGAGCAGGTTCCAGCCGACGATCGCCAGCAGCGGCGCCGACAGCAGGTCGACGCGGTGCGGATCGGCGATGCGGTCGAGCGCGGCGCCCAGCAAAAAGGCCAGGAATGGCAGCGCGATCCAGATGCCGCTCATGCCGGGAGCACGGCGGGCGAATGCGCCGAAGGCCGGCGTGCGTTCGCCCAGGCGCTTGAGGATTTGCTCCGCGCGCTGCTGCAAAAAGTGATGCTGGTTGGCCGCCATATGGCTATCGGCCGCCTGCCAGGCAGCGAGCTCGCGCGCGCTGCGGGTGGCGTACATGCGATCGTCGTCGCTCAGGACCGTGTGGGCAACATCGGCGTACTCGATCGAGCGTACCAGCACGACGTTGCGTGCGACCTGTTCGTTCATGCTACTCCTGTGTGTAAATGACAATGTCGTAAGAGGCATTGTGCACCAGATTCCAGCAAGCTGGCAGTGACTTGCCGCACCGAGTCCCCGACACCGATAACAAAAAACCCGGGCATGGCCCGGGTCGGTGGTGTTCGTGGACGGTCGAGGTCCTGATAGGTCAGCCTTTGCGTTTGCTGCCGGAATGCGATGAAGGCTCGTCAGGACGGCCTTGGCGTTGCTGCTTGGCGGCGCCGACACCGGTCTGCCGCGAGTTGTCGGGGCCGGTCGGCGACTGTTGCGATCCGGCGTGCTGGTACTGCTCCATGCCGTGGCCGGATTGCCGCGACTCGCCCAGGCGGTCCTGCTCGCCGCGCGCCTGCATGCGCTGCGCCTGCTGGCGTGCGCTCCATCCGCCCGTCTGCGAACCGGCGCCGGCGCGCTGGCCGCGTCCCGTCGATTCGGACTGCATGGATCCGGTATTGCCTTTCGGGAAAGGCGTATCGAGCCCGCCCGGCATGACGTAGCCAGGCGCCCTGGACTGCAGACTACCTTCGGCGACCATCAACGTTTTCGGTTTTGCGCTACCGCGTGCACGGTTGTCTGCGCCCTTGACCTTCTCTTTCGACTTCATCGCGATCCTCCGCTTTGCTGAACAAGAAATTTAATCATGCGCCCCAGGGGTGAGTGTCTCTATAGGAGAATTGGTCGGCACGCTGTAGGACTCTCCTGACCATTAAGCGCCTGCGCGCTGAGCATGGGGTTTGTTTCCTGATCAGGCCTGACATCGAGCGGTATCGACTTGAGCTCGTCCATGATGCTCGGCCATTCGGGCAACACCGACGCGAACTGCCGCGTTGCATTGTCGAGCTTACCCATCCATTCGGCTGGCCCGGTAGCGTCGACCGGAAGACGGTCTGCCAGCAAGTCGCCCATCTTCGGCAGATAGATCCAGTGCTCGGGCGCTACCCGGATCTGCGCCTCCAGTTCGGCAAAGATGGCGGCCGTCAGCGCCGAGAGGTCGGCCTCGAGATCGCCCGTCTTTTCGTAGTAGACCGGTGCACCGAGCTTCAGGGTCGAGGCCAATCCGGGGCCGGGGCAGTCATAACCGACGATGACATTGGCCCGGCTCTTGATCGCAAACAGCGCGGTGCCGGCCATTGCCGGAATCAGGCGGCCGAAGAAAGGCACATACAAGACATGTCCGGTGATGTCGAAAACATCGGGCATCATCGTCAACGCCTCGCCCCGCTTGAGCACCCTCAGGGCTTTCAACACTGCGGTATCGTCATTGAACAGGGCGTGATACCCGTAGCCCAGGCGATGGAACAACTCTTCGAAACCCTGCAAGGCGCGATTCTTCAGCGGCGGGTTATAGAAAGCATTGATCGTCTTGCGGTGTCCGATTTCCTTGATCAGCTTCAGACATCCTGCAGCGAAATTGCCGTAGTGAGGTGTCACGAAAATGACCGGCGCATCGCTTTCCATGACCGCATCGAGATGGTCACGCCCCTCGACCCGGACATATCGGTCGAGAAAAATATTGAGCTCGTCCGTTTGCAGCGATGTCAGGTACTGCTTCATGAGCGCGAACTTGCGCATCGACACCCAGTAGCGCACATATACTTCGTGCGCCGCCGTAGCCGACATATCGGGAAACGCAGCGCGGATCGAGTGATCGACGCGTTTTTCAAGCAAGGCGGCAGCCTCGCCGCTCGACAACAATAATCGAGCGCGCGCGGCGGCGATCTGGCACCGTATGACCAGTTCGGGAAAATAAGCCATTGGGTATTCCTCCAGTGCAATCAGGTCGCGTTTCTAAGCGCAGCCATACGCGCTGCCGCAATGCGAGAAAGTGACTCGGGCATGCCGCCGGGAGCGCGCTGCCAGGCCTTGAAATAAGCTTCCAGTTGCTCGATCCGGTTGTGCCGCTCGATCTGGTAGCAATGCGCGCTCGCGCGATACAGGTGATGCCAGGAGAGCGTATCGTCGGGAGCGGCCGAAGCCGATACCTGCAAATGGCCAAGCAGCCAGCGCAACAGCGTTGTAATGGCCTGACTGTTTCCCTCCGGCCCGATGGCAGGCGCATCGCAGCTCACCAGTTCCGGACCGGCCCCGCTGGAAGCCGGGAAGTGGCCGATTGTCAGCAGCGTATTGAGCCCATATCGGCACAGCAATGGATCAAGTACGGAAAACCGGCATGCCTTGCCAAGGAAGCTGGTACTTGCCGTCGTCCCTGCCGTCAGGGTATGCAACTCGGGAAAGCTGACGTAGACGACCGCCTGTGGCTGCGCGACTTGAATCTTCACGTGTTTGATGACGTCGTGTGTCTTGCAATGCGGCAGATCATTGATCGCCGTACCCAGAGATGAGGATAGTTTGGCCAGTGCTGGACTCTCGATCAGGATCATTGGCAAGCTGCCGCTTGAAGCGAGTTCGTGCAGAAGTTCGAGCGCCGCACCGCTGAACGGCAACGCCATCAAGCAAGAGCAATTCTTGCGCAGTGCCGCCTGTACTTGTTTTGCGGCGTGATCGGGTGGCACGACCGGGCCATCGCTGAATGGCTGCTCGCCATGTCGGCGCTGACGCCGCTCGCAGGCGGCTTGCGCGCGCAAGGTCGCGTCGTCGTCGGTCAAACCGAGGTAATAGGCCATTCCGGCGGCCGTCTGCTGGATCGTCTGTTCCATATCGGGCGGCTGGTTGACAGACGCCTGGGAAACTTGGTGCCGGGAAGCAGGTTGGACAAATGTGCTCATTCGCGAAAACATCGGAATCCCCTAGATGGACTGATGACGAGGAGGTAGTGCGCGCGCGTCGCGAATGCCTGACACGATCGCATTCATTCCCAAACGGAGCCGGTTCAGAAAAAACACGCTGGCGAGCGTAATGATGAACAGCCACGCCAGTGTTGCAAGAAGATGGCTTGTCACTGCTGCGACATTGCGCCAGTCGCCAGGATGCAGCTCTACTGCCCTATTCCAGTCGACAGAATCTATCGACAGCAAGGCGCTGCTTGACGCGACGAGTTCACGCGCGAGAAACAGGCCGATATAGACGAAGTAACACGCGCTCAACCACAGATACGCATGCAGGATCATTGTTTGCAATGTCGGTCTGGGGACGCTTTGCCTGCGCATCGCCCGCGCGATCGCGGTGGCAATCGATTGCCGGACCTGCTGGTGAAGATTGTGCAGACCGCTCAGGTCGGACAGCAACCAGTATCCGTCAAACTTGAACACGGGATTGAGCGTGAATAGCATGGCAAACATGATCAGCCAAGAGAGCTTGAACGCGACCGGGCTGCCGGTGGCGAGAGCGTAGCCGTCGACTGCAATCAGGAAGATTGCCTGAAAATACACCCCCCCCAGGTCGACTACCGCGCGCTGACGGCGCTGCAGCTGCCAGGCATGCGTCACATCCGCGTACCACACTGGGAAAACGTAATAGAGTCCGAATCCAATGCCACCATGTTCACAGTGAAAATGGCGGCAGGCGGCGATATGCCCGCATTCGTGCAACAGGCCGCTGGCCAAGAACAGTGCGGCCAGCACGCATGCCTGCTCGATTGTCCAGTTGCCGTGAACGGCATGGTTTGCGGGTGACATGACGATGGCATGCATCAGCACGAACACGATGACAAGTGGTATCGCAAACCGGGGCTTGAACAGCCAGGATGAGTACGCCGCCATGCGGGCAGTGAACCGTGGCGCCAGCAAAGTCGCGCTGACTTCGAACGGACTGTTACGTGTCGGCAGTGGAGTGTCACGAAACAGGGCAGCCGGCAAGACTTGGTTCGCGAGCGTGATGAGCGTTGCGGCGGGAATTCGACTGCCCGTTTCGGCTGCGAATGCGCTCTCCAGTTGTTGTTGCGTTTCTGGCCCACGCAGCAGCGCAAGTATAAGTGCCCTTGCTTTGACCGAGATCAGAAAGTAATTATCGCCCAGCGTCAGAAGATATCTTTGCGCTGATCCTGCGCCACTATCCTCATGGATGACGATGGTGATGTCCGCCTTTAGCAAGGGGATCGACGCGTCGAGATGCGACATGGTGGGTCCAGCCAGTTTTCAATGTTGATACACCGGCGGTTGCGATAACGGGACTCGCCGCCTCGGAACCCTTCCTACTCCAGAACTTCAAAGAGGCTCGCCCAAGTACATGTTGACCTCCAGTCAGTCTCCGGCGGCGGCGCGACCAGTGCCTCCATCTCGAAGCGGGTCTCGAGGGCCTCAACCGAAAATTCTTCAACGGCGACATCGCACGCTTGCATGTTATTTCTCCATCGATATGATGAGTTGAGTGTCAAAAAACGCGGTTCGTGCGTTTCTATCTGCCTGGCAACCCTGCTAGGGTGTTTCATGTTGTAAATACACAAACTAAGTCTACGACGGCCAAAAGATACTGTCAAGCGGCAAAATATTGCTGTTTTACGATAACGATAGTCAACTGATATAGATTTAACACAATCATGTTTCTGTACAATGAATCGACACAAATCGAGTTTGCTACAGTACAATAACAATTGCCACAACGACAAAAATGTTGTGGCGAGCTCTTAAGGTGCATGTGGGCTATGGATAAATCTAACTTTCAACAGCGGCAATTGACTCCGCTGTTCCGTCTTTGCAAATTTATCCGTTGGCTTTTATTAGGGTACCTGGCAGTTCAATTCATATTTTTCTTGCTTCCCTGGATCGTTCCGATGCCATTAGAACTTGGACCGCTGCACATTCAACTGGACCCTGAGGGAATGCAAAAGGGCTTGGTGCGAGAATTGTCTACCCTGCAAAAAGTAATGGGCGTGTCGATAGGACTGCCAGCACTGGCAGCGCTGTCATTTGGTATCGTCAGGCTCGGCCAAACGTTGCATCGTTTCCAGCAGGGGCACATATTTGCGATCGATACCATCGCGCATCTGCGCGCATCGGCGGGAGCCATTTTCCTGGCAATCGTGCTATTCATCGTCGAGAAACCGCTGCGGGATATTGCCTTCAACTTGTTTGGACACGGTCAGAGCTACCCTGTGTCTATTGATGTAGGTTCAAGCGAACTATTGCTGCTGCTTGTTTGCAGTCTCTTTTATTTGATTGCTGGTGTCATGCACGAGGGCCGCCGTTTAAGCGAAGAGAACGAGGGCTTTATCTGATGGCAATCGTTATCAATCTCGACGTGATGCTCGCCAAACGCAAGTTAAAGTCCAAGGAGCTGGCCACCTATATTGGGATTACGGAACAGAACCTGTCATTGCTAAAGTCGGGGAAAGTAAGAGGTATCCGCTTTTCGACACTCGAGAAAATTTGCGAAAGACTTGCATGCCAACCTGGCGATATTCTCGAATGGAAACAAGGCGATGATGTCGCCGATAGCGACGACGCCGATCACCTCTCCGACACGTAATCGAGATGGCGCACTGCTCGACCTCTACCTGACGCCTTCATCTCGTGGCGTCTGCTCCGCGATGATTTCCCTGATCGCGTCCACAACTTCAGCTGGATTCTCGCGCTGTACCTGATGGTCGGAATCGACGATGATCCGTTTTGCTTTCGGATACATGCCCTTCACGGACTCCCTGGTCTTCTGGTCCTTATTGAAGGCGCCAAAATCGACGCCGACCGCCGTGTCACTCTTCGGTTTGTTGATGAGCATGACGATCGGCTTGTCGTCGATCGGAGCCAGTGCCAGGACCTGTTCGCTGGTCTGGTAAATGGCGTCGATCTCCTTGTTGACGCTGCTCGAAAAGAACAGCCTCTTTGCTCCACGTGCCCAGAAGGGGAACTCTTCGGACTTCTTGACCACACCTGGCAATAAGGGGTCGACAAGTACGAGGCCGCTGACTTCGTGCGGATAGCGCTTTGCGAACAGCTGCATGTACAAGCCGCCGAGCGAGTGCCCAACGAGGATGTAGGGAGGTGCAAGGCCTTTGTGTTTCAAGGTTTGCCTGAGTTCCTCGACAATTGTTCCTCCATCGCGCGCTGTTTTACTTTCCTGGCTGTTGCCATAGCCTGGGCGGTTATAGGCGAAGATCGACGCGTTCGGGGCCAGCGCATCCATGACTTTGTCCCATCCATCCACCGTGGCCCGCAATCCGTTCTCGAAGACGATGATGATGTTCGTATCCGGGTTCTCGATGGTCAGCGATTCGATCTGCCGTCCTGCGATCGTATCGACACTGGCGGTGGCGGGCGCGGCGGACACTCTTCCCGACATCAGCAGGCAGCTCGTGAGGAAGAAGATGGATAGCGCGTTCTTGGGATCGGTTCTCGTTTGCAGGGACATGGGATCGTCAAGGAATCGTCAGGTTAGGAGAATTCCATTCTTTCACGACGCCCATATTCCATGGTCGGGCATGCGCTGAACTGCATATCGGCCCGACAGATTGCCGAAAACGTGATCTGGACGGCAAGCTATTTGTCGGCAGCGGAAAGCAAAAAACCCCGACCAGATCACTGGACGGGGTTTTTCATATAACTAGCCTGACGATAACCTACTTTCACACTGGTTGCAGCACTATCATCGGCGCAAAGTCGTTTCACGGTC
>Ga0265780_10008914_pt1 | contig 12120 bp, 13 predicted proteins | sample P1T30metagenome_FD_192432 | JGI IMG/M metagenome (GOLD analysis project Ga0265780, IMG submission 192432) | Plant litter microbial communities from East Loma Ridge, Irvine, California - P1 T30 | ecosystem: Environmental > Terrestrial > Plant litter > Unclassified | place: USA: California... | reverse complement strand
GTCACGGTTGGGGTAGGCGACAAACGCGTAGCCGGGGTAGATGAAGTATGGCTTAGCCTCGGCCATGAGCTCAGGGCCCTCGACTGTCTTGACCTTGCCGTCCTGGTAGTAGCTTGCCTGGTTCCTGAGTGCTAGCAGAACACCGCGCGAGCTCCACGAGAACTTGTATCCAAGAGGGTTATCTGAGTTCTCAGGTGCGGGCAGACCTCCGCAGTACGACTTGAAGGACAAGATCTTGCCTCCGGCCTTGTGTACTTCATCGATGGTGAGGACAGCCGAGAGATGGTCGACACCAGGGTCGACTCCGATCTCGTTCATGACTGTAATACCAGCCTCCTTGGCCTGAGCATCGAGCTCCATCATGGCAGGAGACACATAGGAGGTAGTGACAACGTTCTTCTTCTCGCGGATTGCCGACTTGATGACAGTTGCGTGAAAAGTGTAGGGGATCAAACTGATGACGAGATCCACCTTGCGGACTTCAGCGTCGAGAGCCTCAGAGTTGTTGACATCGAGCTATTATTGTTAGCGTTTTGATGGTAGATTTAGAGTCGTGTATATTACGCTGATGGCAGTGGCATTTGGAATACCCTTGGCCAACGCCTGTGCCTTCTCGAGAGTCCTGCAGGCTGAAAAAAGTCAGAAGAGGCATTTTGCATTTTGTGTTGTTCTTCTTACCAACGGTGACCTTGACGCCCGACTTTCCTAAAACATCGGCAGTAGGTCGCGTTCTTTGATCATTAGTTTGGATGTCTTCATAGCAGATTTGAATACCTACACGAAGCCTGCACCGAGCAGAAGGACCGACCTAGATGAACGTTAGCTTGTTGATTACGATAACCTGGGTGTTGCATCCACTCACTTTCCGCTGTATGCTCCAGTAGCAGCACTGCCGCTGACTGAGCCAATGACTTCCTGAAACTTGTCTGCATGTGTTAGCATTCGTCTAAATCGTTTCAATTAAAGCACTTACTTGTAATAGCTTCCATCTTTGCCGATTTGGTGCTTGACTCGATACGTACGTGAAGTTCTTTGGACGTTATATCGTTGATTGTTGAGTCCGACGGAGTTCAAAACTTTTAGCGGGGTGCTCCGTTTGCGCTCCGTCATCGCTGTTGCCACGCTCGTCGGAATGGAGAGTGGGGGTATGGGCGGCTCGCAGCTTCCGAGGAAGAGCCGAACCTAGAGCGCATTTGTTTAGGGCACATTTCGGACCTTGAGCCGCATGCGCGCCAGGCACGCGTTTCATCACTGGACATCAGAACACCATCAGCACAGCACGTCGCAAAGAAGACAGTACTAGGCAATAATTGAGGATCTTCTCTGGCTACATACCTGAATCACTTTGAGGTGAACGGCGCGTACACGCGCCAAGGATACCCCATCATGCCTTCCGCTGTGGATCACCAGGACGACCTGTGGATGGCTATCAAACAGGTACATCCAGTACTGCATGAGGAAGGCTGTACTTGAACTGACATATAGCAGATTTCCCAGTCATCCATGGGTTCAGATTACATTGACCAGCTCATACCTATCATGAAAGATGCACGATACTCTAACCAGCTGCAATCTGCATTTGATCAATTCTCAAATGATCGCGAGGCTGAGATCGAACGGATTTGTAACGCCAATCATCAGGACTTTGTGAGCTCTGTGGATTCCATGCTCCGGATCCGAGACCAGACTGTACAAATGAGTGGTGACATCCTGGACCTGAATAGGTCGATCCAGGAAAGCATCGAGAAACTGGCGGAGCAAAAGAAGGCTCTGGTGGACTCGCGAGGGGTACGGCAAAATATCAACGAGGCAACGCAAGCTTTGAACGCTTGTTTGAATGTGTTGAGAATAGCGAACAATGTCCAAGACATGCTGCGCGAGAAGAACTATTATGGCGCTTTGCGGGCGCTGGACGAGCTACAGACCGTGCATCTCAAAGCTATCGACCGATACAAGATTGCGGACATGATTGAGAAATCCGTACCCCAGACGCAGGACCAGATACGCGAAGCCGTCAAGACAGACCTGAGTACATGGCTGTTCAGGATTCGGGAGTCGTCGCAGTTTCTTGGCGAGGTGTCCTTCTACTACACTGATGTCCGGCGAACACGCAATCAGAATCGAGCTGAAGCAGACCCGCGCTTCTCCAAGTTCAAATTGAACTCTGCAATTGAGCTTGTGGCAGATGAGACTGACGAGTTTGACGTGCTGAACAACGAAGAGGCTGGCAATGAGACTGACTTTTCCCCGCTGTTTGAAGCGATGCATATCAACGAAAATCTCGGCAAGAGCGATCAATTCCGAACAGAATACGCGGCAGATCGAAGGACCCAGAAGGATTTGATTATACCTACCAAACTAAATCTTCTCGACGAAGAGTGTGGCGATTTGAGCAGTCTGCTGGAAAGTATCGCTGGTTTCGCCATCATCGAAAAGGCCACCATGTCCAAGACTGCCAATCTGCGGCATCAATCAGACGTAAGCAGGTTTTTCTGGTCTAAGTAGACGTTGCTAAAGATTACCCAGGTCGATGAATTGTGGGACTCAATGTGCCAAAGTGCCATCAATCTCATCAGCAAGAACTTACACACCGTGGAAAATGACGAGCTGTTGCTCAGAATCAAGGGTCGAGTAGCACTCTTCATGCTCACCATGGAGGTGTGTATCTTCATACTCAATTCCCAGTCCTTTACTAATAAGAAGCATAGAAATGGGGATACTCGGTGGCAGTAATGAATGACCTTCTACTGACACTATTCTCTAAATACTCTGAGCTTCTGAAGCAACGGTTCAGCGATGACTTCCTCGAGATCGTTACAACGGACGACTACATGCCAATGCCTATCAATAGCGTTGAGGAGTACGATAAGGTCGTAACTGTCAGTTGGTATTCGCCTGACAAAACGCGCGAAGAGCTCACGTATGTCTACATTGGTTCTCATGTCGTGCATGGCTGACTTCAGGTACAGCTTCCCATGTGTTCTGCCGTTCTCTCAGATGTATCCGCTATGTTGTATCGACATTCGCAACTTCCTCAACCAAATATACCTCTTTAGCGACGATTACTTCCAAAAGTCTAGCATCATAGACGAAACCCTACGCACTGCGCTGGACGACCTACTGTGCCAAAAAGTGTGCCAGGCACTCATCGAGCGGCTCTCCTCACAGTATCCCGGCCAAATTGTACAAATCTTGACAAACCTGGAGCATTTCGAGGTCGCGTGTGTTGAATTACAGGATCTGCTTTTCCAAGCACGAAGCTCACCAAGTGCAACTGGTCCAATCATTCTGGAAGCTACAGAACGCTTTAAGCTTGCCAAAAAGCAAGCGTCTGACCGCATTTTCGAGCTTGTAAACAGCAAGATTGACGATCTCATTGAGACCGCTGAGTACGACTGGATGGCTGTCAAGCCTGCCGCCGAGCCTAGCGAGTACATGCTCGAGCTTACACGCTACCTCTCGAACATCATGTCTTCTGTTCTGCTCGCACTTCCGACAGATATCAAGGAATTCATTTATTTCGACGCACTTTCACACGCAAGCACCGCAATCCTGGATCTTACCCTAGATGAAGGAGTAAAGCGCATCACTCCATCAGCGGTCGCTGACCTGGCTACCGATACGCGCTATCTCTCCGACTTCGTCTCCTCGCTCAACAACCCTATTTTGATGGAAAACCTGGACGAATTGACACAGACTGTCGCGCTCATGGGCACCGAGAACAGCGACGAGTTCTTCGATGTCGCGCAGCGCAACAAAAAGTATGGCAAAGTGGATAACATGAAGGGTGCGATTTTGTTGGAGAAGGTACAAGAGGGCGCGAAGGTCGCGGCACAGAGTCCAACCAAACCGTCGAACACCAGCGAGCGCTTCGGCACGTTGGGCAGTAGGTTTAATTTCCGATAGGAGGAAGTCGTGGTTCATTGATATGGTGATTATGCGCTGTTTGAGGTGCATTTTGCGGCGTTCTGATCATCCTTAAAGTTTGTTGTCGTATGAGTGATACACCATTGCTGAGTGTTAATTTAATGTGTCAAATTACAGTCCCTACAACTTTCCATATACACTCAACTGCCTTTCGTCAAGACTCATCAAAGTTGGCAGCGAAAGGTTTGTCTTAGGTAGACAGCGATGACGTAATGCGCCAAGATGTTTTCAGCTGTCGTTTGAGAACAAAGGTTGAGCACTACCAAAGTTAATCACGACTGTAACGTTGCTGCACCCACGTATCCCGGACAGACCTGTGTCTAATCGACTGCCATTCGAGCTAGTCCAACGCATCCTTCACGAGACATTCGCAGTCCGCAATCTTGCGCATGAGATGAGACTACGCCACGTTTGTCATGTGTAAGTATATCAATTACTATACACATAGATCAAGGACGACGGAGTAAACAGTCTGGCAGGTGCAGCAGAGTCAGCTGCGAAAGGCGGTCATCTCCAGGCTGTCGTGACACTGCTCCATCAAGGTGATGACGCCAATGAGTCTGACGAAAGCATGTGAGCATTTTCCACTGCCTCATCGATCACGGCGCAACGGTACCTCCGCTGTCAATTCGCAGCAAAACTATCAAAGTGGCGGGCAAGGATGGGTTGGACTCTATGCTTCCGCTGTTCGCGTCTTGGTGCTCTACTTCAATCGGCGCAATCGATGTATGAGGCTAAGTATAGGTAAGTATAGGCAATTCAGAGTGCATGTCAATCCACTCAGAGCCGTCCACATCTTCGTCACGTATGCTTCGGATAGCGCAATACCTCCCATGTGGTTCACCGCCACCATGCACTTGCCTAGAAGGTTTCCAGAAACGATAAATACTCGAAAGTCGGGTAGATTGGTCGTCAGCAGTTGCCAGTTTCTACTCAGCCGTTTAAGCTGTGTGTCAGCACTCAGCGAAGGTTTGTAAAGGAGGGACAAGCAATGCTTTGCCTCAAATAGACTTGCATTGCTGAAGGCGAATGGACTGATTGTATCGTGTTTGATGGATAGATTGGCTTGCAAACATTTTTGTAACGGCGTGCAAGTCATGTGACAGTAGTTGGGCCGACAAGAGGCCGGGATGATCCCTACTCCGGCATCCGTTTCGGCTCGTATTCGATTGTGATCTTCGAAACGAAGGAATACCTCCGACAGTATATTTTTGTGGTAAGCGTACAGGAAGGCTACACCATGTTTTGTCTGTTGCGTTGAAACACCCACGCAGGTATCGTCGTTGAAGCCCGATACTCATGTATGCACTGAGAGATCTATGGCTACAAGATTGCAAGAACGGCTATGGAATTTGGCATTGGTAAGTGGTGGCTCTCCTGGCCTTAAAGACGGGTTCTAATTGTGGAGACCACCAGGGCCGCTGAGAAGGTGCGTCTGTGCACGAGCGACATGCATTCGCCTAGTCACTGTCATCTTAGCATCCGAAATGTCTCCTGGATTTCTTATGCGCAGCATGGATCTTCCGCGTATAGCCATCTGTTCCGTTCTGCTGGTCGTTACCGCTCACCCAATTGCATGCTTTTTCAGACTCACGTCGGCGCTACCCAGGTAGACGGGCCCCGTTGTTTCTCGAACGGCGGCGCTCAGCCTAGACTTAAATCACACCGACCTCTTAGTCGGATGTTCCGGGTGATAATCCATGCTCTGTTTGAGGAGATGTGCATAAAAGATTGTCAACTTCAGGCACAATTGTACGCTTGACGAAAGCCACGACTGGGGCTAAAACATATAAGTACTGGTTTCGACGCGATACATAAGCTACAAGCGCCCTAACGCATTGACTACCGTTCAAACTAGTCGCTTGTCATTTAACGTCCATCAAAATGTCAGTCCAAGCCTACGATCCTCCTGTTATCAACGCCTTCCACCAGTGCGATCCTGCGGCTCACGTATGGAAGCATGATCCCAACACCGTCTACGTTTATGGATCTCATGACTGGAACAGCACTGTTCCTCCCGATGATGTTGGCAGCGTGGTATGTGTCCTCATGCCCTTGCGCGTCGAATTTGTACGCTAATTCTCAGTACAGTATGACATGAAAGACTACTACGTCCTTACTCAAACCAACATCAGCCAGCCAGCCAAGGTCTCCCAGAAGGTATTCCGTGACGAGTCCGCGATCACATGACCTCAATCTAATTCCGCTCCAGATTTTGGACCTCCCGGACGTGCCATGGGCTGCCCAGCAATTGTGGGCTCCCGATGCCGCGGAAAAAGATGGAAAGTTCTACCTCTACTTCCCAGCCAAGGATAATGAGGGCGTCTTCCGTATCGGTGTTGCCATCTCCGACACCCCAGATGGCAAGTTCAAGGCCGAGCCAAGCTTCATCCCAGGAAGCTACAGCATCGACCCGGCTGTCTTGGCCGACACTGACGGTTCCTACTACATCTACTTTGGTGGTATCTGGGGCGGACAGCTTCAGGCATGGTCCAACAACACCCTGGTAGGTCTTGCGATGACTGACGATAAAGCCATAAATCTCTAACAACCCGCAGAACAAGACCGCCTTTGGTCCCATCGAGCCTAGCTCAGGCCCCGCTCTTGGCCCTCGCTTCGCAAAACTGTCAGCTGATATGCTTTCTTTCGAACACGCTCCCAAAGAACTGGTCATCTACGACAAGGACGGCCAAGTCATGCAGGCTAACACCACCCGCCGATTCTTCGAGGGCCCCTCAATCAACAAGGTCGGCAACGAGTACTACCTCCAGTACTCTACCGGTAGCTTCCACACCGTCGAAATCGCCGTCGGATCCAAGCCAGATGGTCCATTCCACTGGAACTCGACTCTGCTGCAGCCAGTCAAGGGATGGACTACTCACCAGTCTATCACCAAGTTCAAGGATGACTGGCTGGTGTACTACGCCGATGCTTCGCTCTCTGGCCAGGACAACCTCCGCAACACCAAGGTCAGGAAGCTGAAATACGAGGAGGGCACTTTCTCCCTGGCTCAGCCCCAGCCAGTTCAGTAGATCAGCGCAGCTTAGTAGGTTTGGACTGCAGTCGTAGCAAAGTACGGCGCTTCAAACTCATCAAGATGTACAAATTCAATTCTCAAGCTGTCGACGCGTCGCTGTCGCGACACGGCATCGGGCCTTCTAGGTACTTACCTAGGTAGATCATTGTTCAATGCATTACTGTCTGATCAGACTTGTACGCGTCGGGCCCTCTTAAATCATTTCCAACGACCTCTCAATTGTTCGTGACAAGCATGTCAGAAGATTTCTGGGGCTGTGTGCTAACCATCACTTGTGAGGTATTGAACATACTACCATAAGGTCACGGGTTTCCTCATACGTTTCTAACACTCGGTTCAAAGTAATAGTGTGTGACCTAGAAGTGCTGGCACCGTCAGCGAGCCAACATCATGGAGACTGCCTCAAGTATGTCAGTATTGAGAACTGATGATTCGTATTAAATGGTTCTGAAATATACATAGCTAGGCATATGTTAAGGGTATTCTTATGGTGCAACGATCAAATACTTGCGCATGGGTTCTTAGAGCGGGGCCTTGCGACGTGAAGCAGCATGGGGCAGGCTCAGCTCACTGCTATTTGACAGCGGCAAAATTCGCGTCCGCTTTATACATGCGCGGAGTGATCTAATAGTTTCTAGGAGCATACTTGTACTTATAGAGAAGCCTCAAGATATGCGCTACTTTAGAATATTCTTATCTAGTCCTGCAAAAGCTTTCAATAATATCTAGGCTACCTTAATATCTTCTCGTTAGGTGAGGGCGGACAGGATTCCTGCCTGCGCCTGGTGCAACACGAGCGATATCACTATTTCTTGCGATAACTCGCACGGAACATCATCGGGTTTTTGATCACATGCGCGAATAGGGAGATTCAAAGCACTAACGATGTTGGATCAAGTGACGACTTACCACTTCTTTCATGTGCATACTTCTCACGCCTTAAAAACTATCAGTACTTGAAAAACCAGAGATCCGAATTACTACACGTTACAAGGCTCACACTAAGGTCATGAATAATGTCAGAAACAGTGTCTGATTTTCGAAATGTAGAAGATTGGGAAAGAAGTATCGACTAATCCATCGGTGTTTCCTCCCAACTTTCAGGAAGTACCCGACCCTTCTCAAACAAAATGGCTAAGCAATCGTATGCCTGGTCCAAGATTGAAGTCATTGCAGCAAGCTTCGAATTGAACTCTTTCAATCGTTCTCCTTGCGCGTCTTTGCAATTTTCCTTTTCTTGAAGGCAGCTGCGCATAAAAGAGAGCAATTCCTGATAGCCAAAAGTCCATGCCTCCGCGATCGCAACAAGTCCACTCATGTTCATGACTGCTTGGTGCTCAAACTCGCTGGCTGTAATTTCATGTACTGCATCTACGAACCAGTAGCAAGCCGGGTCCCCATCATCAAACGTTTCTGATGTATCGACCCAGGCGTCTTGTATCTCCTTCGCATTCCTCTCGTGGGGCTCATACGCCATAAAAACGAGACTAAAGTATAAATCCAGCGAGAATAGCTGTTTCTCTGATATTGTCCGTTGTGGAGATGGCTTCTTCAATTTTGCGATCGAGGCAGAGAGATGGCTAAGGTTTGGTTTCTCGGCCATGTACTTTTGAACAGTCTTGATAAGTGTGCTTGGCTCATCTTCCTCTTTCTTCCAGCAGTCTTGCATGTTGTACTTCTCTTGTTCTTCCGGATTTAGTGTTGTCATTCTTGAGCGATCCTGATAGGTAAATATGAATAGAGACAATGGTCAATAGAGAAGTTAGGGTTCCGCGAAAAGATTTATAGTGTGCAGAAGCAGTGTTTGACTCATGAAATTGACACTCAGCAGTCATCGATGCAAGTTTGAGCAGTCACTGCGAACGCTTGGTGACTCGCATACCTGTCACACCCTGCTGACTCCATCAGTATATGCAGATTCAGCACTCGCCATCCGCATAAACACAACATATTTGTCCCATATTTGACCCACTATCAGCGCACAAGCGTAATGAGCGAAAACCTCTAGACAAATATGAGCGAGCGCGAAAAGTTTATCCAGAAAGTCTTCGAAGCCCAAGCCGCATTAGACTTGCACGCGATGGCTATGGACCGGTTGAAAAGCCTGGTTATACCAATTAAAGAGACTGCAAAAATCATCCTCCCTCAGTTTCAGACTGGTCTCATGACTAGAAACGAGCCTTTTGTACTACAAGGCTCGCCTAAGTACCGTGTTGACCCGAGCTTCTTTGCCACTAATAAATATGCTCAACTCGATAAACCATACTCTTCTCCTTTGCTTTGGCCGTAACCAGGTACCAATCTGTGACATTAGTGTTCAACTATGACGGTTTGCAGAAAATCATAGGGCTCATACTGTGAGCCAAGCTCGTGCCCTCAAGAACGCAAAATCCGGCTCTACGAAACTATCAGAAGACAGACAGTATATCCTTCAACGAACGCTTCTATTCCTTGCACCAGTACAAGTGGATACTCAGTTCAATTCGCGCGTGGTTACAGAGGTCGGATCCAAGATGGGTGAACTCGTGCAGAACGAACCGGACGATTCGCTGCGGGAAGACTTTGCGATGCTCAAGAACTCCGCAGCTGGCAATTCTAAGGCACCTGATGAGCTGAGGTATACTTGGTTTGTGTCACTTATTAGAGTTATGCGTGCTTGGGGGGGTAGTTGCGATCTGTTGAGATCGCTGATGCAGATATCATTACACAGCTATGAGGAGGAGGAGCGCATTCTTGTGCGCCAGAAGGAACTGGATGTAGCTTATAATCTTCTCGCTATTATAGAGTTTAAAGATCTGTGGGCGTAAACCTGAGGAGAGTCCTGATCACAATTAAGGAGACACTTAATTTTAGATGTAATAAGACGTTTAAAGTTGTTCATATATATAAGCTTCTATGAGAACTTATGAGACAGTCTTCGCATGAACATAGCTAAATTTTCTTCTTTCTCTTCACTCTAACGTCAGCCCACAAGCGTAGTGAGTGAATAAACATGTAGAGTGACATGAATTAAGAACAGATCTCAATGTAAAGAATGTCAAAACCCACTCTTGGGAACAGTGAGGAACAATCGAAATAGTCCTTCACTTCCAGATATACCACTAACCTACTTGAAGTGGGATTTAAGCCTATACGGGCAGTATCTAGACCTGAAGAGCTAATCAAATAGCTCAATCAATGCCTTCTGAGCCCGTTCGATGGATCCATTCCAAGTGTGCGAAGACTGTACGAATAGATAATTACTGCCTATGAATATGTTTCGCGCCATTTTCTGCGGACTGGAAAGATTTCAATGAGTACTCGTGGAAAGAAAGAGTCAGTACGTAAGCACTGACTCCTTTTCTACAGGTCTCACAATCAATGACTCCCAACGTATGACAATTAACGGCAAAAGCTAGCAAGGTTGGGAACGTGTTGAGTGATGGTTTTCATTGACAGGTTTTGAGACCCAATTAATTAAGAAGCTACATCAAACAAATCCAACCCGACCAGTTTCATCCTCGCCCACGTCGCATACGCCTCATCCAAATGCTCCAGTAGAAGTTCTTTATCTCCTCTGATTGGGTTCTGCAAGCTGCGATAGCCCACAAGAAATTCTATATCGCTCGGATCCACGCCCCAATCGTGCACGATACCAAGAAATGCTAGTAACCATATCGAGATAAAGTCGTCGTTCACCTCCCACTTGAATTTCCTGCTGTAGTCGTTAAATCCCCAAGACACTGGCTTCAGGTCGGCGAGTACATCGAAGAGCCCATCTTTCTTCTTGTTTTTGTCAAGCTCTTGCAAGCGCTTTACTACGTCCTTCATTCTTTCATCTGCCATCGCTTGTTCCTGCTCTGTGCTAGCCGAATCAGGAACATTCAACTTCAGACGGAGTAGTTTCTTCATAAGGTCTTGTTTTTCATCAATTGCTGAGCGGCTTGACATGGCGTCCGGGGATTTGAGTTTATCGCAGAGCGCTGAGAGTTCGGGGGGCTTTGTCTGGCAGGTCTGCGCAGTCGCTACGAAGCGTTTGGTTGTTTCGTTCATGTTGGCTGTGTGTTGGCAATATATAGAAGATTTGCAGGCTTTGTGTAGATATGGTAAGAAGAGAAAAGGAGCAAGGAGCAATCTCTTATACCTTACGCAGGCTTCACGGACTTGACTAAATCATGTGTGACACACACTTCAGTGACGCATGCTTAGGTGACGCATACTTAGGTGACGCATGCTTAGGTGACGCATACTTAGGTGACGCATGCTTAGGTGACGCATGCTTAGGTGACGCATAAAATTCGCTCTACTATTCAGAGTCAGTCGATGTCACACGAGCACAATTTATATTCCAAAAACTCTCGACATTAGCAATCTCTGCCCCAACGTAATCACCTCTGCCCCATCGCCGTTCTAAACCTCAAGTTTCATCTGCGCCCAAAGCTGATAAGCCTTAATGATCTCCTCCGTCAAAGAATTCTCATACACTAGATCCTCAGGATAAACCCTCACAACGCCCATTAAATGCGTATAACCCATGCCCCATCTCTCTATAATTCCCACTACTGCAACCATCTAACACGTCATTGTCGGCCAACCAACATCCCAAACCTTATCCACCTTATTCCATGATCGGATTTCGAGATCGGCGAGTATGTCGCAGAGCGCATGTTTTGCGTCGTCTTGGTCGAGGAGGCTTTTCAACCTGGCGAGGAGGAGGTTGAGCGTGTTGTCCCAGGCGTCAGAGGCGGAAGGGGGCCCGCGGTTGAGCACCATGACCTTGAAGAGGAACTCGAGGACTTCAATGCGGTCGGGAGTCTCGGAAGTTTTGTCCTCTGGCATCTTCAGTATTTGGATTGCGTTGATGAGGCTTAAAGACGGCTTAGTGGAAATTTGCTCTTCATGGCGGCGTACGCACGAGATGAAGGTTTTAGTTTCTTCCTTCATTGTGGACGCGTGGTAAATAGGCGTAGATAAGTTGGCTTTGAGGGGATGTACTTTGAAGAAGGGAAAGGAGCAAGTTGCAATTTTTATATCTCGCAAGGAATTCACTAGCATCAGATATGTTAATAATTAAGCTAATTAAGCTAATTAGCCCGTTTTATTTCCTATTTAAGCGTGCAAGTTCTATAATATGCTCTGTAAAGACGTGCAAGTCCCTTTACGTAGCACGTTCGCAA
>Ga0265780_10008913_pt1 | contig 12120 bp, 11 predicted proteins | sample P1T30metagenome_FD_192432 | JGI IMG/M metagenome (GOLD analysis project Ga0265780, IMG submission 192432) | Plant litter microbial communities from East Loma Ridge, Irvine, California - P1 T30 | ecosystem: Environmental > Terrestrial > Plant litter > Unclassified | place: USA: California... | reverse complement strand
CGGAGCGCTACGATAGCCGTAATTGCTGCGGCACTCTCGGCTCTTGCAGCAGTCACGTCGGTTCTTATTAAAAACCACACAGGATGAGAGGACCTGTTCTAAAATGCCAATTTAACCCAGTGAAAAATCTCGCGCGTAGCGCCCGTGACTTAGCTGGCCTGCAGGGTAAGGAGCACTTTGTCGCTATCTTCGTTTCCGCGAAATAAAGGAAAAAATCTGACGCGGATCTCTCCTATCGGCCACAAGCAGACAGTCAAGCTCACAGATTGGGCCGAAAGGAAACGTGATCGCAATGGTCGAATATCGCACTCAACCAGTCGAGCCAACCGTGCTCATCGAAGAGCTGTCATCGTTCTGCCATCTCGCAGCGACCAAAGGGACAGACTCCGGGATGCTCATGTTTGGTTGGGATAGCAACTTGGAAATTGACGAAATGTGGCAGGACATCCCTTTGCCGCTAGCAGACATCGTTGACTATGTGCGAGCGGCAGAGCACGCCGGAACGATCACTGTTGGGAAGTCGGACATTTTTGTGAAGGCTAATGGATTGGAAATCACCTTATGTCACGAAGGTGATCTCCACATCAAATCCGAAGACGCTGCAGCACAGGTGTTCCTTGAGCGTTGGACAAGTAAAGGCTTCATTCCATATCAGGTTCTACCCCCGTGACCGAACATAGAGAACCAACTGTTTCAAGGTCCGCTTCGGGTCAGAAGCGAACTTAGCAAAAGGACCGCAACCGGCCAGAAGCAGACGTATTCAAACAAGAACGCCTTGCGAATTCTCCACCTGAGGTACCGCACTTGATACCGCACATGAGCGTCAAGGTGTGCAGAATAGTTTTCCATGGGATTAATGACCTGGCGGCGAAGATGCCGAACGGTCCGGCGCCGGACACCACGACGGTGTCGCCTTCCTTGATGTCGCCCATCTCGGCGGCCTGGTAGCCGGTCGCTAGCGCGTCCGTCAGCAGTACCGCATCCTCGTCTCCGATGTCGTCCGGGATCTTGTACGGGGTGGGCAGCGACCTGCCTGGCCAGGTACCAGGATGCAGGACTACCTTGGTCCAACCGTGATCGCGCACGTCGAAGTGCTGGTAGGCGTCGGGCGCCTGGTCCAGTTTCAGCTCATGCGACACGATGAACGAGGGCTTTGCGCGGCCGGCATGGATCAGGTCGCGCAGTTGCCGGTTGTTTGCCGTGGGGAAAATGTCGGCGCACATCACGTAGTCGGTCTGCTTCTCGTCTTCGACCGCTACCTGGTTGGGACCTCGATAGACGACAGCTTTCATGGTCTACTCCTGTATTCCGTCAGGAGATAGCCCGCCCTACCTGGCAAGGAGCAGCGCTGCATCCTGGCAGTTTGTTGATGAGCCCCGCGGGCCGGACCCGCAGGACCATCAATCCCACTACGGAAGCTTCTACCCGCTGAGAACCTGTGGCTTAGCGCTTCTCGTTCTTATGGCTTTGCGAACCTGCTTTAGCGTGTTGCTCGGATGAGCCGCCGCGCGTATTGCTACCGCTTTGCTGGTTACCTCCACCATCGTTCTTGTGGCTTTGGGAACCTGCCTTGGCATGCTGCTCTGGCGTGCCGCCGCGCGTGCCCCCCCCACTACTGCCCGTACTACCGCTCTGACTATTGCCATCGTTCTTATGGCTCATCGAGCCTGCACGGCGGGCTTCTTCAGAATCAAATTCGTGAGCATTGCCCGACGCGTGGGCAGCCCGGCCTCCCTCCGAAGCAATTTCCCGTTGCTGTTGTGGATCCATTGATGCAAAGCCACGATTGCTTGTATCGCTACTTTGGTTGTTACCTTTATTGCCGCCACCTTGGTTGTTCGATGCCATGATCGTTCTCCTTGAAAAAGGTATATCAGTCACGATAAATCTCATCGTGACCGTTCGACTGAGTTAACCATCCTAGCCGCGAACTACCAATGCACAATAGGACTGACCGTTCTTTGGAAGTAGGACAGGTCTGGCCAGCAGGCTCTTACAGAAGCGCGAAGTTCTCAGACGGACAGACATACCAAGGAGAGAAATCCTGTGTCCGCTTTGGGTGAATAGATGACAGCTCGGTGGCTCGCCAGGTAGGCCAATACGAGTCCGGTGCGCTGTTGCACGCCGATGTCCCTCGTGAATGACTTCCTGCTGCATCGGGATACCCTCAAGACTGCAAAGGTGACCTTGCCGGTGTTCGCCCACTTCTGCTACCGCGACGATAGCGGCGACCACGTGGTGTACCTGACCGAAAGCGGCGACCGGCGCCACGGTGGCAAAACCTTGAGATGCGCCGGATGTATGACGAAGGCATGTTTGGCTTCGACAATAGTCATGCCTTTAAGCCTCTACTCAGTGATCGAGAAACAAACGGTGCAAGATGATGGGAGTTCAACTGGTCGTCTGTGATCCAGACGAAACTTCGGTGCCGCCAGGCCTTCAGCTCGGCTATATTCCGCCTCGTCAATCATCTGCTGCGTTTTACTGGCCGGCAGAACGGCACACAGCCAGACTTCCGCCGGTGCGCTTCATGCATTGCCCGAAGCACGCCAAGAATAGCCGAGTCTGGCGGACATCATGCTTCGCCCGGATGGCTTAGCATGATGTCATGAAACCCGACCGCAAAACCCTCTTCCTCGAAGGCTCGATCCCGCGTGCGCTAGTCACGCTGGCCGTGCCGATCATGCTCGCCAACTTGCTGCAGACCGGCTACCAGCTGACCGACGCCTTCTGGGTCGGGCGTCTGGGGGCGTCGGCGGTGGCGGCGATTTCGGTCAGCTTCCCGGTGACCTTTTTGGTGATCGCGCTCGGCTCGGGCCTGGCCATGGCCGGCGCCACGATGGCCGCGCAATACGTCGGCGCCGGGCGCCAGGACATGGTCAATCACGTCGCGGCGCAGACCATGCTGATGGTGGTGATCACCTCGGTCGTGTTCGGCGCGATCGGCTTCGTGCTGGCGCCGACCTTGCTGCGATTACTCGGCGTGGCGCCCGAAGTCTACAGCGGCGCGCTGGGCTTCCTGCGCGTCTCCTTCGTCGGCATCCTGTTCGTCTTCATGTACGCCATGTTCCAGGCGCTGATGCGCGGCGTCGGCCAGACCCGCATCCCCTTGATGATCGTGGCCGGCACGGTGCTGCTGAACTTCGTGCTCGACCCCCTGTTCATCTTCGGCTGGGGGCCGATTCCCGGCCAGGGCGTGATGGGCGCGGCGTATGCGACCCTGATCACGCAGGCGCTCGCCGCCGGCGTGGGCATGCTGGTGTTCCTGCGCGGACGGCACGGCATCGCGCTCGAATGGCGCGGCTTCAAGCCCGACCCGGTCTACCTGAAACGCGCCTTCTTCCTCGGCTTGCCGGGGTCGGCGGAACTGTCCACGCGCGCGCTCGGGCTGATGGTGATGTCCTTCCTGGTGGCCAGCTTCGGCACGCTGGCTATCGCCACCTACGGCGTCGGCTCGAACATCCTGCAGGTGATCACGATTCCGGTGATGGGCATCGCGATGGCGGTGGCGACCCTGGTCGGGCAGAACATCGGCGCCGGCAACACGGCGCGCGCCGAGCGCATCACCTGGCTCGGCACCTTCGCCAGCCTCGTCCTGCTGACGCTACTGGGCGGCGTTGCCTGGCTGTGCGCGCCGTGGCTGGTGCGCTTCTTCATTCCCGACGACGCGGCCGTGATCGCGGGCGGCGCCCACTTCATCCGCATCATGTGCCTGGCCTGGGGCGGCATCGGCATCCAGCTATGCATCGTGTCGGCCTTCCGCGCCTCGGGCAACATGCTCAGTGCGATGATCATCGCGATGGTGTCGCAGTGGATGATCCAGTTCCCGCTGGCCTACGTGCTGGCCAAGCACACCACGCTCGGCGCGGATGGCCTGTGGTGGTCGTTCCCGGTGACGAATGTGGCGGTGGCGCTGGTGTCGGCGGCGTGGTTCGCGCGCGGCAGCTGGAAGACCGTGCGCCTGACCGAGGACGACCGGCAGGTGGCCGAGGTGGCCAAGGAGACGATGGTCGAGGAAGGCAGCCTGCGCTGAGGTGCCTGCACGCCGATCAGCCTTGCCGGCGCGGCAGCGTGAAGTAGAACGTGGTGCCCGCGCCGACGCTGCTCTCGACCCAGATCCGGCCGCCCTCCTGTTCGATGATGCCCTTCACGATCGACAGGCCCAGGCCCGCCCCTTTTTCCGCACCCACCGCGCCCTGCGTGAAGCGGTCGAAGATACGCGGCAGCAGCGCGGAATCGATGCCTATTCCGGTATCGGCCACCGACATGACCACTTCGCCATCGCTCTGCCTGGCCGACACCGTGATCCGTCCGCCGGCCGGCGTGAACTTCAAGGCATTGCTGATCAGGTTACCCAGCACCTGCTCGACCTGCGCGCGCTTGCAGGCGATCGTCAGGTCGCTGCCATTGACTGCCGCGCCGATGTCGATGCCGGCTTTCTCAGCCAGGGGCATGGCGAGATCGACGGCATCGCGAATGAGCGTGCCGGCATTCGCCAGTTGCAGGTCCGGCGACAGCGTGACGTGGTCCGACTTGGCCACGTCGAGCACCGAGGTCACCAGGCGATCGATGGTGTCGACTGCGCGCATGCCGCGCGCGACCAATTCCGGCGACGTGGCGGAACCGGCGGCCTGTGCCCGCTCCATCAGTTGCAGCGACATTTTCAACACGCTCAATGGATTGCGGATGTCGTGCGAGACGATATGCACCAGGGTTTCTTTTTCGCCGCTGACTTTTTCCGCCAGCGCGCGGGCGTCCTGTGCCTTGGCAAAGGCACGCCGCAAGTTGAACGCCAGGATGCTGGTGCGCAGTTCCGACACCGCTTCGCGCTCCACTTTTTTCCAGGGCACGGCGATGCCATTCACGACCTGCTGCCAGGAGTCGAAGGAAAAGCGCGGATGCAGGCGCGCGACGCCGCCTTCCACCTCGACGCGCTTGTCCGGCTGGCCAGCCCAGGTAATGGTCTTGGCCACTTCGGGCCGGAACCACAGCACATAATTACGTTCCGACTTGAGGATCGCGATGGCCAGCAAGCCGCTGGCGATGTCCTGGTACTCCCTGGCCGGCGCGAACATGCTGCCGAGCTGGTTGCTCGCATAGACTTCCTTCGACCCGTGGGCCGTAGCAAGCCATTCGACCAGTTCGTCGATCTGGGCGATGGACGGTGTCGCACCAACCGTGATCCATGCGTTCTTGTGGAAGACAGCGGCCCCGCCGCCCTTGGCCCCGACCAGGTCGAGCAGGTTCGGCGTGCATTGGGCCAGGCCCTTGGCCACGCTCTCGCTCTCCTCCATGAAGCCCAGCAGTGTGCCGTGCGTACGTTTCAATTCGTTCCGGTAGCGCCGGTCTTCCAGCGATTCCTTCAATGCCAGTTGGGACGACACCAGCTGCGCGATCATCTTGGTGGCCAGGCGCTGGTCGGAGCCGAGCGTCCTGGCGCCCAGGTGATGGCAAGCGATCAGGCCCCACAGCTTGCCGTTGTCGATCAACGGCAGCGTCAGGGTCGCGCCCACACCCATGTTCTGCAAATACTCGATATGCAGCGGCGACACGCTGCGCAAGGCCGACATGCCGAGATCGAGCGCTGCGCCGGTCGTTGCATTCCTTCCCGGATAAATGGCAACCGGCGCATAGCCCACGTCCGGGATCATGCGCATCCAGTTATCGAGGAATATCTTTCGCGCTTGCGCAGGAATATCCGACGCCGGGAAGTGGTGGTGGAGATAGGAATGCGCATGCGCCACCCTGTCCTCGGCGATGACGTCGCCATGCCAGTCTTCCGTGAAGCGATAAATCATGACGCGGTCATAGCCGCTGATCAGGCGCACCTGCTCGGCCGCGCGCCGGCACAGATCGATCAGCTTGGACGCGCCGAATATCAGGTGCACCGCATTCCGGACGAGCCGTTGCAGTGGCGCGGCCACGTCTTCCGACGACAAGGGCTCCAGCTCCAGGATCAATACGCCATGGCGCAGGTGGGCCGTCACTTCCCACTCCTGCTCGCGCAAGGAACCCGCGTGCAGAATCGGCACGATCAGCGGGGCTTGCTCGACCAGGTCGTCGGAGTGGATGTAGTGCTCGAGCGTTTGCAAGGCATCGGCGGACAAGTGCTCGGCAAGCGAGCGATGGACGAGTTCCCTCGCATCGAGGCCAAACGCTTCGCTGCAATTGAGGCTGGCATTGGTGATGGCCAGCGTCGCCGGTTCGATACTCAGCAGGACGCCGAATGGCTGGATCGATCCGGGAATATGTATGGGCTCATTCTCGCATTGGGCCAAGCTTGGCGCCACAGGCAGACTGGTCATGATTGCGCCTTGAAAAATGACCAGAATGCTTACTGTGCGTCGACCTGGCCTGGGAATGTCAATACTTTTGGTAATCTACCAAAATTACCTTTTAACATTCTAATCCAGAAGCCAAAGCTGAGCCAGACCGGGAATTACCCATTCGCGTTTTTTGCTTTGCTTTCAGCATCCTCTTACCGGCTCAGGCGGATGCCTGTTCTACACGCTTGACGTTCTTTTTCAGGAAAAACAGCGCCGCAGCGACCGATGCAAACAGCACGGCGACGCCCACTGGATCCACGCGCACATCCACCGTCACTTTGACATCCACATTTTTCATCGCTTCCCCCATGGTCGACCTCCGATAAATTAATAAAACTATATCAAAAATCCGGATCTCTATCCTCGAGGCCGCGTGTAGCGGATCACGCCTGCCGGCGCTCGGGATGGCGAAAGAGATGCACAACACTGCCCGGCGCGCCAGCCCCGAAGAATGCGGCCATGTTCCGCGCCGATGCGGCGGCCGCTGCCGCGCTGCGGGGAAACAGCGTGGATTCGTAGGCGGCCAGCGCGGCGTCGATATCACCCGGATGTCGAAGGACCTCCTTGGCCAGCTCCGCGCCGTCATACAGCGCCAGGTTGGCGCCCTCGCCTGCAAACGGCGACATCACATGCGCGGCATCGCCGAGCAGGGTCACGCCGGGAACCCTGCCCCAGCGCATGCCGGGCGGCAGGGCGTGGATTGGACGCAGGACGGGTTCCACCTGGCTTTCGCGCACGAACACGCTCAGGGGTGCGGCCCACCCCGCGAACTCGTCCGCGATGTGCGCGAGGCCGGCACGTGCATCGCGGAAGTCGATTGCGCGCAGCCAAGCCTCGGGCTTGCTCAGGGCCGCATAGCCGCGCACGCTGCCGCCGGCGTGGCGATGCAGCATGATGGCCTTGCCGGGAGCGACCGCCATCAGCGTGCCGCCGCCGATCGCCTCGATGGCGGCGTGGTGGCGCGGCGCACCGTGGATCAGGCCGAGCTCGACGAAACAGATCCCGGAATAAGCAGGCCTGGCCTCGGTCAGCAGCGGGCGTACGCGCGACCAGGCGCCGTCGGCGCCGACGACCAGATCCGCCGTGATCGACGCGCCATCGGCAAAGCGCAGCCGCGGCCCGGAAGGCCCGCTGGCGACGTCGGTGAGCTTGCGGTTCCAGACGATGGTCCCTGCGGGCAGCGCGGCGATCAGCATGGCGCGCAGCGCGCCGCGATCGACTTCGGGCCGGCCCGCGTGGCCACCGGGCTTGTCGAGCAGGACGACGCCATGCCGGTCGACGATGCGCTTGGCGTCTTCCGCGGGGAGGATGAGCGAGGTGAAGGCGCCGCGCAGGCCGGCGTCGTCGAGCGCGCGCTGGCCGTTGTGCGCGTGGATATCGAGCAGGCCGCCTTGCGCGCGCGCGTCCGGGCCGGCTTCGGCTTCGTAGACCGTGGCGGCGATGCCGTGGACATGCAGGACCCGGGCCAGCACGAGGCCGCCCAATCCTGCGCCGATAATCGCAATCTGTGTGTTCATCCAGCGCTCCTGATGCCGCAGCCTGGTGCTGGCGGCATCGCAAATCCGGCTGCATGCCGGATGGTTGAGGGAGACGCTGGTCAAGGATGCATGGCGCGTGCTTGACGTGTATTCGGCAGCCGGGCGAGTGCGTTCGCCTTGTGGGGACTGCCGTTTTTCGCGGCCCGGAAATGATAAACCAAACCGGGCCGGCGCACCATGCCTTACTTGACGAGCACCTTGTAACTCCAGGGCGCCATGTCGAAGCTGGTGGCCGCATCCACGCGCACCGCTTTGCCGGTGGCGAAGTCGCGGTAGCTGCCGTGGTGCAGGTCCTTGCTGAAGGTGGCCTTCACCGGCTCGCCGGACAGGTTCAGCGCCACGAACACCTTGTCCTTGCCGTTCGCGCGCACGAAGCTGAAGACCTGCTTCGGCACGCCGTTCGGCACCTGCACCATCTGCGCGCCGAATTCGCCGTTCCACAGCGCCGTGTTGGTCTTCTTCAGCGCGATCAGCTTGCGGTACAGGTCCGCATACGGCGACGGTTTCCACTCGATCGGATCGCGATCAAAAAAGGCGAGGCGCTTGCGGTTGCCGGCTTCCTGGCCGTTGTAGATCATCGGCATGCCTTCGCTCACAAACGTGAACACGATGGCCGCATCGACCGCCGGGCCGAAGATGTCGAACTCGGTGCCGTCCCAGGTGTTCTTGTCGTGGTTGGTCGTGTACAGCAGGCGGTAGGCCTGGCGCGGATAGAACTTCTGGCCCCAGGCGTAATAGGTATTCAGGCCGGTGGCGTCGCGCTTGCCCTTGGCGATGTCGTGCAGCGCGTCCCACCAGGTCCAGGCATAGCTGGCGTCGAACGCCACGCGGTGCATGTCGCGGCTCTCCCACTCGGCCAGCATGAAGACAGGTTTGATGGCACGCAGTTCGCGGCTGGCGTTGTCCCAGAAGTCCTGCGGCACCAGGCCGGCCGCGTCGACGCGGTAGCCGTCGATGCCGGTCTCGCGTACCCAATAGACCATTGACTCCGTCATGTAGCGGCGCAGCGCCGGCTTGCTGTAATCGAGGTCGATGATGTCGTCCCAGTCGAACCAGGGCGTCGGCCGCGGCTTGCCGCTGCTGTCGTTGGCGTACCAGTCCGGATGGCTGGTGCGCAGCACGTTGTCCCAGGACGTGTGGTTGCCGACCCAGTCGATGATGACGCGCATGCCCAGCGCGTGGGCGCGGTCGACAAAGGCGCGGAAGTCCTGCAGCGTGCCGAATTCCGGGTTCACGGCGCGGTAGTCGCGCACCGCGTAGGGGCTGCCAAGCTTGCCCTTGCGTTCCTGTTCGCCGATCGGGTGGATCGGCATCAGCCACAGGATGTCGACGCCGAGTTCCTTCAGGCGCGGCAGCTGGGCGGTGGCCGCCTTGAATGTGCCTTCCTGCGTGAACTGGCGCGTGTTGATCTGGTAGATGGTGGCGTTTTTTGTCCAGTCGGCGTGCTGGAACTGGACGTATTCCTGCGGGGTGTAGGGATCGGCGGACTGCGCGGCTGCCTGCGCGCCGACGCCGAAGCCGGCTGCGCACATGGCGAGGGTCAATCGGACAAAAGCTTGCTTCATCGAGTCTTCTCAAAAAAGACCTGCTCGCCAGGCAGGCGGGAAAGGCCGGTCTTGCACGGCCAGCGTGTGTGATCCGGCTGCGCCGGGCTGCTGCTGTATCAACTCATCATTATCACTTCATCATTATCGCCGAACGCCGCGAATGAAGGCGCTTGGGTCTGCGCAACGATGCGAGGGGATTCGGCGCGTACAAAAATAGTTGTAGACGACCGGTCTAATTTATTCTAAGATCAATCCATGTCAAAAACGACCGCAAACGAATCGACCGAAGTCCGCGAGCATATCCTCGCGGTTGGCCAGCGCATTATGGCGGGCAAGGGATTCTCCGCAGTGGGACTGACCGAAATCCTGACCAGCGCCGGCGTACCGAAAGGCTCGTTTTATTATTACTTCGCGTCCAAGGATGCGTTCGGCGTCGCCTTACTGGAAAAGTATTTCACCGATTACCTCGGCCAACTCGACGCCAGCTTGCAAGGCGCGCCTGCCACGCTGCCCGAGGGACTGATCCGGTATTTCAAGCAGTGGCGCAAGAATCAGCTGCAAGCCGAGTGCGATGGACAATGCCTGGTCGTGAAACTGGGCGCGGAAGTAGCGGACCTGTCGGAGCCGATGCGCCTGGCATTGAAACAAGGAACCTCGGGCATTGTCGCCATCCTCGCAGACGCCATCGCGCGCGGCGTGGCCGGCGCTTCGCTCGCCGTGGACAATCCGCGCGCCGTGGCGGAAAGCCTGTACCAGCTGTGGCTGGGCGCCAGCGTCATGGCCAAGATTACGCGCGACGCTAGTCCGTTCGACGCCGCGATGCAGTCGACAAAAGAATTGCTGCACCTGCCCCGTTAAACGGGCTGTTTCAAGCGCTTCGACCCGAAGCGTTTTTTTTGAATCATCACTAGACGACTGGTCTACTAAATTAAGGAATTGCCATGAATATCCTCATCGTTCTCACCTCCCACGACACGCTCGGCAATACCGGCCGCAAGACCGGATTCTGGCTCGAAGAATTGGCAGCGCCCTATTACGCGTTCAAGGAAGCCGGCGCCAACATCGTGCTGGCATCGCCGGCCGGAGGCCAGCCTCCGCTCGACCCCAAGAGCAATGAACCCGCGTTCCAGACTGAACTGACGCGCCGCTTCGAGGCCGATGCCGCTGCCACTGCCCAGCTCGCGGATACCGTACGGCTGGACAGCGTGCGTCAGGATGATTTCGACGCCGTGTTTTATCCAGGCGGCCATGGCCCTTTATGGGACCTGGCCGAAGATCCCAATTCGATCGCCCTGATCGAATCGTTCCTCGCTGCGAACAAGCCGGTAGCGCTGGTCTGCCATGCGCCTGGCGTGCTGCGCCATGTAAAAAATCCGGACGGCTCGCCGCTGGTGCGCGGCAAGCAGGTGACCGGTTTTACCAATACCGAAGAAGCTGGGGTCGAGCTGACCGACATCGTGCCCTTCCTCGTAGAGGATGAACTGAAGGCAAAGGGTGCTGAGTTCCAGCGCATCGGGGACTGGGCGTCTTACGCCATCGCCGATGGCCAGCTGATTACCGGACAAAATCCAGCTTCGTCAGCCGCCGCTGCCAACGTCCTGCTGCAGCAACTCGCTGCGCGCGCCGCCTGATCCATTACCGATTCGCCGCGGGCCGCCATGTGTTGATTCGACATGGCGGGCGCGCCGCGATTATTCCGCCCTCCGAAAGGACGCATCATGCACGAGACTTCTGCACCAACAATGGCGATCCACGATTGGTTCAACGGCCCCTATCCAGCCCGGGTACGCATTGCCATCGCCGAAAAAAACCTGCAGGCGCAGGTGCGCTTCGTATCGGTCAATCTCTGGAAAGGCGAACACAAGAAGCCCGCATTCCTGGCGAAGAATTACTCAGGCACCTTGCCGGTACTCGAACTCGCCGATGGAACGTTCATTGCCGAGTGCACGGCAATCACGGCGTACCTGGACAATTTCGCTGGCCCTCCGACGCTGACCGGCGCCACGCCGCTCGAAAAGGCCACCATCCACATGATGAGCCGGCGCGCCGAACTCGACTTGCTCGATGCGATCAGCTTCTATTTTCACCACGCCACGCCCGGGCTGGGGCCGAAGGTCGAGCTTTACCAGAATCCCGATTGGGGGCTTCGCCAGCGCGACCGCGCCTTGCGCGCAATGGGCTACTTCGATGACCTGCTGAAAACGCAGGACTATGTTGCAGGCGCAGCGTTTTCGATGGCGGATATCACGGTCATTGGCGCATTCATTTTTGCCGCCATCGTCAAACTCGAGGTACCCGCGCATTTCACCGCGCTCCATGCCTGGCATGCGCGCATGCTGGAAAGGCCAAGCGTACAAGCATGGCACGCCATGGTGGAAGCGACCCAGGCCGCAACGCATCGCTGATGCAGCGGAAACAGCCGTAGGCCTCGAGGCAAGTGCTGCTTAAAGCGTTTTCGCTGCTGGCCTTGCCGAAAATGCGTAACCGGCATTACGAGTCCTGGAGCCCTCGTTTATATTCCAGAATTCGCCTTCGCCTGTCCAATTTAGCTCTGAGCCCTTCGTTTTGAGTTTTTACACAGCCTGGCCCGATTATGGACCTATTGTATCGTCCGCTACCGACCCAGAGGCCTTTAAAATTCACGTAATTCCGGCCCGTCGATTCAGCATAACAGGCTGCCAGCTGGAAAAACTCGCCCACTGTCACGAG
>Ga0265780_10008912_pt1 | contig 12121 bp, 16 predicted proteins | sample P1T30metagenome_FD_192432 | JGI IMG/M metagenome (GOLD analysis project Ga0265780, IMG submission 192432) | Plant litter microbial communities from East Loma Ridge, Irvine, California - P1 T30 | ecosystem: Environmental > Terrestrial > Plant litter > Unclassified | place: USA: California... | reverse complement strand
AACCGTCAACGATATAAAATTTATTTATGGTTGCAAGCGAAATATAATTCAGCTCGACGTCTTTTTTCTGTTTTACTTCTAAGCCTGTATTATAATCATAATAATCAGCTAAAATGTTGTTGGAACCTTGACGCGAATATATAATTTCGGGTTGCAATGCGTAGCGTTTTGTGAATTTAATTTCTCCCAAACCGCCAACATAAAATGCAGGTTTGAAATCACCACGAGATTGTGTGATACTTGTCAAATTCAGTCCGCCGCGGATTCCGGGTTTAAAAGTAACTTGAGCATTCATCGAAAATCCAACGGCTAAAAACAGTACAAAAAACAGTTTTTTCATGTTTTTAGAAAGTATAAGATGCCCCGATTTGGAAAACCTGGTTCAATTTTACATTGTCAACATAATCATTGTAATATTCATCATCGTCATAATCATAGTCATAGTCATAATTATCTCCAAAAATATCAACAAGACCTTGCTTAAATCGGGCTTCAATACCAAAACCATTTGGGAAAGTGTAACCTAATCCGCCAAAAATGCCAAGGTCAAAACCAATCAAATCATTGTCATTTTCAAAATTATCTCCAATTTTAAAATCTAGAGAAGGTCCGACTAAAGCATGTAAACCATTTACAATTTTAAACTTATTAGCAACTGATAACGAAATATACTGCAACTCTAAATCAAAGCTGCGAGCTCTAAACGCTGGATCATTCGGATCAAAACCTATAATATTATCATAAAGTCCATTCACTTTAGCTCCTTGTCGCGAATATGTCAATTCGGGTTGCAACGTGTAAAACTTTGTAAACTGAATGCCCACTTGACCTCCAACATAAAAATCAGCCTTGCTGTCAGCATCTAAATTGGTCAAGGACGAAACATTTAAACCAGCTCTAACGCCAGGTTTTACAGTGATTTGCGCATGTGAATTAGCAAAACCGAGGCAGCATAATACTGCAAATACTACTTTTTTCATTGGTGTTGTGCTTAATTGATAATTTTGTTGAGTTCGATGGTAAGCTTAATATTCTTGTGCTGAATAACAATCTTGTCGGCTAAAGTATTATTTTCTGACAAATATTCAATAATTATTTTCTCTTTTGATTTTGTGGCATGGACTAATTTTGATAATTTTCCATCTTTTTTGTTTTCAAAAAGATAATTGTAACGCTTGCCGTCAGGCGATTTATATACTTTAAATGATTCATTTTCAAATTGTTCCGAAACTTGAAAATCTTCTTTGAGCAAAAGCATAAAATCTCTTTTCAGCGTATTGATAAGAATTTTTCGATTCAATTCATCAATGATGTGATTCACTTTAAAATCGTTTCCCGAGATTTCAAAATCGAATAATGTGTTTCCAAATTCTGTAGTGAAAACGGCACGATGCGTAGTTTCATTTGTCTTTTTTACGATAAAAATCCCGCCGAAATTATTTCCATAGACAGAAATCGAAGCTTTGTAAACATAATCTTCTTTTTTGTCTGAAAAATAAGGTGATTTGTATATTTCCGAAGTTACTTCCGTTTTGTCAAAATCCTTGAAGGTTTTCACGGCGCACGAAGCAAAAACCAGCAGTAAAATACTAGTTATTGAAAACCGAATCATCAATTTTTGCATTGATTACCTTGTTTTTAAAGATGATTTTTGTGTAGTCGTTTGACGGCTCGATCATTTTGACCTGTGAAACCGTATTGCCAGTTTTATCAAAATAAAGTTCCATTTGTTTCACATATTTCTTCAAAGCCGCGTCTTTTGGAAGCAGTTTGGTGATGTTAAAATCTTTAGTTTTGAAATAAGAAATCGTGAATTCATTTTCGTCAAACATATTGCCATTTACGCTTCCCACAATGAGCTTGTTCAGCTTGTCAAACATCTTGCTGTTGCCTTTGTCAATGTTGTTTTTCTTACCGGCGTCGTTGATGAAAATTTTATTATTTTTAAAAATAATGGAGTATTGGTAAGGCTTTACATATTGCCACTGCAACATATTCGGCGCCTTAAAATTCATTTTTCCCGAAGTTTCAATGTCTTTTGACAGAAAATCCATGTGCTTTGACTGCGTAAAATCGGTCGTCAATGTTTTGGTGTTTTTTGCCGTAGCATTTACTGCATTTTTAAACGCAGAAATCTCGCTGTCAGCCATTTTTTGCTCTTGGGCAAAGCCCGAAAACAAGCTAAAACTTAGAAATAATACAGAAAATAAAACATTATTTTTCATAAGCAGGAATTTTCAGAAGCGTTTCCACGGTTACCGCTTCATATTGATTTTCAGACAAAATTACCAATAATTGTTCCAAAACACGAACCGTTTTCTTAGAAGTATCGTGCAAAAGAACAATTGAACCGGGAGATAGTCGCTTTTTTATACGGATTAAAATCTTTTCTTCGGATTTTATTTTCGTATCTAAAGACCTGATATTCCAACCAATGACTTTGTGTTTTGTAACTTTTAAAGCTTTCGCAATATTCGGATTTGTAACTCCAAAAGGCGGACGGTAATAATTTGATTTTTTACCAGAATATCTTTTTATAATTTCATCTGTTCTTTCAATTTCGGAAATCATTTCTGCTTTTGAAAACAATCCGATTTTATTCGAATGGCTGTAAGAATGATTTCCAACAATATGATTTTCAGCAATAATGCGTTTGAAAATTTCAGGATATTTTTCAATTTGGGAACCGATGCAAAAAAATGTAGCCTGAATATTATTAGCTTTCAAAATATCCAAAACCCTTTCTGTATAAGGATTCGGACCGTCATCAAAAGTGATTGCGATTTTTTTTCCACCTATAAATTTATTGCTCGAAAATGCCTTCAGATGATAATTCATCCTGATCAATCCCGAACCCATGACGGCAATTACCAACCAAAATAAAATTGGGATTAAAAAATACCACCATTTGATTTCCATGCCAAAGTTCAAAACGAACAAAAGCACTAAAACTAGCAGTAAAAAAAGCGTATTTGTTTTATGCGTCAGCATGTTTGATTAAGGTAAAACTGTGGTCTTTTCCTCGATATTGGTTGTAGAGCAAAATGGTTTTATAGCTTTCTTTCTCTATAGAATTTACGCTTGCAACCGCCGGAATCGTTTGTGTTTTCAAGATTTTTGAAGCCATCCAAAGTCCGAAAGAAGAAGCCGTAAAAAATTCTCCTGATAAATGCTTGTAATAAACCTGGGGCAAATTTTTGAAAATAATTTCGGACAGATTTTTATAATAATCATCCTGTTTTCCATCGCCATTGTAACCTAAAACAACCGCATCGATTTCTTCTAAAGATACCAAATTTTGCTGTAAAAAGTCTAAAATTTCTTTTTCAACTTGATTGATTTCTAAAGAATTGAAAATGGAAACATCTAAAATTTCAGCGTAAGAATTGGCGCTTTTTACATTTTCCAAAACAAAAAAAGCAGCGCCTTCGCCAGAAACATAGCCTTCAGAAGTTGAGTTCAAAACTGAAAAATTGGTTTCGTCATCGTTTTTAATCAAACCTGCCACTTTATAAAATTCCATCGTATACTGTGCATGTTCGTCAATTCCTCCTACTAAAATGGAAGCATTTTCGTCATTCTCCAACTGCATCTTAGCGTCTAAAAGTGCCGATTCAAAAGAATTTGCGCCATTTACATACGTGAAATTATAGCCTTTGCATTGCATTCCTAAAGCGATTTGGCCGCCAACGGTATTATGCGTCGATTGGATAAAAGAAGTCGGCGTCAGAAATTCTTCGTTGTTGTCAATTATTGCTTTTAAAAATTTCTCAGAATCTTCAATACAGCCCATTCCGGTTCCCGTAATAATAGCATCGACTTGAGAAATTGAAGCATCTTTCAGTGCCATTGCCGAAGCCACAATGCCATTTTTTACGCCTTTTGCCATTCTTCGAATCGCGCTGGGAGAAATATAATCTTTGTAAACAGGTTCAATCGCCGAAACCACATTTTTGTTTTGGTTTTCAAGCAGAACCGCTTCTTCCAAAAAGTCCGTATCGAAAGTCTTTTGGCAGGAAATACAACCCAGTCCGTTGATATACACTTTTTTCATTAGCTTTTTGAAAATATAAGAGTGGAACAATTACCGCCAAATCCGAAGGAATTCGACAGCACGTGTTCTAAATTTTTTTCTTTCAATTTCGTTTGCGGAACCAAATCAAACTCTTCCATCTTTTCCTGAAAATTCAGATTCGGAAAAATGATATTGTGTTGAAGTGCCAAAACGCTGTAAACCGCTTCAATCGCCGCAGCTGCCGCTAAAGCATGTCCGGTAAAGGGTTTTGTAGAGCTAAATTCTGGAGTGTTTTTGCCAAAAATTCTTTCGATGGCTCTTCCTTCCGAAAGGTCATTATTTTGAGTTGCCGTTCCGTGAGCGTTGATATAGTCGATATTTTCTGGAGAAAGATTGGACACTTTCAACGCTTTTTCCATTGCCAGAAATGCGCCTTCGCCATTTTCAGAAGAAGCAGTTTGGTGAAAAGCGTCGTTGGCATTTCCATAACCAGAAACATACGCCAAAACTTTCTTGTTTTCTTTTTGGACGATTTCATCCGATTCCAAGACTAAAAAAGCAGCGGCTTCGCCCAAATTCAAGCCTTTTCTGTTATTGTCAAAGGGAGTATTATACGTATCTGACAAAATCAGCAGCGTTTTGAACCCGTTGATGGTAAATTTCGAAAGCGCATCGGTTCCTCCAACAATCACGCGGTCTAATTTCTTCGATTTTATCAATCTTGCGCCAAGCATAATCGCATTTGCCGCCGAAGAACAAGCCGTGCTGATCGTGGTAACTGTTCCTTGCAAGCCCAAATAATCGGCTATATTGTGTGACGAATTGCCTCCGTCATTCGCATTTATATATCTCCTGTTTTCCTCATTTTCGAGGTAATTATAAAAAAACCTTTCGGTCATGTCCATGCCGCCGACGCTCGTTGCAGAAATCAGTCCGGTTTTGTAGTCGTTAATGTTTTCGATTCCAGCATTTTCAACGGCCTGTTTAGCAGCAATTGCGCCAAGCATAGCCGTTCTAGAAAAATCATTGGCACCATAAATCTGCAATTGTTGCAACAATTCTTCATTGGATTTTTTTATTTCGCCCACTTTAATGCTGTCTTTGTGAATGGTTTCGATGTTTTCTATGACAGAAATTCCCGTTTTTCCAGACAAAAGCGCATTAAAATTTTCTTCCACGGAAGCTCCGATGGCCGAAATAATTCCCATTCCCGTTATTGCAACTTTGCTCATTTTATTTCGTTCTGTGTTCCGTGATGTACGCTGACATTGAGTTGATTGACTGAAAAATCGCCTTTCCTTCTTTTGGGTCAAGCAACTTGATTCCGTAATCTTTGTCAAGCATCACGATTAATTCCAAAGCATCGATAGAATCTAATCCAAGTCCGTCACCAAAAAGCGCATCATCGTCATTAACATCTTCAACTGCAATATCTTCCAAGTTCAAAACCTTGATAATCTTCTCTTTTAATTCTAATTTTAATGCTTCCATTTTTATCTTTTATATAGTTTTTCTAAATTTTCAGCCGTGTTTTCCAAATTTCCCTCCTTTGAAACCAAACACATAAATACCTGATACTCTTCTTGGTACAATTCTGTCCAAGCACATAAAACTTTTTCTGCTTTTCCTGTTTTTAGGAGCAGATTTCCATAATCTGCCATAAATTGGGAATTGAAAGCGTCAAATATAAAGAAACAATTTTCACTTTTGAACCGATTCTTGATGCTAATTTCGCCCATGCAAATATTTGCAAGCGTATAGACAAAAACCGCCGGACTCGGAAAGTACTCGTTTTTATCAGAAATCGACTTTTGGTATTTCACATCGGTATCCAGACTGGAAGATTTATTGGCAAATAAAAGCGCTACATTGTTCTCAATTTCGCTTTCCAAATTTCCTTCCAGGATAATTTCTGAAGCCACAAAAGCCAGTTTGCTCAAGTTATCCATTTTGAAAAATTTCGGATAATTCAGTTCCAATTGCTGGTAGGCTTTCTTCGAAAAATCTTGAAACGAAAGGTCTTCCGAATGAAAAATCTCTTCTCCATCCAATGAAATTTGGTTCTTTTCAATCTTGCAATGTGCTGTTATGTAAGTCTTTATTTCTTTCATCTAAATTTTTTCAAAGATAACCGCCGTATTGCAGCCTCCAAAACCGGAAGCTGTTTTCAAGAAATATTTTATATCAGAATCCCGATTTTCCGCAATGATATTTACCGATTCAGAAACCCCGATTTCATCAAATCCGAGGGAAACAAAAAGTCGGTTTTTTCTAGCGGATTCGATTCCAATAACGGTTTCCAATAATCCTGAAGCGCCGAGCGTATGTCCGTAAAATCCTTTCATGCTATTCAAAGGCACGTCCTTCATCCCCATGCGATTGAACGCAATCGCTTCCATTTCGTCGTTATAAACCGTGGCCGTTCCGTGGGCAGAAATATAGTCAATTTGCGAAGCTTGAATTCCTGATTCTTTAAAAGCGCTTTCCATACTTCTGACCAAACCTTCGCCTGTTCTCGACGGACCCGAAATGTGGTTCGCGTCATTTATAGCGCCGTCTCCGATGATTTTTACATCACCTTTTTTCGCTAGATTTTTATCCGAAGTAATATAAACTGCTGCCGTTGCTTCGCCCAAGTTCAGTCCGTTTCTGTTTGCATCGTAAGGCTTGCAAGGTTTGTCGCTCAGCGCTTGGAACGAAGAAAATCCAGAGAAGACAAATTCAGAAAATTCATCGCCAGCAATTACGTAAGCATCGTCATATAAATTGGCTTCGATCAATCTTTTCGCTGTTGCAACCGCTAAAATTCCCGAGACGCAGGCATTGGAAATTACAATCGGCTCGGTTTTGAAATTAAAAAAACCGGCAATTTTTTTCGCCAGATTTTGAAGGTAAGCACTTTCAGGAACTTCACTTTTATTTCCTAATTCCGTAATATTTCCTTTTGTCGTAGAAAGCAAAAATGCCGTTTTTTGATCCGGAACCGTTTTCACAATTTGGTGAAGTGCCAGAATCATCATTTTTTCCAATCTTGCAAATTCCGAAAATGAGCTGATTTTGCCGAAAGCCGCATCTAATTCTTCATCATTTATCATCGCCCCGAAAAAGCGATTTTCAGAGAATTTTTTATCGTGATGCAATTGAATTCCAGAGATTTTATTCTCAATATTTTGGATATTGGTCGCCACATCAAAACCTAAAGGCGTGATGATATTGGTTTCCGTTATGAATATTTCTCTTTGCATTTTTTCTTTTTTATCCCAAATCAAATGATTTTTACGAATTTCAAACCTTTGAATCCATAATCTATGGTTATTTTATAAATTCTCAAATCTGTGTTGCTAAAGACTGCCATTGGAACACAGATTTGAGAAATTTGAGAAATCTTTTTTATTTTAAAAGCCCAACTTTTCGCTTCCATTCTTCATAAAACGGCGGAATATTAAGTGATAAATTTCCCTCTGAATCTAAGAAAACCTGAATCGTTTCCCCTGTGCAGGCTAGATTATTGGCAGGATCAAAAATCTTAAATCGGTAAATTATTTTGGCGGCCGGCGTATCCACGATCGAAGTTTCAATGCGAATTACGTCACCATATTTCAACGTTAGTTTGTGTTCGCAGGTTGATTTAACGATCGGCGTGGTGTAACCGCTTTTGTGGATATCAAGATATGAGATGCCGTGTTTTCGGCCAAAAGCTTCGCGTCCGTCTTCAAAATAAGTGATATAATAGCCGTGCCAAACAATGCCGAGCGGATCAGTTTCGTTAAATCGAATGCGAATTTCTTCAGAAACGGTTAAAAATTCGGCTTCGTTATACTGCTCTTTTTTTCTCATCGTAAAATAGTGAAATTAATACCATTGCTATAAAAAACAAGAATAAATAGCTTATTTCTGGCAAGATATCGATCAATGTTGCGTTTCTTAAAATTACATCATAAAATGCGTTAAGTCCCCAATTCATTGGAGAAATTCCCGCAATTACCTGCATTATTTTTGGCATTGCGAATACAGGAACCCAAACCCCACCAACGGCCGCTAAAATCACGACCGAAGTTGCCCCAAACGGCGCCGACTGTTCTTGGGTTTTGGCAATTGTTCCTAATAAAATTCCAAAACCTATTGCCGCAAACCCTGAAAAAAGTGCGACAATGCTCATCAATCCCATGATTCCTTCAACTTGCAAAACTGGAAGATTCAAATGCGGAAAAAGATATACGCCAACGGCAACCATCAGGTAAAACTGGATCATGCAGATGATTAAAAACGTAATGGTTTTTCCAGCAATCACCGTAAAATAAGGAACAGGATTGGTGCGGAGACGAATCAAAGTTCCTTGGTTTTTTTCTTTGACCAAATTGATGGAAAGCGGAATTACGATAAAAAATATCGCAAAAAGCGTCCAAGCCGGAACGTTATGCTGCGTGGAATTCGGAATAATTTCTTGATCGCCCTTTTTAGGAACGATTTCCTTGAAACTGATAAAGCTTTCCTGGTCAAAAGCAGTCGCTTCTTCGCCCAATTGTTCTTGAAAAGCGGCATAAATCGACTTGGTTTCAATTTGTGAAATCATCTTGTCAATCGTGCTTTTTACCGCATTTTTGAACGTATTCTGCGAAGCCGGATCAAAATATAATTTGACTTCTTTGGGTTCGATTTTCTGTTCTGTTTTTGTCGTAGCTGTGGAATCTTCCAAGCCAAAACCTGCTGTTATTTTTTCTACGTTCTGATTGACTTTCGCTTGGAGATCTTTGCTCAAATCCTTCGGAATTATAAGGGCAAGCTGGTATTTTCCTTTAAATACAGCTTCTCTTGCCGTATTTTCATCCGATTCAGAAATTATTTCAAATGAATTGCTTTCGTTTAAATTTTGGCTGATGACTTTTGAAACATCGCCCTTATCATTGTCCACCAATAAAATCGGGATTTTCGAGTCATTTACGGTCTTAAAAGTGCTGTCTTGAATCAGCGTAATCGTGATAATCAGCACCAATGGCATGACGAAAAGAATGACCAGACCGCCAAAATCTCTTTTGAGGAGCAACACTTCTTTTTTGATGGACATCCAGAGTTTATGCATCGTCGCGAAGTTCTTTACCGATTAATGAAATAAAAACATCTTCTAAATTGTGCGCTTCTGGAGTTGCTTTGATCAGATTTTCTGGAGTTCCTTCTGCAAGAATTTTCCCGGCGTCGATGATGGCAATCTGCGTACAGAAATCCTGCGCTTCGATCAAATGGTGCGAGGTATAAATTATCGTCGTTCCTTCGGAATTTAATTTTTGCAAATATTCAATAATCACGTTTTTCGACTGCACGTCAACGCCAACGGTCGGTTCGTCTAAAAACAACACAGACGGCTTGTGCAAAATTCCCGCAATCAGATTTATCCGGCGTTTCATTCCGCCAGAATAAGTGTCGATTTTTTTATCGGCAAATTTCAAAAGTCCTAGATAATCCAAGCTGTCATTGACTTTCTGTTTTAAATCTTTTCCTTTCAAGCCATACATTGCTCCGAAATATTCGAGGTTTTCTCTCGCCGTCAAAGTTGGATACAAAGCATATTCTTGTGGCACGACGCCGATAATTTTTTTGATTTTCCGTGCGTTTTTTTGGTATAAAAGTCCGTCGATCGAAAATTCTCCCGAAGTGGGTTTTATCAAGCCGCAAAGCATCGAAATCAAAGTCGTTTTTCCGGCACCGTTCGGACCTAATAACCCGAAGATTTCTCCTTTTTTTATATCCAAAGACAAATCATCTACAGAGAAAATATCGGCATCTCTGTATTTTTTTGAAAGGGATTTTATCTGGATAATCGGGTTTTCCATTGGAAATTAAATGGCTTTTCTAAGTTTTTTAAAAAACACTTCTTCGCGTTCGGCAATGGCCAAAAGCTGGTCGGCCAACATATTATAAACGTCGGTTTGAGCGCTTCTGTTTTTGTAAACTCGTGACGCCTGAACCGCAAAATCTCGCCACAAATCGCCGATTTCAGTCATTTCCAAAGAAAGATTTCGAAGCATTTCGTTCTTTAAAATTACCGAAGCTTCCTGAAGAAATGCGGCGTAAATGAAACGAAAGCCGCCTCCGCCTGTGCCAATTTCTTCCTGCATTCTGACCATTTGGGCCAAATAATGATTCGCTTTTTTATTACCGTGTTTTATCGGCCATTTTCTGATCTGGCGTGAAACCATCTTGATTCCTTTTACGCCGACAATCGGAATTGGCGCGAGCATATTTCGGCACGTATCTTTTATGGATTTCACAATCGCATCCTGGAAATTAATTTCTACCGGAATATGAATCGGGAAATACATCTGGCCGCGGGGCGCAAAAGCTCCTTTGGCAAATCTTACTTTGTTCAATTCTTCTTCCCTCAGCGTCGTAACTTCCTGCATCACAGGATCGCTGATTAGATAATTTTTGCCTTCTTTTCCATAAACGACTAAATTATGAGCGTTAAAATGAAAACGGTATTCATCTGGAAAATAGGTCAGATTGTAAACTCCGACTTGCAATCCGGTTGGGATTCTATTTTTTAGATTTTCTTCCAAAGCTTGGTTTGCCTTTGCTTCCGAAGAAAATTTTTGTCTTTTTATTTTGATTCCTAGGCGTTTTGAAAGCTTGTTGAAAATCATTCCTGGCAAAGGACGATAGCTCATTACCGGCGCATGATTCACTTTTATGAAAGGCAAATAGACGAAGAAAAGTCCAGAACCGATTCCGAAAACCATTGGTTCGCTGATATTTAGACCTTTGTCTTTCAGAAGATTTGAGGCCACGCCGTTTTCACAATGCGCCGCTTGATGGTGAGAAAAATCCAGTTCCATTAGTCTATTTTAAAGTTTTTTAAATTTTCTACAGAAATTGAAAAAACCGCTGCATATTTTTCAAGAGTTTTTGTCCCTAAATTTTTAAAAACATTCGGCTTGAAGTGTCTTTTTACCTGCCATTGCCATTTTCCGACATAGCTTGCCAAAATCCCGACATCCATTCGGTTAAGCTCCATGAAATACGCAATCGGGCTGACTTCTCCTCTGAGAACCTGCTGTTTTGCGTCTTCAATTCGCTCGTTAATTTCTTCCAAAGAATTATTCAGGGCGATGGTTTTTGGTTCCCAGCCTTCGCTTAATTGGGTCGTATAATTTCCGTTTTCATCAGTTGCATAACACAATTCCTTCATATTAATAGAAGAAAGGCTGCTTTTGTCCTGTGGCACTTCGTTCTTTTTCATCTACTTTTCTTCTTGAATGAATAAATTAATTTCGCCTTCGAGAAGCAATTCGTCGCCACAATAAATCTTGCAGTCCATGAGGCACGTCGTATAAAATTCAGTATTATATTTTGAAATCAGAAATGATTTGGTGATAATTTCGTTTCCTGTTTTTGGCAAAGCATGGATTTTCAACGTTTTAATAGCGCTAATAAAGCCTAAAATATTTACTTTATTTATATTTTCAATGTCGCTCTCAGCAAAAAAAGCGCGGGCCACAATTGAGGAACAGGTCTGAGCAGCGTTTTCGATAAGTCCAACTTCAGCGAAAAAACCGTTGTCAACAAAAATATTATCTTCTTCGATTTTGAAAACCGTAGTCACTTTTTCACCGCAAATATGCAGAATCGTATCGACCATCAGCATCGGTTTTCGATGGGGCAGAAAATTCTGTATGTCAATTGTTTGCGTCATATTTATTTAGCCAAAACGGTTTTCATCTGGCCTTTTGCAATTTCAGAATCGTTTAATTTTACGGCAATTTCTACTAAAGTAATCCCCATAAATTCTTGGATAATTTTCACTTCAGTGATGATTTCGTCGTTGACTTTTGGCAGACTTATGATTTCCAAATCTTTCATCGAACCAATGTAACCTGTGGGAGCTTCTTCGTTTTTTAGAAAGAAATTATAGCCCGTGTGCAAAGCCACCGATTGCGCCATGTGCTCGATCAGGCCCGATTCTGCGAAATTTCCATCCTGCACAAAAATGTTTTCGGGCAAAATTTTAAATCCGGAAATAATCGTATTTTCTGTATAATAAAAAAGCTTGTCGACCATCACAAAAGGAAACTTTTGGGGCAACAATTTTTGTACTTGCTCTTTTTCTAAAAG
>Ga0265780_10008911_pt1 | contig 12123 bp, 10 predicted proteins | sample P1T30metagenome_FD_192432 | JGI IMG/M metagenome (GOLD analysis project Ga0265780, IMG submission 192432) | Plant litter microbial communities from East Loma Ridge, Irvine, California - P1 T30 | ecosystem: Environmental > Terrestrial > Plant litter > Unclassified | place: USA: California... | reverse complement strand
GCGCTTATTAGCTACTTATTATTAATAGCTATAAAAGCTATAACTTACTTAAATTCTAGTAATATTATAAGAATAATAAGATTATTATTATCTATATATCTTCTTACTTATTATATCTTCTATAACTTTTTAATATAAGTTATTTTACTTCTTTAAAGAAAGCGTATAGATACTAAGCTAAAGAGCTTATATATAACTAGATTATATATATTATAAAACTTAAGTTTTTACTATGCTTTAAGCGTGCCTTTAATATAGTAATTACTTCTAGTAATATCTAAGAAGAGTTTTAAAATACTAGATTAGTTCTATTTAATCTAGAGTAAGTTATATTAGCTTTTAATATTTATATCTATACTTTACTATTACTTACTATTAAAGACTATTTCTAGTAGTTATAAACTTTAAGTAATACTCTTAAATTAGAGTTATAATTAACGCTTATAAAAATAAGAATTTAAAAATATATAGATAGCTTACTAATATTTATAATAAAGGCCTTTAAGAAAATCTTAAAGAGAGTAGTAAATATTATATATAAGCTAGTATTAGTATAGAAGAAGATTACTAAGCTTTAAGTAGCTAATAAAGCTACTATATAATATAAATTATATAAAAGAAAGTATATATAAGTAGAAGAGATCTTAATTATTAAGATTAGTCTTTAATAGTTAACTCTAAAGAAGTTTAGAATATATAGTAATAAAAGGAAAATAAAGAAGCTAGTATACGCTAAAGTAGATAAGCTCTCTTAAAGATAATATAGATAGTATAATAAGACTAAGTATAATATATATATATATAAGAAAGTAGTAGAAGTAGACTCTAAATAATATTATATCTTACTTAATACTATATAGAGCTAAAGTAAGTTATTTTATACTAGAATAGAGTAGTTTTAGTAAAGACTTAGCAAAAGTAGTCTACTTATCTATATAGTCTGCTAATCTATAAGATACGTTAATAATTTTCTTATAGCAAATATTATTATTATTTAGAAATTCTAAAGTAATAACTTTATATATATAGGTATCTTACGTCTTAAAACTCTGCTGTTATTGCTATACAATAATATTAGCTTCTTCTTCTAGCGCCTTATATATACTTAGATAAAAGCAAGTCTCTTTAATATATATATAACTCTTAAACAACTTTTTTTGATATCTAAATTTCGTCGCTAGTTCTGCAAATTATTAGAGAAGATAGAGAAAAGCTATAACTACCTAAAAGCTGTGCCTAAAACCCTGTTGTCTTCTTTCACTTACTAACTAGCGCCCTTACCTCTCCTTCAGTTTGTCACTTGGCAACCAACGCCCTCGACTCTCCTTATACTTTAGCAATCTCTGATATTCGATGCACAAGTATATTCCTAAGTGAAGCCATACAACCACCAAGAATTCTCACAACAAGGACAAGATGACGGGCAGCGATGTGCCTAGTGAGTTCTATCGCTCCTTCAAACATGAGGATGACACGACTTGCTGATGTTTCTCAGTTCTAGTTAGTCTGTAAGTCTATGCATCAAACAAGGGCGCGCCCATGTCCTTCACAATTGCCTTTGCTACATCCGCGGCTTTCCACTCCTGGCAGTGCTAGTAAGTTTGCCCTTCACCCTCTGCACTTGTCAGTCCTGGTATATCCGACACATCAAATATAGTCGCATAGCGCTTGGAAGTTGATATGGTTGCAGCCAGCCTGCGCAGCCCTCTTTACTCTTGGCTACGCTCTCTGTGAGTATGGAGCATACAATTACATGTACAGTCGCACGGACAAGGCTCCTTTGGTTATGTTCATTGTGAGCCAAGTCTGCATCTACCTAGGCCCGTAAGTGTCACGTGTAACTCCTCCTTGCTCAATGATGCGGACTGCCTCGATGACCATTTGCTGACTTTGGCTTTTGAATTGTATTAGTCAAGTTCTTGAACTCGCCAACTACCTTATCCTCGGACAGGTATTTAAATATGTCCCCTATGCTGCGACTTTCAGCCCTAGTCGAGTCACAGCCTTTTTCGGTGGGTTTATGGCCATAATTGAGGGCCTGAGCGGCTCTGGAGTTTCATTGACCGCCAATGCGAAGGCCAAGGAATCGACTAAGAAGATGGGGCATAATCTCCTCCTTGTTGCCCTCGCACTCCAGGTCTGCGTTTCATATTCATGTACCTCTCCGCTGTCTTCCATCGACGATGCATCAAGGCTCGAGTTCCTGCGCAAAGCAAAACTGTGAAGTCAACCCTGATGACACTCTACCTGAGCATGGCGTTGATCTTCGTACGCTGCGTCTTCCGCCTCGTAGAGATGGCAACAAGCTCAACGAGCGTGGACATCACAAGCATGGAGCGTCTCATGAAATTGAGTCCTGTCCTTCGGAACGAGTCGTACTTTTACGCTTTCGAGGCGAGCCTTATGCTCATCAACTCTGTCCTCTGGAACGTGCGACAACCTGGACCATATCTGCCTGGAGATACACACATCTACCTGGCACAAGACGGGACGGAGGTTAAGGGAGGAGACGGAAGTGAGGACCGACCACTCCTGCTCAACATAGCCAACACTTTGATGTTCGGCTTCCTCTACTAAGATGATAAAGACAACGTGCATTCTCAAGTACAGGAGAGCTTCAGGAGGTTCCAGACAGTAATGGCAATAATAGGCTTTGACTTCGCAAGGGCGGGCGCGCTTCCTAGTTGAACAGGCCACACTTGACTAAGGCAAGTCTAGCAAGAGCTATGGACCTTTTGTTGTGGCTTCACCAGTCCGCCTCTCTCCTCGTACTTCACATCCTTCATGTAACTCTGTTCTTCAATTTTTCAAAATATCTAGCCACATGTACTTTAAGCAGGAAGAATAGGAAAAATTGTTGGGAGAGCCTTACACTAGTCCAAGAAGGAAATAACGATAACTTGGAATGCATTCTGTTTGGTTGATTGTTCTATGTTTGTTATAGCTAAAACGTAAAGAAAACTATGTAAGAGCCAGACTCAGGAGGCCTAGTCCGAGCGCTGCTCGGACATCGCGATCAGTGCGCCTGCTGGCGTAACCGAGATGTCATTAAGGAAGTAATATTTCTACCGATACCCGTAATACGACACTAGGATAAGTAGCTAGCTTACTGTTTCTTAACTACTTGGAAACCATCAGAGTGCTTAGCAGGCCTAAAAACTGCGTAGAGAAGTGCAACAGTCTGCAATATACCAGCTAACCAAGAGTACCAAACGTTTAACAATTGGTTCCAGAACATCTCAGACTTCCTTACCCCCGCATCTAGGTCTGAAAGGAATGTTGAGAACATTAGAGTAAAGGACAAGCTAGCACAATAAGTGTCCAACCAAACATATACCCACCTATCTACATCTAGCATTCCGAATGGCGCTAAGAGAAAGATAACAGATTCCAGAGTTGATAAAAGCCAAAGAACTAACAAGTTATAAGTTAGCCAAGCTTGACTAAATCAGAAAGAAACTCTGGACAGGAAACTTACAAGCATTCGCTTTCCCAAAAAAACCTATCTTGAGCATCCCACAAAACCACCTTCTCCTCTGCTTTAAGAGGTCCATATATGACCAGTTACTCTGCTCACGTGCGATGCTTGGTATGAAACCTCCCCCTATTCCATAGTACCACCACGCCTGATTAGCAAACCAGAAATCTTCTGCGAGACAATCTGTGTCCCAACTAACTGCATTCTCTACTCTCCCGCTGGTAAGTAGGAAAGAGCCATGGCATCCCCACAAAGGCACATGGACGTGTCCGTGCTGGAATGCAAATCGACCTAAATCGTCGCGAAACCGTACAACCTCTGAAAACGTAAGAACTGAGTTGTTCCAGTAGTTTACAGTGTTGTATAAGATAATTCCTTGTCCCCACTCATATGCTGGTTCTCGTTCCATAAAATCGATGCATGCCAGTACACAATGGCTATCCACGGCTGTTTCTTCGTCAAGGTGCAAAACCCAGTCGCGGTCCGTTAATCGTTGATTGATGCGGAAGTATTCCAATGCGCGAGCTTTATACTTGGCAATAGGAGGGGAGAAAGCCTTTGGTACAACAACAATTTTGACACCAAGTTCGAAAGACGCGACCGGGGAGCCTTCGTCAGTAAGGACTATGAAGGTAATGCGCGAGTCGAGAAGTTGAAGATGCCGCATACTAGCAGCTGAGCGTTTGACTGTCTCAGCATTCGTGCCTTTGGTAACCAGAGTAATGTATAGATGATCCCAGGATCGAACTTTGGGCTTGCTGACAGTGGTAAGATTGAGCGGGACTAACGTTGAGAGTAGCGCGATGAATCCGGGTGTAACGACTACCAAACAGAAACATGTATGTAAGATTTGTTTCCAAGTTCCAGAAGAAGCCGGGATGATCCAAAGGCCATATTTATGTCCAATGCCTGACTTGATTGGGTGTACTATTTGTAGACTTAGAAAATAGAACCCAGATGAGATACTCTTACTCACGGATGAAATAATAGAATGCATAGCCTGCTAGGTGGATGATACTATTGTGAGCAAGAAGTTGCATGAGCTGTTGTGTAGCTTTATCCCCAGACTGAGATGCTATGATTTTTGATCGGTAGCGAACCCAGCGATAGCTGTACACCAGGACAACAACGCCAAAAATGGCCTCAGCTACCCAGAGAGCCCTACTATAAACCGGTGAGGTCGGGGCAACAACAATGCTTTTAGCGGAAGACATTGACTGCAACAATATGGAAATAGTCGCTTCGTGTAAAACAAGCTGATGGGGATAGTTGTACAAAACAGATGAATCCTTGACAACGTCTGGAGGGAAATAAGGGGTAGGTTAAAAGTTGTTGACATGTCCTGAGACGGGTAGTTAGCATGTGAACATCGTCACGGTCCTTATTCGATCCGTTACGATCCTTATTCGATCCGTCACGGTCCTTATTCGATCCGCCACGGTCCTTCACGAGACCCACCGATAAGCACACTGCTCGAGACAACAACGTAAGCGCGCTCTATTTACTCATTCCGCCGTTGACCGAACTCAGCAGGGATGGAAAATTGATGGCGGGATCATGGGCTTTGACCAAGACAACATCAATATTGAGGTGACTGATGAGCAGTACGCCTTGAAGATTCTGGGAACACCCAGTGGCAAGCCAAAGAAAAACTGTAGTCAGGGCGATGGCAGTCCGCGTTCGGAGTCGCGCCAGCTCCCGACCAACTTTCCACTGAAAAGAATCATGAAAATAAGACGGAAGGCACCACGCCTACCTCCAACAGTGAAGGAGCTGTTACCCCAGATAGCGACACCTAGTCACATTGATCTTACCAGGTTACTGTTGAGGACGATTTTGAAAATCTCGGTGCCGAAACATCCTCTCTGGTCTCTACACCAAGATCGTCATCAACGCCTGAGATCATGGATCCTATGATAAGGCTATTAGCAACGATACTGTCGCTATCTAACCACGGTCCGAAGCACCTGCCCAGCAAATACCGCACGTTAGAAGCACCGGTGGGACACCGAGGCCTTAGCAAACACTGAATTCTAGCCTATACGGCAACAGCAAAAGTAATATAATTATTACTTAGAGCTCTGTCTATAGAATAAGAGTGGATTAAGCAGTTAGACTTGCTTTAATAAAATAATCATATAGTTACGTTGCGCTGCTGTTGTAGCTGTAAGTACGCGAGTTGTCCCACCGGTGCTTCTCTCGTGCGGTAGATTCTCACCGGGAGGAACGTGTCCATGGATCTCTTGAGCGCACGTTTCGCTCTTCAGAGCGTATCGAAGTGGCTAACGTGAGCACTACTTTCAAAGGTGGTATCTAGGTACAGGGTCACCAAACGCCAAGCCACATCCTGGTGAATTTTAACTATCATCAGTATACATCACCGTGTTGGGCCGTCGCGTATCTATCCTCTTGGGGGAAAACGGCAGTAAATCAGCATAGAAATGTCAGAATTGTGCACTATATATAGAGCCAGCCCATCGGAACTTATGGAAGCTGACCAACTGCGCTATCCAGGATGCCGCTTGGCGTTTGGTGACCCTGTTATGCTCAAGATCTCTGTTTCAAGGGCTTCGGTTCAAATTCGGAGGAACGTTATTTTGTAGAGTAATGATGACCGCAAACTCTAGTGTTGCGAGCACATACACTGGGAAAAATCGTTCCTTGAATTTCAATCATACCTAGGCATTGCTAATGAGTGAATGTATTCCCCACGACTTTGTGTCTCATCATCTCTACTTACATTGCCCACAGCCGAGTAGTGTGGCAACGTACGTACCTTCGACTAGATCACAGAGGGTGCCATGAAAATCGAAGCGCTCCCGACGGAATGTGTATGACAATGGGTCTTATTAATCGTTCCAACTTGTTACAAATACGCATAGCTCTATTCCTCTGCATACCATTCTCCGGCACAGTGAGTGAAGCTCCGACTTTGGCCCGTCTTCTCACACTAACCAAGCGGCAACCCCAATCGCTACAGCAGCAACACCACCAGCCTGTCCGGCGTTCATAGTAGGAGCTGCCCCCTTCGAGCTCGTTCCGTTAGCTTGGGCAATGACGGACTGTTCCCCAGCGGATGAACTCTTGACGCTGGAGGTCAAGGTGAAGGAGCTAGACAAATCTGTTCCTGAGGGAACGACCGATAGGGCGGTTGAAGATATGCCTGCCGTTGAAACAATGGCACTTGATCATCACATCAGTTCTGGGAATGAGTAGTCATTTGTTGCTGGGAGTGCGTACGAAGTGCTTCCCACAGCCGCTGCGTGAGACGCAAGAGCAGAGAGTAAGAAGATTGCGCAATGCATAACGGCGAACTGTATGTAGAGGAGAGTTTGATGAAGCGATAGATGCGTACGATTTGGATAATGACGCCTTCGAGCTGGACAGTAAAGGTTGTCTTACGGTTGTTGAAGTGTGAGTAAAATACTGAAGACTTATTAACATCACTACAGCTAATATATACACGCAGCCTCGAGCCTTGACTTTTGATTAGAAAAGCTCTTGCAGACTGTGTTGCGGCAGAGCGTTCCTGTGTGGCGAATGTGATATCGATGCGCGTCAAATAAGGTGACGAAGTCCTGTGATTCACTGGAAGCAGTCCATATCGGTGCGGTAACCCCGTTCTATGTCACACTGTAGACTGTCACCCATCACACTAATCCTTCCCGTTGTATTGATGAATTGATCCCCATACAGGATGCATCAGGAAAAAAAATCAACAACTATTTAAACCCGTGAAACTTGAGGCAGGTGCAGAGAACATGGAAAGAGTGGCTGACCTGCACTTCATGCAATTTACGTGGCGTAATGTCTGGTGTTGGTATTTGGATTCTATTGTGTAATGGCTAAGTCACGGAAGGCACGATGTACAGTGTTTCGTGCAACACGGAAACATAACTAGGCATCTCTTCACCCAGCGGGGAGATTACGTCCAGCGGCTGCAACTAGACACAGCTCGCGCTGGCTGATGGTACAAATACAGCAAGTACAACCTTGGAAGCTAAGACAAAAGCCTTCCTGAAGTGAATTAGGTATTTTGAGTATACGAAGCAGCTTCATACAATGCCATGATACATGCAATACTCTATACAGCATCCTCTGTATACCTATGGATCTAATAGCTAGTACACAGTGTTCGCGTACGATGAGGATAACCGTATTTCTCCCACCATAATGCTCTTGCATACATTTCCAGTAAAACACCATTGAATCACACAGAATCCAAGCGCATTTGCAGCGCCTGCAACAGGCCGTAGTACGACTACTATAGGCCTCGGTCAGATACGCTACTGCCTACCTTAGGGTGAATTACTTACAGAAGTGATACTCCGAGTAAGGCCTATAAGCTGTATGCTGCAGTACTGCCAAGATCACGTGCTCTTATTGTAGAAGAGCTCTAATTAGCTAGAGGAGCTACCGTATAAACTAGTTCAAATAGCCGAACGCTAGCAGAGGGCAGTATGCACCAGATAAGTTTAGATAACGTTCACTCTATAGGACCAGCTCGATTTGCTTACCTAGCCTTTCTTAACATCGCTAAGCTTCGTAGAGGTAGGTTTGACTTGAACTTCATTTAGTTTAACGCAGCTTCTGTCCCTTGCTAGCGTTTAGCTATTTGAACCAGTTTATACAGTAGAAGAATTGCTGGATTACCTCCTCTAGGGACACTTAGGGGCTTTATCTAAGCGAAGGCAATTTCTAATAATAACACCGTAATATAGCCTCCTAGACGATCACTATTACGCTTACGAGACTTTACCTATTTACTCTTATTTATCTATCGTTTACTACTACAGTAACGGGCTGTCGTGGTAGTACGGCATTTGATTCCGCACCCATCTAAACGCAATTATGTACGGTTTGCAGACACTCTCCCCAACGCTGTCAGAGTTCAGCGATTCCTTATCCGACCCTGGAGACGCTCAACCTACGCAGTTTGAATGCAACGACAGTGTTGCAAACACTTACGTTACTGAACACCCTGGCAGCTTTGAGACGCCCCTCTTCACTCCACCTCTGCAAGAAGTGGAGATTGGTTGCTTCGAGTACCATGATTTACACTTCAAAATCATTTATGCATGGACTACTACTCAAACAGTTTCATTGAGGTTGCACGATGCAGCACTCAAGCACTTTCGCAACCACTCCGAAGCCATGTCCATGGACATTGAGTTCCGGGAATTGGCCAAGTTTATGGAGCGAGCTGACCGACAGGTAACCGAACGTATGTACGAGCAGGAGTTTTTGGCTCACTCCAGGGGTAAGCTCTTCAACTCTGATGCTGCCCAAGCCAATGCTCGCCATGCCGTCAATCAACACAAAGCTCGAGCTGCTGTAGATGGTGCATGCACTGGGGATCCCAAACCACACCGGGCCTGCAAGCTAACTAACGCGGGCGACAGATCAAGCAATCAAACACAATCGCGCAAACAGCGATTCTGCAAGAGATCCTTGAGTTGCTGCGATTTCTGGACGTAGATCCGAAGATAGATTCCTTGAAATACTACTAGTACACGAAGTCAAACACATCACCCTTATCCCCCACCATCCTGCTCAACCTCTTCGTGCCCACAATCCTCTCCAACTCCATCCTCTCCCATTTACTGAACATGACCCTTACACTAGCCTCTGCTCTACTCGTTTCGCCCCTCTCTACACTCTTGCCCACCATACCAACGAGCTCTTCATAAAACATTGGATTCTCCGGGACTCCGTAGAAGACTAGACGTTTGACGCCGCGAATATTGAAGCGATGGAAGTGGTGTGCGCGGCCGCTATATAAGAGCAGCGAGTGCTTTCCATTCATGAAATGTGAACGGGCTTTTCTGACGTCGGTCATGTCTGTATACTCGCTGATCAAGGCATATGAAATGTTGACATCGACCAGAGAGTTGCGGAGACGTGTGAAGTCCAGATAACTTGGTACAAACATTAGGATTCCCGGTCCACCCTCCACCGGTTTGGGGGTGCGCAAAATGGAAGGTAAAATCGTGCTGCTGAAGTACTTGAAGCGGGCATCTGGGTCGGCGAGGTGAGATGGTGATTCAAAGCGTAGTAACGTCTGTTTGATGCCTTTGATGCCGTGTGAGAGAGACTCGATGAGACCCGCAGAGTAATCTGGGGTGTACTTCAGTCGACCAAAGAAGTTGCGCATGTGTTTGTTCCAGAGAGTGTTGATCTTTGGTGTCAGGAATGCCGACATGACAATGGTTTGTCGAACATGCTTGGCGTTGTCGTCGAGGTACCACGGGCGGACGCGGGAGAAGTCACAACCGTGAGCGTCTTTGGGCTGGAGGTTGAGGTGCTCGAAGACGAACTCGGCGTGCTCCCAGTTCTGCATGAGGTTTGCGTCGGCTTGTTCCATGATGACCACCTCAATGGATGACAAGAAGTCGTAGTCACCACTCCGTTTCTTGGGGTCACCTGTTTCGATGGCGCGGCGGAGACCAAGGGGGGAGGCAAAAATGATATCCGAGTTGTAGAAAGTGGAGTAAAATTTGAGCGTTTTGCGTGTCAACTTCACGCCAACTCGGAACTCATTCTCATCGTTACCTTCGAAGAGCTCGCGGAAATCGGCAGGCTTATCGTCGGAGAATGCCTGATCAGGCCTGTGGAACTGGTCAAGGAAGCGCTTCTTGTTTTCTTGTTGCTCAAAGATGAAGAGGCTGGTGATGGAGTCTACAACGCGGACGCAGGCTTGCTTCGTCTCGAGCAAAAATAGTATCTTTGGCCGCGTAAACCCCTGGTCGCGATACTCTATGTCATCGCCGTCATTTGCAGCAGTGAGCTTTGCGTTGTTCTTCAGAACTCGGTCGCGGCCTACAAGGATGTGGTTGAGGGCGTGCAAGCAGGTAATGTCGCGCATTCGTGCAGCATTGTGTACGGTCCTCGCTGCAAACAGGACGTCTTGATATCCGAAGATGGAAGGCGCGACGGCCTGTTCGTGACCGTCGTTGAAGATGCCGACTACTTTCTGCGCGTTTTCGGCGAGTCGTGCCTTCAGCTGCACGTCCCGTGTGCTCTTGAGCTTCCGCCTGTCGAAGGCTGTGTTGTCTGCGCTGGGCACCTGGAGCAGTCCCCTCCCTCCAGCAGTATCCAGCTTCTTGGTCGACCATTGACTGTCCGATATTCTCCGCAACCGCATCGCTAGCTCGTTCTCGTCTGGATTCGCAAAATGAACCTCGAAGCTCTCGAAACCGTCCTGAGTCTCGTCCGATGCATCTTGTATTTGTGCTCCGTCGTCGCTTGCTGCATCCTCCTCTGCATCCTCGTCCAAGGCATCGCCGTCGAACATAGCTTCGGGGTGGTCTTCTGTGGGATTGGACACGTTTCTGTTTACCTTTTGCTGTGGCTCTCCGGCAACTTGAGCGTCCTCCAGAGCTAGCTTGCGTTTCTTGCGCCCGTGGGCCTCTTGCCGCTCATTCTGCTGCGCGACAATGGAAAGGGACTGCAGGAGGGCAGCGTAGGCATGTGAAGTGGGTTGCGCGTCCTCTTCGTCATCGTCGTCGTCGTCGGATGCAGAGTCGTCTGAATGTTCTGACCGACTGTCTTCAGGCTCGGGCGCGTGTCGCATGTCGGGAGCTCTGCGTCGCATCAGCACCGCGTGTCTTGGTGTCGCAATTCGGCTCCGTACTCACGCATCTTCCACCTCGTCTCTCGTCCTTGCCGCAGCAAACCCGCCTCTCGCGCCGCCTCTCGCTCCGCCACGTGACCCACCCCTTCCTCTTCCTCCTCCTCTCGCGCCGCCGCGTCCTCGTCCACGGAAACCGCCTCTTCCTCTCGTTGGCGCCATTGTTTTTTTTCTCTTCCTTATTTTGTGCCTTTGCATTCACGGCTGCACTCTCTTCTCCGGGTGTCCAACTCCAGTCCCTCTCACGTAAGCTGGCGCAATGTTTGTCGAGTCGCGATGCAGGTGCTGCACGTAGAAGTCGCGGTCCCCACCATGGAAAATAAATCTTGGTGGCCCGTGCTAGCGAACCGCACCTGCCCAGATTTCGCGAACAATATCATCGCCTACCCCACCAACGACTGCATCACGACAGATCCCCGTCGCCTCACGATCCCACGCCGAATCCCGAAATCGCTCCAACAGCTGCCGCTTCGCCATGTCCGAGCGAGACTCGTTCCTCCACCTGGCGCGCCCGCTTGGCCCAGCCCCCGTCGGTGCTCAACCCTCGACCGCCCCGCTGAACGTCGCCATACAACCCCAGGTACGCGCCTGTGCGAGGACAACAGTGGGAATTGCGCTGATAACGTGACCAGGCCGTCTTCTCCATACTCGACCACTCGCTCCGCCGCCCCGCCGACCAAGAACGTGTAATTGGCACTCTCCTCGGCACCCGCAGCGAAGATGGCACCGAAATCGAGATCCGCAACTGCTACGCTGTCCCCCACACGGAAACCGCCGAGCAGGTCGAGGTCGACATGGATTACCAGAAGCAGATGCTCGCCCTCCACCTGCGCGCAAACCCCCGGGAGGTGCTGGTTGGCTGGTATGCGACGAGCAGCGACCTCAACACCTTTTCCGCCCTCATCCAGAACTTCTACAGCCAACAGGGCGACGGCACCTGGCCCCATCCCGCCGTCCATCTTACCGTATCCACAGTGCCCGGCCAGGACATCGAGTCGCGGACATACATCTCTGC
>Ga0265780_10008910_pt1 | contig 12123 bp, 11 predicted proteins | sample P1T30metagenome_FD_192432 | JGI IMG/M metagenome (GOLD analysis project Ga0265780, IMG submission 192432) | Plant litter microbial communities from East Loma Ridge, Irvine, California - P1 T30 | ecosystem: Environmental > Terrestrial > Plant litter > Unclassified | place: USA: California... | reverse complement strand
CCGCTGCAGGGGTATATGATGACGGATATGACGATACCTATGTAACACCGCTAGTAAATCCTACTCTACCGCCGCTACAGACGTGACTATTTGCTAGTCTTGTTCAAAGACGTCGCACTAGCGAAGCCTTCACGGAGCAGGAGGAACGAGAAATCAAGGCACGGTTTGCGAATGCGAACCGCAGATATCCAGGGTCTAATGAGGCGTTTTCTCGCAAGTATCACCATGTTCTACTGAGCCGCGCTACCAAAGTCTTCTTTAGCATCCGGTCTATCCCAGCTACCCTTCTCTAATTCCCTAACTCGATCCAATAGCCCTCTGACCCTAATGCTGTTCTTCTCTTTCGCTTGTTCTTGTAGGTTGAATGTCTCTTGGAACTTCTGGATCATAAAAGACGGCAATGGAGACTTCTTCGCTGTTCGATAGTCGTACACGACAATGTCTTCGGTGCATCGCGCTGCTGGTCGACGCTGGGCCTCTGAGAGGATTAGTACGTCCAAGATGAAGTGATCGGTGTCTTGCGTCGGTTCGTCTCGAAGCTTGTGCAGCACGGTCACCCTGCCGATGTATGTGTTAAAACATTGAGCACTACATCTTGTAGTTTGCGTTCGTGGTCGCACCTATCAGGCCATTTCATGGGCTAGTTCTCCGTTAGTGACGTTTCGAGAGTTGAGCCAGCCTTCAGCTGGAACGGTCGCGTGCAAAACTTACAAACTTGTAGTCTGTCTTGATACTCCTCAATATCAAGCCAACGCTTTTCGGCGTCATGAGCTCCATCCACTCGGCTTTATGCTGTGGGTCGCTCGCTGCAAAGTTCAGCGTCCAGTTGACTCTCGCCGACTCAGCATACCGATTGTACATGACATTATTGACATGACCTGGTAGATATTAGATGTGGATCTCCAAGGCTCGAGTAGGGAAGCGAATACCCTTCACATCCGTCAGCAATTATCAGCATACACGTATTGGGGCCATCCTACCATGCTGTCCTGCACAAGATCGAGCTCATATCAGCGATTGTACACAAGTTTGTTAGACAGGATGCTAACCATTTCACCCCATACCACCTCTTGCCGGTAGAGACCCCGCCATTGCCTGCCTGTAAGAAAACCCTCGCTACCAGCTACAAGTTCTCGCCCTGTAAGTCACATAAGAAGTTGGTTCTGCATCATGACATGAACCACCATTGTCATAACTCACAGTCTACTGCAGTCTCCTGTAGTATCAAACCAGCTTCCTCAATCTGTGCAGGGTTCATTCCAAAACTGATACACTTGCCGATGCGTGTTCGAACGTCCGAGAGCCATCTTGGGCTGAGCGCTGCAGTTGCAGGTGCTGTCAGATGTGAGTCAGCTATTGGTATTCCGTGATGCTCCAGCTCTTCCTCTTCAAAAGTGTAACGGTAGATGTTTGAAGAATTGTGTAGTGACTGGCTTGAGATACCTTACTAGTTACAATATACCCAACAATCGATCACATAGATGCGTGCTGCGCACACTAACAACATTAAAGAATCGACACCCAATTTACGTACCGCTTGAAGTAGACTGATACCGCGCGCGAGAGATTCTCTGCACTACCGGAAGAGCTGGCCATGCAGGTCTAGAACGAAAAAGCGCTGAGCACCCCAAGGGTCGCATGGTATTCATTATCGTGAAATACGGAGTCCAATGGGAAGACAGCGCGGTGGTGTTCACGAACGATTGCAGCAAGAGCTAGGGCGTTCCTTCCGAGGATACGGAAGACAAGCCGAGGATCCGCTACCTCCACATCCAATTCCATCCACAAGTCCGCCAGCCGCTACGTCAGGACGTGGGCCCGAGCGTTTGCTACAACTACTCCGCACCCTGCTCGTACACACGCGATTGACGTTTGACAGCTTTCTAGCATCGACTTCTTCGGATCTATACATCGTTTGCTTCCTTCTTGGAAATGGCGACCCCCAATCCCGCGCTTCGCCACCAGGTCATCCGGATCTACAAGGGTGCGTAGCATGGTCTTTTCCCTCGGCTCGTAGCAAACTCCATGGGCTAACGAAATGAATAGATTTGCTTTTCATGGGCCGGGAATATCCCCAGGGCTACGATTACTTTAGGACACGCCTGCACAAGGCATTTGCGAGCCAGAAGGACCTGACGGACGAGGCCAAGATTAAGCAGGGCATCGAGAGGGCGGAGTACGTGAAGAAAGGCAAGTCACGCCATACCCGGCATCAAATGTGTCATGCTAACATCTTGTAGAGATTGAAGCACTGTCCGTTTGCAGCAGCTGGAAAAGCAATGTTGAAATCATTCCTAACTACATCCAGATACTATCTAAAGCGCTATCGCACCTTGCGCCAGCGCTACGACAAACTCGCCTAGCATGTATAATACGATAACTGACATTTCGCCGACCATGGCCTTGCGTAGACCGGGATATCACAAATAACAAGGTACGCCACTTGAACTTTACGCCTTCTTGGCCCACCATATGCCGAGCTCGAGACACTCACCGCTCGAGGCACCTTTCTGCTCAAGCAGGTCGTTGATCATGGAGTTCCAATAACGCTGCCATTCCTCTTGGTTCTTTCCGCTGACTTCTTTGAGTAGAGGCTCGAGACTTTCAATCAGCTGTATGACGACGAGCAATGCCGTGTGTCTCAGCGCTGCCTGCTCCTTGGTCAGAATGGAGCTCTCCAGGGTTGCGCTTCCCTTCTTGAGTTTCCCCGCCTCGCTCTCACGCCGCTTTATCGTCTCGCCCGCAGCTTCGCGCTCCCACCGTGGCTCACCGAGAAGAATCGCTACCCGACGGTTTTCCACCTCGCATAGAGTGTCCGGCTCTTGAAGGAGGATTTGCGATATACGAGAGCAAGGGGTTGCCGTGAGCTTGCGTCGGTCCAGCGCTTCTTGGATCCACGAGTTGGAGTCTTGGAGATATTTATTCTGCACATCGGTAAAGGGTGTGGTGTGCGAAATGAGGAACGTCCCGGTTGAGACAGCGCAAGCGTACTCTTGAGGATTCTTGCCTGGTGGTGGTGGTGGATGCGGCAGGATCGAGCGGATAATGTGGTCTGTGTCCCATATTTCCAACGTGCCCCCAGACTTTAGGATCCGAGTGCATTCATCGAGTGTCCTCTGCGAGGGTTGCCCATCAGGTATCACCATACTCAGGTCCTTCATCACGACGACATCGAACTCCTCATCATCGAACGGCAGCGGCAACTTGCGCAGATCATGCTGCACGAACTTCCAGTCGATGCCCTGGCGCTGCAAATCTCCAGCCAGATTGACAATGTCTAGACCGGTAAAGGAAACATCATCATAGCCCTGTTCTGGTTACGGTCAGCCCTGAACCGTACAGACAGTGCGGGGTATACGTACCACTCAGCCATTCATGGCACACAGCCGACCAGTATCCGGAGCCACACGCAACCTCGAGCACTTTCTTCGGGGGGTATGAGGGGGTGGAGCCCATGGCTTTGCCGAAGACGGCTGTCGCAAGGAGGGTATGCAGGTTCTGGCGGTGGAGTTCGGGCAGGTCGCATGGGAGGGGATAGCTCTGGGCACTTCGAATGTATCGGCGTCCATGGCGCAGGATGAAGGGTTCGGTAGACGGGACGCCCGTGTCGTCTCTGGTACTCTGGGTGGAGCCGCTGGACATGGAGCCGCGCGTTATGTCCATGTTGTGGCCTGAGAGGGTGCGCGCGCCTGTTGAGGCAGAAGTCGAAGACGCAGAGATGGTTCTACCGAGAGCGTCCGTGGTGGTCAGATCCCATTGCTTTGCTTCGACGGTCTTGGGGCGTATGGGAGGGCTGGCGGTGGCGTTGGCGCCGTAGTAGCGGTACTGGGGAGGGGATTAGCCAGAGAGGTTCACACGTAGAGCAAGCACAGTGTTCTTGCCAACTGCCAATCGCCCATGGAGACGACCTGGAAACGTGCTCGAGGTTGTCCAGTCTACTCCTACCCTAGCCCCACTGTTTTAGCGGGAACGCGATATTGGGCCGGTCTTTAGTCGTCTGATAAGCACGTGTAGGCGAGTCAGCAATTAATGAGCGGGACGGCGGAGCGGATGCGACAAGGAAGCAGAGCTCGACTGGAGAGAGATCAGATCAGAGGATGGTGCCAGCACGCCATGTATGTGAATGCAAGTTTCGGCACAGCTCCGGGTGTGGGAGGCAGCTCAGGTGAGGAGCTGCGAGGCCAGCCGAGGACACATCTCCAATCAACGGCTGCGGCTGTGTGAATCCCCAGGTTGTCTATGGCGATGCATCGCTGGGCAGTGCGAGCGCCGCGAACGAGCAGCTTCTGGCGATGTGGCGCCCGTCTGCAGGAGCGCGGCATGAGCCGAAGACGTGCTGCAGGTGATATTCCAGCGTGGGGAAAGCCCGAGTCTAACAGCGACAAGCTCACGAGGGCATGCAGTGCACGGCGGAAACGAGGATCAAGGGCGAGGGTACTGCGTAATCTGTAGCCTTTCCATGGATGAAACACATACGTGAACAAGGGCACAAGTAGAGGAGGGATAGATGCACGTCGAATGCCCGCGGAGAGGGGGTGTACCTAGGTACCATGGCCAGTCCTATACACTTGTTGGATAGTTGCCATGCACGCCAAAAGGAAGAACACAAGGACTACTCTGATGAACACCCAGCCAACGCGGGCACAGGCCCAGTCGCGAGAGAACAGATGGGCAGTTTCATGGCGCTCAGCTTGGATCGACGCTTCCATGTCACGTGGCCCGCTAAGCGGCGGACCCCAATGCATCGGGCAAGGTTCGACTGGGCTTCACGTATCGCATCACTACGCTCTCTATTCTTCACAGCGCTGCAGTTGGACCCGCTGACTGTCTGTCTGGCACGATTGAGCCCGATTGCCCTCCTGCGCGCCCTTTGACATCCTCAGCTGCCGTACGTGCGCCGCTTCCACACGCTTCTGCTGCCCGCTCGAGCTCCCCGTCCAACCTCTTCGATTCCCCGCCGCACCAACTGACTGCTCCATACCAGTAGCCCGCCAGGATATCAATACGAGCCCGCGCCCCAGCCCTTTATCTCCAGCACGCCTCGACGCCCGCAACCCCTCCGCCTTCGCTCGCTACCGAGTCCCCGCTCCACCACCACCTTCACTCGCGAACCGCCGGGATATCAATACATGGTATACTGGTGCCGCGTTTGCTGAACGCGTGCTCATGTCGAGGAGTCGCACGGGCGCCCATGTTAAAACGAAGAAGATCGCGTGCCCGAACCCTTCCTCCTACCTGACGCCCCGACTCGCCAGAGCATCCCGCGCCTTTCACCCCCAGCACAAAGGCCGCCTGCGCGACCCCAGATATCTTCCGCCGCGATTCCCTTAGATGGCCGAGTACTCGGTCTACCCCAGGGGAACCGGCAATACCTTCTATCCGCAACACACACAAAACATACGCAACCTCCCCAGCCGAGTGCGCTCACCCACGTCTACCGCCCGCATACCCTTCCCCAACCCCGACACCCCCTCGCCGTCACGATCTCCTGGACGCCAGTCGTCTCCCCAGCAGTTCGGCATGTTCAACCAGGCCCATGGGCACCAGGGCCACAACGTTATGATGAACGGGCGAGCAGGGCAGCAGAACTTCATGCAGCACATGAACCTGGGGAAGCCCTTCCAACACAACCAGCACCACCAGAACCAGCACCAACATCACCAGCAGCACCAGGACATCTCCGGAAACAATCATGTCGGCCAATTCAACCACCAGCACAACATCTCGAGTGGGGGTATGTCCAACGTGCAGCCCCACTTTACGCCGGGCCATCTCCAGAACGGCACACCAAACAGCGTTCATAGTGGACTCAGCAAACCACCAACCGAACACTGGCAAGAGCAATTGAAGCTGCACCAGACCGCGCGTGAAATGACGCAGGCCCACTCACACGCTCGAATCCACCCGAGCGTTAGTAAGAGCATCGTAGCGGGAACATCAAACGGGATGCAAAAAGAGACGGACAAAGAAGAGCGCAATAGGCCTGCTGCTCAGCGGGTGGAGGATGCCAAGGACCAACATATTTGGACAATTCTCGATTTCGGCGGCCAGAATCTTAAAGTCATCACGCCAGCCTTGTTTGCCTACACTTTCCTGACCAAGCTCTACCTCAACTCCAACAAGCTCACCTACGTGCACCAGAAGATTGGACAGCTGCGGAACCTCACTCATCTCGATCTGTCCCTGAACAATCTGCAATATCTACCCCCGGAGATTGGCATGCTAGTGAACCTGAAGCAGCTGCTCCTATTTGACAACCATATCGAGAATCTGCCATACGAACTAGGATCCTTGTATCAACTGGAAATGCTGGGTATCGAGGGTAACCCTATTCCGGACGATCTGAAACAGATCATAATGGAACAAGGCACCACGGAACTTATCAAGCACTTCCGCGAGAACGCACCGGGTCCAGAGGCGCCACCAGAGCGAGACTGGATTGTCCTCGATGAGGTTCAAGACACGGCACAAGAGACTGTGAGCGCGCTCAGCTACAACATCTTGTGCGATAAATACTGTACGCAATCACAGTACGGATACACACCGAGTTCAGCATTGGCCTGGGAGAGTCGCAGGGAGCTCATTCTTGCTGAACTGCGGGAGCGCGACGCAGACATAGTGTGTCTGCAAGAAATCGATCAAGATAGTTTCAACGAGTTCTTCCGAGCAGAGCTGGCGCACAACGACTACAAGGGAGTATTCTGGCCGAAATCACGAGCGCGTACCATGGCAGAAAGGGAAGCAAAGCTGGTCGATGGGTGTGCCATCTTCTACAAGAACAGCAAGTAAGTTGTTATCCGTTTCGTCTTGCGGAACCCCACTAATCAGTCCAGGTACATCCTGCTGGACAAGCAGCTCATCGACTTTGCCAATACAGCCATCAACCGTCCGGATATGAAGGGCGAACACGATATCTTCAATCGAGTCATGCCCAGAGACGATATTGGCGTTGTTGCTTTCCTCGAAAACCGTGCTACTGGTTCCAGATTCATTGTCGGAAACGTACACGTCTTCTGGAACCCTGCGTTCCAGGATGTCAAGCTTGTGCAAGTCGCCATCTTGATGGAGGGTATCACCAAGCTTGCAACTCAATGGACTAAGCACCCGGCCTGCAAGAACAAGGTGGTGTACCAGTTCACGAATGGCGATAGCGAAGAAGGAGCCGAACCCGACCCGACACAGGAGCCCGGACCTTCCAAGGAATACTCTGATCCTTCCGATATCCCCGTGTTGCTATGCGGTGACTTCAACTCGCTGCCATCCTCTGGTGTCTACGATCTCATCACACATGGCAATGTTTCGAATGCTCACGTGGATCTGGGAAGCCGCAAGTATGGTAACTTCACACGAGACGGTATATCCCATCCATTCAGTCTCAAGTCCAGCTACGCATCTATCGGCGAGTTGGCGTTCACGAACTACGTACCTCACTTCCAAGGAGTCCTGGACTACATCTGGTACTCGACAAACACACTGCAGGTGGTAGGTCTGCTTGGCGAGATTGACAAGAACTATCTCCAGCGGGTACCGGGTTTCCCCAACTACCACTTCCCCAGTGACCACGTGGCCCTGTACGCGCAATACATTGTCAAGAATCGCAAAGAGGCGAAGAAGGTGTCCGAAGTCGACTTTGGGCCAAGCCGGGATCGAAGGAATTGATCGGCTTAAGGTCGTTTGGCCTCCGGGCATGTCAATACGCTTTCTGGTGCAGCAATCTCCGTCGTTTTCAGGCGTCATTTGCTCGGTGTTCGGTTGCTACGGTTCGCTCGCGTCCTTTGCGGGCTTCACGATGGAGATTTAGTTTTGGTAACGAGGTGAATCGCTCGATAGACGGTGCGCGGTCTGATCACTTGGGAGGTATGAGCAATGCCGGCGGTTAGTGCATGAATCTTGTATCATGTTTGTTGTTAGTGTCTGGAACATGTTTCCCTTGGTAGCCTGACGATGGAAGGACCACTACTCTCTTTTTCAACGTGCGAAGCGTTTGGCTGTCTGTGGCTGGTGTTTATCGGCATGGGATGTTTGATCTATTTTCTGGGTTCGTCTTGCGTTCATCTTTTCTGCAATGTATCAACTAGGTAGCTCCTTCAAAAAGGCCTCGTCGCCTGCACTCGAGCAGGTCTGACTACGGTTTTACCGTTCAACATGTCCTCGATGCACGTGTGGTGTAACGTGGTTGCGTGAGGAACGCTGCGTGAACATGGCTTTCGGACCACAGATGCGTCATGGGGCAGCGTCAACGGCCACAATTCGCTGGAATGAGCCGTCGAGGAGGATGAGGGGAAGGGGTCTCGCTTGACCGCCGCGGCAGGGACCCACTTAGTTGACATCGACGTGCGCTCCTCGACAACTTCGTCCAGGCCGCGCAACACGCAATTACCTCCCTCCTCCCTGTACATCTCGAGCCACCTCTCTTCTCGTACACTCTAGACACAATGGCTGCTGCTGCGACGAGCGAGCTGAAGCTCGACCCCAAGTACGACCACTACGACTTTCCCACCGTCGCTCCCACCGCCCAACCAGGACACCCAGGCCACACAACTCCAGAGCAAGATGCCCAGGTCTTCCAGCTGAGAACCCAGCTGGAGCAGTCCGGCCACACCAAGAACCTCGACACCCTGACTCTGGTATGCTCACCGCTTCTCCTGCGGGTGCAAAGGCCTCAAGCTAAACAATCTACAGCTGCGGTTCCTCCGCGCGCGAAAGTTCAATGTCGAGCTTGCGAAACAGATGTACGTACATGCAGCATGGGGACATTGTAGGAGAATGGCTGGAATGTATGCTGACAGTCACCAGGTTCGTTGACTGCGAGAAGTGGAGGGCCGAGTATGCTGGCGTCGGCGTTGAGGAGCTCGTCCGCACCTTTGACTACAAGGAGCGACCCGAGGTCTTCAAGTTCTACCCCCAGTACTACCACAAGACGGACAAGGTACGTGGCTTCTACTTGGGCTGCGAGCACAGCCCAGATCTGACCAACGAAACCTCTGACGCAACACTAGGATGGCCGCCCACTCTACATCGAGCAGCTCGGCAACGTCGACCTGACCGCGCTCGGAAAGATCACCTCCCAGGAGCGCATGATCCAGAACCTTGTCTGCGAATACGAAAAGATGGCCGACCCCCGTCTTCCTGCCTGCTCCCGCAAGTCGGGCTACCTCCTCGAGACATCTTGCACAATCATGGACCTGAAGGGCGTTGGTATTGGCAAGGCTACCTCTGTGTACGGCTACCTCGGCGCCGTCTCGCAGATCAGTCAAAACTACTACCCCGAGCGTCTGGGCAAGATGTACATCATCAACGCCCCCTGGGGTTTCTCGGGCGTCTTCAGCGTAGTCAAGAAGTTCCTCGATCCCGTCACAAGCGCCAAGATCCACGTTCTCGGCAGCGGATACCAGAAGGAGTTGCTGGCGCAGGTCCCAGCCGAGAACCTGCCCAAGGCATTCGGTGGATCATGCGAGTGCGAGAAGGGCTGCCAATTGAGCGATGCAGGCCCATGGTGGGATGCACAGTGGGCAAAGGAACCCAAGTGGGCCAAGAAGAGCGACGATGCGATTGACAACACGGCTCTTCCTGCACCTACTGAGGGCGTTGCGGGTACTGCACCAGCTGCGCCTGTCGGCACCGACCCTGCTACCGCACCTGCGCCTGCCACTACCTAGGCGGAGTGTGTTCTCGAAGCAGGAAGGTGTGTTTAGAATGTCAACGGTATGGCGTAGGGGCGTGATGTTCGAAAGGGGGTGCGCTGATTGCAGCATAGATAAGCGTGGTAGGTGTTCACGCGGCGGCATAGCAAGTGTAAAATGTCATCATACAGGTTTCAAGAGCAACTAGCTTACAACGCGCACACCGTTTTGCATAGGACTCATGTGTGACTACTGATATAGAAGCAGCTAGATCTGGTCACGAATGTTGGTCATCTTCGACTCAAGAGCCTGGTGTTGTATGGCGCCTCAGTGAAATCCGCAAGGCGCCAAAACCTTCATATTCACTACTTGCGTACTATGGGGTCTAGTGTAACGACCGTGCGAGGGGGAACGTCCGTACAGATTGCGATTTTCTTCTCTCTTATTTCCACCCTCCCTAAACGCTGCACCTCAAACCGCTCATCTTAGGTGCCAACCTACAAGGCAAACTTTTCTAACTCAACCCTACAATGCGTCTGCGCGCCAGGTATGCTAATGAAAGAAGAAGCTACGACTCTGCGTCCGACAGATGCGATGTCGACCCTGAGCCCGACGATGCTCTTCTCCGAAAGTCACCAGATGCGGATGACGATATTCCCTCATCGATTTTAGATAACGATATTCTCTCACAGAGTTCAGATGAGGATACTATCTGCGTCGTTGTCGGTAAAGAATCAAATAAAAGGAAGTTCTTCATGGACCCGTGCCGCATCTGTCATTGCAGCAAGTTCTTCCGCAACGCCTTGAGGGGGGGGATGGAAGTCAGCACAGACTCTCAAAGTCACTTTGAAAGAAGAGGACCCTAGGATATTCGCTTGGTATCTAGACACACTCTATGTACGCATGCTCACACGGTCAGCGTGTCCATATCTTGGCTAACGAAGAGTACATAGAACGGCACCAAGACATCCTTCAAAGGTCAGCCGTGGTCTTTCCAGCCCATGAGCGAGCTCTACGTCCTCGCTGAGATGCTCATGGACGACTCCACTAAGAAGGTTATCCTGGCGGCCATTCAGAAACGATGCGAGAGCCCTCAATTCGGCCACTCCCTCCCGGAGCCATCTGCAGTGCGTACTATCTACGACGGTACACCCGAGTCGAGTCCCGCGCGTCGTTTGATGGTTGATATCTTCTCCCAACGTGCAAGTAAAGAGCGCATTGAGCACTGGACGACGGAGAACTTGCCGAAAGACTTTCTCCTCGATCTGTCGGTCAATCTCATCGCCCAACGTTCCCCTCTAGATGACGATAATAGGGGACAAGATGAGGGCAAGAATGCTAAGAAGCGTGCAGCTGAAGAATCTGACGACGAATTAGCCCTCTATCTTGACTCGCTAAAGTCGCCTCCAAAGGTGAAGAGGAAGATCGTGAAGCTGAAGTTGCGTGCCGACGGCCATGATCGCCTCGCCTTTCCTGACAAGTACTCCGTGCTAGCCGATGCAGACTCGGGAAATACAAAGACAAAGGTCACTCTTGGTTCCCAACACGATACCGCATACATCAGGTAAGCTCTTGACAGTAGGTAACGCAAGCGGACATTACACTGACTTCTGCAGGGCTGAGCGCACAGCCGAATGGCAGACAAACATTAGCAACCTTCCAGGTGGTCCTGTTAAGCCGCAGATAATGACCGATGACGGCAGGAGTTGGTTCGAAACCGATTGAGAGTAAACGAGTCGATTGAGGAATAGACGCTATAGTAGTAGAAATATTGATGCTATTCATTCGTAGGACACGACTACGGATTCTTGGGAAAACAACAACGGCAGGAGGCTGGATGTGTTTAGTCCAGTCAATAAGACGAGAATAACTCTGACACCCGGTTCTGCATCTCGCTCACCACTTAGGAGTCTGTGCTCATCGTCGAAAAAGATGCTCAACTCAACACACATACGAAGTGATGAAGTCAGAAAGCTTTTGATAGATTACCAGGTATGTTGCTATCATATAGATCGGCAGCGAAAGACCCGTGGAGTGACACATGCCACCTCAACCCTGTAATCGCCATGTTCCCTCAAAGCGATGCTCTTTCTCGCCGAGAGCAGTCGGGGAGAAAGCACGTAAAGTACACACCCAATAAACCATGATACAACTAAATATACCGCTACGCCGTGCTCCAATATAACATGCATCCCACAAAGACAGTAGACCGACTTACAGTGTTGTGTTCTTTTACTCAGACCGCCAGCAAACCATGTCGTAGCGATTTCGGATTGATAGCATCCTACGACTAGATACGGTGCTTCTCCGATTCTGCATAGATAGTCAGCATTATGAGTGGTATGTGATGGAATGCACTACTAACCGAGTCGCGAGTACAGCATGTATAGTGCCATTTGGTTGCATTCTTGTGTACCCGTGATGGTAACAAGACGCTCGTTGCTGTTGTCGGTGGGCTCGTTGATCTTGATGACACTGCCACTGAGCTGGCGGATTTCAT
>Ga0265780_10008909_pt1 | contig 12124 bp, 10 predicted proteins | sample P1T30metagenome_FD_192432 | JGI IMG/M metagenome (GOLD analysis project Ga0265780, IMG submission 192432) | Plant litter microbial communities from East Loma Ridge, Irvine, California - P1 T30 | ecosystem: Environmental > Terrestrial > Plant litter > Unclassified | place: USA: California... | reverse complement strand
TTTAATATATAAGCATTTATTTATATATAATAACTATAGCTAGAGGTTTTAGAACTTAGAGTTAATTTTTTTAGATTTTTTTAAAAAAAAATCATTAATTTCAAAGCTCTATATCTTAATAAATACTAGTCTAAATTAAGTAATTTTAAGCTTATTTTAAAGAGAAAATTCTGCTCTATATTTTAAATTTTTAGTATATATTATATAAGCAGCTAGTTAGCTGGTTAGACGTCAATTCAACGTTTTCAACGTTTTCGACTATTTCGATGTCGGAAAAAAGTAACTAGAGCAACTTTGTCAAATTGTTGTCTCAGTCAGATAGATGTCGGATCGCAGCGACTTAGCTGAAATTTCAATTTTTAGTTTTCCTGACGAGAGCTAGTAGAAATACTATCTTAAGTAGTATAGAAAGGCTAAAAGCTCTATAAATTATATACTTAAATAATACTTTAATACTAACGCTACTAATAACTCTTAAAGCTTATAATTACTACCTTTAGCGCGTTAAAAATTGCTAAAAAGTAACTTTAAAAATAATCTATATAAGGCAGTAATAGCAGTAAATCTCTATCTTCTTACTAATACTAAAAATAAAAAGCAGTAATAAGTTAGATAGCTTAAGAAGTACTTTAATACTCTAGTAACTAACTTAATAATAATAAGTATCTATAACTTAAAGCTACTTAAAAAGCTCTTTAACTAGTAGCTAGTAGTAAGTAAAAAAGCTTACTTAATACTCTTTAAAATTACTTTTAATTTTCTTTTTATTCTATCTATAAGCTACAATTATAAGTATTGCTTCTTATTAGCTTATTAGATAATTATATATAATTATAATTTACTTACTAGAGATACTATAGAGGCACTATAACTGTAGAAGAATTAGATTTAGCGCAGCGCTATAAATAGCTTACTTATAGAGCTTATAAAATATATATAAAACCTTAATAAAAAGCTCTTATTATAAGTAATTAATTTAAATACTAGCACGCTTATTAACTTTACTATAAGTGTCTCTTTCTTCTCTACTAAGCTCTCTAGCACTAAGCTTTCTAGCTAACTAGAGGCTTCTTATAATAAGAATATATAATCTTAGTAGTACTATAGTTCTATAGTTATAGCTCTTACCTAGAGCATTATATTAATAGGTAATTCACCCTAGTTGTCTCCGTAGCGTAGCTAACCTAGGCCTATAGTAGTCGTACTACGCCCCGTTGGACGCGCTGCATAGACGTTTTTTGGAGGCGGAGAGAAGAGAGAACATGGCATGCTCAGCTCTGGGTTTTGGAAGAAAAAGGAGAGAGCAGAGCACACATCGCTGCCCCATTGTTCAATTTTGTTCCGCCGAGAAGGGAGTGTGTGATGAAGCTCGAAAGCGGGAAAGAATGCGGTATTTGTACCCCGAAGCTGGACAGGAGACTGACATGAATTAGTACCCAAATAGCTTTAGGTTCTCAGGACAGTCATGGGTACCACTTCTGTTTAATTTGAGAGCTGAAGAGCCGGCGCGACGCTGGCTGGAACATGTCTAAGAAGGTATCTGGTATTTTGTGGGTGTGGAGGAAAGAAGGTAGAACATAGCAGCTTTGCTAGTGTGTTTTTGCGAGAAGAGGGAGAGCACAGCAGACATGATATGGCAGTCAGCCCCTTTTTAGTCCACCGTAAAGCAGTGTGTGATATGAAACTTCACGGCCGAGAAGAAGGAGATTTTTATACCTCGATCCCACCCAAGCGTCCACATGCCCTTTCCGCAAAGGTGCGTTTTGATGCTCACCCAAACCACGACAAGCCGACCTATAGCTTTTGGCGTGAAAGAGCTAGTTTATAGTATGAAAGAGGTGGACTATAATAGAGTTGGAGCTCAAAGGTCGGGAGAAGGCGAGGTATTTATACACACACAGGCACGATGCCATGGCACCTCTGGCTACACGCTACAGATGAGTGTAATTTTCGACTTGAGAACTCTAGCAGAGAAATTACTGTGTAGTTAAATTTCGTTATTATTTGCAGTCATAAAAATGCGAATATCAATCCTTAACGAGCATGCTGTTGACCACAAGCGGCTTGACAACAAGCAGACATAGAAGTAATACAAGGTGGATTTCAAAGAGCAGGGGGTAGAGCATCCATAATTTGACCTCTTGGTATTTTAGTCCCCGATAGAAGAAGCATAACTAAGATTGAGTTTGAAGAGTGAAGGAACAAGAGATAGGTATTCGTATGCGCGGAAGCTTCAATTGCACAACACATCACAACACTTAGGTGACCTTTTGGCAGCGAAAACCATTGCATGGGTCCAACTGATATTGATTGTGACAACGGATGTGATTTAAGTGACCTTTGGAGAACATAGCACGCGAGTGAATGATTTTTGAGCTAAACACAAAGTAGCTAACATGAATCGTGCTATTATGAATTTAAAAGAGCGAGCAAGAGCAGAAATGAGTCTCATTCCATCAACTTTTAGTTTGGGGCAGAGGGTAAGTGTAAAGAGTTCAGAGGTCGAAAGAAGACGAGGTACGTATACGTACTCCAGGCCGCAGGATACATAGGATTGACGCCATTCGCTTTGAATGGCGATGTTTGCCCAGTATGATTAATGCTTTTTCGATCGAAGATATAAGTCTACTTAAATTTGGAACACATAGGACACTTGCAGGTCAGCTTTGAGTCAGGAGTGGGCAGACATGGGTGTTCCCGTACTCATTTGGGGTCCATGGATGCGAGAGGCATGCTTTTGAATGCGGTACTTTTGAATCCGAAGCAGCGCAGTTGTGTAGCGGCAGGAAGAATAGAACTCGGGGGAGACATTTATACTCCGCTGATTGAAAAGATTTCTGGGTATGATATCATGTCCAGCATTCTCTGGTCCCGACTAATGCACTTTGCAGTGCTCGAGTTGACTCTGAGATTGAACTTGAGATTCGAGTGGCAGCGCAGAAAGCATCAATAGGGTTTGATGGGTTTTTATAGAAGTATCCATAGATTATCCATACGCACTCAATCCTTGCATTATAGCACAAGAGAGGAAACTTGTGTTGCAGGAGTGGAAGGATCAAACAGTAGACAGTCTTTTATAGGCTGGCCTCAGGAATGGGCTCCACTCATGCAGATATCTGAGCAATTTCTCGACCATGGCTGATGTACAAAGTGTTCTAATTTGGTAGAGCAACGCGATGTTCTAAATCGCTTGATCTTAGTTTCAGAGAATTTGGTCTGAGAAAGAGGAGTCGTTGATGGCGACAGCGGTTGTTTTGAACGAGAGGAAGAGATGGACATAGGCTGGTCCAACGTTACATTGAATTTAATTAAGAGAGAGAGTGTGTGAGAATTTGAAGACTCGGAAGAAGCTGCAGAATGAAAATAAGCTCTTATATAATTTAAGTCTCTCCGCGCACAAGCAAATCGGATCGCTTGCACTAATTTTCGGTATAGATTTGTGCTATAATTGAGCACTTAGACATCGTATATTCTCTACGAGAGGTAAGTCGAACCTTTCTAAAGCTTTCAGTCCGTTAGTTTGGCAAATGTATTCAAGTTCGGAGCCGAAAACATACGAGAGCGAGAGATATGATTTAAATGAGGAGAGCAACCAAAGACATAGACTGCCTCGTGTTATCTTTGAGAAGTCTGGGGAAGTTCAGTGAGGCACGGAGGTCGGTAGAGTAGAAGCGTTTATACGCCTTGCGCCGATTTGACTAAGCTTTCACATTGATTGGCTTCTGGCAGTTTGCAATTTCTGCTTGAAAGAGAGGCATGTGCACATCGCCTTCCATATGTCGTCGTGTCAACTTTGTATTTGTGCCGTCTAGAAGAGAAAAGAAAACATGGCCTTTGATCGCTGGGTGCTGCCGTTGGTTCTGGTCCGCGATCCATGAACTCGTACATAGACCTGCAAACTTAAAGGAAAGGGAAACTCTTGTACTCGCAGCATGACAGGTAAAGCATGGGGCGGCTCCTGTGCTCTCTCATCGATTGGAGATGTCGGCTTTCGAGGCTGATGCTGTAGTCTTAATAAAGTATAATGTATTACTTCAAGCGTGTGATGCAATATGGCCGCATGATGCTTCATACCGGAGCGGGAAAGCACATAGCTTTCTCTCCGTGTCTTTTGAATAGAGCTCAGGAAAACTCGGCCAAGACATGAATTAAGACCAAGGACTATTGAGTTCTTTGATACCTGCATCAAGTGTTGGGGATGTAAAGTTAACGGAGTGGCAGAGCTTTTAAGTCGCTGGGCTAGACTAAGCGCGAAAGTGTGAAGACCTTTAGTAGCTGTCTTTCGACATGAGCTGCTTGTGGAGGGAATTTGGATGTCTGAGACAAGCCCCAAAGCCCGGGTTCCATGTGAAAACAAAAGCTGTTGAGCAAGACCAGAAGAGACACTAAAAGGCCATCAGTCAGTTTTCAACAAGATACAGTCGTGAACAGTAAGAAGAGCACACGATGTAGTCCAAATAAGTAGGAGGAGTTACATATACCATATGATTTTGATATAGAATTCTGACCAGTCACCAACGCTCGTGCCATACTATTTGGTTCTCGAATTTCATGTTCGAAGTCTCCAGGCTTATCAATCAGTGGTCTCGTGTTTTAGGACGCGCTGGTCATTGATCGCACTCGGAGAACGAGAAACGAAAAGAACATGTGAGCTATCGCGTTCGGCTTTTGTTTCCAAGCAAATGTGCTGATACATATGAAGAAGGGAGGAAGTTGAAGAACAGGGCTTCATGTTCATGGAGCTATAGCTCTTGAGTAGCATGATATTAGTATTCACATATTTTAGGCTTCCGTGAATATACTCAGAATGATGCAAGTCCAGGGCCAGGCCCAGGCGTATGGTTTTCTGTTGTACCAAAAAAATACAATATATGCATTCTCGACGCCGGTCAAACGCCATTCGATAGCTCCATCCCATATTTGAGGAGAGGAGAGACGGAGCAAGAGACATGATAGCTGAATAAGACCGTTTTGATCAATTTGGCAAGGACAGGAGTATAACGAGAACAAAGAGGAGGAATCTAAGAGCATTTTATAAGGTAGCGGGCGATGCGCTGGTCCACTCACGGTCTCACTAGAGGAGATGACATGATTAATGCTTGCGTGGACTTGATTTTCGCATCCACCTGAAGAGTCCGTTATTTCCTGCATTGGGGTCGATGCACATGCAAAGAGCGGCTCAAAAGTTTCGGAAAGTCCACATGAGGACCAGATGTTGCGAGGTCTTTCGATCACGAAGCCATGATAGTACTTTCAAACCCTTTTGCAGAGGGGCGTTGGAGTGTGAATGTATGCTAGAGATCGTATCGCATCTCATTAGTCCTTCAAAGTTGACTTGGAACGGACATGGGATAGAGGAGGTCAAGATCTGAGCTGGCGCTGGACTGGTGAACATGGATAACATATACCCTTTTAAGACGTCTTGCATTGGAGATGGAATTGCGATACGATGGGGGCGGGGTGGAAAGCGGTGCCAAGCACACTAGACCGATACCAGCTAGTGCGCGGACAGGGATATCTGATTGTTTACAGTAAACACCGACTGGGATCTCCGCAACACCATCGCTAACACGTCCGACGACGCGCTTTTGCTTCTAGCAGCGCCATAGCATGCTTTGATAACAGCAATCCTCTGTTGGACACTATGGACACCACGGACCATATCAAGACAGAGCCGGCGAACGAGAACGAGGTAATTGCGACACGCGTCCCGCGCATGTACAACCTGCTGACAGACTGGCGCAATTGCAGGGCTTTAGCAAACCCTCCGGTCTGAAGCCGCCGACTCAAGTACCCAAGCTTGGACAGTCGCATGGCCGCGCTCTTGGTGAATTGCAAGACTCGAGCATGAACTCGCGCAGCGCCATCCCACCGCCGACCGCGAACAAGCACAAACCGTCTGGCCGTAAAATACCCGTCCATCTTCCCTACTGCCGGAGCCCGTCACTAACTTGCGCAGTACCCGAACCGGCCTCGAAAAGGCAAACACTGGCAGAAAAGGGCGGCGACTGCAGTCGTAAGCCCGCAGCGCCCCCCTCAGTCCGCCCAGCCAGCAATGGGTTCAAAAGCGCCATAGCGCGCACGTTCGGCGCGTCCACGTCACGTATGAATCCGAGCAAGCCCTCGAGACTGGCCTCTGCGCCTTCGCACAGCAGCAGCGTGGGCCCAGTTGCGCGCGTACCGACTGCGACCGCGAGACCGAAGTCCTCGTACGGCCAATATGGTCAACATGGTCGTAGCAAGTCGCAGCATCAGGTTTCCCGCCCTGCGACTGCCATGCAACAGCGCGACGATGAGGAAGATGACCTTGAGAGGCAAGAGCGCAAAGGTGTGCACCCATTCTCTCTATCAGCGACTCCGATGGAGACGCTCAAAGTTCTTAAACACGCCCCCAAACCCCTTCAGAGGCGCCCCAACTCTCTCAATGTAGCCCCAACGAGGGTCTCTCATTTGTCACACTCCAGAGCTGTATCCTCTCCTTCCAACTTTCGCCCCATCACTCCCGTCATGGAAGAGCCCGACGATAGCTGTGACGATATCTGCAACACTCTTGGAGAGCTCAAGTTGGGCCCTGCAAAAGCAGAGACTCGAGACAGCCCTATCGGTGGCGCTACGATTCATGGCAAGGAGGCCAACCCGTTCCTTAAAACTCATGTATCTCAGATCCCGATCAAGACGCCAGCACGACAGATGATTACGCCCGCCCCGGCTCAGAAGCAGTTCGCCGCAGCCACGCCGAAATCATTGGCACCATTTTTGAACAGATTTACTAACGATCGTTGTCCAGATTTCTACGACGACCGAATCGAGACCATGGAGCGCGACTTCCGCATGTTCAAAGAGAAGATGGAATCTGACATGCAGCAGTCGACCGACTACAAGGAGACGATTCAGCAGTTGCAGAGTCGGGGTGAGTAACCAAGTCATGGACTGCTGTCGGCACAACTAACTCAACTCCGCAGTCACCGAGCTCGACGCCTTCCGTGCGCGCCTAGAGACGGTAAACAAAGCTCTGGAAGGAGATCTGAAGGACACTCAGAGCTGTTTGAGCACAGTCAAGATGGAGCTGGAGATGACACAACGGAACCACTCGTTCGAGACCGAAGATCTCCGACGAAAGCTTCGCAATCAGATAGAAGATCTCGAATTCGGCCATGAGAAAGAGACCAAACGAATGCTGAGAGACAAGGAAGATTCAGAGGAGAGGATGCGCAAAGACTTCGAGGTCCGGGTCGACAAGCTGCTCAAAGAACACAACGAAGAGCTCGCCAAGCTTCAAAAGAAGGTGGACGCTGACGGCGAAGTCGAACGCAGTCGGCGCGCACAGGAAGCGAAAAAGCTCGAGGAAGAGTACGCCTCGCGACTAAGGCAGGCTGAGACTGAGGCAGATGCGAAGAAGCGCGAGATTCAGCTGGTGCAGGGCGAGCTGATCAACACCAAGTCTGAACTTGATCGCGAAAAGACGCTGCGAAAAGGGCTTGAGGGTCAATTGACCGAAGCAACGACAAACAACCTTACGCTGAGCTCCGCTAATACTGCAATGAAAGAGAAGATTCACTTCCTAGAGTCGGACAGCCAAGCGCAGTCACAGGCTTTCAACGACCTCCACCGACGGATGCAAGAAGCTATCGACGCAGCGGAGCTTGCCCACGAGAAGTTGCGACAAGAGGAGACTCTACGCCGCAAACTCTTTAACCAAGTGCAGGAGCTCAAGGGCAACATCCGAGTCATGTGCCGTGTACGACCCGCCCATGCAGAAGAGTCGGATCCTGCATCGATCAACTTCCCTGACCAAGACACAGATAGCAAGGAAGTTGCGGTGCTTGGCCCAAGCAAGCAGAGTGCAATGGGAAAAGACATCACCTCTGCTTACTCGTACTCGTTCGATCGAGTGTTCGGACCAGCATCGCAGAACAACCAAGTCTTCGAGGAGATCAGTCAGCTCGTCCAAAGTGCTTTGGATGGCTACAACGTGTGCATCTTCTGCTACGGCCAAACAGGCTCTGGCAAGACATATACCATGTCGTCAGCTGATGGCATGATCCCCCAGGCCACCGCCCAGATCTACGCAGAAGCTCAGCGTCTCGAAGAGAAGGGCTGGAAATACACCATTCAGGGCTCATTTGTCGAAGTGTACAACGAGACATACAATGACCTTCTTGGGCGCTCCGAAGACCTTGACAAGAAGAAGGTCGAGGTTCGACACGATCCAGCCAAGAAACAGACGTATCTGGAGAACGTTGTCAGCCTGCCTCTGGATGGACCAGATCGAGTAGACGAGATGCTGGAGACGGCCAGCAAGAACAGGACTGTGGCAGCTACCAAGGCGAACATGCGATCAAGTCGAAGTCACTCAGTCTTCATTCTCAAGCTCGTTGGTGTGAACGAGATCACCGGCGAGAGGAGCGAGGGTACACTGAACCTCGTTGATCTTGCTGGCTCAGAAAGGCTCGAGCATTCAAAGGTCGAAGGTGCGCGTTTGAAGGAGACGCAGAACATCAACAAGAGTTTGAGCTGTCTAGGAGACGTCATCAACGCTCTCGGATCGGGCAAGGAGGGCGCTCACATCCCGTACAGGAACTCAAAGGTATGTTTGCACACCGTCATGACACCGAAACTTTAGACTAACATTCGCAGTTGACCTACCTCCTCCAATACTCGCTCGGCGGCAACTCCAAGACGCTCATGTTCGTCATGGTCAGCCCACTGCAAGCCCACTTGCAAGAGACCATTACGAGTCTCAAGTTCGCCACCAAGGTGCACAACACGCACATTGGCACGGCAAAGAAGCAGACCAAGTCATAGACGAACGGATTGGATCGGGTATGGGTGGCAACAGGTTGGCGCAGGAAGGGCAACGGTGTTGGCCTATGTGCATTGTGAACGACTTTCCCCAGCAGCGACCATTGAAGTGTTCGAGGTCGGGATGCTATGTCTCTATTCTCTTCTGATACTCTGGCGCATGTGGCTATGTGCACTTTTCATCTCATCATCTCATGGCCTCGGCGTTATGAACTGGTACTTTGGGTATAGCTATGCATCACAATCACGACCAACCACTTCACATTTAATAACCCATCCCTTGCCTTGCTTTGTCCGGCCCTTCTCCCCAACTTCGCACGGCTCAGTTTCCCTTGTGAGCCGTTTATCCCGTCCCGTCCCGTGTCTTCGCTCCACTCGGAACTTTTACTGCATGGTTGAGTCGCGTGAACCGTTGTGTCGGTGCCAATCACGAGGAGCTGTGCCGCTCGTGAAAAACGTCTGCTTTCTACACTTTGTGAGGGAATTACTGCATGGGGTATGTTGGGCGGGGTGCTGGTGCGGGAAGGCGGATGGAAGAAGAGCCGAGGTGGGGCCGCGGGGGAGGTGTAGCGCGCGCGGAGGGGAAGGCGAGTATAAAAACCCGCGATAGGTGCGAGGCTGAGATTGTATCGAGTACATGTGCTTTTTTCATATTCACAAAAACGTCACGTCGGAAATGCGATGTGGGTTTGTGCTTTTCCAAAAATCAGCAATATTACGGATGTACCTAATGTTGGGGTCGCTGGTCTTCGAAATCAAAAAGACATACTCAAAGGTATATGTTGGCTGTGAGCTTGATAGGTCAGACGTCAAAAATCACGTGAAGCTCCGTTTACGGGAGGAAGGAGGGTTTCTGGATGGTGAAGGTGTCGAAAAATAAGCACACAACATATCCATGAGAATCGTTCAGTACCATTCACAAATTTGTGCTCTTTCCTCTACTCAGGCAATTCCTCGAAAGCATTTGCGCAGAAGGCTGATGTTCTTTCCTCTCTCTCTACAGCTGGACTCAAGCAAACGCATGGACTTTGCATGTATTTGTAGGCGGGGGACAAATTAACCTCTTTTTCGCTAATTCCGAATCGCAGCGAGGACTGACAATGTCCAAACGATACGTCACAGTTCCTAGTATATATTCTCCTGGGACATTCGCTTTATACAATACGCACTTCCTCGGAATTCTGACTAAAAAAAGTAGTTCATTATGATCCATGTCTGTCCCTCGACCAAATCTCCTACCTAAAGTCACGATGCCTTGTGGGTGCGGAGTTTTTCATAAAAAGGCGATGAAATCATTGCTATGTATTTCCCTGACTGTTTTCAACTATATTCAAAACATCGCAAGCGTCATCCCATGTAAAAGAACGTGTCAGCACTTTAGTAATGGGCGTCTCTCGAGTCGAAAGATGGGTATAAATTGACAAGTCTTCCTCCGAGTTCCATGGCCTTCTCTCCTGAAAATGTCAAAGATTACTATCTAAACCCAAAAATTCCAACCGAAGGATAAATGTCTGTGGCAAGGTCTTAGCTCAGCCAGCATCATCAGGATTTACAGCCTCGATGATATTTGCACGAAGACCCGCTGCCGAGATCGTCGACTAAAGGATCAGGCAAGCACACGCATGAAGTCAGCTGTGAACGGCATATAAATACTTCATTCTCGAACAGCCTCCTTTTCCTTAAAACTTTAGGTCGGACACTAAAAAAAGAAAGAACTGAGATGGATGTCGCGGTGTCCGAGTCGAAAAGGTAGAACGATAACATCAAGCCTACATGCAGCCCTGGACATGTTTTGCGTGGAGTCTGCTGATACATCGAAAACGTGTGGCTGTGTCTTCATGTCTGAGAATCGCGATATTGGAACGCGACGTCGAAATCAAGCTCGCTGTCTTGTATGCTTGCGGAATAATATATGACAACCTTAGGAACGCTGATCTTTTGTTGAACAACCCTTCCTTTCTCGAAGATCAAAAGGACGAGAAACAAGTCGGATGAGTTTGTCCTCGCGCATCTATCTTCTCCCCTCTACTGGTCAAAGACGACGGTACCACCAGAACGTACCAGAACCCCTCTTTTCGGATTTTCCAAGCCCTACCGCCTAAATAATAATGTTTCCCTTTTTCTAACGACATAATAGCGACTGCAAGCTATAGCATGTGCTCCAGAAAGACTCGGAGATTGTGATGAACGGATAGGCCTTAATTGATCGGCTAAGTCTTGACTCTAAGATAAGCATAGCTTGAAGAAACGTCTACAAATACTATTCATGTTTCTCTTGGTTTGGTTAAGCGGCTGGTATATTTATTATTGTCCTTTATCTACCTCATATTCATCCACAAACTCGTCATCCGTCTGCCCGAAAAAGCCATATCGACCGACCATAACATCTCCTGTGCTCGGCTTGTTCGAGGAAAAAAACAATCAGTCAAACATGCCGTGACGCAGTGGCAGTAGGAAAACATGATGGAGTCTCCCCAAGCTCCAGAACCCAGTTTCGGGACAAGATGTGGATGCATCACTATTCATGGCGCTTTCCTAGCCGCTTTCTTCCTCCTTGCACTCTCCAAAAAGCTAAAAAGGGCCCAATGGGTCATCATGCCCTGTGCGTTTCCCCCGTCTCCTAAAAAATGCTGTGGAAATCTACGATGACTGCTTCTGCCTGGATCTCTGGAACGAAACTTTGGGTTCTAATTTCTACATTTTCGCAAGAAAGACGAAAATAGCGCCTGAAAGATTTTTTCGCCCTAACATACATGCTTGTCCTATTATGATTTTCTCTGCTCCCGTTAGTGTGGGGCATATATATCTCAACAGCTCTTCTGTCATTCAGTACAGACATTTCATCAAAGGCAGAGAAGCACCCCTAGAACAATCATGTCCTTCGCTTCTTCTCTCAAGGAACTCAATCGAGCTCGCATGATTCTTTCCCGTGGCCGAGTGACAACACGATGATACTTGCGAGTCTGAGTCACATGCTCCAGTCGGAACGATTTTACGAACCAGAAGACATACGCTGTCCTAATCGAAAAGTGTATCATCGAACCCAGCGACCATATTCTTCTCCGCTTCTACCCTGAGACGGTCTAGAATTATCAAGTCTCACACCACTTGTCTTCAGATCTAAAAGTGAGCAATCTTTTGGTGCATGTCTTCCGCGTCCCGTTCGCTCAAAACTGAAACCTGGACGTCGCATGTCTTTTCCCGGCTTCTGCGCCACAATACACAGGACTTGTTACTTTAAATCACATGCCCGCCGGAGACTAAAGGAGCAAAGGGAAGACTTTTATGAGTTGAATCGTTCCACAATACCAAACACGACACC
>Ga0265780_10008908_pt1 | contig 12125 bp, 10 predicted proteins | sample P1T30metagenome_FD_192432 | JGI IMG/M metagenome (GOLD analysis project Ga0265780, IMG submission 192432) | Plant litter microbial communities from East Loma Ridge, Irvine, California - P1 T30 | ecosystem: Environmental > Terrestrial > Plant litter > Unclassified | place: USA: California... | reverse complement strand
ATGAAGCTGCGGTCGAGCTCATTGTTTTCGTTCTCGTCCTGGTAGGCCAGCACGGCCCAGTTGCCGGCCGGGATGTCCTTCAGCGTCACCACCGTCTCCGCCGCCTTGGCCGGCGCCGAGCCGCTGTAGCCGCATTGCTTCAGGAAGCGCTCCTTGTCGCACAGGGCGACGTTCACCTTGCCCTTGCCGGCCGTGACGCCCGACACGCGGACCTCGACCGTGGCGGCCGAAGCGCCCGCCGTCAGCGCGCAAAACAGGGTGCAACCGAAAACCATCTTGAAAAACATGTGTCGTCCTTTATTCATGAGGGGTGATCGCCGATTCCCCAGCCGTGCGCACTGCGCGCCATGGTAGGCTGTGGGAATCCCGGCTTCTTGTTAATTCGTCAAACCATGCTGCTCAATACGCTCATCGTCGTGCTCACCGTCGTGTTCATGGAAGTCTTCTCCATCGTCGCGCACAAGTACGTCATGCATGGCTTCGGCTGGGGCTGGCACAAGTCGCACCACGAGCCGCGCACCGGCTGGTTCGAGAAGAACGACCTGTATGCGGTGGTCTTCGCCGGCGTCGCCATCGCCCTCATCTACGCCGGCACGCGCGGCTACCATCCGCTGGAATGGATCGGCGCCGGCATGACGGCCTACGGCTTCCTCTACTTCGTCGCCCACGACGGCCTGGTGCACCAGCGCTGGCCTTTCCGCTACGTGCCCAGGCAGGGCTACTTCAAGCGCCTCTACCAGGCCCACCGCATGCACCACGCGGTGGACGGCAAGGACGGCGCGGTCTCCTTTGGCTTCCTGTATGCCCCGTCGGCCGACAGCCTCAAGCAGCAGTTGCAGGCGCTGCATGGAGGCCGCCTGCAACGGCGCCAGCAGACTCAGCAGCCGACTCAGCAGCAGGGCGCGTCCACAGCCGGACAGGGCGCGGCGAATTCGTCGTCCGAATCCGTGAACTGAACGCGTCGAACCCGCCGCGCAGCAGCAACCACAGCTTGGTGAGCTTGCTCGTGCCGGCGCGCGTGTCCCAGGCGCGCGGCCCGCGCCGCTTCACCACGATACCGATTTGCCGGTACACCAGGCGCGCGGTGGCAATCGCCCAGGCCGAGCGCAAGGGCAGCGCAGCCAGTCCGGCATAGGCCGATTCGTAGTAGGGCTCGGCATGGTCGACCAGGCGTGCGGCGATGTTCGCCAGCGCCTCGCGGTGACGCGGCAGCGCGATCTCGTCCTGCGGAATGCCGGCTTCGCGCAGCCAGGCAGCCGGCAAATAGCAGCGCCCGATGCGCGCATCGTCGACGATGTCGCGCGCGATGTTCGTCAGCTGGAAGGCCAGGCCCAGGTCGCAGGCGCGGTCCAGCACGGCCGGGTCGCGCGCGCCCATGATCGAGGCCATCATCAGCCCGACCACGCCGGCCACGTGGTAGCAGTAGCGCAGGGTGTCGTCGACCGTTTCGTAACGCGCTTCCTCGACGTCCATGGCGAAGCCGGCCAGGTGGTCGTAGGCATGGCGCGGCTCGATGCCGTGCTTGAGCGCGACTTCCTGGAAGGCGGCAAAGGCCGGATCGTGCATGCGTTCGCCGGCATAGGCGCGGCGGGTCTGGTCGCGCAGCAGGGCCAGCTCCTTGACGGGGTCGTGGCCGGCAGCGTGCGGCGCCGCCGCAGCGGCCGCAGGGGCGAACCCCAGCTCCTGGCCGTCGACCACGTCGTCGCAATGGCGACACCAGGCATACAGCATCAGCACCCCGCGCCGGGTCTCGGCATCGAACAGTTTCGCCGCCGCCGCAAAGCTTTTCGACCCGACCGCTATGGTCTGGGTCGCATGCTGCATCAGCGCTTCGCTCATGCCGGCACCTCGCCCAGCATCAGGCCCGCAGTGGCCTTGGCCGAGCCGATCACGCCCGGCACGCCGGCGCCGGGATGGGTGCCGGCGCCGACCAGGTAGACGTTCGCCAGCTCGGCATCGCGGTTGTGCGGGCGGAACCAGGCGCTTTGCGTCAGGATCGGTTCCAGCGAGAAGGCCGAGCCGTGGTGGGCGTTGAGCTGGTCGCGGAAGTCGTGCGGCGTGAAGATGCGGCTGGTGACCAGCTGGCTGCGCAGGCCCGGCATATAACGCTTTTCCAGGTACTCGAAGATGCGGTCGCGGTACAGCGGGCCTTCGACTTCCCAGTCGATTGGCGCATTGCCCAGGTGCGGCACCGGCGCCAGCACGTAGTGGCTGCCGCAGCCGGGCGGCGCCAGCGAGGGGTCGGTGACGCAGGGCGCGTGCAGGTACAGCGAAAAATCGTCGGCCAGCGATTCACCGTTGAAGATGTCCTTGATCAGCTCGCGGTAGCGCGGGCCGAAGCAGACCGTGTGGTGCTGCAGCTGGGAGTGGTGGTGATCCAGCCCGAAGTACAGCACGAACAGCGAATTCGAGAAGCGCTTCTTCTTCAGCGATTCCGCTTCGGCCGCACCGCGCGCATCGTGGCCGAGCAGCTTGGCGTAGGTGTGGACCACGTCGGCGTTCGAGGCCACGGCGTCGGCCTGGAACAAGCGGCCGTCTTCCAGGCGCACACCAGTGGCGCGGCCGTCCCTGGTTTCGATGCGCGCTACCGGCGCGTTCAGCTCGAAGCGGCCGCCGATGTCCTGGAACAGTTTAACGAGTCCTTTCACCAGCGCGCCGGTGCCGCCGCGCGGGAACCACACGCCCCAGCGCCGCTCCAAAGCATGGATGAGGGTGTAGATCGACGACGTGGCGAAGGGATTGCCGCCGACCAGCAGCGAGTGGAAGGAGAAGGCCTGGCGCAGGTGCTCGTCCTGGATGAAGCGCGACACCATGCCGTACACGCTGCGCCAGGCCTGCAGGCGCGCCAGTTGCGGGCCGGCCTGGATCATGTCGCGGAAGGACAGGAAGGGCACGGTGCCGAGCTTGATGTAGCCTTCCTCGAACACGGCTTTCGAATACGCGAGGAAGCGTTTATAACCCTCGACGTCGGCCGGGTTGCGCGCGTGGATCTGGCGGTCCAGGGCTTCCTGGTTGTTCAGGTAATCGAAGTGGCTGCCGTCTTCCCAGCACAGCCGGTAGAAGGGCTCGACCGGCAGCATCTCGACGTAGTCCTCGATGCGCTTGCCGGCCAGCGTGAACAGCTCCTCGATGCAGGACGGATCGGTGATGACGGTGGGGCCGGCGTCGAAGACGAAGCCCTGGTCTTCGTACACGTAGGCGCGGCCGCCCGGCTTGTCGCGTTTTTCGAGCAGGGTGGTCTGGATGCCGCGCGCCTGCAGGCGGATGGCCAGCGCCAGGCCGCCGAAGCCGGCGCCGATGACGACGGCGGTTTGTTGTTGGTTCATTCGGGGTTCCTGATCTGACGGGGGTGGATCTTGCGGGCCGCGGCAAAGGCGGCCACCAGGGGCACGGGCGGTTTGCCGCTGAGGATGCGCGCCTTGTCGCGCAGGCGCAGGCGGCCGGCGTAGAAATGGGCGATCAGGCGCGGCGACAGGCGGTAGAAGCGCCCCATCACGCGCCAGCGTTTGTCGGGGCTGCCGGCCAGGAACAGCATGCGGTTCAGCAGGCGGAAGAAGCGCTGGGCGCGCCATTCCTGTTGCGCTTCGTCGCGGATCGCCGCGAACAAGCGCGGGGCAGTGAAATCCGCAAACGATGCAATACGTTCGGCCAGGCGCACCGCATGCGGCAGCGAGTAGCCGGTAGTCGAGTGGAACAGGCCGGCGCGGAGGCCGGCGCAGGGCTGGCCATCGAGCTCGCGCCAGTAGGCGTCGAAGTCGCCGGCCAGCACGATGGGCAGCGAGCCGTGTTCTTCGCGCAGCACTTCCTCGATCTGCCAGCCGCGCGTCTGCGCATACTCGGCGATGTTCGCGCGCAGGCGTTCCGGCTCCCAGGCGCCGGTGTCGACGTAATGGGTGTCTTCGATCAGCAGCGTGTGTTCATCGAAGGGCAGGGTGTACACGAAGCGGTAGCCGCCCTGCTGCTCGACGCTGGCGTCCATGATGATCGGCGCAGTGAGCCCGTGCGGCGCGGCCAGGCGCACTTCCTGGCCAAGGAAGGTCTGGTAGCCGAGCGCCAGCCGCTCCGACGCGCGTACGCCGCGGCCGTCGATCACGGCGCGCGCGTGCAGGACTTCGCCGCCGGCCAGCGTGACCGTGGTCGGGGTCAGCATGTCGATCCGCACGCCGGTGCGCAAGGCGGGGCCGAGCGCCGCGCCGATGACGCGCGCAAAGGCGTCGGAGGTGACGCTGGCATAGCCGCTGCCCAGCGTGCGCGCGTAGTCGGGAAAGACCACGTCGTAGCGCGGCCAGCGTTTGGCGACGACGGGCGCGATCCAGGCATGCTGGTCCGGCGTCAGGTCGCCGTCGTGGAAGGACCAGGTGTGGTTGCCGCCGATGCGCTCCTCTGCTTCCAGCAGCAGGATGCGCATCCCGGGGCGCTGGCTGTGCAGGCGCCAGGCGATCAGGCCATTCGCCAGGCCGCCGCCGGCCAGGATCACATCGTATTGCGTGTCGCTTGCCATGACGGGTTTATCCAAGGCTGGCCACGCCCGTCTCGGCCGTTGCCGGCGGCCCTGCTTGCACCTGCGCCTGGACGGGCTGGCGCAAGGCGAGCCGCTGGCCCAGCGCGTTCTCAATCAGGCTGGCCGCGCGCGCGGTGCCGCCGGCGCGCGCCAGGTCCTGGGCCAGCGGCGCCATGCGTTTGGCGAAGCCGGCATCGTCGAGCAGGCGCCGCAGCAGGCGGCCGATCTGCGCCGGGCTGGCGAAGCGCGGCGACGCCGACAGGCCGATGCCGGCATGGCGGATGCGCGCCGCCGCGCCGGGCTGGTCGAAGGCGATCGGCAGCGCCAGGATCGGCGTGCTGGCGGCAATCGCATCCATCACCGTGTTCGAGCCGGCGTGCGAGATCACGACGTCGGCGCGCGCCAGGACTTCCTGTTGCGGTGCAAAGGCCACCACCCAGTCGGCGCCCAGCTCGCGCAGGGCCTGGGCCTGGCGTTCGTCGAGGCCGCCGCAGTGGGCGACCAGCAGCTGCACGTCCTGCTTGCGGCAAGCCTGCACGATGCGCTTGAACAGGCCGAAGCGCCCGCCCTGCAGGGTGCCGAGCGAAGCGAAGACGAAGGGGCGGCCGGGATCGACATCGGGCATGCGGCGGCCGTCGTCGTGGACTTGCGCGGCCTGCGTGGAGCGCAGCGGGCCGACGTGGTGGAAGTGCGGCGGCAGCGCCTTGCGCGGGAAGTCGAAGGTTTCGACGGTCTGGCTCACCTCGACCAGCGGCGACAGGCATTCGTGCAGGGCGCTGCGGGGCGCCAGGCCCAGATTGCGCGCCTGCGCCGCAATGACTTCGGCATGCGGCGACATCAGCCAGTCGTAGACGCGGGTGCTGCCCTCGACCATGTGGCGCGCGCGCTCGCTGTCCTCGAAGTCGAAGGGCATCACCGGCAGCGGGATGCCGGGCTCGCGGTTCACCGGCAGCGCGTTCGCCACCGAGGCAAAGGGCAGGCCCATGCCCTCGGCCACCAGGCCGCCGGCCGCTTCCATCTGGTCGCACAGCAGGGCGTCGATGCCGAGCGCCTCGATGGCGGGCGGCAGTTCGCGGCACAGCATCTCGGTGGTACGCGCCATGTCCTGGATCACGCGGCGCAGGCCCAGTGGCCCGCCGGGATTGGCGGCGCGTTCGATGGAAGCGGCCAGCGTACCGGCCGGGTGGGTGTCGCGGCCGAGCGCATGGAAGCCGAGGCGCGGGTCCTTCAGGTAGGCGCCGGCGTCGACCTGGTGCAGGAAGGTGATGCGGTGGCCGCGCGCGGCCAGTTCGAGGCCGAGCGCCGCCATTGCGTTGTAGTGGCTGTAGAACGCCGGTGCGACCACGCCGAAGTGGGCCATGCGCTGGATCCTTGGATTACACGGGTTGATTCGACGGAATGCACGCGGCCATGGTCAGTGGCGCACGGCATAGTCCGGCTGCTGGCCGGCGAAGTAATGCCCCGCGCCGCCGCCGAACAGGCTGCCCACGAAGCGGCGCGTGCCCTGCTTGCTGCCGATGGCGTCGGTCAGGCAGCGGTCTGCTTCGTGCAGGTGGTCCATCAGGCGCCGGCGCGCTTCGTCGAAGCCGAGCGTGTTGATGAAGGTGGCCTTGTTGACGTCCTTGCCGGTGTCCTTGCCGGTGATGGTCGGGTCCATGCCGGGGCCGTCCTGGAAGTCGTCGCGCAGCTGGAAGGCGTGGCCGGCGGCCAGCGCAAAGGCGCGCAGCGAGCGGGCCACGCAGTCGTCAGTTTCGGCAATGATGGCGGCCATGTCGACCGCGGCGCCAAGCAGCACGCCGGTCTTCAGTTCGTTGGTGGTGGCGATGTCCTCGGCCGAGCGGGCAGTGGCCTGCAGGTCGAGGAACTGGCCGCGCACCAGGCCTTGTGCGCCGATGGTTTCCGACAGCCGCGCCACCAGGCGCGCGCGCACCGGCGGCGGGATGTCCTGGGCCGCGCCGAGGATGCCGAAGGCGCGGCTGAGCAGGGCAATCGAGGCGAGGATGGCGACGTCTTCGCCATACTGCACGTGGATCGTGGGTTTGCCGCGGCGCAGCTGGGCGTCGTCCATGCAGGGCATGTCGTCGAGCACCAGCGAGGCCGCATGCACCAGCTCGACGGCGCAGGCGACGTCGATCAGGGCCGGCGAATCGCAGCCGAGGTCGCGCGCGACCAGCATCAGCAGCAGCGGACGCATGCGCTTGCCGGAACCGAGGGCGGCGGCGCGCATGGCGGCGGCCAGGCGGTCGGAACTCGGGCCGCTGTCGGCGAGCAGGGCAGCGAGGCGGTCTTCGAGTTCCTGACGCACCATGTCCATCTCCGCGCCCGCGATGTCTTTCGGGGTGTCCATCTCGCGCCTGGCGAATCTTCGTGCCTGCGTAGTCATGCGCATACCTCCGCCAAATGTGGATGATCGAAAACTGATGAATTCGTAATGCATCATACCGGAATCTTAACTAAACAATAATTAACATCTTCAACGGTGTGCGGTATAGACAAGTTTGGCGTTTTAGCCCTGGTGCCGTCATTCGTGTGCACCAGGGCCGCTGACAGCAACTTTTCCATGGTTTAACCGTCCGGGGTGCATCGGACGGGGTGAGTCGGTACGCAAACACTTCGAGACGCTGCGCAATGTTGCCGGGTTGTACGCGCCGAGAAATAGCGGAGGCATAATGTCATCTCATCAATAATGATCGGGAGACCCTGTGACGTTGTTCGCCAAGACCTGCCTTTGCCTGTCCGTGTTGTCTGCCGCCGTGCCGGCATTGGCGGCACCTGCCGCGCCTGCCGCATCTGCCGCATCTGCATCAGTGGCGCCGGCGGTTGCGCGCGTTACCGTCGGCAAGCTCGAACGCCTGACGTTGGCGCCGTCGAAGTTCGTCGAGGCGCGCCCGGTGGAGGTATGGGTGCCGGACGATTACGCGGCAAAGGTCCGCGCCGGCAAGCGCTTCCAGGTGCTCTACATGCACGACGGCCAGATGCTGTTCGATCCATCCACGACCTGGAACAAGACCGCCTGGCATGTGCATGAAACGCTGGCGCGATTGAATCGCGAAGGGAAGGTCGAGGACACGATCATCGTCGGCGTCTTCAACATCGCGCAGAACCGCTACTTCGAATATTTCCCTGAGAAATTCCTCGACGAGATGACGCCCGAAGCCCGCGCGGCCTTCGTGCGCGACGGCCTGAAGCACGCGCCGGAAGCCGACGATTACCTGCGCTTCCTGGTGCAGGAACTCAAACCCGCAATCGACGCCAAGTACGCCACGCGTACGGATGCGGCGGGCACCTTCGTCATGGGATCGAGCATGGGCGGCCTGATTTCGGTGTACGCGATGAGCGAATACCCGCAGGTGTTCGGCGGCGCGGCAGGCCTGTCGACGCACTGGCCCGGCACCGGCAAGCACAACGCCGCCTTGCCGCTGGCCGCCTACAACTACCTGCACCACAAGCTGCCGCCGCCGCAGGGGCACAAGCTGTACCAGGACCACGGCGGCGTCGGCCTCGACGCGCTGTATGCGCCTTACCAGGGCTTCGTTGACCAGATCGTGCGCGACAAGGGCTATACGGATACCCACTACCTGAGCAAGGTATATCCCGCCGACGACCACAACGAAAAGGCCTGGGCCGCGCGCCTGGAAGTGCCACTGGTGTTCCTGCTGGGTAAATAAACAGCCGGGGTCAAGTCTGACATCGAGACACGAGCTCTGCATTAAACCTCGGCAGGCTCCTGGTACGCCTGAGTTCGTGTCCGAATGTCAGACTTGACCCCAGTTGTTTTTTGGCGATAGAGCGGCAAAAAAAATGCCGCCCGACTTGCGTGGGCGGCATGCGCGTATGCGCTAGCTGGTCCTGGTCAACTGTAGGCGGTCCAGGTCTGCGGAATATCGATCTGGCCGGTCTTGGCGGCGTTGGCGTAGGCGCGCATTTCGGCGACGACGGCTTCCAGCTGTTCGTTGCCCGGGTTCTGCAGGAACCCCTTCATGCGTTCGTGCAGCGCAGCTTGCTGGTCGCGCCATTCATAACGGGAAGTCTTGCTCATACTGCCCCCTTGCAATTGAACACTGTGATGTTCTTGTTGAGATCCATGACATCCTCCTTGATAAGGGAGTCAGGTTCTCACAAAACCGTGCACGGGTTCGGTGCGTTGCCGCACACTTGCTCAGCAGTATTCAAGGGAAAGTGCCCTATCGCAACACGGCACGATAGAACATGGCCAGCCGTTCATCGAGCAGCCGATGCGCTTCGGCGCTCGATGGCTGGGCATCCGGAAACACGAAGCGCTGCACGCTGTCGCCCGAGATGATGCTGATCAGGAAAGCCGTCAGCTGGCCGAAGGGTAAATCGTCGCGCAGCTGGGCGCGCACGTCGGCGCGGGCGAAGTAGCGGTCGATCATTTCGCGCGTCAGGCGCGGGCCGGCGCCGTAGAACGTATCCGCCAGTTCCGGGTTGCCGGGCGCTTCGGCGATCACCACGCGCTGCATCGCAATCAACTGGTCCTTGGATAGCAGATCGAAGAACTGGTGCGCAAAGTCGCCAACCACGTCACGGAAGGGCCGCGTGTCCGTGTCCATGTCGCGCATGCGGAAGAACTGGTCGCGGCGCGCCACCAGCACCGCATTCAGCAGGCCAGCCTTGCCGCCGAACTTCACATAGATGGTGCGCACCGCAACGCGCGCGGCGCGGGCGATGGCTTCCAGGCTGGTGCGGGTATAGCCGTTGGCCAGGAACAGGCGGGCGGCGGCGTCGATCAGGTCCTGGGTGCGTGCTTCGACGTCGCCCGCCTTTGGACGGCCGGCGCTGCGCGGACAGGCGGGCGCCTGCGCTTGCGGCACTGCGATTGCTTGCGATGGTTTGCTCATGCCGTTACTGTAAATCACCAACAAATGAAATGCAACCGTTTCATTTCTTGACGAACCCAGGCGAATGCCGAATAATGTAGGACAACACTTATTCCCTTTTCGGAGTTGCCTTCATGTCCCAACCGCAGACTTCGGGCCCGCAAGCCCCGCTCGGCGCAAACCCATCCGCATCTGCCCCTGGCGCACCTGCTGCACCGGGCAAGACCCCGCCCAACAAGCGCGTGCTGGTCGTGGTCGGCCTGATCGCCCTGGCTGCCATCGTCGCCGGCGGCCGCATGTGGTACCGCAGCCATAACTTCGTCGAGACCGAAAACGCCTACGTCGCCGGTCACGTGCACCCGGTCTCGGCGCGCATCGCCGGCGTGGTCACGCGCGTGCTGGTGGAAGACAACCAGCACGTGAAAGCGGGCGACCCGATCGCCGAACTCGATCCGGCCGACCAGCACGTCCGCGTCGAGCAGATCGAGGCGCAAATCGCCAGCGCCAGGCAGCAGGTGCTGCAGGCCGATGCGCAAGTGGCACAGGTCAAGGCGCAGGCCGAAGCGGCCGGCGCCCAGGTTGGCCAGTCGCAGGCCCTGCTGGTGCGTGCGCGCCAGGACGCCGAGCGTTTCGGCCAGCTGTACAACACCACCATGAAGGCGGTCTCGAAGGCCGAAGTCGACGCCGCGAACGCCGCGCGCGCCGCCGCCACCGCCGACGTGGCCGCGCGCCGCGATACCGCGAACGCCGCCAAGGCGAACATCGCCGCCGCCAGCTCGGCGCGCGACGTGCTGAACGCCCAGATCAAGGTGCTGCAGGCGCAACTGAAGGACGCGCAGCAGCAGGTCGGCTACAGCCGCATCGTGGCCCCGGTCGACGGCCGCATCGGCCGCCGCAGCGTGGAAGTCGGTGCGCGCGTGCAGCCGGGCCAGCAGCTGGTGGCCGTGGTCGAGGACAAGGTCTGGGTCACCGCCAACTTCAAGGAAACCCAGCTGGCCGGTTTGAAGCAGGGCCAGGAAGTGGAACTGGCCGTCGATGCGCTGCCGGACGAGCACCTGGTCGGCCGCGTGGAAAGCTTCTCGCCGGCCTCGGGCAACCAGTTCGCGCTGCTGCCGGCCGATAACGCGACCGGCAACTTCACCAAGATCGTCCAGCGCGTGCCGGTGAAGATCGTGTTCGACCAGAAGGACGTGCAGCGCCTGGCCGGCCGCCTGGTGCCCGGCATGTCGGTGGTGGCCGAGATCGATTTGCGCCAGAAGGCGGAAGCCACCCGCACCGCCGCCAAGTAATCGCCTGAGCCTAAACGCTTGAGCCAACACGCCAAGGACCACCCATGAGCACTACGACCAAGGCCGCCCCCGGCGCCTTCCCGGGCGCGCCGGCTGCCGGCGCCGCCATCGGGCTGCGCACCTGGATCGCGGTCGCCGCCGGCATGCTCGGCGCCTTCATGGCGGTGCTCGACATCCAGATCACCAACTCGTCGCTGCGCGACATCCTGGGCACGCTGTCGGCGACCCAGGAAGAGGGGTCCTGGATTTCCACCGCCTACCTGTGCGCCGAGATCGTCGTGATCCCGATGACGGCGCTGTTCGCGCGCGCCTTCGGGGTGCGCAACTACATGATCGGCACCACCGCGCTGTTCCTGGTCTTCTCGACCCTGTGCGGCGCGGCCTGGAACCTGGAAAGCATGATCGCTTTCCGCATGATGCAAGGCTTCACCGGCGGCGCCCTGATCCCGATGGCGATGACGCTCGTGATGACGCGCCTGCCCGCCTCGAAGCGCGCGACCGGCATGGCCATCTTCGGCCTCACCGCCACGCTGGCGCCGGCCATGGGCCCGACCCTGGGCGGCTACCTGTCCGAGCTGTACAGCTGGCCCTCGATCTTCTACATCAACTGGGTGCCGGGCGTGCTGCTGATCGCCGGCATCATGTGGGGCCTGGATAAAGAAAAGGCGCAGGTCGGCCAGCTGGTGCACGCCGACTGGCTCGGCATCTTCCTGATGGCGATGGGCTTAGGGTGTTTAACCATCTTCCTGGAAGAGGGCAATTCGAAGGACTGGTTCGATTCGAGCTTCATCATCAGCTTTGCGGCGCTGGCGCTGATCGGCATCCTCGGCTGGGTAGCGAACAGTTTTATCCGCCAGCAGTCGTTCGTGAATTTGCGCCTGTACGGCCAGCGGAACTTCCTGGTGGCGACGGTGCTGTCGGCGGTGACGGGCATGGGCCTGTATGGTTCGTCGTATCTGTTGCCGCTGTACCTGGGCCAGATCGCCGGCTATACCCCAATGCAGATCGGCGAAGTGATTGCCTGGGTCGGTTTGCCGCAGCTGATCGTGATGCCGTTCGCGGCGGCCCTGTCGTCGAAGGTCGACAACCGCATCATGTGCAGTTTCGGCCTGCTGCTGTTCGGCGGCTCCTGCCTGATGAACGCCTTCATGGACGCCAGCACCGGCTACGACCAGTTGATGGTGACCCAGATCATCCGCGCCATCGGCCAGCCCTTCGTGATGCTGACGCTGTCGAATTTTGCGATGCAGGGCATCGCGCCGAAGGACATGCCGTCGGCATCGAGCCTGTTCAACATGACGCGTAACCTGGGCGGCTCGGTCGGCATCGCGATGCTGGCGACCTCGCTCACCAACCGCGAGCACTTCCATTCGGCGCGCATCGGCGAATCGGTGTCGAGCTATGCGCCGGCGACCCAGGAACGCCTGGACCAGATGACGCAGGCCTTCATGGCGGGCGGCATCGATCCGGCCACGGCCGCCAACCAGGCGCTCGCCG
>Ga0265780_10008907_pt1 | contig 12127 bp, 8 predicted proteins | sample P1T30metagenome_FD_192432 | JGI IMG/M metagenome (GOLD analysis project Ga0265780, IMG submission 192432) | Plant litter microbial communities from East Loma Ridge, Irvine, California - P1 T30 | ecosystem: Environmental > Terrestrial > Plant litter > Unclassified | place: USA: California... | reverse complement strand
TGCGCGCGGCGCAAGAACGGCGCGATCAGCTCGAGCCAGAACGCCGCCACCACGTAGCGCGCCGCGGCGTCCTGCGGCAGCGGCAGCACCAGGCTTTTGTGCAGCTCGGCCGGCTGGCTATGCATCACCGGCTGCAGCAACAAGCCCAGCGCCAGCAGCAGGCGCGCCGCACCGGCGTGACCGAGCAAGGCGTCGAGCGATCCGAGCGTGGCGCTTTCCATCCACGGCGCCAGGCCATGCTCGTCGCCCAGGCCGATGGCGCTGTCGGCGATCGTCTGCAGCGACGCTGCCGGATCGGCTTCGCCCAGCACCTTCGGGCAGACTTCTTCGAGAAAGGTCCACAGCGGCGCGAACGCCAGCGGGCAGCGCGTGACAAACGCGGCCGGGTCGCTTACCACCAGCGTGCGCGTGGTCAGGAAGGGAAAGCGGCGCCCCGACTGGTCGTGGCTGGCCAGCAGGTGGCCGGCCACCGCATGTTGGCGCGCCGGGCCGACCAGGGCGAAACTCACCGGCGGCATGGCGTCGTAGTGGAAGCGCCAGCGCGCGTCCGATGGCAGCAGCGTCATGACTTTCGCCAGCCAGGCGTCGAGCATGCCCATCACGGCGGCGTCGTGCGAGAGCTTGATGAAGTCGGCGCGCGCCGGCACCTTGCCGAAATAACCGATATGGTCGGGCCGCATTATTGGCCTCCCGTGCTGGCCAGCGCCGGTGCAGCAGGCGCTGTCGGCGCCGGCGCCGCTTCATGATGGCCGACGATCGCCGGCGGCAGGCGCAGGCCGCGAAAGCCCGCACCATTGGCGCTGCCGCCAGCGCCGCCCGACTGCGCACTGCTGACGATCTTCAGGTCGACCGCCACGGTGACGTTGCCGGCGCTCCAGCGCAGCTCGAACACGCCGCCGTCCTTGCGCGTGCGCTGGGCCGACTCGAACAGGCGTTGCAGGCCAAACTGGCCGGGCTGGTTGAACAGCTCCACCGTGCGGCCATCGAAGGTCAGCGCCGACACCCTGGCGCCGGAGGTGCCTTGCGGCCCCGGATGGACCATATTGGTCCAGCTGGGCGGGGTATTGCGGTAGCGTAGCTGCTGGCCGTCGATCTCGAGGGTGTATTCGAGCGTGCCGGGCGCGCTCAATGGCAGCACCTGGAACACGGTCTGCGCTGCGCCGCCGCTGGCCACGCCGTTGTTCGACAGCGGCGCCACCCAGCCGGGAAACGCGCTCACTGCCTGCGGCGCGAGCGCGATGCCGATGTCGGCCCAGGTGCGCGGCGCCAGCACGTCGCCGCGCCGCACCACCAATGGGCCCATCGAGGTGTTGACGAACTTGGCGACCGCGCCTTCCGGCCCGAACACCTGGCCGATCTCGCCGGGCGTGGCTTCCACGCTGGCGTTCTGGCTGAACGGATACTTGGTGGCCAGCGTGCGCGTGAACGGTTCCACGACCTGCGCCTGCCAGGTCTTGTTGATCTCGGCCTCGGACGGCAGCACGATCATGGCGAAGGTCTGGGTCAGCGGACGCACCAGCAAAGGCCGCAGCGCGCCCTTCTGGCTGTCGCTCATCCCGGTCAGCATCTGCTCGTCGACGTAGCGCAGCGCGTCGGCCAGCTCCGAGCCGCTGCCTTCCAGCGTCTGCTGCATGAACTGCTTGGCGCCGGGGCCGGGGTCGCCCTGGTTCTTCAATTGATTGAGCCGGGTTCGCAGGCGCGACAGCGCATCGAGGTAGCCGGTCATCAGGGATGCTTCTCTTTCCTTCGCCCCCACCAGGCGCGCCACGCCGGCGAACTCGCGGCCGATCGGTCCCGCGCCTTGCGCCTGCCCCCCGTTCATCAGCGCCACCGGGTCGACCGTGTCGGCCAACGTGCGCGCATCCGACGGCGCGCGGCGCAGGATGACTTCCTTGATCCATTGGATCATCCCGCGCTCGGTCTTGCTCAGTGCCGCGCGCGGCGCGCCCGGGTTGTCCCACGCGGTCTCGTCGTAGATGGTGCGCAGCAGCTTGGCGATCGGCGACGATTGCGGGTCGCCCAGCCGGTTCATGGCCTGCACGCTGGCGTCGAAGCCGCGCAGGTCGGCCACCGCCACGCCCTGCACGAACTTGACCCATTCGCGTGCATAGTCGGCCTTGTACAGGTCGATCAGGGTTTTCTGGATCTGTTCCGGGCTGCCTTCCAGCGTCAGGTCGTCGCGCGCGGTGGTCTTCAATACCCAGTCGACTGTGTTGAGTTCTTTGTTGGACGCATCGCGAATCGCGCCGGCCACGAACTTTTCCCAGGCCGCGCGGGTGAAGGCGCCGCTGAGCGCATGGCTGCCCGCCACCAGGCTGGCGTCCTGCTCGCCGACGATGCGCGCCACCGTCATTGCCGGGAAGCGCGTTGCGGCGCGGGTCTTGATGTCGGCGTAGACCCGCTCGCGCGCCGGGGTGCCGCGCACCACCCGGCGCAGGTGCTCGCGCGTGGTGTCGAGCAGGCCGAGTTTGAGTGTCATCTGCGGCCAGGCCGGGTCGTTGATCTGGTCCAGGTGAAAACTCAGCAAACGCTCGGCGCTGCGGATCATCTGCTCGCGCGGCATGCTGCCGCGGTTCGCTTCCAGCCAGCCGCGCCAGTAGCGGGTGAGCTGGTCGTTCAGGTGGCCCGGCTCGGCGTGGCGCTTGTCGCCCAACATCAGGTAGGTCTTGAGGGCGTTGTAGGCGTCGCCGACATTCGTGGGTGACGCGTCCTGGTATGGCTGGCCGGCTTTTGGCGCCGCGGTCGGCGCCTGCGCATTCGGGTCGAGCGCGGCGGCGTTGTTGTTCACCTCGAGCAGCATCGATTCCAGCGCCGCCGTCACCGGCTCCACCATCACCGCGCGCACGCCGGCAAAGTATTCGTCGCGCAGCTTGCGCTCCAGGGTCTCGCCCTGGTACAGCCCGAAGGCCAGCGCCACCGGCTGGTCTTCGGCGTAGCGGTCGAGCTGCTCGATGCGGTCCTGCAGGATGTCGAGCGCTTCCAGGCGCGATTGCAGGTCGATGCGGCCGATCTGCAGTTTCTGCACCTTGTCCAGATCCGACTGCACATTCGCCACCAGCTGGCGGTTGCCCATATATGACCAGGACCAGCTGCCCATCGCCGCGCCCAGCACGATGGTGGCGGCGAAGAACGCACCCAGCTTCCAGCGCGCCGCATTTGGATTGGTGTAGCGCTTGACCAGTTCCTTGTCGGCGAAGATCACCTTGCGAAACAGCTCGAACAGGAAAAAGCCCGATTGCTCGCCGGCCGCTTCGGGTGCAGTGCCCTTTTTCTCTTGCAGCGCCAGGTCGAAGCGGCTCGCCACACGGCGGCTGGACAGGTCCTGCACGCTGCCTTCCTGTAGCGCACTGGTGAAATAAAAGCCGCGAAACACCGGCTTGAACTGATACGTGTTTTCCTCGAACAGCGTGGCCAGGAAGGCGCGCAGCGGGGTCTTGATCGCCGCGAATTCGAGCGGGAACGTGAACACGCCCGAGCGCAGCGCGCTGCTGCGGTTGGCCCCCATGCCGGCCAGGCTCATTTCCTTCAGGCCGTCGACCAGTTCCTCGAAGTGGGCGTCGAAAAACCCCAATACGTCCTGCGGCGCGGCGCGCCGGTTGTAGCGCAGCGTGGCGCCCCAGATGCGTTCGCGTTCGGCGCGCTCGGCGCCGTGGAAGAAGTCCTGGAAGCCGGCGATCAGGTCGGCCTTGGTGAACATCACATACACCGGCGCGTGCACGCCCAGGCGCTCGGTCAGTTCCTGCACCCGGGTGCGCAGGTTCTTGGCCAGTTCGTGCGAAGCGCTGGCCGGCCCCGCCACCAGTTCGGCCACGCTGACCGCGATCAGGATGCCGTTGACCGGCGCGCGCGCGCGGTGCTTCTTGAGCAGGTCGAGAAAGCCGAACCACTCGGCGCGGTCGTCGTCCTGCACCGAATAGCGCCCGGCGGTGTCGAGCACGATGCCGTCGGTGGTGAAGAACCAGTCGCAGTTGCGGGTGCCGCCCACGCCCTGCAGCGCCTTGTTGCCGGGGATCGGGAACGTCAAGCCGGAATGCACGATGGCGCTGCTTTTGCCGGCCGCGGGATTGCCGATGATCATGTACCACGGCAGTTCATACAGGGCGGCCGCACCGCGCGTCAGCCCCAGTTTCGAGGTCTTGATGGTCGACACCGCCTCGAGCAGGTTCTTGCGCAGCACCGCCACTTCGCCGCCCCCGTCGGCGTCGCCGCGCGCGGCGTCGCCCTCGGCCATCGCCGCCAGCAACTGCCTGGCCTTGCGCGCGCGCCAGGCGCGCCGCAGCATCCACCACGCCGCCCAGCAGGCCAGCAGCACCAGGCCGACAATCGCGGCCCACAACAGACCGACGCCCAGTACCGCGGCGCCGATCACCAGGATGGCCGCGAACGCGGCGACACCAACCACCGCCAGCACGCGGGTGTCGGTCAGGAAGTTCCAGATTCGGGCCATGGCGGGAGCAGTTTGGTTGGAAAGGGAGGCCGGCGTGAGGCCGGGAATAGATCCAACAGGAAATGTCGCACGTCGAAGTCGGCCCACGTTTGAGACGGCGCAATGCCCGCCGACCGTCTCATCGGCGCATCACCCCGCGCATCCGCAACTCGATGTGGCCGAAATCCATCATCTGCCAGCGCCCGCCCCAGGTCAGGCCGAGCGACTCGGCCACCTGCCCGTAGAGTTGATAGCCGCGCATCGCCCACGGGTCTTTTTCCGAGATCACCAGTTTGCCGTCGCGCAGGAACGCGCAATCGGCCGCCAGCCCGTACTGGTGCCAGCTCTGGAAGGCGCGCGCATTGGTGACGTGGCTGCCGGCCCCGGCCAGTTCGTCTTGCCTCGCCGGGCTGCGGTAGCCTTCCAGCAGCGCCATGTCGTAGCCGTGCTGCTCTTTCATGATCTTGAACGCCAGCAGCAGGCGGGCGCTGAAGTCGGGATGCAGCAAGCCCCAGTTGCGGCTGGCATTGACCAGCATCGGCCGCAGCAGCTCGACTTCGCGCGTGGTGAACACGTCCGGCGGCAGCGCCACCGGCGGCACCAGCTGTTCGCCGGCCAGCAGTGCCGCGATCTGCTCGTCGGGCATGGCGTTGCTGCTTTCGACCAGCGGCAGCATGGCAGGATTACTCAGCGCCAGCGCCAGCAGCGACGGCACCAGGATCAGCGGCACCCCGAGCGCCAGCAGCATGCGGTGGCGGCGCGCTGCGTCCAGCAGCCGCAAGCGCCAGTCAACGGCCGCCTGCTCGAGCGCCGCGCCGGATTGCCGGCGCGTGTAGCGCCAGCCGGGCATGCGCCGCGCCAGCCGGCCGCGCAGATTGAAGACGCCACGCGACACCCAGGCGCGTCCGGTTGGAAACAGCACAAACCAGATCAGGCCGGAAGCCAGACAAACATACAAAAGCGCGATAAAGATCAGCATCGAGGTCCCCAAGATTGTTTCTAATCGGAACTAAGTAAGCCAATCTTAGGAGTGTTGTCGTGCGTCCTTCAGACGAAAATCAAGCTGCCAGCTCGCATCCTCATCTGCGCCCCAATCTGATGTCGTCGTCGCGCCGCAGCGGCCACGAAGACAGCATCCTTGCCAAGCTCGAGCGCGAGCCGGTGCGCCGCGGCGGCGGCACCGGCTTGCGCCTGGCCTGGTACGGCGCCGCGGTGAGCGTCGCCGTGGCCCTGACCGCCACTCTGGCCTGGCTGGCTGCCGGCAGTGAACCGCAGGCGCCGGACGTGGTGCAGGCGAGCGAAAGTCGCCCGGCGCCGGGCGGCGCCGGGACCGGTACGCCGCCACAGCCGACAAGCGACGAGATCCTGAAACTGTCGCCCCCGCACAACAGCAAGTCGGCGCTGATCGTCGACACGGCGCCCGATCCGACGCCGCCACTGCGCATGCTCGACGGTCCGGCCTCAGCGCCGGCCGCGGTCAAGGCGGCGCCAATGCCCCCTTTGCCGCCGCCGTCAGCGCCGGTGCGGCTGGCCGCAGCCCCGACGCGCGAGGCGAAAGCGGATGCGCGTCCGGCGCCGCGCCCTGCCCCCCATGCCGAGGCCCGCCCGTCTCCCACCCGTGCCCGTGCGGCGACGGCGCGCACGCCGGCTCGCCAACCGGCGCGCGCGGCGCGGACCATCAATCCGGCCCGCTCCGGCGAGCACGACGACAGCGACGTGGCCTTGATCTCGGCCGTTATCTTCCACGTCAACGGTCATGCAGGCGGCGACGGCAATGCCGAAACGACATTATCCTGCCTGGACGAAGCCTGCCGCGTCCGTCCAGCACGCCAATAGCGTGGTAAAAAGTCCGCGCCCAACCCAGGCGCGGCGCGAAAGCGTTGGGCGTTCAGGCCTGACGACGCTATACTGTACATAAGCACAGTAAAGCGTTTCGTCATGATCAGGGTTCTGGAAAACGAGTTTTATTATCTGGACAATTTCCAGCGCGTTCTCGATTGGATCGGCGAACGCTATGCCGACCTGCTCGACGATACCGAACGATCGTTCCTGGCCGCCTTCCCCCTGCTGCCGCACAATGCGCGCGCCCTGTTCGTGCGCATGGTCATGCGCAAGGGCGAGCTGTTCCGCGCCAGCAAACTCAACTATGCCGAGATCGGCTGCCCGGTCGAGGCCGCCTCTCACCTGCTCGGCACCGGCTGGATCGAAACCGATCCCGCACTCACGCTCGACGAGCTGTTCGACCTGCTGTCCAAGCCCGAAATCGCCGACGCGTTCGGCGCGCGCCTGCGCCACAAGAATGCGCGCAAGGGCGACCAGCTCGAAGCGCTGCGCGCGCTGCTGTGCGACGAAGCAAATACCGAATCAGACCAAAACGCGGACGGCTCCAGCCTGAGCCGCCGCTTTTCCGCTTGGTACGGCGCCTGCCCCGACAGCGCGCTGCGCATCCTCGTCAAGCCCCTGTGCGACCGCCTGCGCCTGATCTTCTTCGGCAACCTGCGCCAGGACTGGACCGAGTTCGTGCTGTCCGACCTGGGCCTGTTCCGCTACGAGCAGGTCGACATCTCGTCCGCCTCGCGCGGCTTCCAGCGGCGCGAGGACGTCGAGCACTACATCCGCTTGCACGCGTGCCGTGAGCGCTTCGCAAATGCGCTCGAGAGCGGCGAAACGGTCGACCAGATCGTGCGCGACGTGCCACAAGACGCCTTCGGCAACGACTGGTTAGAGAGCCGGCGCGAGAAACTGCTGTACCAGATCGGCCAGCACTACGAACGGGTAAAGGACTGGGACGGCGCCTTTGATGCCTATGCACGCTGCCGCTTTCCCGGTGCGCGCGCCCGTTCGATCCGGGTACTCGAAAAGCACGAGCGCTTCGACCACGCTTATGAATTGCTCACGGCGGCCCAGGCCGACCCCGAAAGCGACGCCGAGCGCCAGCACCTGGCGCGCATCGCCCCGCGCCTGGCGCGCCGCCTGGGTCACGCGCGCCTGCCGGCGCGGCGCGCCGCCGCCGTCGACCGCATCGACTTGCGCCTGCCGATGCCGCACCTCGACCCATGGGTCGAAGGCGTGGTGCGCGACCACCTGGCGCAGAGCGCTCAGACGACTGCGCCCGTGTTCTACGTCGAGAACGCGCTCGCCAACACCCTGTTCGGCCTGCTGTGCTGGCGCGCCGTGTTCGCCGCCATTCCAGGCGCCTTCTTCCATCCGTTCCATCGCGGTCCGGCTGACCTGTACAGCGCCGACTTTTACCAGCGCCGCGTCGCCGAATTCGCCGCCTGCCTGGCCGAACTCGACGACGGCACGTACCGCGATACCATCCGCCGCAACCACCGCGAGAAAGCCGGCCTGTCCTGCCCCTTCGTGCACTGGGAAGCGATCGACGCCGAGCTACTCGAGCTGGCCCTGCACTGCATCCCGGCCGCCCACCTGCGCAAGTGGTGCGAACGGATCCTGGCCGACGTCAAGGCCAACCGCACGGGCTTCCCGGACCTGATCCAGTTCTGGCCCGAGCAAGCGCGCTATACCATGATCGAAGTGAAGGGCCCGGGCGACCGCCTGCAAGACAACCAGCTGCGCTGGATCGACTATTGCGCGGCGCACGGCATGCCGGTGTCGGTGTGCTACCTGCAATGGGAAACGGCTGATCTGTCAATGGACCAGGCTGCGTGAGCTATACGATCGCGGTACGGGCGCTGTGCGAATTCACGGCCAAGCAGGGTGACCTCGACCTGCGCTTCACCCCCTCGCCCAGCGCCCAGGAAGGTATTGCCGGCCACGCCGTGGTCGCATCCCGGCGCGGCGACGGCTACCGCACCGAAGTCGCGCTGTCCGGCGAATGGCACGGCGTGCAGGTGCGCGGCCGTGCCGACGGCTACGACGAACGCGAGCGCCTGGTGGAAGAAATCAAGACCCACCGCGGCCGCGCCGACGCGATTCCCGCCAACCACCGTCATCTGCACTGGGCTCAGGTGCGCATCTATGCCCACCTGCTGTGCGTCGAACTGAACCTCGAGCGCATCAACCTGGCGCTGGTCTACTACGACATCGGCAGCGGCGTCGAAACGGTGCTGCGCGAAACGCAAGACGCCGCTTCGCTCGAAGCCCACTTCAGGGACCTGTGCGAACGCTTCGCCACCTGGGCCGCGAGCGAAGCCGCGCACCGCGCCGCGCGCAACGCGGCCTTGACCGACCTGCGCTTTCCGCACGCCGACTTTCGTCCCGGCCAGCGCCAGCTGGCTGAAAGCATCTACCGCGCCAACGCCAGCGGCCGCCATCTGCTGGCCCAGGCGCCAACCGGCATCGGCAAGACGATCGGCAGCCTGTTCCCGGTGCTCAAAGCCTTGCCGCAGCAGGGCCTGGACAAGGTGTTCTTCCTGGCCGCGAAAACCCCGGGCCGGCGCCTGGCGCTGGACGGCGCGGCCAGCCTGTGCGGCCGCACGATCCCGCTGCGCGTGCTCGAACTGACGGCGCGCGACAAGGCCTGCGAGCATCCCGACAAAGCCTGTCATGGCGAATCGTGCCCGCTGGCCCAGGGTTTTTATGATCGCCTGCCGGCCGCCCGCAGCGCCGCTACCGAAGTGCCGGTGCTGGACCGCGCCGCGCTGCGCGAAGTGGCGCTGGCGCACGACGTCTGCCCGTATTACCTGGGCAGCGAAATGACGCGCTGGGCCGACGTGATCGTGGGCGACTACAACTATTATTTCGACGGCGGCGCCATGCTCTACGCGCTGGCCTTGAACAACGGCTGGAAGACCAGCGTGCTGGTCGACGAGGCGCACAACCTGGTCAGCCGCGCGCGCTCGATGTACAGCGCGCAGCTGGACCGCAGCGCGCTGCGCCTGGCACGCGCCAATGCACCGGCCGCGATCAAGAAGGCGCTGGAACGAGTCGGTCGCGCCTGGAGCACGGTCAACAAGGGGGCCGCCGCGCCGTATCAGGTGCTCGACGGCGTGCCATCCAAACTGGTCGAAGCGCTGCAGGCGGCGACGAGCGCGGTCAACGAACACCTGGCTGCGTTCCCCGGCCCGCTCGACCCGGACCTGCAGCGCTTTCATTTCGACGCCCTGGCGTTTGCGCGCCTGGCCGAGGCGTTTGGCCCGCACTCGCTGTGCGACCTGTCGCGCGACGGCATGCTTGACCCGGTGCGCGACTCGATCATCTGCATCCGCAACGTGGTGCCCGGCCCCTTCCTCGGTCCGCGCTTCGCCGCCGCCCACTCGGCCACGCTGTTCTCGGCCACGCTCGGCACCTGGCACTATTGCTGCGACACGCTCGGCCTGCCCGAGGACACCGCCTGGGTCGACGTCGCCTCGCCATTCAAGGCCGACCAGCTCGAAGTGCACGTCGCACGCGACATCTCGACCCGCTACCAGGGGCGCGCCGCCTCGGTGGCGCCGATCGCGGCGCTGATCGCGCGCCAGTACCACGCAAAGCAGGGCAACTACCTGGCCTTCTTCAGCAGCTTCGATTACATGGACCAGGTGGCCAGTGCGCTGGCGCGGCTCGATCCCGGCATCCCGCTCTGGCGCCAGGAACGGCGCATGAGCGAAACCGAGCGCGAAAGATTCATCGAGCGCTTCGCCCCTGGCGGCGCCGGGGTTGGCTTTGCGGTGCTGGGCGGCGCCTTCGGCGAAGGGGTCGATCTGCCGGGCGAACGCTTGATCGGCGCCTTCGTGGCCACGCTCGGCCTGCCCCAGGTGAACCCGGTCAACGAGCAGCTGCGCGAACGCATGCAGTCGCTGTTCGGCGCTGGCTACGACTATACCTACCTGTATCCCGGCATCCAGAAAGTGGTGCAGGCGGCCGGACGCGTGATCCGCACCGAGCAGGATCGCGGCGTGGTGTGGCTGATCGACGACCGCTTCGCCCAGCCGGGCATCCGGGCGCTGATGCCGGCGTGGTGGGAACTCGATGCACGCGCGGCGCCACCGCGCATCACACAGCCGGCTTGAGTCCGCGGGCCGGGATCGCGCAGCCGCAGTTCATTTTTCCTGATGATTGTCGGTGCGCCCGGCGAGCCGGTTCTGGTTCCAGCGGCGCGCGATGAACGGGTCCAGTACCAGCTTGACGCCCCACATCAGGATGAACAGCGGCCAGCTGTTGCGCCAGGTCAGGCCGAATGCGTTCTCGAGCACCGCGAACAGCCACAGGCCGACAAACGCGGTCCACAGGCCGCTGCCGAATTCTCTCGGACTTGGGTAGCCGATGGTCTGGCTGACGCCGATCACCACCAGCAGCAAGGGCGCGTAATGCCAGTACTCCCGGGCGTCGATGTGGCCCATGCGGTCGAGCAGCACCACGGTGCCCAGCACAATCAGCGCCAGGCCCCACAGCCCCTGCTTGCGCCAGCGGTATGCGTCATCGGAATTCATAGGGTGTGGCTCCAGTCAGTGTCAATGTCGGTGAACAGGACGAACGATAGCAAAAACGTCGGGCGGCGCGAAGCTGCGGCACAAAACCCGAAAGGCGCAAAAAAGCCCGCCTCTCGGGCGGGCTTGCTGTGCGCGGCGCGGAAATCAGGCGGCGACGGCTTGCGATTCGGCGCGTGCGCTCTGGCCTTTCGGCACATTGCGGTACTTGGCGCGGGCTTCAGCCTGGCGGATCGCTTCGCGTGCGATGTTGGTGCGCTTGATCTCCTGGCGTTCTTTCTTGCCGCGGTGTTGTGCAATGTGCTTGCTGCCGATTTTGCTGGTCATGGATGTCTCCTTGGGTTGGGCTGAGCCGTCTGGCGCTTTGCGGCGCGCTGCGGCGGATTACGAACGGTTGGTTGCCAGCTTGAGATTGGCCGGCATCAGCATGCCCCAGCCAAGCTGGCGCCGGATCTCTTCGGGAGCCGGCGGTGGCGCCGGATCACGCGAGCGCCGTGCCAGATAGGCGCGCACCAGCTGCTTGGATGGATGCTTCACTTCAGGCATGGCAACCTCCGCTTCCGAGTCGGGGCGCCGTCCAGGCCATACAGCATGCAACAGCGCCCCTGAATTGGTGCCGGTCCTCGAGGCGACCGGCTAACCTGTTGAGATAGTTGAAATGCGCCGAATCGAATCGCGCGTTCCTCACTCAGACAGGCCAATCATACAGAACCGGGGGCGAGTTCACCGTTAGCTGTCGCACACTGTCGCGTAACTTGCCGTAGAGCTTGCTGTGGAGCTTGCTTTCGCGGACGTGCGCGCATAGAGCACGCCAGCGGCGTCGCGCCGACATTTATTCAGATAATAAATAGTCTGTAATAAATAATTACCAGCAGCAGTTTCTAATATTCATATTTATCGCTCTTAGATAATGGAAACCCGGCGCCGATCCCGGTTCGCGGTTGAGTGATCTCAAATCGATTATCCAATCCCGGACAGATAATAAAACTTATAAATAAGCCAGTAATCGAATCAATGGGCGAATTCGCACATATCGATGATCGCTACCTTAATTCAATTTATTTATATCTCGAGCATTGCATCAGACCTTATTGTCAACCTTACCGCCACCTTTATCGCACGCCAGGACAAACAGCACAGCAACCCCGGTCACCCGACAAGCGATCGCCATGTCCATTCAACGCCTCAGCCTCCCCAGACAGCTCTGCGCTCGCGTCGTATCGCTGCATCGCACCAGCAAGGTTGCCTTGGCGATTCTGGCCGATCTGATCGCACTCCCCTTGTGTTTTTTAATTGCGATGATATTGCGTGGTGGCGATTTACAGCTAGC
>Ga0265780_10008906_pt1 | contig 12129 bp, 17 predicted proteins | sample P1T30metagenome_FD_192432 | JGI IMG/M metagenome (GOLD analysis project Ga0265780, IMG submission 192432) | Plant litter microbial communities from East Loma Ridge, Irvine, California - P1 T30 | ecosystem: Environmental > Terrestrial > Plant litter > Unclassified | place: USA: California... | reverse complement strand
TTTCGGCTTTCGCGGCGATGGCAGCGAAGTCCTCAAAGCTGATCTCGCTAGTGTCGGAATCCTTATCCTCCTTCGCCTGGCCACCTTGATGAGCTTCGAGGCCAAGGCCAAGACCATATCCGGAATTTCTATTGGGGACAAGCATATGGGAGTACCCCTCACCCTCTCGCCATAATGAGGGTGCCGCTAACTCATGAGCTCACATCCGGGCAAGAGCGGTAAGGACTTACGAGAAGAAGGTTGTACGTCGGTCAAACTGACTTTAAACGTCAAGCCGATGAAGTAGGGTGGTTTCCCCTTAGGAGTCTCCGTTTTGACCCCAGGGAATCCTCCTTCGACGGCCTTAATGATCTCCTGGCGAGACCAGTCGTTCCCCTTCTGTCCGGCGCGATCCTCGATGGCCTGGATGGCCGTAGTAACCCGGGACGAGTTGGAATCACTCGGTAACTCGGGAGAGTAGCGCAAATGGAAGTTCAGCCTAGGGGTCAGCCAACGTCTCAATGATTGACACTTACCAATTTTGGATGTCTCGAGGCTCATCATGACCCAAAAACTCGTCGATGTCGTCTGTCGAATTCGGACCCCCGATGACGGTTCGCTCACTGATGGTGCTCATTTCGGAGTGACTCTTGTTCCAAGGAGTCGGGAACCCCCACTTAAAGCGGGTGTCAGCGGGAGACGGCTGTTTAGGTTAGAAAGGTAACACCATGCGACTGTGCTGGATACTCACAGGTGTTCCCCGGCCCATTATGTGTTCTTCGAAAGGTGATTCGAGCTGCATGTTAGTGGCGAACTTAAATACGATAACACAAGATAGGAGGAGGTGGCGACCGGTAGGACATTGATTGCCAGACATACTAAAAGGCAGGGTGGTTCGGTTTGGTTGGTTTGTGGTAAAGGTGGATGGAATGACTGTGATGACGTTCAATGATGATGATGTATGAAGCGTTTAAATACGATCAATGACAGAGCACCATTGACATCAGCTGTGTACATGGCCAAAATGTCAACGAGCGGGAAGGTGAACCTGAGACGAATAGAAAACCTTAGTTGTGACGACTGGCCAGAGGCCATCATTCACAAATTTAGACTTACCACGGGGTTCGCGCCCAATTGATAAGTCGAAGATCCCGCACCCTCCGTCTGGAGATCTGCCATCGGGTCTAGCCTGGTTTGTAAACGGCGCATGGTGAGGTAGAGATCGGATAAAACGAAACCGTCTCGTCACAGAGTAACGTCTGGTAGTTTAGCTGAGGTGGTCGTTCGTTGTCGGGTAAGCAGTGTGTTTCGGTATTCGTGGGTGCTCCTTCTGACAGGCTACGGGCTTTGTGATATTGACAAAGTTGCTGAGACAAAATGCGACAGTGGTGTAAACAATCACAAGTGGGGTATAGGGTACAGATTAAACAAAGAAATCTCAAATGACGTTCAGGGTTGTGGCAGCAATATCGTCACTCTTTAGCTGACTGGGTCGATGCAGCCTCCAGCTCAAGAAAAAGAAATGATGGGTGTTGATGATTGCGAAAACTTGGCGAACTAATTGTGCATACAGTAATTGACCCAGTGTGGGAATACAGCGATACTACTTGAGACAATACAACAGAACGCGGCTAACGAAATGCACACCGTGAAGACCAGTGCAGCTAGCGCTCGTAGTCTTTCGAGAAATCGATGCCCTGTCGATCAGCTCGTGATCGATCGATCAGAAGGCTGGACTCACTTGATCCTTCATGTGGGTATTGGTAATCTTCAATGCCCTCGTCGCCCGCTTCTTTTTCTTTGGCGGGGGCGCTGTGAGCTGCTTTTCAGGAATGACATTCGAGCTAAGCTCCTCTGGCTATCAGTGTTGTCTCTGAGACTGTACTCACGCCCAGCGAGAAGTTTTGATATGTCATCTGTTTCGCCGATTTTGACCTTGTCCCATCCAGTAATCAAGTCTGGATATCAGCTACACTCCAGCCGCTAACATACCTTGAGATTGTCGCTTGCCAGCTCTTCCGCGTTCCTTCAGATCGTCCCACCAGACAGTCTTCCATCTTTCGTTACGCCCTTCAGTGATGCCAACGCCAAATGCGTTCTTCTGACCCAAAGCTGGCAATGCGACATCCTTGAACTCTTGACCCGTCAATCCCCGCATAATCATCAAGTCGCCTTTGGCCTCCAGCTCTTCCAGCGCAGTAATCGATATTGGTCCTCCTGCCGGCAGTGCCTCCTTGAGCGTCTTGACGTCGACGCCTTGTAGTGGTGTCGAGTTGGTCCGTATATACGTCCGAAGCGCTGGCACGTTGGTGAATGTCAATTCAGGCTACAATGTCAACAACAGCTCGTGAAACCAGTGACGATACCTACCACATACGTGAACACCTCGTTCAGCTGATTGAATTCTATCCTAGGCTGTTGCTTGAGGAACTCCAGTACCTTACTCGCATCCACCATAGGTGACGCTTCTTGAATATGAATATAGGCGTCATTGTAGTTCATCGTCCCCACCGTCTGCCATCAGCTAGCAAACGAGGATCAGACATACCTTGAGTTGTTGCTGCAGCTCCAGAGCGGCTGTACGTGGATCATTGCGCATACTATCAACTCTCTCTGGGACGGGCTTGTTGTCTGCCCATCAGTCCCGCACTACAGGGGTCGAACGATGTCTGCAACAATGCATACCAATCTTTGGCCTTTTCGCATCCATATTTCCTTTCCCTTGTACTAATGATGACCCATTGCCAGGCGCTGGCGAAGCAGGCAGCCATGCTTTACGCTTTTGGTTCGGCTGGAAAGACATCGTGTGTGATGAACACATTTTCAACATGGACGAACCTGAATCTACGCCGAGCCTTCATCTCGCCGTGGGAAAGTAGCGGAGGGTGCCGCATTTGACTATCTCGGAAGGAATGCGACAGTAATGCTTTGTCGTTGAAGTTATGCATGCAAAAATATGCAAAATCTACCGCGCGAATTGATTGAAGTGGTCGCTGTTGATGACATGACAGATCGGGTGGCAATGATCAATCGAAGGTGGATGTTTACTCTAAGTCGTACTCATACAGATTGCGACAAGTACAAGGAAGGGGCAAACGGAATTCGGCTATCGGCTATCTCCGGATGAAACAGCCATTTACTCCCGTCCGTTCTTTCATGACCCCTAACCCCTATGACTTGGGCATCAAAGGATTCAATCTACCTGGTATCCCACTCATCACCGAAGCCATTAATCAACTCATAAGGTCTCAAACACGAGGTGCTGCTTGATGAGTAACAGAGATGCTTAATCACCCCTCTCATCCCTTTACGGGGCTTCTCGAGAACGGAAATATTGTCATCCTTTCATCAGGAATCCTGGATCGGCAACTCCTTGAATGCAAGATCATCTTCTTGAAAGGTTATATACTCCTGAGCATATTGATTACTTACTCACATATATCTCACCAGAGACCAGGTGATCCTTTACTTTGCTTTTCTACACTACTCACCGACGACGAACACTCTTTATTGTTATCAACTACTCTCTCGAGCCCGACAACAGGACACTTTAACGATGCGGGGCATCAATACCTACACACTTTCTTTCTTGACCTTTGCTGCTCTGGCGAAGGCTTGTGCATATGGGGATATGCTTGGCGAACCGGGGGAGGACCAAGATTACCGATACTGTCGTGTTGGGGTACGTCCACTGGAGTGTCAGACCATGAAACTGCTGACCTACAGTGTGGTCTTGGTGACATGACCCCTACCAATCCCGACTATATGGCCTGCTGTGTAGGCTTCCCCAAAGGTGCCTCTGTCCCAGCTACCTGCACGGCGATCGCAGAGTCAAAATCCATCATCACCTGCACCCATACTTCGCTTGCGACGACCGATAGTACCAACATGCAAGCCCCGACTGACTATAAACCGGCCTACGCTACTGCGGCAGCTACCAGTGCTGCCGCTGTGACCAGTGACACTGCCGGCCAGAGCTACGAGTCCGCCGCATCCGCAGTCACCACTTGGGTGACCGAGACTGCGAGTCCCGACTGTGCAGTGCCGTCCTCGACCGAAGCTGCTGCTTCCTCCACGCCCCCTGCTGAACCTACTTATCCCTCATCATCTATCGTAACAGCTGAGCCCACATACCCTCCTTCATCCTCTTCCCCTGCGCCCTCGGAGACTTACTCGTCGGCGGCTCCTGCTTATACTTGCGCCTGTCCCGAAGCTGTCAGCTCGGCCCCAGCTCCCGCCGAAACTAGCGACACCCATGGGGAGTCATATACTTCAGAGGATGGTAGCCCATCGCCACCTTATGGTGAGTCGATATAACCCAGTCAGAACTCGTGGCTGATGCTCAGGATCCAAGCCCGGAGAAGGTGACGATGTCAGTAACCTTGATCGACGACTTTTTGCAAGGACCGACGTCCAATACACTTGCGAATGTCCTACTCCCGGAGCCGAAACCTCTGATACAGCTGGTGAATCGTACTCTTCCACTTCATCTTCTGCACCGCCCGCCGAGCCCACGGACGATTGCGAGGACGATGACCCCAGTCCTCCTTATGGAGCAAAGCCTGACGGGGAAATCGTGGACAACGCACCTCCTGCCAAGCGATTCATCCCCTTGAACTACTCTATCCCTCACCCGATTAATAAGAGGGTCATGTATGGACCTCCTGATGCTGACTTCATACCTGAAGATGGTGTCGTGATCAAACGTAACGGACCCACCGAGGCTGTGTCCGACAATGTTGTCCTACCCACGGTGACCAGCACCACTACCATCACCGCCTCGTGTTCCGCCACGGATGCCGCTCAGACCAATGGATACGATACAAGCGCCACTTTATCGAACACCGGAGAGTGGACGAGCGGAGAGCTAGTCACCAGCTCCGCCGCTGCCGAAACAACGGGCGGAAACAACGGTCTCTCCGGTGCCGTATCGGGAGTCATTGACGGATCATCATTGTATGTCCATCCGCTGGTCCAGGTTGCTTGCTGATACCCAGTGCCCTCACCGGCACCCTGGCAATTCCCACCGACAATCCATCACCCCCTTACGGGTGAGTTACATCGGTCGTGCACGAGCAGACAAAACTGATAATCAGGTCCAAAGCAGACGGGTCCGACGGTGAAATCGTCGACAATGCTAGAAAGAGGAGCAAACCTGACGGTGAGGTCATCGATAATCACCGAAAGAGGAGGAGGGGAAGCTGGGTGTAGATGACTAGTGACAGGATCTAGGTATCCACATACGGGACAATGTCCATGATCACGATACGGCTCGATGGATATGTAATGATTCAAAGTCAATTTGACAGTGATTACATCCTGCGTTTGTCTGTGCTATATACAACGGTGCATTCACCTCGCTCGTCTTTCCTCTTATACTTTCACCTCCCTCTCGCCCCTCTTCATCCTGTTCTTCATACTCTCCAGTCCTTGTCCCTTACGCACAATCTGTGCTTTGACCACCTCCTTGTCCCCCAATTCGCCGTCGACTACAAAGGAGGTATTGACTATTCCAAAAGGTCGATAATTCATGGAAATATTCTCGTGCTGACCAGCCTGGACACTATACATTTCATGCATGATGCCTGTCATCAGCACGTCCCAGGAGTAGAAGAGTGAAATCGTACCGATATGAGGATACCGCTTGGTATTTTCATTCCACCATTGTATTGATCTCAAGTGAGCTCCTTGTTTGTTGAAAGCCTCCAATTGTTCATACGATCTCCAATACGTGATCGTCACCAAAGCATTGTTCGTCACTCCATCCATAGTAAGCATTGGGCCCGACGTCCCCAAGTAGCCAGATGTCTCTCGAGTATCTTCGGCTTCCTTGATGATATCCGTAAACAGCTGTCCGAATTCTTGTAATCCCGGTCCGAGCTTTCCCAGGGGATGATGTGAATCGAAACCGAGTATAAAGACTACCATCGATTGAGGCTCACCATCAGCCAGTGACTGAGGGGGCATAGCAGAATATCGACCCATAATGGGAGAAGGGGACGACATGTATGGGATCCATTGAAACGATTGGAGAGCGGTGCGAGTAATGATAAAAAGGAGGGCGAATACGGTAGGGGCAACCACATACTTTTGAGGGATTGCGAGGAGGAGTATTGATTGGATCGATGCACCCAATATGAGCCAGGTCGAGATGGACAACTGGTCCCGTAAGAAGGAGTGTATCATTGTGACCGGGCGTGTGTTGTGAGGGGTATCAGGAGATGATGTGTTTGGGCTTCGTGAAATTGGCTGGCTGTGAATGGGAAGATGGACGATCTTGAGCAAGTGAGGGTCAGCATATATGTATTGCAAGGCGGTCTCTCATGGTGCACATGACAAGACTGAACTGCACCAGCAACGGTCATGGATACCGTTGACCGCAATTCCAGACCCAAGCCCGCTAGACCGGAACTCAAGGTACGCGGCTATTTATAAATCACATAAGGATATCTCTACTGTAGACACTACAACACCTCTTACATCAAAAGGTCATCGAATCCACCTCCGCTGGACTTGCTACTCTGTCCCTGTCCCTGTGGAGCCTGGGAACTCTGACCCACCGGTGCCCAAAGAGCGTTCATCGATTTCTCTTTTTCTAGATCCGCCATACTCTTCTGTCCAGCCTTTTGACCTCCGTTTGCCTGACCGCCCATTGAGGTCAAGGATGTATTGAACAGATCGTCGAAGGTTGACTTGGATGGCGCAGGTTTCGCTGCGGGAGCCACGGCTGGGGCGGGAGAGGTGTAAGACGGTCGCGAGACTGGCTGGCTTGGGGCCAAAGAAGGCATCGAGATTCCAGCAGCAGGCGATGATGGGGACATGCTGTAGCCGGGAGTTTGCGTCGAAGGTTTGGGGGCGTTGGAGTTGAGGAGGTCAAACAGGTTGTTGTTGGTAGCTGCTGGCTTGGACGCTGCAACAGGGGAGGCGGCCGTTGCAGCAGTTGGTGCGGATTGAAAGTCATCAAAGTCGTCTACATCGTCAGCTTCTGTTCTCGAGAGGCATGGTCAGCTTACCGTCACCACCAAAGAGAGCCTGCTTGACTGTGGCGGGAGCTACAGAAGCGGCGGGAGCTGGCTCATCATCTCCAAAGTCAAAGAGATTGACTTCTTTCGGCTTCTCGACAGGCTTAGCGGCTCGTGAAGTCGACTTGGGCGGTGGCTGAGGTCGGGACGTCCTTTGACTAGTCGACGAGCCAGTACGACGAGTATCGGCGAAATCATCCGCACCTTCGTACTCGTCAAATTCGACTGCAGCCTGAGGCGAGGCTCTTCGTCGGTAATCTGACCTTTAGCACTACTTTGTTGCCAAGTACGACTAACCGTCTCCTCCTGAATCGTAGCCACCACCGCCCCTGTAGCTTGCACTACCGCTTCCACCACCTCCACCTCCACCTCCACCACTAACACTCTCACTTCCGAAACCACCATAACGACCTCCGCCTGGTTGAGTGAAGCTCATGCCACCATCGTTCCCTTGCCCACCGTATTTGGTCTTGTTGGCTTTTGCTTTACGTCTTTCCTGTCGAATCTTCTCAAGGTCGCCTAGGAGAGTAGCGATTTCCGAAGCTCGATTTCGGACTGGTGTCAGCGTGCATACTACAAGTGTTCAGGCTGCCGTGGGACTCACCATTGATACCCTGGTCTTTGCCCTTCTCGTCGATATAGTGGAACGATCTCAACATCTTGATCGTCGAGACATGTGCTCTCGCGTCATCAACGACCCGCTCGGACCCATTCTTGACGAGGAATTCGAGAAGGGTCAAAGCCTGCTGTCAGTCGCGTCGAGGGAGTGGTACATACCTTGTAGATCTGCCTCCATTCTCGAGCCTCCTTCTCCATGAACCTAGCATAGATGGTTGGCATGATCTCGTTGAATTGTGCGCTATCGTCAGTCATCTTCGTTGTCTGCATAGAGAGTTAGGAGCCTCACAAGTTCTGGGTACTATACTGTCAGCGACATCATCATAGTCAGACTCACCCATCCGCGATCTCTTGCATCAAAGTCGAGCTAGCTCCCCTGTCACGTCAGTCGCGCCTTCAAAACCATCAGCTGACATACCATGGATCATCGTTGGTAGCTTCTCGAACTTTGGCTTCGGTCTCGGATACGTTCAGAACCGCGTTCTTGGCTTGATTGTAGTACGTCTTCACATCGTACATGGTCATCTGCGACGCCTGTTGGGCGAGCTCTTATCATCAGCCAGCTGATCACAGGTTCAGGCTGCACACTCTGGTAACTCACTCTCAATGTAATCCATGATGCTCTACGCTGTTATATAGGTAAGGGGGATGTATGTGTGACACTGACAAGAGATAGTAGGAGTAAGCGCGACGATGACACGCCTATTAGCCGGTTACATCATTCAAGTCAAGCCTATCCTCATGCTGTTCAACTATCACTTAACTCATACACATATCAGATCATGGATGTCAAGCCCACAGATGTCAAGCCGGTCGTAGAGGAACAGACGACATGGCCATTCCCGGTCGAAATCCAAGAGCAACTCGCTATCGACCAGGGCAAAAGCGTCAAAAACGTCTGGGCTCTGAAATTACCTCGATTCCTGCTAGAACGATGGGAGCGTGTACCGGAAGCAGGAGTGGAGCTGGGAACATTAGTCGTTGATAGCTCGTACGTCGGCTCTTTAGGATCTTCGGATCACGCTCACAATCAGAACAAACCCACCGACGATCCACTTGCGCTTACCGGCAGAAGCCTCAGCAGAAGACCCGGAGGAAGCTCAACCTCAAGCAGGTCCATCACGTCCAGCCAAGAGAAGAAAGTACGATACAAGGGGAATTCCAGACGAGTACGAAGTACAAGTCCCAAATGATCGAGCAAAGAACACATTTGTATTCCAGGAGACCAAGAGGGATTGGGGATTAGGGCAGGATGGAAAGACGCGTAAAAACATCAGGGGTATGTCTGCTTTCTGACTACAGATGAAAGCTAATGAAAGCCAACCCGAAGCTGCTTGCTGCTGTTGCTCATGAAGGAGCGATCAAGCCAAAGAACAACGAAAAGTACCGAAAGATCTTGGAGCAGAGGCGGCTGGAGAGTGAGCAGACGAGAAGGTAAGATACGGTCGTGTGGTTCGTGACATTCACTAATTCTAGGCCTATCATACAACTAGAAAGCACAGGGATCGGGAAGAGCGAGCTCAATCGACTAGCGAGCGGATATACCAATAACAGCTCTCGCTTTGGGAAAGGCTTCATCGTACGTCCTCGCTCTCTACCCTGACCATATCTGATGACAGGCTGCAACCGACAAAGCCTCTTCGGAGCGACACGAACGCATGGATGAAGTCCAACTTACTAGCCGCCTATTCCAATGTTTCAATGAGAAACCGTATTGGGGTGTCCCTGCTCTCAAGGCACTCTTACAACAACCCGATTTCTGGTTACGTGAAGTTCTCAAGAAGGTCGCGGATCAGATCAAGGAAGGGCCATATGCGAACATGTGGAAATTGAAAGATAGCTGGAAATTGGATAAGGATGAAGGTGCTGCGCCTGGTGCAGAGACGGACGGCGAAGAAGATCAGAAACCTGATTTAGGTTGGGATGATGATGACGACGAGGAAGAGTTTGAGGAAATCATGTAACAGATAGGCTGACATGCATGTTGTACGGATTACTGAAAGCCTTCTGTCGGGACATTGAAGAATGAGGTAAAGTCGAAATCAGTGAATAACCCAGGCCAATTCGGCTCTTCGCCCATATCGACCAAGGGGTACATGGTAGCTGGATCGAGCGGCATGGACGCAGTCGAGGGGTGATCACCAGGTATATAAATCCCTATCATGAGTTCCGGTCTAGCCCGCCAGACTCACCAAGTATTTTGGCAGCTCTCCTATATCCGTTTGCCGCATCAGCCGCACTAGGCCAAAGTGTCATGTGACTCTCGAGCAAATCAATGAGCCGAGTAAAGATCCCAGCGGATTCCAAGGCGTGTATCTCGCCCTTTGCGCAGCATATTATCAGTACCTGACCACATGTGATTATCCGTTTCAACTGCGGCCACGAGGGATCGAGTTTACCCATATGTGATAGCTCGGTATGGATGTGGATGATGTTTGAGCAGGATCGAAGCAGGAAAACGCTCGCTTCAGCTGCTACGCCTGCAGACCGTCCGAGTCGAGGGTAATAGAGTAATATTCTCAGCCTGACATCAGCTGAGTAACACTCCAGTCATACCAGTGATATCGCAGCTCCGCCCAGCCATGCTTGACCCTCGTCATTCCTGATGTCTGTTGGGCCCGTAGGAAAGCTAGTGCAGCACTCCACTCTTCCTGTTTGGATTTGACGTATTGATCGCAGGTGACGTCGATATCGGGATCATGAAAGTCTCTCACGAATTGACCAGCATATTGAGAAGCCCGAGCTAGGCAAGAAAGGGTGAAGACATCCGTGGAATCAACGTTCACTTCGATATCGTCTAAAGGGATACACGGTTTCAAGTCCGTCAAACTTGCTCGGAAACTGGTCATCAGTACATGATCTGTGACACTGACCCACATGTCGGTATAAACGAAAGCAGCCGTGAGGTGCTGAACCATATCTTGGGGTGGATATAATTTCGAGGTGGATATACGATGCAGTCCCAGTTCTTTGACCTGCCATGCCATTTGACCGAGAATGTCTCGCATGTCCTGCATACCCCCATGAGGAGTCACATATGATGACAAGCAGAACAATGCCCCTATAATTAGTCACCTTCATAGCTCGCACTCACATAGAGCGTCCACACTAGGCCGATTCCAAGCTTGAACGGCGTCTTTCGACATATGGTAATAAGTCACATCCTCCCTCGATGGCGTCGCCGGGTCAAACATGGCAGTGGCGGGTCCATCTCTCATCTGACTATGACGAGCAATGCACAAAGCAGCATAGACTAGAGCCTTCTGATCATCGGTAAGAGAGGTTGGCAGAGCGCGGTAACGATTATACAGGTTTAGTAGCCTCGGGCGATCTATCGTGTCGAGGCGATCCAAATCTGGTGCAGTGAGAAGGTGCGACATCAGATTGTTCTCAAAGTCGACGATCATCGAGGGTGGGGGAAGTGGAGTAGCTGGTAGTCGAGCCAGGCGAGGTTCATCCTGGAAAAGCAAGGGTTGGAGGGGTATCTCTGATGATCAGCCACCAGTCCGGCCTCACTGACCAAGGTTCGTGTGTCAGACTGACCATGGCGATTGCACCATACTGCCAGATCTTCCTCTAGCTGGCTGAGCGGATGAGTTGGTATCCGTCGCGATGGACCAGCTCGATTGACTTCAAGCGGCATCACATCATCCAGAAAAGCAAGCGAGTCCTCGAAACGTCCTTGTCCTTCCCCAGGGGTCGGTGGGATATCCTTTTTGACCCTGGCAGAAAGTAGCCTACGATTAGCTCCGCTATATCCATGGACCTACCGCTTAGGTCTTGCTTTTACGCGTACATGACAACTCTCGGTAATTGAGCTTTCCAGACATGCCTTACAGGGTATATCCCCACTACATTTGACTCGTCTCAATCGGCAATTCTCGCATGCTTTCGATGTTCGTTTTCGAGATGTACTACTAGATAGGGATCCCGAGGCCGCAATGTCCGGCGGCGACACCGACATCTGCGGGCTATTGATTGTGATCAAGAGGTGGTAGTGATGTACGGTGGGTATACGCCGGAGATCGGATATACCCTTCTTCGGCTATTGGCTGGCTGTTTTGGTAGGCGTTGGTTGTCAAGTGTCCTGCTCATGAGGTATATTTTGGCATGGGGCAACAACCTCACTGGCAACCTTGATCCGACCTCAAGTGACTCAATCCTATCAATTCCGAGGCATGTTTTAGCAGAGCTGGATGTGGAGGAGTTAAAATGGAGCAGCTGGGCGAGTACCATCGTTCGAGGCAGGTCCGCTCTCTGTATGAGACGTCTGCTGACGACAATAGTTGGGGATGACTACTATAGCTGGGGCTCTGCCATGCCTGAGAGCCCTGGACAGAACGCAGTCAGGCTCTCACCAACGACTGAACCTCTCAGATTCTTGGGCTTGGACGAATCGACCGCCTACCTTGACCGTGATGGATATGTCCATCCACTACCTGATGACGGGCCGAAAAGCTCGACTGCATGGAGAGATGTCGTTATGACTGGTACCGGCCCTATCTACACA
>Ga0265780_10008905_pt1 | contig 12130 bp, 8 predicted proteins | sample P1T30metagenome_FD_192432 | JGI IMG/M metagenome (GOLD analysis project Ga0265780, IMG submission 192432) | Plant litter microbial communities from East Loma Ridge, Irvine, California - P1 T30 | ecosystem: Environmental > Terrestrial > Plant litter > Unclassified | place: USA: California... | reverse complement strand
CGAGCTGCTGGACGCGCTGTCCAATTAATTCTTTTCTTTGTAAGTTGCCTCATGACCGAACCGCTCCGCCTTTCCAAACGTATGTCCGAACTCGGCCTGTGCTCGCGCCGCGAAGCCGATGAATGGATCGCCCGCGGCTGGGTGCGGGTCGACGGCAAGGTGGTGTCCGAACTGGGCAGCAAGGTGGTGCCAAGCCAGCGCATCACGGTCGAGCGCCAGGCCGCGGCCGAGCAGTCGAAGCGCGTGACGGTGCTGATCAACAAGCCGGTCGGCTACGTCAGCGGCCAGGCCGAGGATGGCTACACGCCGGCCGTGGCCCTGATCAAGGCGGAAAACCGCTGGGCCGAGGACCCGTCGCCGGAAAACTTCCACCCTACCCAGCTGCGTTCGCTGGTGCCGGCCGGGCGCCTCGACATCGACTCGGTCGGCCTGCTGGTGCTGACCCAGGACGGCCGCATCGCCAAGCAGCTGATCGGCGAAACCACCAACGTCGACAAGGAATACCTGGTGCGGGTGCAGTACACCAAGCCCGGCAAGCTGCCCGACAGCGACCTCAAGAAACTGAACCACGGCCTGTGGATGGACGGCAAGCCGCTGCTGCCGGCCAAGGTGCGCTGGCAGAACGAGGACCAGCTCAGCTTTACCCTGAAGGAAGGCAAGAAGCGCCAGATCCGCCGCATGTGCGACATGGTGGGATTGAAGGTGATCGGCCTGAAGCGCGTGCGCATCGGGCGCGTCAAGCTGGGCGATCTGCCGGTGGGCCAGTGGCGCTACCTGGGCGCGGACGAGGCATTCTGACGACAGCCACCCTGTCGAGGGGGCCGAAACGGTACGAAACGTCCAGCTTGCGACGCAATTCGTCTCGCCGGGAATTGCAATAAATATCACTCGCATTGCCCCTGCGAAATATATGCTATAGTTCCCGAACGGCGTACTTACTCTGCCGTTTCGACTCCTACCGTTCCCCCTCCGACACCATGCGTACCGTTTCCCGGGCAGGCTTCGCGCTGCTCCTTTGTTCGCTGCTGGCCGCCCACGCCAGCGCCGCTGCCCCCAAGACGCCTGCGACGCCCGTCTACAACTTCTCGCCGGTCAACCAGTACAACCTGCAGGTCTCGGCAAGCTTCTGGAATCCGATCGTGCGCTACGTCTCCAGCAAGAGCGGCGTGCGCCTGAACCTGAAACTCGGCCGCACCTCGGCCGACACCACCAGCTACGTGCTGGCCAAGGAAGTCGACTTCGCCTTCACCAACCACCTGTTCAGCCCCGAGCGCGCCAAGATGGGCTGGACCGTCTTCGGTCGCCGCAACGCCGAACCCGTGCGCGCCCAGATCGTGGTGCCGGCCGATTCGCCGGTGCGGCGCCTGGCCGAACTGGCCAACAGCACCGTGGTGTTCCCGGGGCCCGAAGCGCTGATCGCCTACAAGGTGACCTATGCCCAGCTGCTGCGCCAGGGCGTGCCGGTGACGGTGGCCTTTGGCGGCAACATGGACGCCGCCTTTACCCAGATGTTCAGCGGCCGCGCCAAGGCGGCCGGCGCCAATTCGCAGCTGGTCGCCAACTACGGCGGGCGCGAGGACAAGCGCTTCCGCGTGCTGTGGAGCTCGGCCCCGTTCAACGACCTGGCCCTGATGGCCTCGCCGCGCGTACCTGCCGACCAGGTGCGCGCCGTGGCCGCCGCCTTCCTCAACATGCACAAGGACCCCGAAGGCCGCCGCATCCTCGAGACCGCGTCGGAGCTGATCCATGCGCCGGAGCTGCTGTCCTTTGTCGCCGCCAGCGACGCCGACTACGCCGCCTACCGCAGCTTCTACCAGGCCGCCCCGGCCGAACTGCGCTAGGACCCTCCCCGATGCCTGCCCTGCCTGCCCTGCCCGCGGCCTTCGCGCGCCTGCACCAGCTCCTCTTGCCGCGCTCCCTGGTCGGCCGCGTGTTCACGCTGTTCGCGCTGAGCATGCTGCTGTTCGTGACGGCGGGCCTGGGCATGTTCTACCGCCACCAGTTCCTCCAGCACGTCGAGGAAACCCAGGATGCGGCGTCCACGCTGGTGGAAGTCGCCTCGCAGGCGGTCGAGGACAGCGCCGTGATCGGCGACTACGACACCGTCAAGCGCACCCTGTCGACCATGATCGTGCAGTCGCCCTTCCACAGCGCCACCTTCATCGACCTCGACGGCGGCGTGATCCGCGTCGAGGCGCCGGACGATACCTTCCACGCGCCGGCGCCGGACTGGATGACGCAGCGCGTGGCGGGCGCGCTGTTCGACGTCAACCGGGTGGTCTCGGTCGGCGGCAAGGACTACGGCGTGCTGCGCCTGAGCTTCGACGAGCGCAAGCTCGCCGCCCAGCTCTGGTCGCTGCTGCTGCAATCGGCCGGCCTGGCGGCGGTGGCCCTGCTGGTCAGCCTCGCGCTGGCGCGCTGGCTGCTGGCGCACTGGCTGGAAAACCTGGGACGCCTGCGCATCTACGGCGAGGAAGGCGAGGCCGGCGCCGGGCTGGAAGCCGCGCTCAGCGCCGACGCCCCGCTCGAAATCCGCGAGGCGATCCAGGCCGTCAACCGCAGCGCCGCCAGCATGCGCGACCAGTACGGCCAGCGCATCGCCGCCCTGATGAATTCCCTGGTCCAGCACAAGAGCGCGCTCGACCAGGCGGCGATCGTCTGCGAGGTCGACCGCGAAGGCTGCATCACGGCCGTCAACGAGCAGTTCGTGCGCCACACCGGCTACACCCGCGAGGAACTGATCGGCGCCGCGCTGGCGCGCGTGGGTGCGCCGCTGGCGCGCGAGGGCCGCGCCTGGAGCCCGTCGGACAGCGTCTGGAACGGCGAAGTCGCCGTGCCCTCGCGCGACGGCGAGCGCCAGTGGCACCGCACCGTGGTGCCGATCTTCGACGGCGCCGGGCTGGTCGAGAAATACATCTGCATCGACTTCGACATCACCGAGCGCAAGGCATTCGAGGACGCCATCGTCCACAACGCCAAGCGCCAGGGCCTGCTCGCGCGCCTCGGGCGCAAGGCGCTCGAAGCCGGCCCGCTGCAGGAACTGTTCGAGATGGCCACCCAGCTCGCCTGCGAAGGCGTGGCCGTGCGCCACGCCGCCGTGTTCGGCTTCGACCTCGACCTCGGCACCGCGGCGCTGCAGGCCGGCGCCGGCTTCCCGCCGGGCGCCGCCGGCGCGCCCTTCCCCCATGTGCCGGGTCCGGATTCGTCCGAGTACCTGGCACGCTGGGGCCGCACCCTGCTCGGCCGGATCGATGCCGGCAGCAGCATCGAAGTCTTCATCGTCTGCCACGACCGCCTGTACGGCGCCCTGAGCGTGTACGCGCCCGAGGAACGCACCTTCCAGGAAGACGAGGACGGCTTTCTGAACGGCCTGGCCAACATCCTGGCCACCGCCATCGAGCGCGAGGATGCGAAGAACCGCCTGACCTACCTGGCCCAGTACGATGCCCTGACCGGCCTGCCGAACCGGCACCGCCTGAGCACCTGCCTGGAACAGGCGATCGCCGGCAGCGCGGCCGGCGGCGGCTGCGCCGGCGTGATGTTCATCGACCTCGACCGCTTCAAGAGCGTCAACGACATGATGGGCCACAGCGTGGGCGACGAACTGCTGGCCCAGGCCAGCCGCCGCCTGCAGGACTGCGTGCGCGCCGGCGACGTGGTGGCGCGCCTCGGCGGCGACGAATTCGCCGTGGTGCTGCCGCAGCTGGCCAGCGCGCTCGAGGCCGAAACCATCGCGCGCTGCATCGTCGATGCGCTGGCGCGGCCCTTCATGCTGCAGGGCCAGCAGATCTTTGTCTCGGCCAGCGTCGGCATCGCCGGCTATCCGCACGACGGCCAGGACGCCGCGACCCTGCTGAAAAGCGCCGACACCGCCATGTACAGCGCCAAGCACAGCGGCCGCAACAACTTCCGCTTCTTCGAGGCCGCGATGCACGCCAACGCGGCCCAGCGCCTGCAGCTCGAGACCGACCTGCACCTGGCGCTGGAACGCGGCGAGTTCGAGTTGCACTACCAGCCCAAGCTGCGCCTGGACAGCGGCGCCGTCAGCGGCTTCGAAGCCCTGCTGCGCTGGCGCCATCCCGAGCGCGGCCTGGTCTCGCCGCTCGACTTCATCGCCATCCTCGAAGACACCGGCCTGATCCTGCCGGTGGGCGAATGGGTGATCGCCGAGGCCTGCCGCCAGCTCGGCGCCTGGCGCGAGGTGCTCGACACCGTACCGCCGGTAGCGATCAACCTGTCGGCGCGCCAGCTGGCGCATGCGGGCTTGCCCGAGACCGTGCGCGCCATCGTCGCGGCGGCGGGGATCGATCCGCGTTTGCTGGAATTCGAGCTGACCGAGTCGATGCTGATGGCCGATCCGGAAGCGGCGGTGGCGATCCTGTCGAACCTGAAGGCGCAAGGCATGCGCTTGTCGGTGGACGACTTCGGCACCGGGTATTCGAGCCTGGCCTACCTGAAGCGCTTCCCGCTGGACGCGCTGAAGATCGACCGCACGTTCGTGCGCGACCTGCCGGCCGACAGCGACGATGCTGCCATTACCAAGGCGGTGATCAGCCTGGCGCACAGCCTGAACCTGAAGGTGGTGGCGGAAGGGGTCGAGACGATCGGGCATGTGCGGGCGCTGGAGGCCTACCAGTGCGACGAGATCCAGGGGTATTACGTGAGCCGGCCCTTGCCGGCGGCGGGTGCGGCGGCGTTGCTGGCGGAGCGGGCGGTGGCGGTGGCGTGACGCGTTCGCGTCCAGTCCATTCGCACGGTTCGCCGTTGTTCCGGCGGTGAGACCGCGTGGACACAGGTGTCCACCCTACGACAAACGTCGCCCGGCTGGGGTTTGGCGCCGAGGCGCACCGCGCCGAACCACCGGCTTCATCCGTAGGGTGGGCACTCGTGCCCACGCGGATCCAACATACCGATAGCGCCATCAGGCAACAGCCCCACAAGCCCACGCACACCGCCTGTAAGCACACCTGCCACCATTGCAACTTCCGATTCCCTGGCGTAGCATGCAACGCTTGCCTCTGGTCACGAGCCATTGGTGAAAGTCCATCCAAGAAGGGAATTAAATGAAAACGGAAATCCTGCCGTACAGCCAGACCCGCTCGTTCATGACCGTGGCGCTGATCGAGTTATGGGAGCGCTTCGGCTATTACGGCATGCAGGCGCTGATCGTCTACTTCATGGTGCAGCGCATCGGCTTCGAAGACAGCCGCGCCAACCTGGTCTGGGGCGCCGCCGCCGCCCTGATCTACGTCGCCCCCGCCATCGGCGGCTGGATCGGCGACAAGGTGCTCGGCACGCGCCGCTGCATGGTCCTGGGCGGCATCATCCTGACCCTGGGCTATGCCCTGATGGCGGTCCCGACCGAAAACACCTGGTTCCTGTTTTCGGCTCTCGGCGTGATCGTGGTCGGCAATGGCCTGTTCAAGCCGAACACCGCCAACCTGGTGCGCAAGATCTACGAAGGCGACGACTCGAAGATCGACTCTGCCTTCACCATCTACTACATGGCCGTCAACGTCGGCTCCACCGTCTCGATGCTGGCCACGCCGGCCATCAAGGACTACGTCAACGCCGCCTACGGCAACGAACTCGGCTGGCACGCGGCATTCGCCGTCTGCTCGGTCGGCCTGGTGGTCGGTCTGCTGACCGTGATGATGATGCGCGCCACCATCCGCCACGTCGGCTCGCTGCCGGACGAACTGCCGCTCGACAAAGCCAAGCTGGCCATGGTGCTGGCGGGCGGCGTGGTCGCCGTCGGCGTCTCGGCCGTGATCCTGCAATACCAGAGCCTGGCCCGCATCTTCGTCTACCTGGCCGGCATCGTGGTGCTGGGCATCTTCGTCCACCTGATCCGCAAGAGCGAAGCCAGCGAACGCGCCGGCCTGATCGCGGCGCTGATCCTGACGCTGCAGACCGTGTTCTTCTTCATCTTCTACCAGCAGATGTCGACCTCGCTGTCGCTGTTCGCGCTGCGTAACGTCGACCTCGAGTTCAACGTACTGGGCACGCACCTGTGGACCTGGTCGCCGGCCCAGTTCCAGGCCCTGAACGCGATCTGGATCATGGTCCTGAGCCCGGTCCTGGCATTCATGTACGCTAGAGCCGGCCGTACCGGCTCGGATTTGTCCATCGCCGGCAAGTTCGCGCTCGGCTTCTCGGTGGTGGCCCTCGGCTTCTTCACCTACGGCTTCGCCGGTTCCTTCGCCGTGAACGGCCTGACCTCGTCGTGGATCATGATCGCCGGCTATGGCCTGTATTCGCTGGGCGAACTGCTGGTGTCGGGCCTGGGCCTGGCGATGGTGGCGCGCTACGTGCCGGCGCGCATGGGCGGCTTCATGATGGGCGCCTATTTCGTCGCCACCGGGATCTCGCAATACCTGGGCGGCGTGGTCGCCAACCTGGCCAGCGTCCCGAAGGACATGACCGATCCGCTGCAGACCCTGCCGATCTACACCAGCCTGTTCAACAAGCTGGGCATCGCCGCCGTGCTGTGCACGCTGATCGCGCTGGCCGTGCTGCCGCTGATGCGGCGCCTGACCGCGACGCACCACGCGCACCAGTAATCACTTGATGTCACGAAGGCCGGTTTCTCAACCGGCCTTTTTTTATGTGAACGAGACCATGACCGTCCTGACCACCGAACGCCTGCGCCTGGAACCTTTCGACGACCATCACTTCGACGGCTTGCAGGCCATGAACCGCCTGCCCGAGGTGATGCGCTACCTGTCCGGCCAGCCCGAGACGCCGGAGCAGACCCGCGCCGGCATCGAACTGGTGAAGGGTCGCTGGGCGCAATACGGCTTTTCGTGGTGGGCCTTTGTCGAGCAGGACACCGGCCGCGTGGTCGGCGCCGGCTGCATCCAGTATTTGGGGCGCGATCCGGCCAACCCGCACGAGATCGGCTGGCGGCTGGTGCCGGATAAATGGGGCCAGGGCCTGGCCTTGGAAGCGGCGCGCGCGATGGCTGCGTGGGCCTTCGATACCCTGGAAGCGCAGCTGCTGGTGGCGGTCTGCAAGCCGGATAACCGCGACTCGGCAAAGGTCATGGCGCGCCTGGGCATGCGCTACCGCGGCGAGGAAAGCTGGTACGGCAGCCCGCACGCGGCCTGGGAAATCACGCGCGCGCAGTGGCTGGCGCGGCAATCAGCCTAGCGCCGTGGCGCCACCAGCGCCAGCAGCGCATCCGGGCTGACCGGCTTCACCAGGTAATGGTCGAAGCCGGCCGCCAGCGCGCGCGAACGGTCTTCGGCCTGGCCATAGCCCGACAGGCCGATCGCCACCGGCTGGGCGCCCTTGCCTGAGGCGCGCAGGCGCGCCAGCACTTCCAGGCCGTCCATGCCGGGCAGGCCGATGTCGCAGACGATGACGTCGTAGTCCTGCGCCAGCATCGCGTCCAGCCCGGCCTGGCCGTCGTGCGCCATGGTCACGTCGTGCGCTTCGAGTTCGAGGAAGGCTTTCAGGGTTTCGCAGGCGTCGATGTTGTCTTCGACCAGCAGCACGCGGCAGCGGCCCGCCGGCTGCGCCGCCGTGGCCTCGGGCGGCGGCGCGTTGCCCGCCAGCGCGCAGGCAGGCAGGCGCACCACGAAGCGGCTGCCCTGGCCGGCGCCGTTGCTCTCGGCCCTGACCGTCCCGCCATGCATCGACACCAGGTTGCGCACCACGTTCAGGCCCACGCCCAGGCCGCCCTCGGAGCGCGCCAGCGAGCGCGGGCCCTGGGTGAACAGGTCGAAGATGTGCGGCAGCACCTCGGGCGCGATGCCGGTGCCGTTGTCGCGCACCGCCACCACCACTTCGCCGTTCTCGACCGCCACATCCACATGCACGTTGCCGCCGTCGCCGGTGTACTTCGAGGCGTTGCCGATCAGGTTGGTGAACACCTGGGTCAGGCGCACGCGGTCGCCGCGGGTGCCCGCGGGCTCGGGCGGCATGTTCAGGTAGAGGTGCTGGCCGCGCTCGCGGATGCGCGGCAGCACGGTTTCCAGGGCCTGGTCGATCGCATTCGAAATCGGCATCGGCTCCAGGCTGAGCGTGATCTTGCCGCTGCTGATGCGCGCCGCGTCGAGCAGGTCGTCGAGCAGGCGCGCCATGTGGTCGACCTGGCGCCGGATCACTTTCGAGAAATTCAGCAGCTGGGGCGAGGCGTCGGACGAGCGTTCCAGCAGCATCGCCGACATGCTGATCGGGACCAGCGGGTTGCGCAGTTCATGGGCCAGCATGGCCAGGAATTCGTTCTGGCGCCGGTTGGTGGCTTCGGCGTCGTCGCGCGAGCCCTGGGCATTGATGGCCGCCACCACGAGGTGCTCGTTGGCTTCGCGCAGGCGCGTCACCGTCGCTTCCAGCGCTTCCTTCTCGCGCAGCGCATCGCGCAGGCGAGCCAGCTCGTCCTCGAGGTTGCCGATGTGGCGCAGCAGCGTGGCGCTGAGCGGGTCGGGGTTCAGCTGTTCCGAGCCGGTCTGGAGGGAACGCTGCATCGAATTGCTGTCGTCTTCGTGAAACATTCCCTGTCCTCCTTAGCGTACCGGTGCGCGCAGCACCGAGCCGCCGGTGAGCGTGCCTTCGACACCGGTCGGCAACTCGTCGACCTCGATGCCGTTGTCCGTGATCTCGTAGCCGCGCACGTCCCGGCTGTGGTCGCTGCCACGCACCTTGACGACCGACATGAATTTGTGCAGCCGTCCCTCGACCTCGGCGTAGCGCAGCGCCACCACCGCGTCGGTGAGGTAGGAAATATTCGCCTGGCTAAAGCGCAGCTCGGTGAAGATGTCGTCCAGGCCGATCGTCACCAGCGCCGTGACGCCATGCTTGGCGACCACCGACAACATGCGAAACACCGACAGGCGCAGGTCGGCGTGGAATTCCGGCGCCATGTAGAGGCCGAATTCCGACAGCGAATCGATCACCAGGCGGCGCGCGCCGGTGTTGCGCAGGGTATGTTCGAGCTCGTCGATGAGCTCGTCCACGGTGAGGTCGAGCAGGCGGCTTTCGACCACCGTTACCTGGCCGGCCTGTACCATCTCCGCCAATTCAACATTGCGCAGGCGCGGCGTGCCTTTTTCAAAGAACATGGCAACGCCCTTCTCGCCCTGGGCCGCCCCTTCCTGCAAAAAGCGGGTGGCGAGGATGGTCTTGCCGGAGCCGGTGGGGCCGGCCACCAGTACCGTGTGGCCCTCCGGCAGGCCGCCGTTGAGCATTTTGTCCAGCCCCGGCGTGCCGGTGGGAATGCGGCGCAGTTCGCGGTCGATCGCGCCGCCCGGCTGGCGGTCAACGGCCAGCGGCGGCAGGATGCGCGGATAGGCGCGCAGGCCGTCGCCGGTGATGCGGAAGTTGTGCGAGCCGGCCAGGTGGGCGCGCCCGCGCATCTTGACCACGCGCATCTTGCGCACTACGGTGCTGTGCTCGTGGGCCTGGGTCAGCGACAGCATGCCGTCGGCCACGGTCATGATCGGATTCGCTTCCGGATCGTTGTGCATGTACTCGCCGATCAGGAACGTGGTGGCCTGCCAGGTGGTCATGCGGGTGCCGAGTTCCTGGATGAAGAACTGCAAATCGGCTACGCCTTCGTTGCCGCCCTTGGCGGTCTGCACCACCGAGCGGAAGGAATCGACGAACACCAGCGAGGGCTGGAAGGCCTCGACCTCGGCCATGATGCGTTCGAGCACGCCGGAGAAGTCGCCGGTGCGCAGGTTTTCGCCCAGGTTCACGTAGCGGATCGCCGGGCCGACCTTGGCCACGTCGAAGAAGGAGAACTGCTGCTGGTAACGGAGCATCTTCAGCGGCGGCTCGCCCAGCACGGTGAAGAACAGGGCGCGCCGCTCCGTGCTGGCCAGCGAAAACATGATCTGGTGCGCGAGCGTGGTCTTGCCGCTGCCCGGTGGACCGGCAACGAGGTTGAACGAAAATTCCGGCAAACCGCCGCCCAGCAGCGTGTCCAGTCCAGGCACGCCCGTGTTCAGCAGTCCCAAGGCTACTTTGTCGCTCATTTACTTCTGCTCCTGTACATGCTTCTGCCCGTCTCCGCCCATTGCGTCTTGTAACAGCTGCCTGGTTAACGCTTCGCCGATCAGGCTTCCCAGCAGCGTGGTGAAAGTATCGAGCAGCGCGGCATTCGCCAGCGCTGCCTGCTCCGGTCCTAGCTCGTTCAGGGTTCTGGTCAGGGACGCGAACAGGTGGGAAGTGGGTTTCGAAGGCTCGCACCCTTGCAGGCCACCGAATTGCACCGACGTCAGCCGGACGGCGCGCCCGAACAACACACAAAAGCCGCTGTCGCCGATCAAGGGCGTCAGCTGCTCGCCCAGGCGCAGCCAGGGCTTAATTCCGGGAAACTGCTCGGCCCCGCCTGCCTGCTCATGCGCCTGCATGGGTGTGGTTGTGTCTTTCCTGTTCGTCATGTCGGCATTGTCAGACGGCAGATTCTGCGCGTCATTTTTTCTGGTCCATGCTTGCTGATCAGCTGTCATTGTGTAAGTGCACGGCCTGCCGACTGGCTGGCTGATCCTCAATTATAGAGGCAATAGCGATAATTTTTATAAAAGGACAGCGCGATATGTGAAAACAGCCCACTTATTTGTCGGCCAAGAAAAACATGCGTCCCCGCGCCTGCTGGAACATAATGTTAATTAGCAATTGTTCAGTATTCGACACACACCGAGGAGCAACATGAAGCACACGCTGGTCGCGGCCCTGGCCGCTGCAGGAATCCTGATGGCAAGCGGCGCGCAGGCCGCGCCCGCACACACCGCGGCGGATGGCCGCTTCGAAAGTATCTACAAGGCCGAGTGGCAATGGCGCGTGGGCGAGCGCCTGGCCAGCGACGACGACACGCGCGCCAAGGCGCGCCCGGAACTGCCGCACGTGGATGCGAAGAGCCAGGCGGCGCGCCTGGCCTATTTCCAGGGCGTGCTGCGCCAGCTCGATGCCCTGCCCCAGGCCGGCCTCAGCCCGGCCGCGCGGCTCGACTACCAGGTCTACCGCGCCCAGATCGCCGCCTTTGTCGAGGAGCTGCGCTTTCGCGAATACGAGCAGCCACTGAACGCCGACAGCGCCTTCTGGACCGACGTTACCTACGGCGCACGCCAGGGCTTCGCCACGCGCGAGGAATACGCCAACTACCTGCAGCAGCTGGCCAGTTACCCGCGCTACTTCGGCGAGCAGCTCGACAACATGCGCGCCGGCCTGGCGCGCGGCTTCACGCCGGCCCGGGTGACGCTGGCGGGACGCGACGCCTCGCTGGCCTCGGTGGTCGACGCACAACCCGAGGACACCGTGTTCTACACGCCGTTCAAGACCATGCCGGCATCGATCCCGGCCGCCGAACAGGCGCAGCTGCGCGCCCAGGCCGTGGCGGCGATCCGCAGCCAGGTCCAGCCCGCGTATGCGCGCGTGCTCGATTTCATGCGCAAGGAATACATGCCCGGCGCACGCGAGGCGCTGGCCGCCGAACGCCTCCCGGACGGCAAGGCCTATTACCAGTCGAAGATCGTCGAGTTCACCACCACGCACATGAGCGCCGACGAGATCCACGGCATCGGCCTGGCCGAGATGGCGAAGATCCGCGCCGAGATGGCGGCGACCATCGCCCAGACCGGCTTCAAGGGCGACTTCCCGGCCTTTCTACAATTCTTGCGCACCGATCCGCGCTTCTACGCCAAGACCCCGGACGAGCTCCTGATGCGCGCGGCTTGGGTGGCGAAGAAGTTCGACGCCAAGGCCGGCCAGTACTTCGGCTACCTGCCGCGCCAGCGCTTCGCGATCCTGCCGGTGCCCGACGACCAGGCGCCCTACTACACGGCCGGCCGCGGCGGGCCCGGCGTCTACCTGGTCAACACCTATAACCTGCCGGCGCGCTCGCTGTACAGTCTGCCCGCGCTGACCCTGCACGAATCGGCGCCGGGCCACGCCTTCCAGATGCCGGTGGCGCTGGAACAGAAAGGCCTGCCGCGCTTCCGCCGCGCCTACATCTCGGCCTTTGGCGAGGGCTGGGCGCTGTACACCGAGCGCCTGGGGACCGAGATGGGCATCTACGAGACGCCGTACGAGGTGTTCGGCATGCTGAGCTACCAGGCCTGGCGCGCCTCGCGCCTGGTGGTCGACACCGGCATCCACGCCAAGGGCTGGACGCGCGAGCAGGCGC
>Ga0265780_10008904_pt1 | contig 12132 bp, 11 predicted proteins | sample P1T30metagenome_FD_192432 | JGI IMG/M metagenome (GOLD analysis project Ga0265780, IMG submission 192432) | Plant litter microbial communities from East Loma Ridge, Irvine, California - P1 T30 | ecosystem: Environmental > Terrestrial > Plant litter > Unclassified | place: USA: California... | reverse complement strand
TCCAAAACAAGTGGAAAGGGAAGGATGTCTTTCCCAAACATGTCAACAATCAAGCCAATCAAGCCTCCGGCTTGAGGCTTGATTGGCTCGTTTTTAGAGGTGTACGCAGCTTAATTAGCTTAATAATTTAGTTAAAATTAGAAGCTTAATTAAGGCTTAATTAGTTAGCTTAATAAAATAAAATATAAGGTAAATATAGAGTAAATATAGAGTAGTATAGGTGTAAGATCTCCTTACTAAGGGCTTTATTTCTATGCTACCCTTATTAATAAGATTTACGTAATTAGTTACGTAACTAAACCCCTTTATATCTCTCCCTGCTCTTTTACGCCTCTTTATACCCTTCTTTGTATTATGCACGTGCTCTAATAAGCGCTTATAAGCTATTAATTAAGCCTCTCTCTAGAGGCTTAATTAGCTTAGCAATTACTATATAAATAGCTTAATTATTAGAGCTAACAGTAGGTCGTTAGCTTAATTAAGTAGCTTGTTAAGGCTTAATTGTTAACAAGTTTAGTCTTTCCTACTCTGTCCAAAACCTATGTAGAAACCATGGATGTCTTCTTCCTCCTGAGAGCGTCTTGTTGATGTATGTGGAATAGAAAAAAAAACCCCTGTTTGCACATACATGTTCCGCTGCGGGTTCGTATGAAATAAATCATCATCAGCTTATGAGGTTTCCAAATGAGTACCAACAGGTGTTATGGTATACTGAAAGCACCCGAAGCACAATGCTGCTGAAGTCATGTGTGCAAGCAAATTCAAAACCCAACATGCCTATCCAGTGCGACGAATTCCCAGCACTCGAACGTTGGCGAACTAGTCCACAGCACATATGAAGCCTCCTGATGGTTCAGACCAGATTTTACTTCAAAACATCTCGATACCTTCAGTATTTTCAAAACAAACCTCGCAACCGTAGATGTCTTCCCCGTCCTTCCCAAAACCAACAATGTTTGCTCCTTTGTCCTCTCTCCCTCCTCGCCTAGAACGCAGCACCCTAGGGCACACATAAACGTCCTGATCGTTCACACCAAACTCGACTTCAAAACATCTGAGTACTTGCAGTATTTCCAAAAGACTTCGATGCACACAGTCATGTCTCTCCTGTCGTTCCCAAAAACAGATACCGAATGGCCGCATGTCTTCTGTTATTCCTCGCACTGAAGACCTCACACGAACCACGGCATTCTAGAGCACATATAAACCCCCCCAAATCGCTCACCCAGCAGCAGACATCCCTTCAAACATCCTCATTCCCCGGTTTATTTAAAACGAGTGCCCAACACTCAAAATGTCTTCCCTGTCCTTTCCAAAAGCAAGGCCAGAGGCCTTGTTATATCTTCTGTCTCCCACCACACTGAAAACGGTTGTATGAGCTGCGTGATGGACTTGGAACAAAAACTTGCGAGGCCGTCCTCATGTTGAGACTTGTTCGAGAAGCCGAACAAGCAGACGTATGTCTGTTCTGGACCGTCGCGTGCGCGCAAAACATGCTGTGAGAGGACAAAACGGGCGAGGAATACATCATATTCTTTGCGAGATTGAACGTCACACAGCGCGAGAATAGTGTTAGAAGGACTGCTGCCTGCCTTTTGATATGAAGTTGGGGGTTCGTAAAAGTGATTCAATTCTTGAGCAAGGAAAGGTCGTGATGTTCGTACGATGTTTCATAACAAGGGACTGGCTTTGGTGATAGTGATGGCGATCATTGCTTCTTCATTGGAGTGATGAAGCTTATCATGACGAGTCTATAGTGCATTTCGCTTGACCTGGATTCTAACTATCGCCTCCAGCCCAAGCCGCTCCATAATCGTGCCAGCTATATCGTACAGCGCCCTGCACCCACGCTTAGACAATCATCTCCAACTCCCTAGCATAGCCTAGGGTATTCTCAATGACCTGATCGCTCGTGACCAAGATGTCCTTGCTGAGGTAATCGTCCTCCTGCTGGGGGAAGTATATCCTGCTATCCTTGACGACCCAGCCACACTCCTTTGCAAAGTTGACGACGCTGCCTTCCGAGTCGAGGAACAAGAGCGACTTGGCGTCGGACACGGGGATGGAGGGGTAAGCGCGCTCGCTGCAGGAAGCGATTTCCTTGCGGATGGTGCCAATGAGGATCTATTGTGTAATTAGCAAATACGTCGGGTATAGCAATGAGTACAGCGATCATCACGCTTGACGTACCTCGGTGAACAGCCCAAACTCCTCACTAGGGACCCGCTCCTTCTTCGTCTCGCCCCACACTCTGTCGTAGCTGCCCTCCATAAGCGCCTGCTCCAACCGTATCGGGTACTGAATGAACTGGTCGTCCTCGAGCTTCTTGCCATCCTGCGCCGCCGCCACCTCTAGCGTCTCGAGCAGCGTGTGGAACCCCGCATAGTCGCCCTCGCTCAGCAGGAGCAGCAGGTAAAGGCCCGTGACCTTGCTGTAGTTGCCACCTTCTTTGGGAAGCGTTGACTCGGGCAGCGAGTAGAAGGGCTGCAGCTGCTGGAAGTAGCGTGTGAAGGATACCGTGTCTTTGAGGCGGATGGAGATGATGGCGCCGAGTTCGAGCGTGTCGCGCGCGAGCTGAAGGTGTTTTCGTGATGACTTCTCCTGCGGGATGAGGGCGTTGAGGTTGAGGAGCGCGATCTTGGCTTTGGACAGCAGTGATGTTGACTGCTCGTAGTTGTGCGATTGGAGGGTCTTGTGCAGCTGCTGGAGTACGGTGGAGAGTTCCTTCTCGGCCATGGTTTGTGGTGATTCGGGGATTGAACTGATGTGTGTGGTTGATTTGCGTGGTGGGAGTGTGTTTGTTGCGGCGAGTGGAAGCGTAGGCGGAGCTTGACGTGACCATGTTCGGCGGAAGCTTCTCGGAGGAGGTGGAGCGTGCACGACCGGTCGCTGGACCCTCCACGGCACCTCGTACCCTTCAAATGTACGATTTCGTATATAAGACATGATTATATTCTGGAACTCAAACACAGATACTTGCTGATCACTTATGTACTCTGTCATATTGCGGTACCAGGGACACTCGCATTGATAAACCATCCAGCCACTACTTGAGCCTCAGATGACCTATGCAGTCACACGGTCTCACATTGGAGGAGACAATACGGCCTGCGCAAAAGCAACGATAGCACACCGACAATTTCCAGGCTACAGTATTCCTTGGCTATCTCAGCTACTTGCGCCGAAAACATCTGCAGATCTGGCCTGATAAGGCTGACCGGATTGGCACTGCGTACAGTGTTGTTGCTCGTCTTACATCAGGAACATTGCTGTATGGAGAACAACAAAACGCCACTCGCCCAGGTCCGACATGACAGAGCTTGACTTTGCATATCGTCACATTTTACCTCCGCCTACCAAACTTGCCCTTCGCACCGCCTTTTGCGCCTGTACTGCTCTTTATCTTCAGCCTCCGGAAGTTTGCATGAGCTGTTGCCTTGATCTTTCGAGCTGCTGTCTTGACTCCTCCCTCTTTGGGCTGATCTTTGGCCTCCTCTGTTTTCTTCTTGTGCATCTTGCCCTGCTTCGGTGTGTGAGATACATCACTAGCGTAGTCTGAATTGTCATCATCAGAATCTACACCGTCTGCTGCATGACTGGTAGCCTGTGTCTCTGCCACCTTATCCTGATCATCTTCTGAGTCGTCATGTATTTGAAGTGCTGACTCGGGCTTGGACTTTATGAAGTTGGGTCGCACTGGTACGCTGTTAGTAGGCGAAATAAGAACCAGATATGTAGACTTACTAATAACTCGTCTTGTCTGTCTCTTAAGACCCTTCTTCTTCCAAACTCTTCGCGGCTTGCCGTCGGGGCCCAACTCTGGCTCTTCGTCCTCGTCCTCTTCATCCTCCAGGCCACGGTCCGGACCCAATGGCATCGCTGCCTGGCTGTCCTCGACTAGGGTTTGAGGTATTCGAGGTTTCTTTGGCGGCATAGATATACCTGCCTCCTCCATTTCCATTTCCCGCATGATATCCGCCTCTTCATCGAGCTTATCATCTTCGTCCTTCTTCATGGCCTGTATCATAGCACTCAGGCTCCTTCCAAGACCGCGGCGTTTCCATGGCGCTGGCCGTGGTGTCGCCTCATCCGCTTCGTCGATAGCGCCCAGCAAGTTGCCTCTCCGCAAGAACGCTGGTGTTGCTAGCCCGCGCGTTGTAGAACTTGGTGTGCCCTCTTCCTCCATCTTGCGCTTTTTCGGTGTCACAAACTGGTTCAACATGAATCTCTTCCCTACTGAAACTGGTGTTCGCTCCCCTCGAGCCCTCGATTCCAATGATGTCTCGCTTGCTGCTTCTTGTGATTTCCGGCTCGGTGTCTGAAGAACGTTCAGCTCCACATCTCCCAATACCGCTCTCCGCTTGCTTGGTGTTCCTGCTGGTAGTATGTCGAAAAGACCGAGCACGATACCATCTCGTTGTGGGGTCGGTCCAATAACATTCGGTCCCTGTGGTGACAGAAACTCTGGTGATTGAGGTATGGGCTCTGATGTAAGCTCTTCAGTCCTTTTCCTCTTGAGTGGGGTCGAAGTCTGATATTTGGGCGCCGCTTTGGGCGTTCGCTCAGCATCGCGGGTTGCTTTCCGGCTTGCAGTTCGTTTCGAGGGTGTTTGTGGTGCAGTTTGAGCAGTCAATTTGCCTCGTAGCTTGTTGTACTCCTTGTACTTGTTGGCTATAGTCACTTAATTAGTAGAACTCGACAACGTATAGTGTCGCGTGCGTACAGATCTCCTCGTTAGCCTTGATATCATCGCGCCCAGCTTTGCGACCATCATTCTGAGCAGCAAAGTTCTTCTCCCATATCTTCAGGTCGTTGCGCAGCTCATTGCAGCGCTGTTCGGTTTCCGTAATACTCATAGCGATTTGCGCGGTGGAAGTCTAAACAAAAGGGAGTATGGTGGGGATAGCGGCCGAATTGAAGATCACGCAACGCGAACGCGGTACGGAACGCGAAAAGCGCGCTAGCCAGCCTTATCGGCCGCACTCCGGAATTGATGAAACTTGAGCACGAGCATTGGCAATCCTGGGGCATTCACTTGCGCACTCTCTCAAGTTGCAGAAGAAGCGAATTATAATTCATTCAGCTAGACTGCGATAACAGTCTAAAGATACAAGAAAAACGACAAGACAAAGTCGCGAGTCACTCCAGGCAATTCTCCAATTTTCCTTAGAATAGACTTAGGTAGGGTTGTCTGCACACAGGCTGGAACCACAGTCTTGCATGTGCGTTTATGAAGCTCCTGAATTTCACCTTTCCTGCAACGTGAGAGGCACTGCCTTAGCAAAACAGCAGATCGCACGAACATTCTCAAGCAATCGTATTCTTCAGACGAGCATAAGCATAAGCATCAGATATATTTTACAGGATACTATTCACAGACTCCCCTCTCGAGAGCTCAAGATCATGCCCGCTGATGCTGAAAAGAAAACGTGAACTGAATGGGAGGGGAATCTAGTAGTGGACGGCCTTGTCGTAAGTGGCCATAGCAGCCTCCTTGAAGGCCTCGGCGAGCGTAGGATGAGCGTGGCATGTTCGCGCAACGTCTGATTTAGCGTTAATAAAGTACATTTTGAGGGGACTGGATTCAAACATACCTTCCGAGCTAGCACCGTACTCGAGCGCAAGGGTTCCCTCTGCAATCATCTCACCAGCGTTGGCACCAATGATGTGGATGCCCAATATCCTGTCCGTCTCGGCATCTGCGAGGAACTTTACAACACCTTCAGAGTCGAGGTTGGTCTTCGCTCTTGAGTTGGCAGAGAAGGGGAAGTTTCCAGCCTTATACTTGATGCCAGCAGCCTTCAGTTCCTGCTCATTCTGTCCAACCCATGCGACCTCAGGGTGGGTGTACATGACGGAGGGGATTGCACCGTAGTTGACGTGACCGTAGCCCTTGTGCATGAACTCGACAGCTGCGACAGCCTCTTCCTCAGCCTTGTGGGCAAGCATAGGTCCGAAAGTGCAGTCACCAATGGCGCGAATGTGGGGGATCTTGGTGCGGTACTCCTGGTCGATGATGAGGCGGCCCCTCTCGTCAACCTCGAGACCAATGTTGTCAAGACCAAGACCGGCAGTGTATGGGCGGCGACCGATAGCAACGAGGACGACATCGGCGTCAAGCTAGGCGGTGTTAGTAGGAGTTTGAGTTGTGTTTTACAGTTCAACTTACAGTCTCCTCCTTGCCACCCTTTGCGGCCTCGACGTTAATCTTGACACCAGCGTCGTGGACTTCACCAGCAGTAACCTTGGTGTTGAGCTTGAACTTCAGCCCCTGCTTAGCAAGGAACTTCTGGGACTGCTTCGCGATGTCTGCGTCCATACCAGGGCCACCAATCTGGCCAAGGAACTCGACAACGGTAACCTCGGAACCGAGACGCGACCATACGGAAGCCTATTCAAGTCAGATCAATCTGGAGAACTGCTCTTTTGTCCTTACCATCTCGAGACCAATGATACCACCGCCAATGACAGCCATCTTCTTGGGGACCTCCTGGAGCGCAATGGCGCCAGTGCTTGTGATGACCTTCTGCTCGTCGATAGTCAGGCCGGGGAAGGGAGTAGCCTCGGAACCGGTGGCAATGAGAATGTTCTTAGCACGGACGGTAGTCTCGCCGCCCTCAACGAGGTTGACTGCGACGGTGTGCTCGTCCTGGAAAGCGCCGGTGCCCTTGATGTACTCGACGTTGTTCTTCTTGAAGAGGAACTCGATACCCTTTGTCAGGCCGGAGACGGAGGTCTCCTTAGCCTTCATCATGGCGGGGAGGTTGAGCTTTACATCGCCGACCTCGATACCGCGGCCCTTGGTGTCGTGGAGGATCTGGTGGTAGAGATGCGAGTTGTTGAGGAGGGATTTTGAGGGAATGCAGCCGACGTTCAAGCAGGTTCCACCGAGGGAGCCACGCTTCTCGATACAAGCGACCTGTGCCGTATCGTCAGCATTCCTGTTCTACGATTGTTCGCCTGGCGGTCAAACCTTCATGCCAGCCTGTCCCGCCTTGATAGCTGCGACATATCCTGCGACACCGCCACCAATGATGACCAAGTCCTTCTCCTCTGTACTATGTTAGCTCCAGCCCATATCTTGATCTCTATATTGATGCGACGCACCAGCTTCGGAGGCGAAGCCTCGTCGTAACCGGTTCTGGAAGTAAATGTTGGATGCGCAGAATGTGCTTTGGGAGACGGGGCGCGTCGCCCTCTGGGCAGCGCGGGGCGCAAGTGACCGAAACATGATGGAGAGAGTGTAGGAAACTAGAGATCAAGAAGAACCGTGGTTTGCACGGCTAGGGTGACAGGCGTCAATGGATGGGGTATTATCGGAAAGGTCGTTGAGCTCTTTTTGCGGAGCTTCGGCCGGGAACGTTGCTGCGTCGCGGTTGGACCCGGTTTAGTTAGTCAGCTCCGAGCTTCACTCGCCTCCATCATGTCACAAGCACGTTTCGGAGGCAAATAGCAAACAATGACTTCGGGCACTCAACATCACGGTTCTGATGGATGCTCCTGACGAGTGCAATAGCAACCCAAAGATAATTTGTGCTCAAAGTGAAGGTACTGAAGTCTTCACCGCATGCCTATCAAGCTATGCGCCTCTAGTAGACCAGGGCGCTTGTGGTCTCTAGAATTTAGGTATCATACAAGTTCCCAAAACCCCTTCCTATATGCATTTTGATCAAGCCAAATGACACTCTAATCCTCATCCATGGTGGTGGTCGCCAGTACGCGGGTCAGCATATCCATGACAGCCTTACATCCCCATGCTACCGTCTCTTTCTCCCCCTTCTCAACAATCTCAGTCTTGACCACCGCCTTCTTCATGAAGTACTGCAGCCCCGCAATCATCTCTGGAGCCTGGTCGACCTCAACAAACACTTCTAGTAGTGCCTTGTTGTTGCGCTTGTCTTTGGAACCTTTCTGCGACTCGAGGATGGTGGTGACCAGCAGGACCTCGACGAATATTTTCGTCTTGGGCTGGAGGTAGGGGAAATTAAGATTCTTCAGGCTGGTGATTGGGAGAGCCTTGCGTCCGATGAGTGTGCCGTACAGCTTGCCTTGGTTCACCATCTTCCGCAACGACTGACTGTCGCTCTCAGCGGAGGTCTCATCGTCATCTGAGTCCTCCGCTCCATCTTGTCGCTCGCCTAGGCTCTTGAAAATGTCCCATAGCGCAAATTGAAAGCTCTTGCGCGTCTTGTGATCGGCGCAGACTTTTCGAGCAAGTACTGTGTAGTACGGGTTATACGTTTTTTCCGCTCCCGCACAGTGAACGATCACCCTGGGGATTTCTGTTTCCTGTGACCTTTTGAGGTTGAGCTTGTTCAGCCGAACTTGCGCATCCTTGAAGTCGCTTGCGGACATGATGGAGATGAAAATAGCCCTTCGCACATCTGTGTTCATGCGTTGCTCCCGAGCGAGCTGTACCAGATCAACCTCATCATCGTCCTCCAAGGTACCGGCCTGTTGCGGCTTGGAATCCCCGGATTTGTCTTCTACGGTCGCCTCACTGACAACGTCATTACGCCAGCTAGCTCCTACCATCCACCATTTACCCTTTTTGTCGGTGTCCTGGATGTCTTTGAGTCCTATTCGAAGTGGTTCGGTAGCTTTTAGGTTTCGCGTGCTCAGCGTACCCAGCTGTTTCTTCATCCGCGTAGTATGCTCTCTCGAAATTGCCGACGCAGCCACACCTGTCTTCATGCGATTGTTCTTGAGGTCATTGATCGTCTCGATCATGAACTTTGTGCGTACTGGGAGATTATTTTGGCCGACCTTGGCGACAGACTTCTGTAGCAAGACCACAATGTCTTTCAACGCTGTGGGGTCGTCTTGTCGTAATTGTGGGCCGGCTGCTCGAACTATCCTCAAAAGAAGCTCCGTGTTGATATCTGACAGCTCGTCAAGGAAGAATCGAACATAGTCAAAGACCAGGTTGCTGCCAATGACCTGGAATGTGTACAGCTCTGCCACGACTGACATGAGATTCGTAGTGTGCTTCCCAGACCCAGCCTTATTTGTCTGGTAATGTTGGTCAAACTCTGAAACGATGCGCTCCACTATCTGAGCGCCAAAATCTGGTCCAATGACCTTGTAGATTGCAGCAATGAACCCGGCATGTAGGATGAGGAACGTGTCTATCAGGCCACTCGGATCTGAAAGCATCCCCATAAGCAGGTCGACCAGCGTGGTGTTTACGTAACCTCGGGGGTTATTCTGGTAGACTTGCTCAATTTCGCGCAATATGGAAATAATGTTGGCCTCTGACAGGCGATTGAGTAGACCCTGCACCTGCCTCTTCAATCGTGACAAAGCCTCGGCATCAGACGAAGGCGGGCCTCTCAAGGCCGGTGGTATGTATTTCGATGGTTGTGCAGAGTCCGCTGTAACAGGCGCGATGTATGGATTTTCTCGCACTCGAGGCTGGACAGGCTCGGCTTCGTCGTCACTCTCCTCGTCCTTGTTCTCCTCGGACTCATCGTCGTCCAGAGCAGAGCCCTCTTCCTCATCCGACAGATCTCCGTCTTCCAATTCTGCTGCTAGCTCGTCGGTACTGAAGTCTTCCATATCCGTCTCTTCTTCGCTAGACTCCTCTGGGGCGGATCCAAGAGCCTTCCTCCTCTTACTCGCAAGCCATGCGTCATCTTCGTCTCGCCTCCTCTTCGGGACCTTCCCTGCTAACTCATCTTCGCTGCTTCCGAAGTCGCCCAGATCACCAAAGATATCATCGAGTCCGTCGTCAGCACCTTTTGACTTTTTCTTGCCCTTCACACCCAGCTTCTTTTCCAGCGCAGCAATCTCAGCACTCTCCTGATCTATTCGTTCTCTGACGGCACGGGAGACTTTGGCTGGCGGAGGGCTCTCTTCTCTCGGCGGTGAAGTTCTCTTAAGGATGCTCTTCAGAGGCTTCGGAGGCTTCTCCTCTTCTTCGGCCTTTTTCTTCTCTTTTTTGGCTGGTGGCGGCGGTGGCGTGCCTTCGTCCGTGACGTTGTCCCAGTCGACCTCTACCTCCTCCTCGTCCGAGCTTGCCTCTTCCCGAGCTGATTTTCTCTCATATTTGCTGCGAACAGGTACTGGTCGCACTGTATGTGCCTTCCTTCCCTGTTGTGTCTTCTTCTCTACGCGCTCGGCTTTGCGCTTGTCTTTGCGATTGAGCTGTCCATTGCGCCCTCTGTTCTTTTGGCTGCGATTTGCGGGATCTGTCTTGAATAAGAAACGTGAATAACTACAGGTTACATCGGAGCACCTACCGAACTGTTCGCGCAATTCTTGGGGCAATTTTGGCCCTCCGTACGTTTGGCGCATGGTGTTAGGTGATTGCAAAGTCGCGACCTAAAAAAAGTTGACAACATCAGACGTCGGCTTTTAGAGAAATGGACCCCCGCGTCTCCGCCGCTCCGCACTGACGACCACCGTCCCACCTGCACACCTCGACTACACCCATGGCGCGTTTATAGCACGCATTCACACATACACAATGGGTCGCGAGCACCTAAGCAACGAAGAGGTAGCTCGATTCAGCCTCTCTATCACTTGCTGCGACTAACAGCATAGTTCTTCGCCCAACTCGGCAACCTCTTCGAATACAACCGCAAAAAGGGCCATGGCACCGTCTACCTCACACAAAAGCGCCTAATCTTCGACCCGTCATCTGCACTACCGTCACCCCAGAAAGTCGCAGACGATCCCTTATGGGATACCCACCCTGAGACTCCATTGCCGATCCTGATTCGCGCGCACAACAACAGAAGCGACAAGAAGGCAGGCACAGACCGAAAGGATGTTGACAAAATTGCTCTAAGCACAGTCGTCAAGCCGGATGACTTGGATAGTTTCTATGTAAAATATGCGGAAGCATGCAAGACAGGCATGAGCGGACTGAAGAAGAGGGACCGAAAGAAGGGCAAGAAGGATAAGAAAAAGAAGAAAGTGGCAGTATGATGATCGGAAGGATGAAGCTATCACGAATGCATGACTTCAAATGAAGAAACATGGTTGAAGACTGCCTAGGAACAAGGCTTACCACGAGCAACTAAATGGAGACAGGAAAGTGCTCATGGCGGAATAACCAAATTATGCATACTGTCTACCACGACACAAGCATGGGCTATGTATGGCTAAATAATGCAATATACCCACAAGACTTAATCCAAGGTCAAAAGTCATCACACGCACTCTATCATTCTCGCCTGTTCGCTCACTCGCAAGTTGACAGTTCCAACCTTCTATCCCTCATCTCAGACCTTACTCCCCTTCTTCTCAACCATCCTCCTCAACCCCTTCAAATTCAATGGTACCGGCTGCCCCATCCACGTCGCCCGCTGACTATGATCCCGCACCTCATCGTCCGTATTCGGATGAATCAGCGCCGACAACGGGCCTCGATGAATCACCAGCCACGGAATGAAAGCACCGAACTGCTCTGTCACCTACTCAGTACAGCTTCCACATAAAATGTAGATATAGATGTATATGCACGTACCTGGATTGAACAAATTCACCTCAAACATGCCCATCGGATGCGGCCCGATCGGTCTATCCCACACCTTATAAATCCGCAATTCAGGAACTAAACGTCTCACCATCAGTCAACACGCCTCGACTACACAATCATGCATGCTTACACTCCCGCCTAATCCGTTCCCACAGCTCGTTCGCAAACTTCACCTCCTCGTCGTCGCTTTGCAGGAAGTAAATGTGTATGTCGAAGCCGCCGCGTTGCCCGTTTGTGATGGGCGAGGGGAAGGAGGTGTATGCTGGGCTTTTTTGGGTGGAGGGCGGGTTGAGGTAGGATTTTCCGTCGGGGGCTTTTTCGCTGGAGGATGGGTGTTAGAAGATGGTTGCGGATGTGTGGTATGAAGGAATGAGGCGTACTTTGGTAGGGGCTCGAGACCTTCGTAGCCTGAGAGGGGGGAGGGGTAGGTGTAGAGACTTGGGTCGGACATTGTTGGTGGTTGTTGGGAATTGCAAGTTATTTGGGTTGATTTGGTGTTATAGATATAATGTGTTGTGTACGATAATTTAGTCATGTGATGTGTTAGTCCTTTGAAGGGCCGGTTTGTCAGCGCGGAATTGACGACGAAGAGGTCATTGTGAAGAGCGACCAGACATGTCACGCAAGCTTGCGTGATCAGCAATAGG
>Ga0265780_10008903_pt1 | contig 12133 bp, 18 predicted proteins | sample P1T30metagenome_FD_192432 | JGI IMG/M metagenome (GOLD analysis project Ga0265780, IMG submission 192432) | Plant litter microbial communities from East Loma Ridge, Irvine, California - P1 T30 | ecosystem: Environmental > Terrestrial > Plant litter > Unclassified | place: USA: California... | reverse complement strand
ATCGAAAGAATTTCATACTCGCGGGTTGGATTCTGCGACATCACGGGTCAAACCAACGAACGATCCCTGCTCATGGCTCGCGTCCCCGAAGGATTTGCGTGCGGCAACAAGGTGCCGACGCTGGCATTCGACCGCGGTGGAGCGGACCGCGAAGATCTTTTCATCGCCCTAGCTAATTCATTTGTTGTGGACTGGATGATGCGTCGGGTCGTGACTACAAGCGTCAACTTCTTCCTCTTGAATACGTTGCCACTACCCGTGGTGCACGAACGATCGGTAACTGGCCAGGAAATGATCCGTCTTAGCAGGTGCATTGCGGCCGCCGAAAGCCAGTTGAAGTCGAGCATTGCGGAAGTCGCTAAGTGGCGTTCCGAACTCGACGCGCTTACCGCCCTGGTCTGGGGCCTCGAGCCATCAGACCTCGAGATTGTCATGGCGGACTTTCCCTTGCTGGATCGTGGCCAGCCTGCTTTGCCAGGGGAACCGATCTCCACAATCACGAAGGACAGTGTCATAGCCAGCCTTGCAATAAAAAAGGGGCTAGCTCACCCGAGTCTCAGTCGAGCTGAGGACGCAGCTCGAAGAGGTGCTGTTCCGTACGTCGGTGCCGAATACGTCTAAGGAGACGCAATGACAACATCTCAGCCACTTGAGCCCGCCCTTCTCGTTTACCGCGAGATCCTGGAGGGTGACCTGCGGAAACTCCAGGCGACATCGAACGACGACCCCGATGCCGGCGGTGGTGCCCGAGACCTGCGCTTCGATTGGAACGCTTTTCGCCCGGTAATGCACAGGATTTTTTCGAAGGAAGCCACAGGGCGCGGTGGGAAAACCATCCGCACAGCGACCATTTCGTACCTAGATGCCGATCAACTCAGCCAAACAACCACAATGGCCTACTGGCCTCCCACGGAAAAGCGGCCCTGGGAGGATCGCGTGTCGCGCGTCCACGCTAGCCCCGCTCTTCGTCCAGACCTCCTGCTGACAGACCTCGGCAGGGTCTTCGTGACCTTCACCCTTTTCACCGACGGAACAGTTCGTTGCGACTACGCCTACGAACAAGATTTCCGTGACGAAAACGCCTGGGCCCCAGCAGTCCGCGACATTGTTCTCGGTTGCCTCGATGCCACAGATGCCAAAAACGGTCATCGGACGAACAACCGAGTGCCAACCCAGGGTTACTACGACTTCAGCACCGGAAAGAGGTACTGCCATGCCGAATGAAGCCGCCATCGAGGACGATGCTCGCGAGGTGCTCCGCGCCCTCGCGCTGCGAAAGAACGTCATTCTGTCCGGACCACCTGGTACCGGCAAATCACGGCTTCTGAACCAGGTTCGCGACTTATTTCAGTGGAAGCAAGATAAAGTCGGGGGTTCGCTTACCGGACGTATTTCAATCCCGGCAGCGACAAGCCCCTTGCCTGATTGGTTCCCAAGTCCGCTCCGTACCAATTCAAGGCACGTCTACCCCACAGTCTTCGACCAAAACACCAAGTATCGCGACTTCATGCGTGGACTAGTTCCAAAGATTGGGTCGCCCGGTGAATTTGCCGTTACTGCGGGGACATTCTACCGGGCCGCAATTGACGCGCGTCAGGCCGGCAGTGCGGCCCTGGTGATCATCGACGAAATTAATCGAGGACCGGCAGTCGCTGCATTTGGTAGCGCCCTAGTGGGGCTGGAACCAGACAAGCGATCAGGGCCGAACGGCGAAGTTGGGGCTACAACACAAGAATTCGAAATCCTTGGTGACTCGGGGGCAAGTCAGCTATTTACTCTTCCTCCAGACCTGTACATCCTGGCCTCCATGAACGAGGCCGACACAAGTGTCGAACCTCTTGACGTCGCTTTCCTTCGACGATTCCACACCTACCGTCTGGAGCCGGAAAGCAAAGTACTGAGGGCGCACCTTGGCTTGCCGGCCGCGCCAACCGCAGAACCGTTGCCACGTTCTCCAGGGAGCCCCACCGACTGGTACGAGGCCCTGTCTCGCGCTTTTATCAAAGTAAGTGACCAAATACTCCTCGGTCGCGGGCAGGCGTATCAGCTGGGCCATGGTGCTCTCATGCACACACCAGCGCCACAGTCAGACTTGGGTGCCGCGGCCGAATACGTATCGACCGCGTGGACAACCTTGCGGGCTCACCTAGACGAAGTGTTCTTCGGCAACTCCCGAGCAATGGCAGACATTCTCGCAGGAGAACGTTCGGGAAGCCCATACACACTCACGGAGGCCTCCTTTGCAGGCCAGACCGTCCGTCGTCTGACTGGTCCGTCTCACCTAGACGACAACCAGCTCTACAAATTGTTGACCCTAATCTCTGCGCCATGACTGGGACAGAACGGTTTGTTTTAACGGAGCTGAAAGAGAGACGCAATCTAACGAGCAAGATTGCTAACGCGTCTTCCTGTTCAGAAGCTGATGTACTTCTCGCACTTCGTGATCTCAATGAAAGAATTAGGGCTGTTTTTCCGGAACGGAACAGCTCAATTACGGCGGGCGCCAATGGGGCCTGGAAGGCGGACGGGATTGCCGGCCTTGTCCGGCTTAATCAATCAGTCGAGTTAGAAATCGTGCCGAAGTTTCTCGACGCAGGAATCACAACATGGCGTCGAGACTTTTTCATCTTGGCTGTCCTTGTAAAAACGGGGCACCTTCTTCATCAGGAGGAGATTGCCGCGACCGCCGCTGACCACGACGACTTGGCAACCTTAGTTGCGTGGTCACTGCTTGCTCTTTGCGACGAAAACAGTCGCAGGCCCCTTCGGAGCTACATACCAACCAAGAGCTACGACTTTGCGGTCGAAGGAGATGTAGACCCTGAAAGCATTCTGATGCCCAATTCAGACGGCTATCAAATCACCCGTCTTACCCTCACAAACCGAAACGCCTACAACGCCACGATCTCTGCCGCAGCGCAACTGTTAGAGCGTGAAGTCGCCGACGCGGACACACAAAATCGGCTTCACCACCTGGTCAGGACCCTTCGGGTCCAGGATCTACCCCCTAGGACACATCGCCCATTACCCCAACGGCACCAGGGCTGGGCAGATGCTTACAACCTGTCAAGACTTGTCATTGACGGCCTCGGCCTGAACTTTGACGACGGTTCCTTCACCGGCCCCGGGTTCGTGATCTCAACGTGGGAAGCGTGGGAGAGCTTCTGCGAGGAAATAATTCGCAGAGCGCTGCCCAGTCACCGTGTATACGGACAACGCACTTGGCATTTTGGGGAGCGCTGGGACAGCCCTGTCCTCACGAGACCGGACCTCAGCGTCTTGAAAGAGGGAACAGCTCAGTTTCTCCTAGACGCTAAGTACAAGACCCGAGCGGGTAGACAGCCGTCGATTGTCTCGACGGATCTCTATGAGTCATTCGCTTTTCTGCATGCGGCTGACGTGACCCACATGACCCTGCTCTACCCGTCAACTGAGTCCACAACGACACTCCCCCTCGGCAGCTGGTCCCAATTCGACGGAGTCGAACTTCTCGGGGGGAAAGTCGTGAGAGGGACCACGGTCCAGATCCAAGGCCTATCCCAGCGCGGTGGAATCGAACAGATTGTCCGTGCCGCGCGCGACGAATTGACTCTCAATTTTGCCGGCGCAGAGGAGGACGGCCTCGATGTCGGTGGGGGCTCCTAGAGTGCCGCCGTGAAAGAAACTCAGATTAGCCAGATGCTTGTCGATACAGCGCTCACCCAATGACAGTTATAGCCGAGACAACTGCTGCGGCAGCTTCCTCCGTCGTCACTAGCGTGTTCGAGCTGGTAGCCGGCCGCCATCAAAGAGACCGCAAGGAGCGTCGCGAGGCAGCCGATCAACTGATGCAGGCACTCTCCCCTGTCATTCAAGAGCTACGACTCTTTGGTTCGCGTCGACGGCCGAAGCGTTGGAAAAAGCTCATGCGTGGCCTCTACAAAACGCTGGACGAGCTCGAGCCAGCTCTGCCGCATGAATGGCGCCACCTGAAGCATTCGCTAAGGGACTGTGTCGGAAATGCCGTTGGTGGCGGAATAATTTTCGTCGACCACATGGTCGTGCATAGCGACACAGAACTCTCAACGTTCTCGCGCTGGACAATGCACGCCGCGGATTACCTCGATGAGTGCGGACGCACTATTCGGAAGTGGGGATTCAGCCGGTCTCCCCGAAAGGCACAGCGAAAAATGCCGTCGTTCGACACCTGGGTTAGGCGCCACCAACTCCAGGACTAATCTGGGACGTTTTGTAAACTTGCTCTTCAGAAGACACGGCTTGGTCATCAATACTTGGAACCAATAAGGTAAGAAGCTATTCGATCTTTGGAGATGCAAATGGCACAGAAGACCTTCATTCAGCTTGTCGACGATCTCGACGGTACCGCTCTCACTGATGGAGAGGGCAAGACCGTGACCTTCACTCTCGAAGGGGTCTCGTACGAGATTGACCTGAGCCGGGCCCACGTCGACGAGCTGACTGAGGTTCTTGCCCCGTACGTCGCGGCCGGACGGAAGGTAAGTGGGCGGAAGAGCGCGGCCCGGACCGCAGGGGCGAAGTCTGATCCGGCGGAGCTGCAGAAAATCCGTGATTGGGCTGACAAGAACGGTCACACCGTCTCGAGTCGTGGCCGGATCTCCGCTGCAGTGCGAGACGCCTACAACGCAGCTCAGTAAGGGGTGCCTGCAACCTACGTGGTGGGGACAACGCTGGTCTATCCCCACCACGGTGCCGTCACGATCACGGGCCTCACGACCAGGGACGTCAAGGGCATCCCGACGAAGTACATGACCCTCAGGGTTCACAGCAGCGACCTGATCATCCAGGCAGCAATTGACAAGGCCGGGGACCTGGGCGTGCGAGACGTCATCGACCAGGCGGGCGTGGACAAGGTCTATGCCCTCCTCCAGGCAGGTGGAGTTGAGGAGGCTGCCAACTGGTCGCGCCGGTTCAAAGACAATCAATCCAAGATGATCAGCGGGGACGTCTACAAAGTCGCTGAAGTCGTTCGGGATGTGTGGCGGCGAGAGCAAGACAAAGGCATCTCTGCAGGTGAAAAAAGCATGCTCTCCCGTGCTCGACAGGTCCTGGTCTCAGAGCTCGCCCTCGCCCAGAACACCACAACCGGCGACGCCGACACCTGGCTCCTCGAGGCCCTACAAACACCAACGCAATAGAAGCGGACCGCGCAACGCCGCCGGCTAGGCCGGTGGGGCCTGGCTACGATGCGACCGCAGCGTCACCTCTTGTTCTCGCCCACCTCCCTGGGCCCCGGGACGAGGCGCCCCACGCCCTGAAACGCGTGGGGCGCCTCACTCCCCCACCGGGCCCTCCGCAAGACCACGAGCAAGAGCCCGATAAAGAGTCGTCCGGTCGATCTGCAGATCCCGGGCCACTTTCGCCTTTGGCACGCCGGACTCAATCAGTCGGCGCGCGTCTACCAGCTGCTCAGCGGTGAGCTTCTGTGCGCGGCCCTTGTACTTGCCGGCCGCCTGCGCGAGCCGGATGCCTTCCCGCTGCCGCTCGCGAATCAAGGTCCGCTCGAACTCTGCAAACGCACCCAACAGGTTCAGCATCAGCCGGCCGATCGCGTCGTCGGTCTCCCGGCTGTAGGTCTGCTGCTCCTTCACGAACACCACTGAGGCACCTTTGCCTGTGACCTCGTCCACAATCTCTCGCAGGTCCCCCAACGAGCGGGCCAGCCGGTCCATCGAGGCGACCTTGACGACGTCGCCCTCACGGACGTACCGGATGCAATCCAGCAGCGCGACCCGGTCAGCACGAGACCCGCCCGAGACCTTCTCCTCGAAGACCCTGTCGACTTCTCCAACGGCTTCGAGCTGCCGGCCAAGGTTCTGATCTACCGAGCTCACCCTGACGTACGCCACGACCTGCGTCTTGTGCTGCACCATTCTTAGACCCTGACACACACCTGTGGCACAAGGAGCGAAACACGGTCTAACGCCACGCGCGCCGCGAGTCCGAACAGGTGATGCGCTGGGGTATACCCCAGAACGGCAACGCTGGGCGGCCGGTAGACGACCGTCTATCGGGCGGTCAGACTCCTCGGATGGATGCCTCGTAGAACCTTCCCCTTAGGAGACGTGGAAATTAGCCCCTGCAGAACCGAAGGGGATTACTGCCGACGCTCGCGCTGGCGCCTCGAGTATTCGCGGAGCATCTGGAGCCACCCGGTCTCGATCGTCATACCTGTCCTGATCGCTGTCAGCGAGATTCACGGCGTCCCGCGCTTTGAGGAGATCGAGGGCCCATGGCGACGGCCTCGATCGCGTCAAGTCACTCAGCGTTCTGCCTCGCGAGTCGACGGGGTTGTCATGCTCTGAGCCGTGCAGAAGATGCTCCAGCTGAAAATGCCATTTACTCATGGACGAGACCGGCACGGCCGCTGAGAGCATCTGCGCCTGATCGAGGCACAGACTGATTCCGCCGGGCGTTCGAGCAGGGCCGCGAAAGTACCATTCGTCCTTCTTATGGCTGTAAAGCCCTGTCTGGGTGCGCCATACCTGAGCGCAACCACCGAAGGCCACACACACGTAGTCGTCCCGCTCCTTGGGCTGCTTCGTCTTCACAAACGGCGGTACGACGTCGTTGTAGAGCAGCATGCCGGGGACGAGCTTGTGACTCTGAGCCCACGCGATCAGGTTCGCATTCTGCGCCGGCTTCCACGCGTTGTACTTACCCGAGGGCTTCAAGGCTTTTGCTTGGAGCAGGAGATTTAGCCACTTCCCCGGACTGATTTCGATCGACAGCTCGAGGTCAGCTCCGCTAGGAACCCGTAACTTTGGTTTCGCCTTCGGCTTCGGCTTCGGCTTCGGCTTCGGCTTGTATCCACCCTCAAGCGATCGTGTGTGCTGAATGGCCACGACGCCCAGGTCCTGGCCCAGATGGCCAAGCTGGCGCAAAAGGTTACTGGTGGTCGTTTCCTCTGGCTGCCTAGCCGCACGCCGTTTCAGGTTCACATCCAGCTCAAAAACGTGCTCTCGAGTCTGCTTGGTGTTCAGCATCGCCAGGGACGAAACATTCCACAGCAGCTCCTCTGAACTGGTCGCGATCTCCATGTGACCGGACTCTAACGGTCATGGCACGGGCAAGCGCAGACGTAGCTGTCTTTCGTTCGCGCGACTGAGGCGCCCATCGTTTCGCGCCCACCAGCGTGGTGTGTGCAATCCGCATATCGCAAAGGAAAGGACTGCTATGCCATCCACTAGAAGGAAAGTCGCTGGAGGTGTCGCGACGATCGTGCTCGTGGCCTCGCTCATGGTTTCAGCGGGGCTGGCATTAGCCACAGATGCCAAAGCGAGCGACGAATGAGCATCCCCTCCCATGCGATCGGTTGCGAAACAGCCAGTCTGCACATTCGCGGATCAGCTATCGAGACAGGCTCCAGTCGGTCGTCCTGTGCACACGCCCTGAGGCCGGCAGGGCGCTGTTGCACCTCCGGGCGCAGGCTTCGGTCCTGCTCCTGGCAGTCAGAAGCGCTCCGGCGGGCTGGATACCATCGGATCGATTCTGCAAGAACGGTCGCCTCACGCCTGCGAGCGAGCCACCCGTCTGGGTCGCCGGCGTCGATCACGATTGGCTTCTTGAACCCCACTTCGTACGGGAGATTGCGGGCCCCAGAAGAGATCCAAAGGTGGAATTTTCCGCCCGAGTTCCAGGTGCCGTCGCACTTGAGAATCGCCGCGGCGTTGTGAGTGACATTCACCCACTGAACAGCGCCAATGCCGGCTACTTCTGTGTCCAGCTACTCGAATCCGTGATCCAGAGACTGCCGACGGAGCGAGAGCAGCTCGACCGAACCGCCTGATCCGCCAGGACTCAGCCAACGGCTTGAGCTTCCGGTGACAAACCATCAGACATTCAGTGTCAGTGGCCCAAGTCACACTTCGGTTATGCCTCTCTGGTTTAGCGCCGCTGCCGCCGCGGTGGGAATGGTTGGCGGCCTCGCCGGCGTGGCCTCGTTCATCTGGCAGATCATCACCTGGCGACGCTCAACCCATCACGTAAGAGTCGCGACTGCTCGATCGTGGTTCACCTATGAGTCCGGCGACTTCAGCGAAGAACTCGTAGTCGTGTCTGCCCACAATGTGGGTTCGGCCGCAGTGACTGTGGAGGCTTGGGGCATCGAGATGGGCCGCAAAGGGGAAAGCCTGAACGTGCTTAAACCCCTCGTAGGTTCAGCCGCGCTCCCGCACCGCCTCGAGTCGGGGTCATCCATGGACGTGCACGTTCAGGCATCTCACGTCGTAGAGGCGCACGGGAAATTTAGGCTGCCGTTTTCCAAGATGCGGCCGTGGGTACGACTCGGAACTGGAGAACGGATATACGCCAAAAAGGGCGTGCTGCGCCCTTCAATTGCCCCTAAATGAACGTGCCTTGGCGTTCTCGATCGGAAAGATAATCCATGGATGCGTCGATCGTGCCGATGCTGATTGGCAGCGGAACGACTCTTCTGACCGCTGCTCTAAGTGCCTTCGTGGCCGTAGGGATCTACCGGAGGGGCGAGCGAGCGAGGGGAAGGGAGGCCGCTCGGGAGCAGCAGCGACTTACTGTGGTTCGCATGCTCGACACCGTCGATGCTGCTGTACGCAGCCGATTGGGCCTGGCCGTGTTCCGCGGCTTTCGAAACCCCAACGTCGACACCCTCTTGGCCTTGCCACGGCTCCTCGTCGAACTTCCAAAAGACGATCTCCCAGTTGCGGAATGGTCGGCCGCTCAGGTCCAGCACGCCCTTCAGACGACGCGTCGAAAGCCATTCGTCACGCGAATGATGACCATCGAAACTCAGCTCATCTCCTGGCATCGAGGCGATGTCGCAACTGCCTGGTTCGCAGAAGAACTAAACAAGGAACCGTTCGACCCCAAATTCAAGATTCCCAGAGCAACGCGCGTGGGGACTTGGGCTCGGGAAGTGCTGGAAGCAGTAGTGGTTTTCGGGACGGTGAGATTTGTTCAGTGGACGTGGCGGCGTGGCACCGACTGAGAAGCAGTACTTAGCCTCGCGCCCTAACGTTGACCGACCCCAGGGATGACCGACCGAAAGTCGGAACGACGCGCGCTGATGAACGCTCAAGAACTCAACCAGAATGAGGACCACACGCTCACCTCCTAAGGAGCCCCATGTCCAGCACCAAGATTTCCGAACTCGCCCTCCAGGCTCACACCGACCGCGAGCAGCGCCGGGCGACCGCCGCTGCTGAAAAAGCGGCTGCGCAGCGTGCCCTCCAAGATCGATTACTAGCCCTCCTGGGACCGACTTTGAACTCGGAAGCAGCCATCGTCCTATTTGGCTCGAACACCGACCCCCGCACCAAGGACCTCGAATGGCACGCACTCGACAGCGAGAACGCTGACTGGGAACTCTTCACAGCCGGAGCAGGCATTCATGCCCGCGAGACCACCAACAGGAAGACGAGCCGTGGCTATCACTTTGGTGCTGACATTGGCAACGAAGCCCTGTTGGTCGTCAGATTGACCACCCCCGAACTTCAGCACCGGGGAGACTTCCACGTTCAAGTGAGCGGCGGGCCGATTCTGCCTGCCAAGGACCTCGCGAGCGTCGGCGAGGCGATCCGAGCCGCACAGTCGTAGTACCAGATTGAGGTGAGCGACAAGCTCAACGGCACACTAAGCACATGAACGACGCGACCTACGCCGGCCTAACCGAGCCCGTATTTATTGCTCTCCTAGGCTTGCTTGCCGGCGTGTTCGGCACGTTGCTCTTGCAACTTCTCACCAGGTCGTTGAGTGACCTAGACACTCGTCGCGAACTGCGAACTATGTGGGCCGAAGAGGCATGGAAGCTGATGGAGTTGTACTGGCATCAGCACCAAGAGCATCCCGAGGGTCCGACTGCTGCTCCTGACCTGCCAATTAAGCATCGTGTGCGTGAAGAGCGACCTCTGATCCACATGCATGGCTGGTTCATCACGGAAATGGACAGCATTCGGCTCATCATCGACACACCGGGGGACGACTTCCTCGAGCGTTACCCACAGCTTGATTCGATGGACCTTTGGAAAGCGAGCAGGAAACGACAAACTGAACTGATGCTTACAGTCCGGCTCTGGGCAAAATGCAGCCCAAGACGTGGCTGGGCTTGGAGGATGACCCACCCCGTGCTCTCGTCTTACCCAGACGGGACACCAACAGAAATCGCCTTCGCCCAGTTCCCCAAAAAAATGCGCCGGCAGATAGAACGTCGCCGTAGCTGAGAGCTACAACGCGCCCGGAAATGCTGTCTCGATAGACCTGTCCGGAACTGGTTCCGGTGAGCGGGGTCGTGCGAGACTGCCCGGCATGACGGGAATGCTCATCGGCTACGCACGTGTCTCCACAACCCACCAGGACGTCGCGGCGCACCGCGCAGCACTTCATATCCTCGGGGTCGCACCAGAGCGCGTGTAAGTCGATCAGGCGCTGTCAGGGGCCATCCGAGAGCGTCCGGGCCTGACGACCGTTTTCGCAGCCTGTCGACCTGGTGACACGCTCGTCGTAATCAAGCTCGATCGGCTTGCCCGCTCACTGCCAGACGTACGAGACATCTCGGGGAGTTGGTCGCGCGCAACGTCGCCCTGAGGCTCGGCGGCACGGTGCACAATCCCACCGACCCCGGAGGGCGGCTGCTCTTCAATGTCCTCGGAATGGTCGCGGAGTTCGAGCGAGACTCCCCCGCGCAAGAGCGGTACATGGTTGCGCTCCCCCGGGCCGGCAACCACACAGTCACCGAGCCGGTGGAGCTGTTCGGCGTGGGGCGGGCGACGGTCTACCGGGCACTCGAGCGGCACTCGGCCGCGGTCGATTTGGCCGCAACACTCCCCTGCGCTGACGCCTGATCTCACAGCCGTATTCCAAGAACGAGGCCGGCGAGGCCGAACTGTGCTGGCCACGACCTCGCAGGCCGAAAGTGCCTACATCTACCGCGACGTGCCGGTCAATTCATCCAGCGGCATCGGTGGATGGCTGTTGACTCTTGCATCAGAAACCGGCGAGCCCACCCCTGTCATCCTGCCGACCCGCGATCACCACCACGACCCCGCCCCAGAAGCTCGAGCGGCTCGGAGCGCTGGGTCACAGACCTTGAGGCGACGACGGCCAGTAGTGTAACTCAGTAGTTACTGAACTACGGACGTTTTAGTCGTCGAGCTGCGCGCGGACGCGGCGGGCGATGGCCCTCTGCAGCTCGTCGTTTTCCAGCAGCTCTGCAACAAGCGCACGCGTGACGTGCACGTGCGCGACGCGGACGCGGCCCTGAGCCTCTGCGAGGCCTGCGGCGTAGTCGACGAGGCCTCGGTAGGCCTGGGGAGACAGGTCTGCGGTGATGCGTACAGGCTTGGCTCGAATGACGTTCGGGCGAGGTGCTGGCGTTGCCTCGGCGGCGGGTGCTCCGGGTTGATTCTGCTCGGCCGTCGTCGATGCGGCTCTCTGCGTCGCGCGGGCAGCTCGTGCTCGCAGCTCTTCCGCTTTGGTCATCGTCCTGCTCCTAGCGTCTCGATCTCGTCGGCGGCGTCCGCGTACTTGCCGAGTTCGGTGACCGGGCCTCCGAAGGCCTGGGCGATGGGCTCTCTCCGAGGAATGGTCGTCGAAAGGACCGTGTGTCCCTCGTCGGTCATCAGCTCGCGGAACATCGGCGTGCTGTTCGCGTTGGTGACGGTGCGGTTCATCAGAACGGCGGCGACCAGTGGTGAAGCGCGCAGCGGCTCCACGTCGTCGATCGCGGCCCATACCTCGGGCAAGCGTTCGTACTCGCCCATGGTGGGGGCCATGGAGACGATCGCGACGTCGGCGATGCGAAGAGCTGAGGACACGATGCCGGCCTGGTCCTCGAGCGGGGGCGTATCGATGACAACAATGTCGGTCGAGGCCGACATGATGCCGGCGAGACGCTTGTGGAGATCCTTCACCGGGAGCGCCAGCGTCGGAATGCTCCACTCCCCCTGCTCGCTCCATCGAAGCGCTGAGCCTTGGGGGTCGGCGTCGACGACCACGACGCTGCGACCCTTGGCAGCGAAGGCGTGAGCGAGGTACGCGCTCGTGGTCGTCTTGCCGGAACCACCCTTGAAGTTGGTGACGGTGATTATCCTCATAAAACGAGTCTATACGGATTTACGCGTTTCAGTAAACCCGTACTGAC
>Ga0265780_10008902_pt1 | contig 12134 bp, 9 predicted proteins | sample P1T30metagenome_FD_192432 | JGI IMG/M metagenome (GOLD analysis project Ga0265780, IMG submission 192432) | Plant litter microbial communities from East Loma Ridge, Irvine, California - P1 T30 | ecosystem: Environmental > Terrestrial > Plant litter > Unclassified | place: USA: California... | reverse complement strand
ACGCGCGCTTCGGCCCGCGCCTCGCGACAGCGCGCGTGGTGGTGCTGGTCGACGAGACCGGGCCGCTGGTCCATCGCGCAGTGCTGCGTATCCCGGTCGGCAAGAACATGATCGATAACTTCCGGCATGGCGCCACTGGCAACTTGCTCGGTGCCATTGATGTCGATACCGGTGAGCTGTTCAATGTCATCGGGAGGAAAGGTTCGCGTCTGGAGCCAATCCCTGCGCACCCGGACACTGGCCAGCCGATCATCGGCTGCACGCTGCCCGACTGGCAGCAGGCGGTCGCCATGTGCCTGCGCGCCGCGCCCTTGTTCCCGGGGATCATGTACCAGTCCTGGGACATCGCGTTCACGGACGAGGGGCCGCAAACCATCGAGGTCAATTCCGGCGGAGACGTGGACGTGCTGCAACTGGCCTCGGGACGCGGCATTGCGGATGAAACGTGGTGGAGATTGTTCCGGGAACCGAAACCGCAGAATGTCGTACGGCGCTGGATGATGCGCAGCGGGCCGTGGAGCGAAGGGCGCTGAGGCATTTGATTTCCCGTGCAAGACAGAGCATCAGGTTCAGCTGCCCTAACAAACGAACCTGACCCCAATCCACTGCTGTGCAGACGTCTGCACAGCAGTTCCTCTCGGTCTTACATCAAATCGGGCGGCGGCGGCTGCCGACTTTTGCAGGTGGCCGTTGCCGACCAGGCCTGCCGCTCTTTGCTCTGCGATCGTGCACGCCTTATCGCCAGGTCGCAAGCAGCCGTCGTCGGCGCAAGTTGAATCCATGCTTCGCGCGCGCCGATAGCTTCGGGCCTTGATATGACCGTTCCTTCGACTCGTCGGCCGCCGTATTGGCACACCAGCCACGCTGGGTCATCGCTTGCGCGGTCGACGTGGATATTCGTGCCGCCTTCCACTTGGTCGACGTCGCCATGAACTGCATGCGCATGGTCCCGCTCACCGATGCGTATCTCGGCATTGGTCAGACCTGCGCCAGCGTCTTTGGCCGGGCATCGATAGGTGTGGGCCTCGGCACGAGTGCAGGCGAGTAGCAAGGCCATGAGAGCGAGGGTTTTCATGGCACCGCCACGACGTAATATTCCGAAGCATCGTTCGCCGGCTTTGCCTTGTCCGGGTGTGCCTTTTTCCACTCAGGCGTGAGGATGGCAACGCCGCGGCGACCGGCAGGCTTGCCCCCATATTGGTCGAACATGGCGAACGCACGGTAAGCCATTTACCATCGTGGCGCCGTGCCAGAACTTGTCAAACAGACCGACATGCCAGCCCTTCTGGTTGGGGAACTTGAGCTGGCCGTTATCCAGCTTGAAATTGGCGATCACGGTCCCAGGAAGCAGAAAGGCCAGGTCGATCACGCGGGCACCCGGGTACCACCGACCGGTATATCCTACATCGGTCAAGAACTGTGGAAGCGCTGCGCATTCCTGATCGCGGCCCAGATACGCTCCAGCACCTTTTGCCCTGAGCAGGTCGTACTTATCAGCCAAGTCATCGAAGTGCAAGCCGAGATGCGTGCTTTGATAGATGACGTTTCGCTTTGGAAGCTGGTCGATGACACCCATATCGGCCGCCTCAAGCACACTTGTTGGCTGCGCAGTCCCATCCGCCGGTGCTGTTGCCGTCCGTCCCACCCCGGATGCTCTGCTTGGTGTACTTCCACTTCATCTTAGAGTAGGCCAGGAAGACATGCTCCGTGACGATTCCGCTGTCTCCACTCGAGGGACTGATACCGCCGATCATGACGTTCTCCAGCTCGACCATGTAGTACACGATCGGCTTGCCGTCGCCGTCGGCACGCATGAACTGGAACGTTGCTTTCGGGATTGTTTTACCCATTGCGCAATGCTGCTGCAGCACAGGCGATGCGATGTCGGCCAGCTTCTTGAACGACAGATCAGATAGCGAAGCGCGGCCAACGGTGTGGCCACCAGCCGTCGATACCGTCGATGCCCGTGGCTGGTGTACGCTCCAGCTAACGTGCGAAACCTCGATCCAGTCCTTGTGACCGCTATCGACCGACTCGCCCTTGATGCCTTCGATTTGAAGATATACATCCGTTGCCATATTGCCTCCCTGTGTAAAGAGGGAATTGTCTGACTGTTGCGTTTATCGCAATTTGGTGGGTGTCAACTGACGAGCTGCTATTGGTCGGTTGCGAGGTCGATATTTCGCTGGCTGGACTAGGACGTGCGTGGCGAGCCAGATTGGAACACAGTGAAGATGAGGTGACGAGCGGTGGCCGAAGTGTCGACTAGAGTACGGAGCTTCACCGCGTGATCAATGACGGAGGCCGTTGAGAGATCGAGACGTGGGCGTATCCGTTCAGGTTAGCGCTCGGTAGAATGAACTAGGACAAAAGCTATCTTTTGCCAGGTAAGACTAGCGTTTGGTCCCCCCGACTGGAATCGAACCAGTATCCCACGCTTAGGAGGCATGTGCACTATCCATTGTGCTACGGGGAGGACGCGCGTGCTGCCGGGGCGGCACGAAAGCAGGGCAGGCCTGCAGTTCGGCGAGCGGACCCTGCATAAAGCAGGCCGGTATCGTGAACCGAGTGCAATTATAGCCGAGGAAAGCGGATTCTTTGGAAGTAGACGTGCCGCAATCGGTACAATGTCGGCTTCTTTCAATTGATTCGCCGCGCCGCTGCTCGATCCCGAGTGTCGAGCGGCCCGCACACAGATTATGGCTGTCATTTCCCTTTCGTCCGCACAATTGGCCTTTGGCCACGTCGCACTGCTCGACCACGCGGACTTTTCCCTCGAAACCGGCGAGCGCGTCGGCCTGATCGGCCGCAACGGCACCGGCAAGTCCTCGCTCCTGAAAACCATCGCCGGCCGCTTCAAGCTCGACGACGGCCTGCTGGTCATGCAGCAAGGCATCAAGATCGCGTATGTCGAGCAGGAGCCGACCTTCGATCCCGAATCGACGGTGTTCGACGCCGTTGCCGCCGGCATGGGCGAGCTGCAGGGCATGCTCGCCGAATACGAAGCGCTGACCGGGCAGTTTGGCCAGGGCGACGACGAGGCGCTGATGGAGCGCATGCATGTGATCCAGGTGAAACTCGACGCCACCGATGGCTGGAACCTGGGCAACAAGGTCGATACCACCCTCGACCGCCTGGGCCTGGCGCGCGATGCGAAGATGGGCACGCTTTCGGGCGGCATGCAAAAGCGCGTGGCGCTGGCCGTGGCTCTGGTCTCGGCGCCCGACGTGCTGCTGCTCGACGAACCGACCAACCACCTGGACTTCAAGTCCATCATGTGGCTGGAAGGCTTGCTGCGCGAATTCCGCGGCTCGGTCCTGTTCATTACCCACGACCGCAGCTTCCTCGACAACGTGGCGACCCGCATTATCGAGCTCGACCGTGGCCGCCTGTTGTCGTTCCCCGGTAATTTCTCCACCTACCAGGAACGCAAGCGCGAGCTGCTGGCGAACGAGGAAGTCGAGAATGCCAAGTTCGACAAGTTCCTGGCCCAGGAAGAAGTGTGGATCCGCAAGGGCGTGCAGGCGCGCCGCACCCGCGACGAAGGCCGCGTGCGCCGCCTGGAAGCCTTGCGCCTGCAGCGCGTCGCACGGCGCGATACGCAGGGCCAGATCAAGCTCGACGTCGGCACCGGCGAACGTTCGGGCAAGATCGTGGCGGAACTGGAAAACGTGTCGAAAGCGTATGGCGAGAAAGTCATCGTCACCAACTTTACGGGCACCATCCTGCGCGGCGACAAGGTCGGCCTGATCGGCCCGAACGGCGCCGGCAAGACCACGCTGCTGAAGATGATCCTGGGCGAAGAAAGCGCCGACAGCGGCACCACCCGCCTCGGCACCAAGCTGAACGTGGCGTATTTCGACCAGATGCGCACCCAGCTGAACGAGGAGGCCAGCCTGGCCGACACGATCTCGCCGGGCAGCGACTGGGTTGAAGTCAATGGCCAGCGCAAGCACGTGATGACGTACCTGAACGACTTCCTGTTTGCCCCCGAGCGCTCGCGTTCGCCGGTGAAGTCGCTGTCCGGTGGCGAGCGCAACCGCCTGCTGCTGGCACGCCTGTTCGCCAAACCGGCCAACTGCCTGGTGCTCGATGAACCGACCAACGACCTCGACATCGACACCCTGGAGCTGCTGGAAGAACTGCTCGAGGAATACACCGGCACCGTGTTCCTGGTCAGCCACGACCGCACCTTCCTCGACAATGTCGTGACCCAGGTGATCGTGGCCGAAGGACAGGGCCAGTGGCGCGAATACGTGGGTGGCTACAGCGACTGGGAGCGAGTCAAGGCAATCGAGCCGAAGACGGCAGCCCCGGCTCCGGCTCCGGCCGCAGCCAAGGCCGCACCGGCGCCGGTTGCCGATGCCTCGGCTGCCGTCAAGAAAGTGAAGCTGAGCTACAAGGAACAGCGCGAGCTGGAAGAGCTGCCCAAGCTGATCGCCTCGCTCGAGGACGAGCAGGCCCTGATCACGGCCCAGCTGAACGCGCCGGACTTCTATAAAACCAATCCGGCCGATGCGCGTCGCATCAACGCGCGCTTCAGCGAAATCGACGAGCAGTTGATGGAAGCGCTGGAGCGCTGGGAAAAAATCGAGGCGCGCGCCCGCGGCGACGCCTGACCCGGCTGCGATCCTGACCGGGGGCGCCGGCGCGCAACCCCGGTCGCGTTGATCCAGCACAGATCGCATTTCAGGAGTTTCGTCAGTATCGGCCTTGGCGTGTCGGATCGCCGCTGCTCCGGTCCGCGCCGGAACCGCTGTGCTCGTCTCCCTGCCATCACCGCCTGCGTGCATGGCGATGGAAAGCGGCGCCGGTTTCCCGCCCGACGCAGCGCTTTCCGAGACGAATACCATGTCGCGATTTTGCCTGCGCCCGCCTGCGCTCCTGGCCGGCGTACTCGTTTGCGGTCCCGCGCTTGCCGTGCCTGGCACAGGGCTCGATTTGTACGGACGCATCGGCTGGGCCTACGACGACAATCTGTTGCGCATTCCCGACGACGCGCCGGCCTTCGATAACCAGCGCTCCGATTCCTGGCGCACCCTGGAAGCAGGCGCCGTCTACGACCGCACGATCAGCCGCCAGCGCCTGGTCGCCCACGCCAAACTGTCGAAGGTAAAGTTCGACCATTTTCGCCAGCTCGACTACGACGGGCGCGACATCCAGGGTACCTGGTACTGGCAGCTCGGCAACCGTTTCGAGGGGCAGCTCGGCGTCGTCCATGCGCAAACGCTGGCGCCGTACACCGACTTTCGCAGCGACCAGCGCAACCTGCGCAAGCAGCGCCGCGGCTTTTTCGAGGGCGGCTGGAAACTGCATCCGCGCTGGGAAGCGCACGCCGCCTTTTCGCGCGATAAATATGACTACGCACTGGCGGCCCAGGCCTTCAACGACCGTACCGAAGACGTAGCCGAGCTCGAAGGGCGCTACCTGGCCCGCAGCGGCAGCGCGGTCGGACTGGTGCTGCGCCGCATCGAGGGCAGTTATCCGAACCGCCGCCCGTTTTCCCTCAGTCCGCTGACCGACGACTTTACCCAGGACGAACTGAAGGCGCGTGTGGACTGGAAGGCGAGCGGCGCCACCACGGTCCAGGCGCTGGCCGGCTATGCGCGCCGCAAGCAGCCCTCGTTCGGCAGCGGGCGCACGAGCGGCGCCAACGGCCGGGTGACGCTGCTGCACGATCCGGTTGGCAAGCTGCATTACCGCGCCTCGCTCTGGCGCGACTTTGCGCCGATCGAAAGCACGGTCGTCAGCTATACCCTGAACAAGGGAGCGAGCGCCGGCGCCACCTGGGATGCGCGCGCCAAGCTGCGCGTGGAAGGGGACGCAGCCTATGAGAAGCGCGACTACAACGCGCGCGCGGCGCTGTCCGCCGCCGACGGCCTGGACGATGCGCTGCGCACCGCCAGCCTGAAGGCGACCTGGGCGCCGCGGCAGGCCATCTCGCTGTCGGCCGGCTGGTTCTACCAGGCGCGCAGCGGCTCGCGCCTGCTCGGCATCGGCAAGTTCGCGTCGCAGTCCTTTGCCATCAACGCCAGCGGACAGTTCTGAAGACCCGGCAATGACGGTCAACGACATTCCGATCATCTCGTTTTTCCAGCGCGTGCTGGATCCCTTGATCATCATGGGGTCCCTGTACGCGTCGTCGATGGCCTTCAACGAACCGTTTTCCGGCTATTTGCTGGTGCTGATGATCCTGGCCTTCTTCATTTCCTCGGCCGTCTACCAGCACGTCGACCCCTACCGCACCTGGCGCAGCGGGCGCATGCTGGCGTATGCGCGCGATACCCTGTTCGGCTGGTGCCTCACGGTGGGCGTGCTGTACTTCCTCGGCTCGGCCAGTGGCCTGAAATACTATTACGACGCGCGCGTCCTGCTGGCCTGGGCGATCGCCGCGCCGAGCACCTTGCTGGTGTGCCATATCGCGGTGCGGCTGGCGGCCGGCCGGCCCGGCCGCAGCCGCGAAGTGCGCTCGACCGTGGTGGTCGGCGCCAACGATGTCGGCCTGAAGTTTGCCGCCATCTGCGACCGCCACCCGAACCTGTTCATGCAGGTGCACGGCTTCTTCGACGACCGCGCCGGCGAGCGCCATCCGCCCGGCTTGCGGCACCCGATGCTGGGCAGGATGTCCGACCTGAGCCAGTACGTGCGCGCGCACAACATCAAATTGATCTTCATCAGCCAGCCGGTGTCGGCGCAGCCGCGCATCCGGCGCCTGATCGACGAACTCCAGGACACCACGGCCTCGGTCTATTTCCTGCCCGACGTCTACGTATTCGACCTGATGCAGGCACGCTTCGACAACGTCGGCGGCATGCCGGTGATCGCGATCCGCGAGAGCCCCTTCATGGGCCTGAACGGGCTGGTCAAGCGCGTCAGCGACATCGTGCTCGCCAGCGTCATCCTGGTCGGCCTGGCGCCCCTGATGCTGGCGGTGGCGGCCGCGGTGAAGTGGACCTCGCCGGGGCCGGTGATCTTCAAGCAGCGCCGCTACGGCCTGTACGGCGAGGAAATCTGGGTCTATAAGTTCCGCTCGATGACGGCCATGGACGACGGCAAGGACATCGTCCAGGCGCGCCGCAACGACGGACGGGTGACGCCGGTCGGCCGCTTCCTGCGCCGCAGCTCGCTCGACGAACTGCCGCAATTCGTCAACGTCCTGCAAGGGCGAATGAGCATCGTCGGGCCGCGCCCGCATGCCGTCGCCCACAACGAGCAATACAGGAAACTGATCAAGGGCTACATGCTGCGCCACAAAGTGAAGCCGGGCATCACCGGCTGGGCCCAGGTGAACGGCTTGCGCGGCGAAACGGCCACGCTCGACAAGATGGAAGCGCGCATCCAGCACGACCTCGACTACCTGCGCAACTGGTCGCTGTGGCTGGATCTGTGGATCATTTTAAAGACAATCAAGGTTGTTTTGACGCGTGAGAATGCGTTTTAGGACGAAGCGCCAGCGCGCGACAGCCGAGGAAACCCGGAGTTCATTTCTCGGCCTTTGTGCGCTTCGATCCTTGTCAAAGGTTGCGCTGCGTTCGACGGGTAGGCTTGCAACGGTATTGTGCCCAACCGTACGCGTGTGCGGATGGGCTTGCTCCTTCGCATTATTTGCCGTAATCGCGACGCGTTTCCACCAGGAGGGCAGCTTGAATCATTCCGATCCCCGCATTTATATTGCCGGTCACCGCGGCCTGGTCGGCTCGGCCATCGTGCGCGCACTGCTGGCGCGCGGCCACGCCAACCTCGTCATGCGCAGCCACGACGAACTCGAACTGACCGACCAGGCCCAGGTGCGCGCCTTCTTCCGCAGCGAGCGCATCGACCAGGTCTACCTGGCGGCGGCCAGGGTGGGCGGCATCCACGCCAACAATACCTATCCCGCCGAATTCATCTACGACAACCTGGTGGTGGAAGCGAATGTCGTCCACGAAGCCTGGCGCGCCGGCGTGCAGAAGCTGCTGTTTCTCGGCTCGTCCTGCATTTATCCGCGTTTGGCGCAGCAGCCGATCCAGGAAGACTACCTGATGGCCGGCGAGCTGGAACCGACCAACGAGCCGTATGCGATCGCCAAGATCGCCGGCATTAAATTGTGTGAAAGCTACAACCGCCAGTACGGCACCGACTACCGCAGCGTCATGCCCACCAACCTGTATGGGCCAGGCGACAACTACCACCCCGAGAACAGCCACGTGATCCCGGCCATGATCCGGCGCTTCCACGAGGCCCGGGCCGGCGCCTTGCCCGAGGTCGTGATCTGGGGCAGCGGCAGGCCGATGCGCGAGTTCCTGTACGTCGACGACATGGCCGCCGCCAGTGTGCACGTGATGAACCTTCCGCCTGAGGTCTACCGCGGCAGCACCGACCCCATGCATTCGCACCTGAACGTGGGCACCGGTGTGGATGTCAGCATTGCCGAACTGGCCGGGCTGGTGAGCGACGTGGTCGGCTACACGGGGCGCATCGTGTTCGATACCTCGCGCCCGGACGGCACGCCGCGCAAGCTGCTCGACGTATCGAAGCTGCATGCGCTGGGCTGGCGCGCCAGCACGCCCCTGCGCGAAGGACTGCGGCGCGCCTACGCGGCATTTCTCGAAACGCAAGCGGTGGAGACACCGGCCTGAAGCGGCGGGTTCCATTCACGAGGAGTCATCTTGAACAACATTCATCAGGCCTGCAAGGCATCGCTCCCGGCCGTCATCCTGCTGGCGGCGGTACTGAACGGCTGTAGCGACCGGGAAAAGGAATCGAAACCGGGCCAGGCGCTTGCCAGCGTCAACGGCGAGGAAATCACCGTGCTGCAGCTGAACGAGGAAATCCAGCGTGCCGGCGTGCCGGCGGCGCGCCAGCAGGAAGCCAGCAAGCAGCTGCTGCAGGCGCTGATCGACCGACAGTTGCTCGAGGGCGCCGCCGAGCAGGAGAAACTCGACCGCGACCCGAAGGTCGTGCAGGCCATCGAAAGGGCGCGTTCGCTGATCGTGGCCCAGGCCTACATGCAAAAGCGTCTGGCAAATGTCGCCCGGCCCACGCCGGCCGAGGTCGAGGATTACTTCAAGCAGCATCCCGAATTCTTCTCGAACCGCAAGCAGTTCCAGATGGACCAGCTGGTGCTCGCCGCCAAGGACCTGACACCTGAAGCGCGCACCGCGGCCGACGCCGCCCGTTCGCTGGAAGAAGTGGCGGTCTGGCTCGATGCGCACCAGGTCAAGTACGGCCGCGCCCAGGTCACGCGCAGCACCTCCGAGCTGAACCCACAGCTCTCCAAGAAATTGCTGGGCATGCCGAAGAACCAGCTGTTCAGCGTGCGCGAAGGCGAGCGCGCCATGCTGCTGGCGGTTGCCGATGTGCGCGACGCCCCGGTGCCGCTGGAAGTGGCCGCGCCCCAGATCGAAAAATACCTGATGAGCAACAAGAACAAGGAACTCGCTGCTGGCGAGGTCGAGCGCCTGCGCCAGCACGCGAAGATCGAGTACCTGAACAAGGACCTGGCGGCAGGACCGAAGGCGGCGCCGGCCAGCATGACGGCGCCGGCGGCTGGAGCACCATCCGCCGCGGCCGGCACCGCGCCGGCGCAGGAAGGCCTGGCGCCAGGCGCGGCAGGGAGCATGGCCGAGGACATGGCCAAGGATCATGCGCCTGGCGCAATGGCCGATGCGGCAGCCCCGGATGCCGCGGCGCCCGCAGCCGACCATGCCGCCGTCGACCGCGGCGTGGCTGGCCTGAAGTGAATCCGACCAGACGCATACAGGAGGAAACATGAAACCACTTGCACACTGGATGGCTGCGGCCGTGCTGGCACTGGGCGCCGGGGTAGCCAGCGCCGCCGAAGTCCTGCTCGGTCCGGGCGACGTGGTGCGCCTGTCGGTCTACGGCAGCCCCGACCTGTCGATCGAAACGCGGGTCAGCGAAAGCGGCGCGATCACCTTTCCGCTGCTGGGCCAGGTCGGCATCGGCGGCCTGTCCGTGGCCGCCGCCGAGCGCAAGATCGGCAACCTGCTGGAAAAGGGCGGCTATTTGAAGAAGGCCGAGGTGAACATGATCATCACCACCCTGGCCAGCCAGCAGGTGTCGGTGCTGGGCCAGGTCAACCGTCCCGGGCGCTATCCGGTCGAGGGCCGGCGCAAGGTGCTCGACCTGCTGGCCATGGCGGGCGGCGCCAGCGCCGACGGCGGCGACCTGATCAGCCTGGTGCGCACGCGCGACGGCAAGACCACGCGCGAGACCATCGATGTGGTCGACATGGTGCGCAAGGGTGAACTCGACAAGGACTACGAAGTGGCCGGCGGCGACATCATCTTCGTCGAGCGGGCGCCGCGCGCCTACGTCACCGGCGAAGTGCAGCGGCCCGGCGCCTTCCGCATCGAGCGCGGCATGACGGTTCAGCAGGCGATCTCCGCCGGCGGCGGCCTGACCCCACGCGGCAGCGACAGCCGCCTGCGCATCACGCGCCGCGACGCCGCCGGCAACCCGGTCACCATCGAAGCCCGCGCCAGCGACCCGGTGCAGGTCGACGATGTGATCACGGTGCGCGAAAGCTGGTTCTGAGCGGGAGCATGCCATGCACCTCTACCAATTCCTCCTGCTGCTGCGTGCGCGCAGGAAGCTGATCCTGGCCACCCTGTGCACCACCATCCTGCTGGCGCTGGGCTGGAGCCTGGTCCAGGGCAAGACCTATACCGCCACCACCTCGGTGCTGCTGAACTACAAGGGCGTCGATCCGCTCACCGGCCTGACCATGCCCGGCCAGTTGCTGCCCGGCTACATGGCGACCCAGATCGACATCATCAGCAGCAAGAACGTGGCGCTGCGCGTGGTCGAGCGCCTGCGCATGGCCAGCAACCCGGCCGTGATCGCCCAGTTCCAGGAAGCGACCGATGGCCGCGGCACGGTGCGCGACTGGCTCGCCGACCTGCTGCTGCGTAAGCTCGACATCAAGCCCTCGCGCGAGTCGAGCGTGGTCGAGATCAGTTTCAAGGGCGCCGATCCCGGCTTCGCGGCGGCGGTGGCGAACGCGTTTGCCGAGGAATACCAGAACGTCAGCGTGCGCTTGAAAACCGAGCCGATGAAAAAGGCGTCGAGCTATTTCAACGAGCAGACCAGGCAATTGCGCGACAACGTGGAAACCGCGCAGGCGCGCCTGTCCAAGTACCAGCAGGACAAGGGCATCGTCAGCCTCGACAACAACCGGGTCGACATCGAACTCTCGCGCCTGAGCGACCTTTCCGCGCAACTGGTGGCGGCGCAGACGCTGGCGCTGGAAGCCACTTCGCGCGAGCGCATGGCTGGCGGCGGCAATGCCCAGTCGCCGGATGTCGCCAACAATCCGCTGATCCAGAACTTGCGCGTGTCGCTGTCGGCGGCCGAGGCCAAGCTGGCCGAAAGCAGCGCGCGCTACGGCCGCAACCACCCGGCTTACCAGGCCGCCAGCGCCGAAGTGGGCAAGATGCGTTCCGACCTGGGCGCGGCCCTGGCTTCGGTCTCGCGCAGCGTTGGCGGCAATGCCCAGGTGCTGCGCCAGCGCGAGGAAGATTTGCGCAACGCACTGGCAGCGCAAAAGGCCAAGGTGCTGGAACTGAACCGCACCCGTGACGAACTCGGCGTGCTGCTGAAGGACCTCGACAGCGCCCAGCGCGCCTTCGACGCCGCCAGCGGGCGCTTTTCGCAGACCCGCATCGAGGCCCAGTCCGAGCAGTCCGACATCGCCGTGCTGAATCCCGCCGTGGCCCCGGCCGAGCCTTCCGGCCCGCGCATCCTGCTCAACAGCCTGGTGGCGGTGCTGCTCGGCACCGTGCTCGGCGTCGGGCTGGCGCTGCTGCTCGAACTGCTGAACCGTCCGGTGCGCTCCAGCGGCGACGTCCAGGAACTGCTCGGCATCCCGGTACTGGGAACGGTGGCCTGGCAGCCGGCGCGCCCGCGGGGCGGCCTGCGCGCCCTGATGACGCCGCGCCGGCTGCTGCGCCTGAACTAGGAGGTATCGATGAATTCCCCTATCCTGTCGCCGCTGCCGGTCGACCCCCTCGATTCCAGCATGGGCGCCCTGCTGGTGGACGCCGGCAAGCTCACCATCGAGGGCGCCGAGCGCGCCTTGCGCATGCAGAAGGATCTCGGCATCCGTTTCGGCGAGGCCGCCGTGCGCCTGG
>Ga0265780_10008900_pt1 | contig 12135 bp, 17 predicted proteins | sample P1T30metagenome_FD_192432 | JGI IMG/M metagenome (GOLD analysis project Ga0265780, IMG submission 192432) | Plant litter microbial communities from East Loma Ridge, Irvine, California - P1 T30 | ecosystem: Environmental > Terrestrial > Plant litter > Unclassified | place: USA: California... | reverse complement strand
CGAAGGCTTGCGGACCTCGTTGCGTAAATCCCAACCGAGCGAGCTGTCATCGCCGGCCGAAAGCACTAAATCCTCGTCGCGGCGAAACGAGCGGGAAAGATCGTGGCCGGCATCGAGGACGATCGCGCGATCACCCCGGCGCCGAATGTCGGCGAGGAGCTGGCGCAGCGCCACCGTCTTGCCGGTGCCGGTCGAGGCGCAGATCAGGCTGTGCAGCGTCTCGACATCGGGCGGCATCGGTACGCTCCCGAAGCGCACCAGGCGGTGCCGTGCTGCCTCGTCGCCGATCAGGTTCATGCGGGCATCGGCCGACGCTTCCGCCTTGGTCAGCTCGCGCTTCTGGCGGCGTGCGTCATCAAGGATGAAACGGACATCGGCATCGCTCGGCTTGATGGCCGCGAGCGCGCGTTCATCAAGCCGGCGCCGGCGATCGTCGGCCGGGTTGAGTGCACGGGCAACCAGGCCAGCGGTGAAGGCCGGCATGTCGGCGCGCGCAATTAGGGTGGTGCCGCGCATGTGCCGGCGCGTCACAGTGGGAAGGGCAGGGCGAGCGAGCCATAGGCGATAGGCGGCTCCCAAGGCGCACAGGAGGCCCAAGGGGCCGGCGAGGGCCAATGTGACGGTTACGGCCTTGGCGTAGGCTGGAGCGGCATCGTAGCCGCCAGCGAGGTAGAACTTCAGGTGCGTCCAGAAGATCGACCAGTGGGCGGGTTGGCCCTTGTCGCCGAATGTGAACCCGATCCAGGCAGTGAGCGAGCGAAAGCCGGTTACGCCCGGTGCCATGCCGAGCTTGAGGAAACCGGCGACGATCGGGAAGACCAGAGTGGCTATCCCGGCCGTGACAAGCGATGCCAGTACGGCGAGCCCGACGATACGGATGCCTACGCCATGCTCGCCATCTGTCTTCACTGCATATCGCCTTTGGGTGGGCGTGGGTTCAGCATCTCGATCATGCTGAAGGGCAGCTTGCCGCCGATATGGATATCGCCAGGACCATCGGCTCGCGCATCGTGAAATTCACGCGCGTATCGCTCTTTGTCCTCGGGTGGGAATTGCCGGAAATTATAGCGACCGCGTGCGGTCTGATCGGGTCTGGCATCTCCTCGCGCGAATATATCGGGAGGAAGCGCGAACACCTGGAGAAAGGGCCAGCCCTGGGTTTCGTCATCCGGGTGGTAGAATGACATGATGAGCACCTGCGCCATGAGCGCGCTAGGCGCGTCGTTCCAGCGCATCAGGGGCTCGATGGTGACGACACCGGGCGGATCGACGGTGATCGGACCATTGAAGACCCGCATGAAGTCCTCGACCTCAGCTTCAGTGTCGAGAATGGCGAAATTGGGTTCCGGGCCGGTAGGATCGACGAGTGGCGGCTTGGGACGAAAGCCGATCATGAAAGGCATGGCATCTGCGCACCGATCGTACCGCATGACCTCGAACAGATCGGCGTAGGACCGTGGCGGCGGAGACGAAGGCCGGCGTTTGGCGAAGAGGTTACGCAGCATCGTCATTGCCTTTCGAGGAAATCGCTTTGAGCTTGTCGACGAGCCCTGCGACCGCCTTCTTATCGTGATCGCGCAAGGTTTCGGCTTCCAGGATGGCGAGGAGTCGACCAGCAAGGCTGGCAGATCGTAGCGCCTGTGAAATAACCGCAGCGCCAACAACGATTTTCTGTCGCGTGTCTTCGGAGCGTGCCTTGTCCTTAAGCCGAGCGAGGTTCGCCTGTGCCTCAGCTATCTTTTGTTCGAGCGTGCGAGCCATAGTTATCTCCCGAGGAAATGAGGCTCGCATGAAGCCACAAACCGCGTCAACCATCCCGAGCGAAGAATGAGTGAAGGGCACGCTTATACGTTGACGAATGTCAACGTGCGTGGTCTCTAGGGGCTATGCCCCGCCGACGGCTCCCCAAGCGCTTTCGCGCTATGAGGCTCCCGCCTCAAACTCCGGCCAGCATCATGCTGCTGGACCCCGTTTTCTAGAATGGCGATCTACCGCTTCTCGGCCGCAATCATTTCTCGCGCCAAGGGACGCTCGTCGGTCGCGGCAGCAGCGTATCGATCGGGCGCCGAGTTGGTGGATGAGCGGACTGGCGCGGTGCATGACTACACGCGCAAGTCCGACATCCAGTACAGCGAAATCATAGCGCCGGAGGGAGCACCAGATTGGTCGCTGGATCGTGCGGCGTTGTGGAACGCAGTCGAGACGGGCGAGCGGCGAAAGGACGCCCAGCTCGCTCGCGAGGTACAGCTTACCTTGCCGCGCGAGCTGGACGCGGATCGGCAGATCGCGCTGCTACGCGGCTTCGTGCGCGACGAGTTCGTGGCGCGAGGGATGGTGGCGGACTTTTCGCTGCACGATCACACCGGCAGCGACGGACAGCCCCAACCGCACGCGCATGTGATGCTCACCATGCGGTCGATCGACGAGACCGGGTTCGGGCTAAAGGTGCGCGAGTGGAACAGCGACGAGCTGCTGGTGCATTGGCGCGAACAATGGGCGCACCAGGCCAATGCGCAGCTCGCCGAGGCGGGTGAGGAGGTGCGGATCGATCATCGGACGCTGGCAGCGCAGCGGGCCGAGGCGCAGGCGTATGCCGCGGCCGAGCCCGAAGGCGAGCGACGCGATGCTTTGGAGACGCGAGCGGCCGGAATGGATCGTGAGCCTTCGCCCTATCTGCGGGCGTCTTGGTACATGGAGCAGAAGGCACGGGCGGCGGCTGAGGCTGCGGGTCTGACCTATGAGCCTGTCACCGATCGCGGGGGCTGGCTGGCAGAGGTACGGACGGTCGCGGCCGAGCGGTTGGAGGCGGTGAGGACGTTCGCGCAGGAACTGGCGCAGCGGGCCGCGCAGACTTGGCGGCATTGGACCGGGCAGGATCGGGAAGACGCGACATCGGACACGACGGGCAGCGATGCGGCCCAGCGATTGCAGCGTGGGAGGGAAGCGGCTCAAGCGGGCCAGTCTGGCGCTGGATCATCGTCTGCGCCCGAACTGTTGCAACGGGCCGGGCAGATCGCCCAGGTGGGGCAGGGGCAAGGCTCCTCGGGAGCCGACCGCTTGCAGCGCGCCCGACAGATCGCGGATCAGGGTCAAGCACCATCGCGGCCATGTGACGGGCAAGGGCAAGAGTGAGCCAACATGGCAGCGGACGATCGGACCGTTGCGACGGCAGTGTCTTACGACTTTCCTAGATTGGGGCGGTCTGGCACCCATGTCGAATGTATGGCTGGGGCTATCATCGCGTCACGCTCGATAATCTAATCGCGTTTGCTTGGTCGGCGCCGATGCGTGAGCTTGCAGCGCAAGTGAGGCTGTCGGACGTGGGCCTCAAGAAGTTGCTAAAATCACATGGCGTATTTGGTCCGCCGCAAGGCCACTGGAACCGGGTGCATGCGGGGCGACCAGTGTCAGAGCCACCTGCGGCGCCGGCCCGTGGACCTGGAAAGCGCCCCTATATCCACGTTGATCGTCGGCTTGCCCATTTGCCCGAAGCCGCCCTTCCGTCGTCGGCTGGTCCCTTTGCATCGGCCAAGGTTCCTGAGGATCTAGAGGAGCTGCGTGCCCAGACATTGAAGGCGGTCGGCCGTCCTGCCTCCGCGGCGAAAATTACGCTTCCGCATCCCACGATCCGAATGCTGCTTGCGCAGGATGAAAAGGAGCGAACGAAGGCGGCCGAAACCCGGTGGCACACGGCTAACCTCCTTTATGAAAGCCCGTTCGAAAAGCGACGTCTCCGCATCTTCAACGCGCTGTTCCTGACCCTAAACCGTCAAGGACATGACGGAGGGGCCGATCGACAGGACCATCATACGGAATTCTCGGCCTTCATCGGCGACACTCGCGTATCGGTGAACCTCGATGAAGCTGGCCGGAAAGCCGGCGTCTACAATCGCTACACCGCGCCTCGTCCCGACCCGAAACGGCCGGCTTCCGTAAAGCTCAGGCTGACTGTGAGAAATGCATCCTGGCAGGATGATGCCGCGGGAACGCTAGAATCCAAAATCGCAGAGATTACGGCGGGTCTGATCGTCGAGGGTGAGCGGGCCTACCGGGAGCATTTACGCGAACTCGAAGAGCAGGCGGAGCGCGAGCGTGTCGCGGCAGAACGTCGCCGGCAGGAGCGATTGGCGAAGGCCAATGCCGATCGAAGCGCAGCGTTGATCGAGAGCGGCCGTCTGCTGGCGGAAGCGGAAAACCTACGGAGCCTGACCGTGCGGGTCGCGCTGGCTGTGGCGGATGGTCGATTAGATATGTCGGCTGTCCAACTGGCCGAATGGCGGCAGTGGGCCGATCAGGAAGCTGACAAGCTCGATCCGGTGATATCCGGGCAGATTAAATCGCACCTATTGCCGCCAAATTGCGACTGACGTTACGTGGCGGTAGTGTCAGAACCGCTCGGTTTAGCCCGTTGCTCTTTATAGGTGGCGGATGCGAGCAAAGCTGTGGCGTGGCTTGGCAACATCAACCAAGGCGTCGCAACGTCCTACCTAGGGTTCAGACTCATTCAGAGCCAGAACGCGATAGCGGTGGCGAGGGCGACGCCTGAGAGGAAGTTGGCGGCGAGTTTGTCGTAGCGGGTGGCGACGCGTCGGAAGTCCTTGAGGCGACAGAAGGCGTTCTCGATGAGGTGGCGGCCGCGGTAGCGGTCCTTGTCGTAGCGGATGGCACGCTTGCGGTTGCGCCGGCCCGGGATGACGGGGACAGCGCCTACGTCGCGCAGCGAGCGCCGCAGTCGGTCGGCATCATAGCCTTTGTCGCCGAGTAGGTAGCGCATGCGCCCGACGCGTTCGAGAAGAGCCGGTGCCGCCTTCACATCGCTGACGTTGCCGGCCGTCAGCATCAGCGCGTACGGGCGTCCGATGACGTCGGTGAGCGCGTGGACCTTGGTGGTCCAGCCACCGCGCGAGCGACCGATCGCCTGCGTCGAGCGCCCCCTTTTGCGCCAAACGCTGCGCGCTGTGCCTTGACGTAGGTGCTGTCGATCGAGGTGCTTTTCGTCACCGCGCCGGTGTCCACTAGGGCATCGAGCAGTTTCACCCAGAAGCCTCGGTGCGACCAGCGGTTGAAGCGGTTGTAGACCGTCGTCGACGGACCATAATCAGCGGGGCAGTCGCACCAGCGGCAACCAACCTTAAGCACGTGCAAGATGCCCGAGATCACCCGGCGGTCATCCACCCGCCGCGCGCCGGGCTGGTTCTTCGGCAGATGCGGCTCGATCGCCGCCCATGCCTCATCAGACAACCAGAACAGCGCCATCACGCACCTCCCTTGATCCACACCACCGGTGAATCAGGAAAGTCTCAGTCCTTCAAGCCGCTGATTGAGTTTGGACCCTAGTGTTTAAATAAAGCAGTAGGGCAAGCAAAAAGAAGAATGTTGAATGTTGTATCAAGGGCTTCGCCAACAAACTCGTGCTTAGCACCATTAAGATCGGTTAGCATGAAGAGAGTAGGTTTTGTCGCTTTACCAAACGGAACTAGACACCAAAAAGGGTGCTTTTTAGTGATAATTGGAAGCCTCGGAAGGCCGAACTGTTCTTCAAAAGCAAGGGAGGCTTCGGTTCGTCGAATCTCCGCTGAAAGGCCATTTGTTGGGCACCGCATCGGCTTTTCAATCGCCATCGCGATACAAACGTGGCGATGAGTCCGCGCATACTCCCGAAGCCCGGCATACAGAGAAACCTTGAATGTCTTGTGAATCTTCTTAACAGACGAGAATGCAAGAGGAAGGTCCGCTGCCCGATCGGTGTAAGTGCTACCGTTAAATAAAGCGAATCTGGCAAAGTTATTTGCTTCTCGCTCGAACTTATCAGCGATACTCGGATCGAGTTCCTTGTCGCTGTCCTCAAAAAACCGAAATAACTTGCGCTGATGCGGTAATTGGAAGTGCCCAGTTTCGTGGAGCTTCAAAAAGCGCTGCCTGCTTTCTAAAACAGTGTCATCAATATGTATGACCTCTTCATGAGCATCCAAGACACCAAATATCTTTCCTATAGCCCTCTTAACTATAGTGGCGGCCTTTTTGCCTTGCGCTAGAGCGTAGGCCGCGATCGCACGCGGATCAAAAACACTATACGTCGCAACTTTAAGTTTCGCAGTGCTGAGTAAATCCTCAATTGGTACCGGAACGACACCCCAAGCGTCTGAGCGTTCAAGTAAGCTTCGGGCAGCAGCCTCGACCATTTCTCGTTCTGCACGACTTAGGGAATTGTCGTCCTTTCGCACTTACTGCTTCTTTTCACTACGCATAAATTTGAGAAAGCGGAGCAGCTCGGCTTCCTCGTCGTTGCTTAAATCGATGTCGGCGAATGTCGCGGCACGCCCATGTCGTTTCGTTACTGTAGGCGACTGCTGTGCATTAAGATATCCAGCTCGCTCCATCAGGCCGATATAATCAATCTCGTAAATTGCCGAAAGCGCGTGAAGGATGTTGGGCGACGGCTGTTTGACCTTGTCGTTCTCTAACTGACTTAGATAAGCGTTAGAAACCTCTTTGCCGGTTTGCTCTTCCACCTGTCGTAGCGTCAGCCCACGATCGGAGCGAACTGCGGCAAGATAGCCGCCCAACGTGCGGGCTGGCCGCTGGCTCTCTTCAGACACGATGGGGTGCAACAGCTACGAACATTCAAGAGCCAGTACGGCCGTTCGCTTGCAATCGCAAGCATGCTCGACATCGCTTGACATATCAAGCACGCGCACTAAATGACGCTGTGAGGGCTTGCCAGGTTTGGCGACACCAGCCTTCGGTTTGAGGAGATCGGACATGAGTAAAGGCAGCAGCGGCGGCTCCTATCGGAGCGCGGGTTCGGGTCGGTATGTCACCGCGGCCCACGGAAAGCGCAGCCCCGGCACTACGGTGCACGAGGCTGGCGGCAAAAGCGGAAGCACCGGCGGCTCCTACCGGAGCGCTGGATCGGGTCGCTTCGTCACGGCCGCGCACGGCAAGAGCAGCCCCGGTACGACCACGCACGAGAAGTAAATCGTTGGGGCAGCGTTGCTGGGCTGGCAGCGCTGCCTCGAGATTTCGTGGGTCGGACGGCCGCTGAAGAAGGATGGAAAAAACATGGCGAGATGCACGGCACCAGTAAGGGGTCATCGCTCATCGGCCGCAGCTGCTGACTGTCCTGCATGCGGAAGCCGCTATGGCGGGAACAGAGGTTACGGCGGCCACAGCAGCTCTGTACCGTACTCAACTCCTTCATACTCATCTTCAGGAAGCGCTGGCGGTCGGAGTGGCGGCGGCGGATCGGGGCGCCGCACAGCGAAGCCGCGCTGGTCAGGAGCTACTTCGGGTGTGTGGTACACGCCTGAGCAAGTCCAGGCGCTTACGCCGGTTCGCGATAACGTCGAGAACCTGGCGGTAAAGCAGCCTGACCTTCGAGACGTGTTTCTATGTCACGCGTGGGATGACAGACATGGCTCTGCCAGAGAGCTGCATGATTTGCTGGAAGCGCGCGGTGTGCGCGTGTGGTTCAGCGAGAAGGACTTGGGTCTCGGTGTGCCGATGATGCGGGCGATCGACAAGGGCTTGGTGAATTCGCGCGTCGGTATCGTTTTGGTGACCCCGGCTATGTTGCGCCGCCTTCCGGCGGAAGGGATCGCCGACAAAGAGCTTTCGGCACTCCTACGGCGTGAGCGGCTTGTCCCGGTTGTCCACGGGACGACCTATGAAGAGCTTGAGCACGTCAGCCTCCTGTTGGCCTCCCGCGCTGGGCTGAGCACTGCCGAGGAGGCGATGTCGGAGGTCGCGTCTAAGATTGCTGAACTAGTTGCCACCTGACCTGTGTTTTTTAAATTCTGGCCCTGATGGCAAAGTATGTAGCAGGGGAACCATTGGGGAGTGATGATGGCGAACGAACCTTTTCCGTGGAAGCGTGGCTTTCTCAAAGCGCCGGTGGCGGTTTCGGAGGCGCTAGACAAGATCACGTCGAGACTGATTCAGGTGGCCGCGACCAAGCGCATACCACGACGCGACATTGCGGCTGGCCTTTACGCTCATGTCGGACTTACGATTGATAGCGATGGGAACATCGCTGTCCGAGAAGGGAACGCGCCCCGAGCGGATGCAGGAAAATGGTCTGAGCGCAATAGTTTCGGCTGGGAGATTGTTCGGAAGGACCTCCCCATGACGACCAAATCGTATTCCTTCGAAGCGCCCAATTTTGGTGACGCCGCGCGGAACGGCACCAGTATGCGAGTCATTCAAAGGGAGGTGTATCAGCGCCAGGTATTCGAACCACGTGGTCTGCTCATCAACCCTGAGGTAATGGCTGATGGGGGTGATCCGGTCGTTGTAAAGTTTGCTTTGAACGAGACGCTCGATCGGGATTTTCGCGAGTTCGATCGCCTATTCCTGTGGTCCTTGAACGTCCTTCAAGAAAACACGGGCGTCACTAGTGTCTACACCGCTGACGCGACACGCGAGGATTTCCTCGGAAGCATTACCCTATCCTGGGAGGTTTTCCCGCCTGGTACGGTGGAGGAGGTAATCTCTCAACTCTCCAAAGCACCGCCGATCTCCAGTAACGCCCCCGATTTCGAACAACACGTTCGTGACCGGGTCACGCTGTTCGAAAAGCTTAAGCCGATTGGCTATCTTCGCGGACAAGGGGGCTTCGGATCCTACTTCGGCGCGCAGTTTGCTAACGATCTCGTCGTCTTCGAGAACCTGCGATACGGTAATGCGATCTATGTCCTTTATGAAAACTGGGAAGATGTTTCCAAACGGTCGCGGCTTGATTTGCTGCGCGACAATGACGCGCAGTTTGATCGTATACCGCACGTCGCGGACTGGCAGGATCGACTACGCGAGTTGATCAAATTTCAATTGCAGCAGCGCAGGCGACGCCGGCGCTGAAGCCTTATAGTAGCCTTTGAGGCTATGTAGGTCAGCTAGCGAGTTGTCGGCCATCTTCATTGTTTTCAGGACAGACGGCGATTGAATAGCGTCAACCAATCATCGCTTCGTTCCTGTCAATGGATTGCGGCTTCGGGTCGTTAGCTAGTGTCACAACTGGAGGGTTCTGACACCGTCAAAACGCGGGAAGCTGACGTAAAAGGCCTACCTTTCTTCCCGGGCTGGCAGGTGAGGACGGATGGCGGCCCAGAGGGGGCCGCATTCGCTCCACCACCAATCCCGCTGATGCTCGAGGCATACCGGGTGCCGGCTGTTTGGTTCGCCCTTGCCGTGATGCTGGGGCTCGCGTGTCACTATGACCGGCGCCCAGCCGAACTGGTCGCCGGAGATGTCGATCGTCAGCCCGTTCCACTCGAGCCACGCATGAGAGTGACGCCAACCACTGATATCGTCTAACGCATCCTGATTGACGTAATCGGCGGTGATCCCCAGCCGCTCGATCAGGTAGCGGCCAAGCAGTTCCGCGGCATGTCCGCAGGCTCCCCTTGGGTATGTAATATGCTTCAGTGCCCACGGTTCGGGGCCGGCGGTGTCGATAGCCGCTCGGAAATCCCGAGCAGCTTGCTCAACCTCGGCATCTGTGGGGGACATCGTTACAACCTCACGGATGATCATGTCAGCCAGACTGCGACGCGATATTTATCTGCTACGTATGTATGTATGCAGGCTGTTGACGGTCTTTCAACTTATTCCTAGTTAGAAGGCTCGAAAGCTACCGAGGTGAGAACGGCCTCCTCACACGCCACGCAAGTGGCAAAGTAGGCGAAAGCCGAAGGGATGCGGGAATTTGGCGCCCCGCCGATAGCTTCTGAAAGCCCCGCTCGTGCGGGGCTTTCTAGTTTCTAGGCTGGCTGAATGAAGCCCTTCCGCAGTCGGCGCTCCAGCTTGTTCCGGTCGATCGGGTAGGTGCTGGCGACGATATAGCGCCCCGCTTTGTCCAATCTAAGCTTGATCGCCACAAGGATGATCGCCTGTTCCTGCGGGATTTCGCCGATCAGTTCAAACCCGTCATTCTGACCAGGTGCTTGCCCGATATAATCGGGGTTGGCGACGATCTGCCCTACGTACTGGCGGCACAGCTCGAAATCATCGGGGTGCCGCATCTGAGAATGGCTCTGTGCGCGAATCGAGAAATGGGCGTCCGCCGCCATCAGGCTCGAACCAAGGACGCCATTGATCTTGGCAACCGGCAAGGGGCCGAGATCGAGCGCAACGATCGCTGCTGGTTCGTCGGCTTCAGCATCATTCATTGAACGATCCTACTAAGCCGCAGGATCATTGCGGACGAGCGCCGCGGGATTTTCGCGGACGAGTTCCGCAATCGGGTCAGGAAGGATGAACCAAGTGGGGATGCCACGGCTCTGAGGGTTGCCAAGCCCTTGGAACTTCTCACCCTGATCGCCGCCATTCCAGCGGACGCCTGTTGCCGGTTGGCCATCCCACAGCATGTTGGCAACAGCATAGTCGCCCTCGCCACCGTCAAAGATCACGTCGAGCCTTTCGACGCGTCCTTTGGGCGATGTTACCATGCGTGGATCAATATATGCCATATCGCTACCTCCTTAGTCGTACGCATGTACATACGTATGTATGAGCAATCAAGGGGTCTCGCAGTTGCGGGTCAGCTTCTCGCTCGGCGAAGCTTGCCCGAAAGTGCAGCATTGGATCGATGCGTCATCAAAGGACGATCCTCATGGGCGCATGCCTGGGCGCAAAGAGCTGCGGACCACTGGAGGCCAAGGCAGTGCGTTCGATGATCGGTCTTCACCCTTCCGAATGGCGACACCTTCGATCCGCCTGCCTGACGAAGCGGCCCGCTGACACCGCAAGGTGTGACGACAGGCAGGAATTATTCTCGCTTTCCGGGCGCGATCCGTCGTTTTGACGGTCAATTATTCTCGCTTATGTTCAGGATTTATCGTCATTGAAGCTGCTGTTTTCTTTGCTGATATTGCGGTCAGCACATGAAAGGACTGGCAGATGAATAGTGCAGCAAAGCGCGGACGCGGCCGACCGGAAGGATCTGGCCTGAACGATGGACCTGTCCTCTCCAGGATGGCGGATATGATGATCGCAGCGCCGACGTTGAAACCGACTACGGCAGCGAAGCGGGTGCTCGACGCGCCGGATGAGGCAACAATCCGTCGCCTTCAGGCGAAGTGGAAGAAGGCTGGTCAGCGGTATCTGGATCAGGCCCGTTCCCGGCGAGATGCAAAGATCAACCGGCAGGCGGAATCCGGCCCAGGTTTGCGGGTCGCCCGGAGCATCGCGCTTGCGCAGCTCGCAGGCGAACGCATGTCGGGTGGTGCGATGTTGCTGGCAGGTATGGACTCCCCTGCCCTTCGTGCGATCCGCGCGGCGCAGGAGAACCCAACGCTTCGCCTGATGCAGGAAATCTACAACAGGCCGGAGATCCGGCTGATGCGCGAGCTGTACGACAGTCCGCAGATGCGGCTGGCACGGGAAATGGACAAGATGCGTCGGCTTGCCGGGGGTCTTTGACGTCGGAGGCGGAGCATGCTTCGCCAGTGCCTGGCTATGACCGGACGCCAATGTCGGAACGGAGTGCGTCACGGACATAAGAGAATACTTTTCCCAGATTGATGATCGTCACAATCTCGGGTGCTGCCCTCAGCGCCTTATAAAGAAGCTCGATCTCCTCAGGGTGGTAAATGATATGATCGCCATATGGCGGCCAGACCGCCATGAGGCGATCAACCTGCCTTTGATCGTGAGCAAAATTTGACCAGATATCATGCTGGGAGACGACGCCATTGGCCTGCTCGAAGCTGAAGCCGGCGTCGATCAACAGCTTTGCCGTTCGAAACATACACAGAGAGGCAAAACTGAACCGCATCCATTTGGCGCGTGGGATCGGATCGTCGTGCGTATCAGCACCAGGCTGATGGAAGCCGGGCAGCATACCTGTTCGGCCGCCTAGGCCACGCTTGAGGTATGAACGCAGGCCCTCATAGCCGAGGCCGACAATCTCGGCGGCGCGGGCGGTGGTGACGCTCTCTTGGATCATATCGGCCTCACAGGAAACGGTGTTAACAAGACCGAATTTTAAGCTAATATGGAAATGGTGTCAATAAGACCATTTTAACGTCGTACTGATAAAGTACATATGATAATGTCCTTTATCGTATGTAGAAGACGGGGTAAAAAGGGGTATGGCTAAGCCCCCTTCGAAATCCGCCACTATACAGCCCTTCCAAA
>Ga0265780_10008899_pt1 | contig 12135 bp, 4 predicted proteins | sample P1T30metagenome_FD_192432 | JGI IMG/M metagenome (GOLD analysis project Ga0265780, IMG submission 192432) | Plant litter microbial communities from East Loma Ridge, Irvine, California - P1 T30 | ecosystem: Environmental > Terrestrial > Plant litter > Unclassified | place: USA: California... | reverse complement strand
TCCAATTCCTGTTGAATCTCTTCGCCACCTTCTTCAGCGGATCAATATACTGTCCCAGCTGCAGCTGCTTGATACCCAACGTATCATGCAGCTGCGGCGCCTGAAGCAACATGTAGTAAAAGTTCAACGCGGCGACATAGAAGCCCAGTTCTTGGCGGAACTGCATCCATGCTTCCGTGATGTCGGTGTCGAGCGAGGGGTAGTGGGTGGTGAGGTCGGGCCAGAGGAAAGGCGCGACGGTGGAGAGAGCGACGGGCGTAGCGAAGATGTTCGTCTCACCTTCTGCTTCCTGTGACTGCGCTTGCGGGGAGTTTGCTTCGAGTGTTTCGCCCTTAAGCCAGGACACTGCGCTGGCCTTCAAGTTCTCGTATGGGCAATGCTCGAGCGTGTCGCGGATGAAGGTGAGGCGGACGAGATCGTGTGGGTGTGAGCGCAGCACTGTGGTTGTAAGGTAATGTGCGTGGCCACGCAGATTAGGTGACGGCGTGTTTGCTGAAATGAGCGAGATGGTCTGAAGGTATTGCGCGAATGCTTCGTCATCTTTTGGCTCGCCAACATTGTTCTGCTCAAGCGCAATAAGTCCGAGAGCCAGAATGGTGTCTAGAAGTGCCTCCGGCTCCAGACCGACAGTCTGCGGGCCCAGTGCACCGACGAAATTGCTGAGGATTGCCGCATGTTCCGGGAAGATGCTCAGGGACGATGGCTCGTCGTCTTTAGCTGCAGCGAATAGCTCTTGCTTCACGTTCCGTGCTGTCAAAAGCAACAACGCTCCTGTCCTCGACAGTGGGATGTCTTCAGCAGATGCTGGTGGTTCGTCCTCGGTTCCGGGAACGCCGCGCTTCTCAAGCTCTGCATCCATGACTGTTTTTGCCAGGTCTTCGGTTTTGAGTCCAAGATCCTGTGTTAGAGCAACTATCTGCCCGAGAATAGCAGTCCTTCCTGTCAGGTCCTCATCATCCGCAAATCTGTCTCCATACTTGCGGTAGTTGGGCTTGTTCGGTATCCGCTGCGGCTCGTACTTCTCCATCAACCGACTTGACCACGATAAGCCTGGAACATCGTCGTCTGAAGTCAAAGAGAGTACATAGTCCTCCAAAATATGTGTGATGAATGACTGTAGCAGCCGATTTACCAAAGTTGTCTCGTCAACGTTCGGTGCTTCACTTTGCGCCTCCGGATCCGGTTCGGATTGGTTTGTCCTGGTACGCAGCAGCTGGCCGCTACTCCTTCGTGAGGGCAGATGCGGCCTCTTAGTACCGGACAGAGTCTTCACGAATTTGATTGCAGAAAGTGTGAGCTCATCAATGTTTGTGGTCGCTCGGTTGAAAGCCACCAGAGCAGCCTGCAAGCTTGTCGACAGAAAGCGGCTGGGGTACTTGGTCTTCACTCTCCGATGAAGTGTCGCGAGAAGATCCAGAAGGATCTCGAACTTCAGTACTGGTAGTGGCGGCAGTATGGTGCGTGGTAATCCCGGGCTCGTACTTGACTGTCCAACTTCAATCTCGGGGGCTTTGAGCCTCTGTCCACTTCCTTCTGCGCCATCTTCCTCCTCGTCCTCCGACTCTTGTCGCTCCTCGAACTCCAGTAACCTCAGAGCCTCTGTGACCTTTAAGACACATTCGCGAGGATTGCCTTTGGTAGCAATATCTTGCAAGCATTCCTCGGATGCCGGCAGAAGCGGGAGCAATAGGTGGATCAGGTCCCAGCCAATGGTGGAAGTGAGCTCGGCATCTTGCAGGACTTCGTGTAAGACTGGTAGATTCTCCTCGGAAAGGTTGTACTCGACAATGGTAAGATATGTGATGGCATCTGTTGCGGGTGGTCGCGCCGCCAGAAGCGGGTTCTCATCTGCAGCACGAGCCTGTCCCTGAGCTTCGGCCATGATTGGATTTCCTCAATTTTAGCTGGAGGTGGAGAATTAGGCTGGTCCGGTTGAGTTGTCCGAACAGTGGGGTGTTCCAGGTGAGACTCAGCAGTTTGCTAAGTTGTTGATGCGCAGCAAACCGGGCCTGGGGTGAGTACTCGTGATTGACGCCATCGCACAGCCTCGACCCGCACTAGCGCCGACTCAGTATCGCTTATCCGCTAGCTCCCAGCTTCCGCCAAGACGATCGTAGCTGCCAAAGTTCACTCCGCCAAAACAGTGACGGCCCGTCTACCAAATCTCGAACAACCACACGATCGCTTTCACCATGGAAGAAAAAGAAGAGACCAACGAGCCCCTCGATCTCGTGCGCCTGTGCATCGACGAAGTTGTCATTGTGAAGTTGCGCGGTGATCGCGAACTGAAGGGAAGACTCCACGTACGTTCGCATAATAGCTGGAGCTTGCCAATTTGATCGCGTGAGGATATAAGCTGACTACGAATATTAGGCATACGACTCGCATTGCAATCTCGTACTCGGAGACGTGGAAGAGACCATTTTCGTGGCTGAGGAGGAAGAGGAAGACCAGGAGCCACGCGTAAGGACAGTCAAGAAGCAGAGCGAGATGCTGTTTGTGCGAGGTAGGCAGTATTCGGAGAAGTTCAGAAAACATGCAGAACTAATCATCGCTCAGGAGACTCCGTAGTTCTGATCGCACCGGCTGAAGGAGCTACGCAATGAGCCCCGCGATGATGATATTCTACGATTGACGATATTGGGCTGCTGGTACCAATATATGGCTTTGGGTTAGTTTGTGGCAAGGAACGACTGGCATCAAAAAGGTTCATGGGCGGCGTATCCGATCGTACCAAGATACCCAACGAAGCTTTGGCACAGAGTGCGGTGGATTACGCAAGCAAAAGCATAAGGACCGCGTGGGTGACCTAAGACACACTATGTGAGCACTCAAAAGTCAGGACAGCGCTCGCGGTGCGCCGTAACATTAAGTTGGGACAAGATCAATCCACAAATCAGATCAAACCTTCACCTTCCACCAATTTTTAAACGCACTCAATTCTCCGCGTCTGATGCTCAGAAGCATGTTATGAATCACCGGTCACGATAGCCAGATCAAGGGCAGCATGTTTGAAATAAGATGCAAGCATTAAGCGCTTTTTTCGACTAGAAGTACCGCTACTACGGGGTATGGACTCCACTGCGCCAGTTTATAAAGCATGCACATATCGTGCAGTAACCTGTCTATACTCCATGCTCCGAAGACCGCCAAAACGAGCAAAAGCCAAAAACAGAAACAAAGGGGATGTGTGAGGTCGAAGCTCCGTGCGCATCGCGTTGTCGGACGATGGATTAGACTAGGGTGTTGTGCTGATGTTCGTGACTTCGTATCTTCGTGAAAAGGTCCCAAAAGCCACGCTGCTGATGCAAGAAAATACAAGTGAAGGGAAAGGTGAAGTGCTTCTCAGTCGACATGTGATCGTAGAAGCGACGAGAAGTGAACGAGAGCCGAGGGTAAGCCGAAAAGTGTTGGGAGTTATACATGGAAACCATAAACACCATGCGCCTGTGTGAACGACGGTGGAGCTGCAGCTTGTTGATGCTGAACCTGTTCCAAGAAGCCGCTGAAGCGCCGTGTGCTGTCCGAGAACAATAAGCAAGAATGGAGAAGATTTCGGTGGTGTCCATGTTGGTGGTGATTCTGATTTGAAATTGAGTGGAGGTTCTGGATTGTAGGACTATTGACAGGCCGGTGCTGATGAGCAGGTTGGGCGACGTGCGGTGTCAAACGATCCCTAGTCTTTTGTCAGAAACAGCCAGGCCAGGATCATGCAGAGACAAGTGGCTTATTCACTTTCGCCTCCACGTCTGACTAGCAAGACTGTCCCTGGACATGAATGGCAGCGAGAAGCCCTTTGAGATCTCTGACTCCACGAAGATCGATGCGCGCTTATAGCGCTTGTCGGTGTACTTCTCGTAAACGGCAGCATGATGCTTCTGGGGGTTGTCGCAGCACTCGAGAATCGTGCAGAGAAGCTGGCGGAGCTGACTCAGGGTGTAGCCAGAGTAGTGAACGTGGGGTTGAGACTATTAGATGTTAGTGTAGAACACGTAAGATGGCATGGACATCAACATACCCAGTCACCCTTCTTCAGCATCATGCGGGCTAAGCAGTGAGCACCTGCAGACAGGAAGCTAGGAGCACAGCCCACGAAGCGCTCATCCATGACGGTGATCTCGAGGAAGTACTTGGCTAAGGTGCGGGTCTCAAGGTCGTAGTCGTCAGCCTTGCTGATGCGACGGAGAAAGCTCATTGGGCCTGGCCAACCTAGCTCGAACTGGAGCATACTGAGCATGAAGCGCTCAGCCTTGAGTACCTCATCGGCAGTGTATGCACCATCGACCATGTAGACGATCTCTTGGACAGAAGGGCAGTTGATCTCCTCGTACTTGGCGGCGACAAACAGCGCGGTGGCACCGACAAGCTGGAGCTTGCCCAAGGAAACGACCTTACAGGAGAGGAAACGGTCGACGTAATTGACAGCAAGGAAGAGGGTCTCCGGCAGAAGGGTGAAGCGGTTGTGGACTTGAACAAGCCAGTCCATGAGAACAGATCGCATTGACCACTGAATCTCTGCTTGGTGGTCCATGTAGAGCGCATTGGGTTTCATGCGCTCTTCAAGTTCGTGCATGTACGAGAAGATCTCGTCACCATACTCGGCAACCATGGAAGTGTCCCACTGCTCGTCTTCAACATCCTCGGGGGCGCGGTTCTCTTCGACGAATTGACGGGCAGCGTCGAGTTCACGCTGGGTCTTGGCCGTGATCCGGGGTGCAAGGACCTGGGTGACGCCTCCGGTGGTGTTGTCACCTCGTGAGCGGAAAGATCGAACGGTGGTCTGTCCCTCAAAGTCATAGTACTCTTCTTCCTCATCCTCCTCCCAGTACTCCTCACGGTCAAGGGACTTGGCAATCTCTTCGTCGCGTACTTGTTCAGTGACGCGCGCCTGTTCCTCAAGGGCATCAATGTATTCAAACTTGTCTTCAGGCTCGGGCTGGCGGGTGACGTGCTCGCTGTCGAAGTAGCTCTTTTCTTCTTTTACGGCAACTACTTCTGGAATGGTAGCTACAGGCTCGTGGGTCGGTGCTGATGCACGGTCCTCTTTGAGAAATGAGGCAGGCTGGGAGGTAAGGGGCTGGCGCGCAGGTACAGGCGCGATAGCAACGTCAGAAACTGGCTCGGACAGCACTTCCTTGAAAACAGCGGTTGACTTCTTCGGGGCAATCTTCCTGATGTTGGCTGGCTGCTGGTTGGCATCTTGAGTGAGGTGGCTGGGGACCTCAGACGTGATGGGATCACTGGCAGCAATCGCGTTGTTCTTCGTGGTGATGTTTGCCAATGGGCGCTGGGCGGGTCGCAGCAAAGCGCCAGACTTGGCAAGCTCTTTGTCTGCGACGGTGGTCGAGTCCTTCAATGCGACGGCACCCTTCTTGCCCAGGACTTGGATGTCATCCTTTGCAGCTACCTGCCGCGTCGTGTTGCTGACATCCGCAAAGACGGTGCGCTTGGCCGCAGCGGCCTTGATACCTCCGACCTGCATCAGTGTAGAGAGCACTGGTGTGGACTTGTTGCGCTGGTGGAGAGCTTTTCCGGCAGGAAGCTGGCGCGGCGCGTTCTCGTCGTGTATGCGCAAGGTACGCGCAGGGCGCTGTGGCTGCAAGAAAATTCAATTAGCGATCTGTTGAGGTAAAGCTTTGGTGAAGCTGCAGGTTAAAGTTGGGCTGGGCAAAGCTAAACCGCGGTTTGCAGCGACGAGGTGAAGTGAAAGAGGCAGCAACGCTCTTACCTTTGCATCCATGATGGGCCGGGTTCGTCAAAGAGGCCGGTAGCTAGGTTAGTACAGCTGTCGACGGAGAGCGACTGTTCAAACAATTGTTGGCGAAGTCGTCGATAGGGGCGCTGGTGTCGAAGCGCTACAATGCAGTGGCCGGTATAAGAAAACTCTCCATCTAACGTTGGCGACAATGAGATACAGGCAGATACCGTCGGCGGACACGAGAGGTGGTGCTGGCAGCGACGTCCGGGCTGGATGTTAGAAGCTATATAGAAGCTCGAGAGTCGTGTTTACACCATCACAAACGCGAGCTTATGCGGAAGATCGCTGCACGGAGCACCGCTGCTGCTAGCCGAAAACACTTACAGACCCTGGTCCCGGCGTTGCTGGGCCAGTATGCCAAGACGCTACTTTCGAGAACGTCATCTTCAATCGCGGTGTCGAGAAGAACGCCAAAAAGCTGTATCGCAATGCGCTGCACCACACCACAGATCTGAGCTCTCAATAAATTTCTCTGGTGTTTGATGCAATATTTTGAAGATATTCCGAGCCTTTACAGCTCCTCTCATCCTACCAGAGGAAAGTTCTGCCCACCTGCTCTCCGACGCGTCGTGGGTCTCGTCACTGGCTTCGAAATGATACGTTCGCGCCACGAGATCACGTGTCTCAGACCCAACTGACGACCTCACTGAAACACACTGTCAGCAGTCAATATCGCCATAACAACCCCTCGAACACAAGCGCCAATCTCGTGCATGGCCTCATATTCGGTCGCGACCACGGCGCTGTTGTTGACATCGCATAACAGCTCCGCTCCCCGCGGCCCACAGCCTATCGTTCGGCGCACTGCCACTCATTCTCAGACTACGGTCTACACCTCCCTTACTGAGCGAGCCGTTGCTTCAGGTTACTTAACAAACATGCTGTACGTTGGAACAAGCTAGAAACTCTTTTCGGCATGTGTGGAGAGCTCGTTCGCTTTCTTTGATGCCGAGCCCACAGCTTCACCGACTCTTCTACGGGGCCGCCAGCTCCGCTACGCGAATGCACAACACACATGTCTGCGAAAAATGAATTGCTAGTAGGTTTGCGACCGCATTGCAGCTCTTAGATCGCTTGCGCGACGTGCGTGGCAGAGTGGATTGAAGATCGGAGGGGTCATCACTCTAGGCCGGTTATCCATGGAAACGTATGAGCCACATGCAGCGCTACGTATTTACGTCTCGGACAGCACGTTCGCGCAGATGCAGGGCCACAACTGCCAGCTGCGCTGATAACACTCACAAAGCGTGAATGCTTGAGAGACTGGTGGCGCATCTAGTAGGTTCCGCAAGAACAATGCGACTGATGATACGAATTGATTAGCGATCCTCCAGTTAGAAAGAGGATGTGACCGCTGAGCCGACTTCATATGTTTCACCGAATCGCGCCGCTTTCAATACCCGAGGAGCAACTGTTTAATCTCACATGCCCTGTAGCGAGCAGCTGTTCGAAGACGCATGTTCGTGAGCGCATGTTTAGCAATCGTTGTCGCACGGAGATCTCTCCACTAGACGCCGAGCGCCTACTGCCAACGAATCCCAAGCGCTTCTCCCACTTTGAGGAGTTAGGAGCGATCTGGGGCTTCGAGATATGTCTGAACAGCAAGGCGACCCGAATTAGAACAAATCTGGGTGCTTTTGGATGCTCTGCGACATGCGCATCAGGGTGCTCGACTGTTCACATGGAATAGTAACGTGCGCATGGTTTCGGCCTATAGAATAACGGATGAGCTCATTGGCCAGGTTCTATGACATGTTGAGCGCTGTGGCAGTCGCCTCGAGGCCCTCTTGCGCAGACAATATCTTCTCATGTTAAGCAAGTGTTGTCCCGTCCTGTGCCATGCATTCTAGACTGGCTCAACCATTGGGCGCATAGCTGGCGCCCGGAGTCTGCCCATGTTTCGACCATGATTGGCATGCACCGAACATGGCGACGACTATTGGGGGCTCCTCTGTCTACAATCATATGTCTCAGTCTGTGCAACCCGGGGATTGCTGGCCCATGTCGAGGTGCTCGATATATTGGCCAGGAGTGCAGCGCTTTCGCATGCGCAGAGTAGGGAATGCGCTGAGCTGTCTATACAATATGTCCAATACAAATATAGCTAGAAAGTGTTTTGAATGCATAGGCGACCAGCAATTCGTAGAGTTTGGTGCATTGCGAGGGTGCGTGGCTGCCGTGAAGCGGTTCCAAATCGCCGGTAGTCGTTCATGTAGTTTCGCTAATATGATGCGCCCTCCTCTCTTCCTCCACCACGCACATCTCTGTACTAACCCACAGCACAACCTCCCTGTAAGTCCTCCGCCTCCTCATCCATCATCCAGACCGCCTGCATCCGCAATCTGGCATCCGTCCTGTCCCACATCTGCTACTCGCACCGGCCCGCTAGCCTGACGTTGCCAGCCAGCGGCGGTATACGGAATCAGATCGAAGCGCCTCATTAGAGCCCGTCTGGCCTCCTGAGCACTACAGTCGGTATGTATATCTCTCCTTAGGCTTATGCGACCGGATCGACGTATTCGGGCGTCTTTGATGGCCGGCTTCGCCTGCTTGCGTGCTGTCGTTGCTGGCTCCCTGCAAGCCATCCACCCGACAGCGGTGACGACGTCCCGACAGCCTCCCTTTCGCTGAGCCACTTTCGGACCGCACTCAGAGGCATTGCGGACCTCCTCAATCACCATCACGCTTCATCTGCTGACATACACAGTCTTAGACTCAGCAATCGAATATCCTTCCCCTACCGCCATTCGCTCGAACCCTTGCGACACCGGCGGGAACGGTGTGCCTCGAACTCAGACCACGCACACCACTACGCAGCGCAAAAGCGTCGAGATACTTGGTGAAGACCTGGAAACCTGATTATGCAAGCTTCCGACATGACGCTGGAGCCCCGGGCTTCCAGCGCACAGCGCTACCCTGAGTCCGTCGAGGAGCTCATTGCGGGCCAGCAGCATATAGCCAGACAGCCAGCATCCGAGTATGAAATGGCTGCGCAGGGACACGATTCGAGCATGATGGATGTCTACCCTAGCACGGAGACGTCCTCAGCGCACGATTCGCTGTCGCCCACAAAGCAGGTCCAGCCCAAGCATGTTAGCTTCGAGCTGCTGCTTCCCCAGTCTCCGCAGCACAGGGCCCGTCTGCCCATGCGGGTGAACATCTACCCTCACGACACGACAGACTCGATCATTACTACCGTCAAGAACTTCTACGGCCTCTACGAGCGCAGAGGCGTCATATTCGAGGATCGACATGGCACCATTCTCATTGCCAGGTTTGAGAACTTCGAGCATGGCATGGTAGTGTACGTGCGGGTCTCAGCCGAAGATCCCGATGTAGAAGACTACTCTCCCGATCCTCGCCAGCCAACGGTATCTCCGCGTCGTCCTCGCCCGCACCTAGATGAGGCGTTCCAAATGCTTCCACCTGTCATATACAACCAGGGTGGTGCTCGGGCTGACCTTCGCAACGAGCGCCGAACTCATTCTCCTCAGCCTCGAGGAAGGAGAAGCGCTTCTGCCAGCACCCATGCCAGGCGCAACCGACCAAGTGCGAAGAGTCGAGGTAACAGTATGCATGGCAGTTTCGCCGAGGAAAACGGTGATGTCTACAGCGATAGTGACGGCGGGGATGGCTCTGTCACCAGCTCTCGTCGCTCAAAGAAGGAGCCTCTGGCGAGCGCTGATATCAGTGTCGACAATATCGTCGAGGGTGGCCGCCGCAAGAGAGCGAAGTTTGACAGCTCGGTAAGTAACTTCGACGACGAAGCCGGGTACAGCAGATCTAACAGTGGCGCCTTTTTCAGGAGCTGCCTTTGTTCGTACCTCCTCAGGTTCCGATGACCGCCTCGCAATCGTCCGTCTCTCCTCAACGTCGCGTTAGCGGAAACATGGCAGGATCGCCCTACTCCATGAACAACCAGCAGACGTTCTCCTACCAGCATCCTCTACCCTCGCCTCAAAGCTATGGGCAGATGGACAGTTCGTATATGCACGGACTAGCTACACCATACTCTACGTCAAGCGTTTCTGCGCAGGGTCAAAAGTCACGCAATCGTGGCTCTGGTCAATATGGCCAGTATCGGTACTCTGGCAGCAACGGAGTCCTCCCGACTCCTGAGCACACGCATATTGCAAGCATCAGTGTCATATCTGATGAAGATGTTGCACGCCAGCTCATGCGCCTAGGTGATGCGACCAACTTCTCCACACATGGGCGAACTTCCACCTCGACCCTGGACGATGCCTTCAGTGGAAAGGCTGATGCTGCGTCCTCTAGCGAAGACTCTGATGACGGGAGCGATGACGGTGGGGAACTTCCTCCACTCCCATACAACATGGGACGCATGAGCCACGTCGCGCCTGTTGAGTACTCTGGAGAGAGCAGTGATGACTATGAAGACAACAGAGATGGATCATTCAAGGGCGAGAGTGATGAGATGGTACCAGACGAGCACAGTCACCGCATCCAGACTGGTGTCGTCAAAGCTCGCTCGGTTTCCAGCAAGTCCGGCAAGCCCAAACACCGAGCACACTCGAAGAGCAAGACCAAGGTCAATGGCACCAGCAAGCCACCGATGTCGCCAACCTCTCTGCCAACACAGTCGCGCAAGACCTCAAGTGCCTCGATCAACTTCCAGCACCAGCTCGGTGTTGATGAGGAGGACTTGTCAAGCAAGCCTCGATGTCAGCGATGCCGCAAGAGCAAGAAGGGCTGTGACCGTCAGCGACCTTGTCAACGCTGCAAGGACGCTGGTATCGGTGCTGATGGCTGCGTGAGTGAAGACGAGGGTAACGGCAGGAAGGGACGCTATGGACGACATATGGGCGTCTCCGTCAAGAAGCCATCGTCGAACTCGATGGCACCGCCACCCATGCACGACTTCAGCATGCCTATCGATGCCGCCCACCCTGGACTCACGGCCAGTTCCATGGACAAGAGCAAGAAGCGCAAGAGGTAACAAGATGATGTGCTCAGCTTCGTCTAGCGCCTCACAGTCTGTTGTACTTTACACAATCCCACCCAACTCTCTTCTATTCTTTCGCATCACACTTCACGGATTGTCTCGCTCTGCTCATCTTTCGCCTGGACTTCTGGATAGCAAGCAGCGTTCCGTTTCTCTTTCCGCATTTTATTACCAGCTTCGAAAACCCGCGGCACGCGACTGCTTCTCGGCGTCGTAACGATTACAATGAGTGGATGTCTGAACTTGGTTAGGAGTTACTGGTCTGATATGATTGGCGCGCCGGAGGGGGCTGGTTAGTTGGTGTGCACACGGTTGGGGAATAGACTATGGAATGGTATATGGCGGAGGACTGGTTGTCTGTACTCGGGAGGGGTGCTCTGGCGCGGAAGGTGGCTTTCATTTGTTTCGCATTACGAACTGGGTCTTGCACTGTAGCGACATTTAGCTGACGATATTGAATGACAATCACTACTGTATACAAGTGGGTGCAATGCTGATGTCTGAAGTTATGATGTTTGCAAACATTATTGACTCGAAGTTCTCAACGGCGTCGTCTCAGGCAACTCTAGACTTGATGTCGTTCCAAGGGTGTCCTGTTTCGGATGGCTGCACGAGCACCGGTGAGGAAGACTAGTCTAGGTTACACGGCATGCCTACCGCATGGGCGAATCATGGCTGTTCTAGCTAGCTGAGGATCAACGGTTTGCTCATAAGGCGCGCATCCGTCGCGCCAGATGCGGCGGCGCCTGTAAGACGCTCAAGTCGTCGTGCTCTGTTCTCCCGTGCGAAACAGCGCATGATGCGACTTTGTGTCTCTCCGTTCGCTGTCCTCGCTCGTTGCCTCCTGCCCTGACCGCCACAATCTTGATCGCCCCCACACGTCGCGCCCGCCATGGCCGAGGGCAGCATCAAGGCGCGCATCGCCGCCCTCAATCTCGAAGAAGTCCACGCCCCGGCGCCTGGTGCGAAGCCTGCGTACACCTTCGAGCCAGTCGCAGGGAAGAAGAAGGCCCCTCCGCCTCCACCGAGCCAGCGCCCGCCCGCCTATGAGCGTCACAAGAGTACTAATAACCCGCCCATCCTGAGCAATGCGCCCACGACTGCGAGGCAGCTGGGCAACCAGCCCATAGCCGTTGAGAGTCAGAGTCCCCGCCCATCACCGACTTTACCTCCTCGCCCGCCTCCGCGCAGCAACACGACCAGCAATACGACCCCACGACAGACGCCTACGCTGCCTCCACGACGACGCTCGGACAATCGCAGCCTGAACCGCCGGGAGTCGACCGAGTCTATCTCTACAATCGCATCGGGCATATCGACACTTTCCCTGGGTTCCAACAAGACCGGGACGAGCAATGGCAACGGTACGCTCTACCAGGTTCGCGCTCCGGCGTATGACCCCTCCAAGCTG
>Ga0265780_10008898_pt1 | contig 12138 bp, 11 predicted proteins | sample P1T30metagenome_FD_192432 | JGI IMG/M metagenome (GOLD analysis project Ga0265780, IMG submission 192432) | Plant litter microbial communities from East Loma Ridge, Irvine, California - P1 T30 | ecosystem: Environmental > Terrestrial > Plant litter > Unclassified | place: USA: California... | reverse complement strand
TGTTCACGCGTGAACACTTTTTGGCTAAATTTCTCAATAATCTCTTGTTTTGCCAATTACAAAAATCTGTTTTAATGAAGAAATATGAAGTTTTTTAAGTTTTTAGGAATAATTGTGCGGGTAATGCGAGACTTTGCGCGTGAACACTTTTCACTAATCACAGGCCGCTTGCCATTTCATTTGCACACCTGCACATCTCGCATCAATTGCCTATCCCCTCCTGCTGCTTTTTAAAGCTACTATACTGTTTACTGTAAGCCGTGTTTGCAGAAGACTGAATTTTAAATTGTTGCAGTGTTCCGCTCAGCTTAAGCAGGTTAATTACCGTAGCCGGGGCTTTGCCCGCAGGCAGGGCCAATATATCGGCCACTTCATCGCCCAATAAAAAGCGCATGAGTTGTACGGTTTCTTTGCTGCCAAAAGGCGGCTGCAGGTTTAAGGCGGTAAAATAATCGGTTAATGCCCGGGTAAGTGCCTGCCCTTCTGTAGAGGGCTTCATTTGGTGTATACTAATGGCCTGTTCTAACGCAATGGCCTGCTTACCATCATCAGGCAGCAAGCTTTCCTCCACGCCCGATAAATAGCCAATTACATTCCATAAATGCATAAAGGCCTGTTGCTCGGCATAGCTAACGGCAATATCTAACTTACGCAAACCGCGTATAACCAATAACGAGAACGACAAGTTGGTACCAGCCATATCCTCCTGGTTAACGGGCAAACCCCATTCGGCAGCGTTCCACCGGCCGCTTTGCAGGGTGTAGTAACGGGCCGCCGCATGTATTAGACGCACTTTCAGTATACTGGCAAAGCCTTTACCTGCTGAAGTAAAAGCATTGGGTGCCATTACTTCCCAAACAAAATCACCGGTTTCCTGCAGCCGCTTAGCAGTATCGTTGCGGATGCGTTCGCTTAAGTACAGCACCCGGGCACCATCGGCCGCGGCATAACAATAAGGTAACGAGAGCAGCCCCAGCATATTCATCACCAAATTGGCATAACGGGCAAAGAATGCGGCACCTTGTTCCATTTGCCGGGTATTTGCCCAGGCAGGTAAGCGGGTAGCACTGGTAAACAGTGGTTGGTTAGGGTAAGCGGCTGGCAGTTTATTAAGCTGGCTATTATACTTGAGCTGAGCCAGATATTCGCGCAGAATGTGCTTTGAGGCATCGTCGCCAAAAACACCTGTTATAAAGTCGTCGGCCTGTGCATCGGCAACCTGCCGTTTACGGGTTAAATAATCTTGGGTAAACAGTTGATCTTGCTGGCTCATGGTATCGGCATCTAAAAACTTTCGGGCAAATGCTGAAATAGCATTTGCCCGAATAATGATAAGCTTAATTTTGTTGTGATCAAAATAATCCACCCAGGGCACCACCCAAGCCTTTGCCGCCGCCTAACGATCCTAAGATGCTATCTGGCGTTAGGCTATGGTCGTTAGGGTCGTTAGTTTTGTGGGCAAACTTTTGGAGTATTCCGGGTATAGCCGCTGCAATAGCGCCGGTAGCAGCCGGTGGTAAACCAAATTTGCTGGTTAAGGTACCTACTATACCGCCCGTGATGGCGTTAGCTACCGGACTGCCCGAACTGGCTCCTGCCAGCGATGACAACATGCTGCCAATACCACCCGGACTGGCTGCCTGGCTTTTTACATTACTTTCTACTGCGCCTGCAATTTCATGATGAATAGCATCGGCATGTTCTGCCGGTATGGCTCCCGAAGCTTGTGGATGATTTCCAAGCTGTTCTTTTACCATATTTAATATCTGATCGAACATAATATTAATTTTATTTACTAAAGGTTAATCAACGTAAATATGTTTCAATTTTAATTAAACAATAGTAGAGCTGTATGGAATGCCCATATGCTCAACATTAACCGTTACAGCTAAAAACTATCTACAACGAAAGTAGTTTATATAGAAGTTAAACTTATTTATAATCATAACACTGTTCATCATGGCTGAAATTGATGTAAAACCCAAAACCAGGACCCCGGCATGGGCCTGGATAGTACTATTGCTCATTGCAGTTGCCTTATTATATTTCTTTTTACGTGGCACCGGCGAAAATAACGACAAGCAAGATAGCGGGGCCGACAGCTCAACTTCTATCCTCAATGAAAGACCCGGTAATTGGCATGCAGCTATTGCCTAACCTACTGTTCATAGCGCCCAAGTTGCATAGTATAGCCAACGATATACATTTTTCTTAATCTATTAAAGACAGATACTAATATGGCAATGGAAGATAATAATTTAGAATACAGCCGCCTGGAAGAGCTAAGCGGTAGCGATTTTGAGATAGCCGACGGACAGCCCAACATAAAAGGCTGGGATGTAAAGAATGACTTAGGCCAGGTAATTGGCGATGTAGAAGAACTCCTCATTAACCCGCAAACGCAAAAAGTGCGTTATATGGTGGTTGATACCGATGCTAATGATTTACGTCTGGCCGCACGCAAGATCCTAATTCCTATTGGTGTAGCCGAACTGCATGAAGACGATGATTATGTAGTGGTGCCGCAGGTTACTGTTTCACATATTGAAACCTTGCCAGATTATGAAAGAGGTGCCTTAAATGCCGAGCATGAAACATATATCCGTAGTACGTTTTCGAGTTTGGGAGCAGCCGGTATGGGCATGGGTGCCATAGGATCAACCCCTACCGAAGATTTTTACGAGCATGAGCAATTTAATGCTAACCGTTTGTATAACCGCCGCAGGCAAGAAACCAACCCTGAAAAGTTGTTGCCAGAGAATGGCACAAAGGATGACTTGAGCAATTCATCCTTCAATGAGAATAGTATCAATCCCGATTATCCGAGGACAGAAAATGATTTGCCATAGATAGTTAAAAGAATACTTTGTCGTCTCGAACGATAGTGAGCGTTCCTGTTAGAACTTGTATATAGTTGACTTGAGGGAATAACAAAATCACTCAAACGACAGTCGTTTTAAAACTTTAATGGTTTCTCCATAAATTATTACCAAAGAAAAGGTGCTTGTTATATAAACAAGCACCTTTTTCTTTTAGACTTTTTTAACGGTTATTTTATATTGAACGGTAAAAAGAAACCGAACGTAATGTTACGACCGGGGTTATATACACCCAACGCCGGGTTGTTTTGATCTAACCGGCCGGGTTTTAAACGGCTTAAGGCATCATAATAACGCTTATCGGTTAAGTTATAGCCCGATACATACAATTTCAACTTCTGTGCACCTAATTTAAAGGTAGCACCTATGCCCGCATTTAACAAGGTATAAGAACCTGTAGGGGTTTCAAAAGTGGGGTCTATGCGGCTTTGCTTAAAGTAATTGTCAATGCCTAACGAAAGGTAAAAAGCACTTAATCCCTTCACTTTAGGTTCAAAACGCAGCGTATTGTGCATGGTACCGGCTGGTATAAATGGCAGCGGACGATCTAGCGTTACATTCTGCGCATGCGTATAGCCAAAGGTATTTTCAAAGTGCAGGTACGACACCGGGTGCAGTGTTAAACTGGCTTCGGCACCGTAAAGGTTGGCATTTACCTGTCCGTAACGGTAAACCGGGTACTCGCCTAAGTCTTCGGTTGGTACTATTATGGTTTCATTATTGGTGTTGGAGGCGTAGATAAAGTTATGGACGTAATTTTCATACACGCCCAGACTTCCGGTTAATATGCCTGTTCCAAATTCCAGGGTAGCATCAGCCTGATAGCTCCTTTCGGGGCTTAGGTTGCCGTTACCCACCTCGTATCTAAATGTGCCTTCATGTACACCGTTAGACCCTAGTTCGGCCGGGTTTGGCGCCCTGAATGCCGACCCTGCGTTGGCTTTAAAGTTCACATTATCGTTAAATACATGCGTGTAGCCTAAGGCGCCACTAATGCTGTTAAAGGTATTTTTAAAGCCTGTAAACTTCTCTTCGCCTTCTTCAAAAAGCTGTTTACCGTTATTCTTAATGTAATCGTACCGCAAACCTGCGCTTACCGTATTGGTACCATAGGTTTTTTTAACAAAACCAAATACACCGGCGGCATAGCTGTCATAATCGGGTATCAGCTTTTCTTCGGCTTTATTAAGACTATGGCCCCAGCTGCCGCTTAAACCAATTACTGGTTCCCATCCATTTTTGGCAGGCAGGGTGTACTTGGTATCTAATGAGTAGGTATTCAGGTCGAAAAACAATGATGGATCGGTGCTGTCTTCCAGTTCGCGGCGCTGATTTTTCTGGTAACCCAAATCAACTTTTAATGAGCCCTCGCCTACCACAAAATTATTATTCAACGCTATTTTATAATGGCGAATGTCTTGCCTCGGGTAGTCCAACGTGCGGGAATGCTCGGTGGTGTAAAGGTCTTCAACCGTTTCGGGGTCAAAAAAGCCAACGTTATTTTTATAGTATGAGAGGTTTAAATGCGAATAGCCCCAGCTTTTATTTAACCCTACCATACCGCTCAGGTTGGTATTATTGTAGCCACTGTTAGGAAAATAACCATCAGGTGTTTTAAAAGAGTAAGCATTTTGGTACGAACCACGTCCGCGCCATACAAAGCCATTTTCATTCCCTGTCAGCATTAGCGAGGTTCCGCTTAAACCGTTATTGGTTGAGTAATTAGAAAGAATTTCTCCTTTAATTAAGCCTGGCGCGGGCGCTAAAGGCTCAACAAGATTAATCACACCGCCAATGGCATCAGAGCCGTATTGTAAAGAGGCTGCACCACGCAGTACTTCCACCTTATCGGCCTGGTACTGGTCAATCTCGATGCCGTGCTCATCGCCCCATTGCTGGCCTTGCTGCTTCACCCCATCGCTCAGAGTAACCACCCGGTTGTACCCTAAACCACGGATAACCGGTTTAGAAATACCCGGCCCCGTACTTATCTGGCTTACGCCCGGCACTTGTTTGGCCAAAGCATCTATAAGATTGGTATAAGAGCCTTGCAAATCCTCCTTGTTAACCACTGCTGCCGATGTACTGCTATTTTTACTGGTAGATGCAATAAGTGTTCCGGTTACTACCACTTCGCGGGCCTCAATAGTACTGGAGGTTAAGGCAAAATTAAACGACGCGGGGCTGGAAAGATCCACCGTTTTAACCATGGTTTGGTAACCCAGGTAACGTACTTCTACCACATAGCGGCCACGCGCCGGCAAGCGGTCGAACGTAAACTCGCCGTTGGCATTGGTGCTGGTACTTAGTTTGAGTTGCGATATGGTTATGGTTGCCCCAATAATAGGCTCGTTGGTTTTGGCATCGGTTACTTTGCCGGTAAATGCCGCCACGGCCGCGTATATATATACAGGTAATAAAAGCAGTAATAAACTGCCCAATAATTTAACTTTCATGATAAAAAATGAGATAGCTGAAAATAATTTTAGATACAATAAAAATGCAGACGTATAAAACGACCGCTTACGTAATTAAAATTATGCTACAGGCGGACCCCGATTACCCGAAAGCAGCAACTCGATGCTTTGGTATATGGCCGAAAAAGCTACCTGCGTATACGAACTGCTTAACGACCAGAAATTGAACTGGTGTTGCTGCAGCAGCATTTGCGCGTTACCATGTTGTACGCAAATAGGGCAATTGTCTTCAGATACCTTGTATTTATCTTTTTGAGAAGCGTAATGTTTTGCCGCCTGACGATCAGACTTGTGAGTGTGCGCAATAATTATTACCTGCCCCGTAATAAAGGTAAGCAGGAGCAATAAAGATGATAATATATTTACCGAGCGCTTTTTCACTTGAATTCGGTACAAATATAATTTTTTGAACGATTGATTATTATCTTATTTACAATCCATCGTTTTTATTACACTAATTCTAATATAACACTAAGTGTTGCTCCTTTATTGCAGGTATACTTATTTATTGCAAACCTATTAAGAGTAAACGTGTATCTATAATATGCCCGCATCTAAAACCCCTATCTATACAGCCCTGGCGGCTAACTTACTTATTGCAGTTACCAAATTGGTGGCTGCCGTTTTTACAGGCAGTTCGGCCATGGTATCGGAGGGAATACATTCATTAGTTGATACCAGTAACGAGGTGCTGTTACTGCTTGGCATCAGCAAAAGCCAAAAACCGGCCGATGAAGCGCGGCCATTCGGTTACGGCAGGGAATTGTATTTCTGGTCGTTCGTGGTATCGTTGCTCTTTTTTGCGCTGGGAGGTGGCTTTTCTATATACGAAGGCATTGAACATTTAATGCATCCCGAAGAAATACGCAACCCTATTTGGAACTATATTGTGCTGGGCATAGCCTTTACCTTCGACGGTATTTCATTTATCACCGCTATGAAAGAATTTAAACGGCAGCGCGGCGATACCCCTTTCTGGAAAGCGGTACATGACAGCAAAGACCCATCCACCTTTGTAGTTTTGTTTGAAGATGCTGCCGATGTTATAGGTATCTTAATTGCCTTTACAGGTATCTTGTTAGGTCAAATTTTAGAGAATCCTTACATGGATGGTATTGCTTCCATAATGATAGGTTTGCTGCTTACGGCCGTAGCGATATTACTGGTACGCGAAAGCCGCAGTTTACTCATGGGCGAAACACCATCGGCAGATGAGCTGCAATCGGTAGTACAGATTGCCGAAAGCGACCCAATAGTAAACGAAGTAATACACCACCTTTCTACTTATCTGGCACCCGAGGAGGTTATTTTGGTACTAAAAATCAGTTTCATACCCCAAGCGGGCAACGCACAAATTACCGATGCCATAAATGGGATACGTACAGCGGTGCAAAACCGATACCCGCATTATAAGCAGTTGTTTATTGAGCCGGTAGCCCCTTCTAACCCTTCCCGGGAGGAAAAGGCAGGGCTTATATAACCCTTGCCTTTTCCAACTCTTCCGCCATTTGCTGCTGCAGCTTCAGCGCTTCGGCACGGGCTGCATCGGCAAAATCTTCGCCGTTAGAGGCATAAATGATGGAACGTGATGCATTTACCAGCAATCCGCATTCTGGTGTCATGCCGTAGCGGCAAACATCTTCCAGGCTGCCACCTTGCGCGCCTACACCAGGCACCAATAAAAAGTTATCAGGGGCGTGTTTACGTATGTTTTCAAACTCAGCTCCTTTAGTGGCACCTACCACAAACATAATGCGGTCGGTACCGGCCAGGGTGTTGCATTTATTTATAACGGCCTCGTGCAGCAGGCCCTCATTAGTTTTCAGGTATTGGAAATCTTTACTCCCTACCGAGGAAGTAAGTGCCAGAATGATTACCCACTTGCCTTCATAGGCCAAATAGGGTGTAATGCTATCGTGCCCCATGTAAGGGGTTATGGTAATGGCATCAAAGCCCATACCGCTTGCGGCTTCATCAAAAAAGGCACGGGCATAGCGGTCGCTGGTGTTGCCTATGTCGCCACGCTTTGCATCTATAATGCTCAAGCAATCTTTAGGCAGGTATTTATAAGTACTAATGAGGCTTTGTAAACCCTTTAAGCCATAACTTTCGTAAAAAGCAGCATTGGGTTTATAAGCTACACATAAATCGTGGGTAGCATCTATAATGCGTTTGTTAAATTCAAATATAGGATCGGCATACTGGTGTAAAAAAGCTGGTATCTTTTCCATATCAGTATCTAAACCCACACATAAAAAAGACTTCTTTTGCTTGATCTGGTTAATCAATTGCTGGCGTGATAGCATAAGGCGCAGAAATAAATGATTATTTTGAGGTCAAAAAAACTAAAAATCATCCGGAGTGTTAGCTTTATGTAAGTATTTTTTAAAATAATTGTTCTTTCTAAAATAAATACCTACTATTGCAGCGTTTCCAAAACAAATTTTTCTTGCACTAAAGAAAAGTTGTAAAATTCCCACGTTGTTTATAAATATTCAAAAGTATTTTTTCAAGGTGCATTACAGCAGCAAGATCAGTTTTCTCATAAATTAAATAATCCCTTTTTGAATTATATTTCATCTCATGCCTGATACACTCGAATTGAACGACAAATTAGTGTCCGAATTGCGTCAAATGGCTAAAGATTTGGGTATTGCCGAAGCAGACGAACTGCGCAAGGCCCAGCTCATTACCCGTATTGTTGAACAAGAAAAGCTGATTGAAACCGCAAGGGACCAACAATCGGCCTTACAAGATAATTACACCGACAAAAACGCTGCTGCCCCCGAAGCTGCCAACGGCGAAGATGCTGACGGCGACGATAAGCCCCGCAAGCGTGCCCGTACGGTTAAAGCCAAAGCCGGCGCAGTTAAAGATACCAAACCAAACGCTGCGGAAAGCGCTGCTGATTTGTTTGCGGCACCAGAACCTATAGTGCAGGCCGAAACTGGCCAGGCAGGCACTCCTAACGATGTGCAGGCTATTGAAGCTATTACTGAAAGTGCTCCAGCTGCTGATCAGACTGCCGACAATGCTGCCGCGCCAGCCCGCACGCCTAAGTTTGAACGCCGCCCGCAGGTTAACCCGCGTGAAACTCGCGAAGTACGCGAACCGCGTGAAAATACCCGTGAGCCTCGCGAAAACAACCGCGATGCCCGCGAGCCCCGTGAAAACAATAACGGCCGCGAACGCGATGGTAACCGCGAAACCAGCATACAGCAACAAACCAAAAATAACCAGGAAGCCATTAACATGGATTTCGATAACGTTATTGTTAACGAGGGTGTGTTAGAAATTATGCCCGATGGTTATGGCTTTTTGCGCTCGTCTGACTATAACTACTTAACCTCTCCTGATGATATTTATGTATCGCAATCGCAAATTAAGCTGTTTGGCTTAAAAACCGGCGATACCGTTCGTGGCAGCATCCGCCCTCCAAAAGAAGGCGAAAAATACTTCCCTTTGGTACGGGTAGAAGCCATTAATGGCCGTATACCTGCCGAAGTGCGCGACCGTGTTCCTTTTGATCACTTAACGCCTTTGTTCCCATCAGAGAAAATGAACCTGTTTACCGATGCGAGTAATTACTCTACACGTATTATGGACCTGTTCTCTCCTATTGGTAAAGGCCAGCGTGGTTTAATTGTAGCCCAGCCTAAAACAGGTAAAACCATGTTGTTGAAGGATGTGGCTAACGCTATAGCCAAAAACCACCCCGAGGTTTACCTCATCATTTTACTGATTGATGAGCGCCCCGAGGAGGTTACCGATATGGCCCGCAGCGTACGCGCCGAAGTGGTATCATCTACCTTTGATGAACCTGCCGAACGCCACGTTAAAATTGCCAACATAGTGCTCGAAAAAGCCAAACGTATGGTAGAATGCGGTCATGATGTGGTGATCTTGTTAGATTCTATTACCCGTTTAGCACGTGCTTATAACACTGTTGCCCCGGCATCAGGTAAAATATTATCGGGTGGTGTGGATGCTAACGCCCTGCACAAACCTAAACGCTTCTTTGGTGCGGCCCGTAACATTGAAGATGGCGGCTCGTTAACCATTATTGCCACCGCATTAACCGAAACCGGTTCTAAAATGGATGAGGTAATTTTTGAAGAGTTTAAAGGTACCGGTAACATGGAACTGCAGTTGGATCGTAAATTATCTAACAAACGTATTTTCCCTGCTATTGATATTACCGCATCGAGCACCCGCCGCGACGATCTGTTATTAGACCGCGATACGCTGCAACGCATCTGGATATTGCGTAACCACCTGGCCGATATGAACTCTATCGAGTCGATGGAATTTATGCAATCGCAAATACGTGGCACCCGCAGCAACGAAGAATTTTTAGTGTCGATGAACTCTTAAGCGATTTTAAAAAATACACTTCTGCAACGTCATTGCGAAGCACAAAGCACTCCCTGGGCACACCGGTAAACGGCGTATACAGCTCAAAGATTGCTTCGTACCTCGCAATGACGTTTTTTGTTTAGTGCATACTACAACCTCATGATTTAGCTAAAAGCACAATAACTTCATGTTACCTTAATAATTATTGGCTATCTTGAGCCCCGAAATGAGGAAACGCGTTCAAAAGCATGTACCCAACGCCATTACCTGCGCCAACCTGTTTAGTGGCTGCGTAGGGATAGTTTTTGTTACTTTACAGGACAACCTGATATTTGCTGCTTATTGTATATTCTTAGCTGCTATTTTTGATTTTTTCGACGGGTTGGCTTCGCGTGTGCTGCAATCATTTTCCATCATTGGCAAAGATTTAGATTCACTGGCCGACCTGGTGAGCTTTGGCGTGCTCCCATCTTTTATTATGTACCGCTTGTTTTTACAGGCCCCTCAAATTGGTGGTATAAGCGAGTACCTAAACTTTATTTCATTCCTGATTCCAGTATTTTCGGCACTAAGACTGGCAAAATTTAATAACGATGTGCGCCAAACCGAAAGCTTTATTGGCTTGCCCACACCGGCCAATGCCATCCTTATAGGCTCGTTCCCGTTAATTATTAAAGAGCATTATGCCTTTTTTACCGATTATATATTAAACCCGTTTTTCCTGGCATTTTTCGTCATCATCATGTGTACGCTTTTGGTGCTGGAACTACCGTTAATGTCGCTCAAATTTAAGAACCGCGATGTGCAACGTAATATTTATCGTTATATACTGCTGTTGTTTTCTGCAATTTTAATATTGTTTTTTAAATTTGCAGCCGTACCGGCGATCATTGTTATGTATATCGCTTTATCTATCATACAACTCAAATTAGTAAAACCATGAAGTTTCAGGCCGAAATAGACGTAATGCCTAAAAAAGAAATACTTGACCCACAAGGTAAAGCCGTAACCGGCAGCATGAAAAACCTGGGTTTGGCCGAAATTCAGAACGTACGCATTGGTAAACACATTTCTTTAGAAATTGAAGCCGAAACTGAAGCTATAGCCCAGACTAAGACCGAAGAAGCCTGTAAAAACCTACTGGCTAACTTAATTATGGAAAGCTATACTTTCACAGTGGTTCCTGCGTAAGTAACTTACTTCCTTTTATTATATATCAAACATCCAAGTAATAGCGGCGCGTCAACTTGACACTTGTAATTATAGCGTTAAGGATAGTCTCCTCGTATATATCCTACCCAGCTATAAGAAGGGATAAGATTTAAGGTTTCGGTTCTTTTAAATAGCAAAGCTAGTGTTAGAAAAGGAAGCGTGGGGATGCGAGCGCACCAGCCGAGCGTACGGCTTGTTGTAGGGATTGCAATGGCTTGGCCTTTTGCTTCTTTTATGGCTACGACAAATTGAGAGAGCAATCATTCACACCCAAGAAAGAATAACACACGTGAATAACTTGTAGACGCTACGGCAATGAGCAGACGAAGTAATATTATAGCACTAATTGAAGTTCAAGATTCACTAACTATCTGAACAAGATTTCTCAATATCGTTCGAAATGACAAAGGCTATACGAACAGGGTGTTTTGGACTGTTGATGTTAAAGCAACTTACCCTAACTTCTCCGCCCTAATTACCTGCAACCTCACCAAATTTTCTTCAATCATGCCTTTGGCAGCATCAAATTTTTGACTGATTACATCGGGGTCTGGCAAACCACCTTTAGCTAAGTGCTCTATATCGCCCATCATTTGCTGCAGGGTATGCATACCAAAAAAGCCTAAATTAGGTTTTAATTTATGGGCGGCCCCACCGGCTAAAGACCAGTTTTGATCGCTAATACCCTTATCTATTTCCTCAAGCAACTGCGGCGTTTGCTGGGCAAACATATCTATCGATTCTACAATAAAATCATCGCTTCCATCAGCAATTTCGTACAAAAAAGAAAGATCAGGTTCGGGGTTCGATAGCGCTTCAGCCATAGGTTTATTCAAATTGTTATTCAAAAATATATTTTTTTACTTGCAAATCATCATTTAGCTCAATTTTGAGTGAGCTTATGGTTTTATTATACACCGGGTGTATAAAGTTGGGCGCTATCTCGGCCAGTGGCTCTAAGGTAAAACGGCGGTTATGTAGTTGCGGGTGCGGCACAACCAAATCAGGATCGTTAATTACCTCGCTATCATAAAACAGGATATCAATGTCCACCGTACGCGAGCCCCACTTTTCATGTCGTTCGCGGCCCAGTATCAACTCAATTTGCAATAGCTTATTCAACAAGTCATGCGGCAAAAGCGCGGTATGCAGTAACAATACCTGGTTCAAATAATCGGGCACCCCGGTGTTACCCCAGCTTTGTGTTTCGTAAA
>Ga0265780_10008897_pt1 | contig 12139 bp, 14 predicted proteins | sample P1T30metagenome_FD_192432 | JGI IMG/M metagenome (GOLD analysis project Ga0265780, IMG submission 192432) | Plant litter microbial communities from East Loma Ridge, Irvine, California - P1 T30 | ecosystem: Environmental > Terrestrial > Plant litter > Unclassified | place: USA: California... | reverse complement strand
TAGAATCTTAAATTTTAATGTAGCTAGTTCCTTGAATAAATTCTTTTCTATTATACATTTCCAAGCATCTTTGCCAAGTCAAACCAAAGTCTTTCTGAAAGTGTGGAAAGTCCCATTTCTTCCCATTGGTGATAAAGCCATTCACATACCCAATCGAAGTCAAATACTTTGTAATTTCCAACCAATCAGCGATTCCATCCCCATCCCCATCCCTTTTCATATCCCACGATACTTCTTTGAAAAGTCCTGAACCATCATCGTAAAGCAAGCATACATCAAACGCCAATCCATAGTTGTGCATGCTCTGACCACCTCGGGCGTTCGACACCTTTGGACCGGGTTTGGTTCGCCCCTGTGCGTAAAGGTCATCTTGTTCTTTAAAGGTTCGAAGTCCTTGTGTTATTCTTAAACGAACGCCCTTTCCAAGAATATTTTTGTTGATGTGATTGATAGCATCTTTTACTTGTTGTCTTATTGCCAGGTGAAGAAGTTCTGCCCTTTGAAGTGATATTTTGTCCATGACTTATATATCAAAAAAGTCCTAACGGATCTGGATATTTTTTCATTTCATTTGAGGTGTAAATCACTTTGGTCTTTTCAGTAAATTTTCCTACTTCGAACTTCTGTGGGATTTCAACCGTCCAAGTAAGTATCTTCCCCCCTGCGTTTTTGAAATCTGCATAAAATGATTCTTTATTGATTACATATCCATATACTCTACCACCATCACCGCCATACTGTAAGCAGTGTTTGTAATTTTCATCCAATAGTTCAATCAACTTTTTTGGTTCAATCATATAGAAGTTATCACATACATACCTTGGGAGTATATACACAAAGTAGTCAGCTTCAGTTGCATAAACACCTGATGGCTTTTTTGAACAAGTCTTTTCAAAAAATAAATTGTTTGAATCATACTTGTCGGCTTTTATTTCAAAAGTTATAGTCTTCTTTATTTCAGCAGTAAGGGTGTCAATGATTTCATATTTCGCATCCCATTTTTTCAAGTTAGCGACATCTGAACTTTCATTCATGGTGTAAAACCTCAGCCTTTTTTCTTTTGGATTCAAAACTTTATCGAAGGAAGATTGTATGAATGGAATAGATTCATATTCCCAGTGAGTTCCCCATGTTTTATCCGCTTCGAACTTCTTTGTATTTGCCATTATATTGTTTCTTTTCCATATATATTTTGGTTCAGAATCAACTTTGTGAAAGGGTGGATTTTTTACAGAAAAAATAATTTATAAAAATGTGCGGGTTTTCTCACTTTAATTAAATTATTGCTCGTATGTTTGCGGTGTTCAATGAGTTAGAAATTTAATATATAATCTAAAATAAAAGAAATATGAAAAAAGTAATACTAATGGGATTCGCTATTTTAGCCATGGCAAGCTGTTCATCTTCAGATGATGGATTTGTAGAAGAAGTTCAAGCAGGTGTAGAAAATCCAACTGCAGGAAATCCGAACACTGATGGTAATGGTGGATATAATCAACCATCAAATCAAGGTTTTTTAAATGTGGGAAATTGCAATGTCGAAATAACAAAATATCGAGTAGATTATTTCAGACACCATAATGATACAACGGTTGTAGATGTTATGACTGTGCCAATAAATACTATTCCGACTTCCAATGTTTTGATAAGCTGCGGTCAAATTAAGACTTCTACGATACAAGCGACAAATATGTTTCGGAAATATGATGCCAACTACTAAATGAAAAGCCACTCTAATTGAGTGGCTTTCTTTTGTTTATTTCATCACGAACTACGCATGCATAGTTATAAAGTTCTTTTTCAACGAAATAGTCATGCATGTTGTCAAGCATGATATCTACATCGTTTGTCAAGGGTTGTGCTCCAAGGATTATTTGCAACTCCCAGTCGTCAATCATTTCAACCAAATCCGATACAGGTACTTCATCAATCTTCACGGTGTTAATTATCAGCTTTTTTTTCATCGGTTTTCATTATTTCTTCCATTTCACCTTTAATTTCCTTGGTACGCATAAGCAATTCTTTGAGCATCTTCCATAAATTTACGTTGTAAATTAGTTCGAAGTTTTCCTTGATGGATTTTAATTCGATGTAAATTAAAGCTAATGCAGCCGCTTTAGTTGCTACGTATGGAATTTTGAAGATGTGCATGCCTATATCGTGCAAAATGTGATAATCAATAACAAAAAGCGAAATCAGAACCATTTGATAAAGCAACATTTTAGATGCCAATCGTGAAAGCTTTCGGGATGTGAATGACTTCCAGCCATTCAGCTTAATTGTGCGTGCAGCCCCGAAGATGGTGTCTAAAAGGATAGCCATTCCAATTGCGATAATTAATGGTTTAATTGGTAAAAAGAAAATGAATAGCGAGCTACAAAAGTAGCTTATGCCAGCTTTGGATTTCGCCCAAAGTGCAAGCCAAAATAACTTGTCCATTATTCTATCACCCCAGCAAATGTTCCAGCATCATCGATTCTTACTCGCCATTTAGTGCCATTAGGTGAGGTCATAATAATTTCATCAGTTATAATTGAACCACTCGGGAAACTTACCTTCCCATCTGCATCTTTTTTCAAGGCAACGTTTCCAAGTCCATCAGCAATCACGACATTATTTGAAACATCACCAAGACCACGAACGGTTCCAACAATCGTGTTGTTATTCCCGGCTATTATTCCAGACCCTTCTGCAACAAAATTTCCTGCTGCCACTATAACGTTAGATGAACCTGTCGTGATGTTTGCACCAGCATTTCTTCCAACAAATGTGTTAAACTCCGAAGAAGTTAGCTGGCTACCTGCGGCCTGCCCAAAGATGGTTGTCCCATTTAGATATGTTCCAATTTGCCCGGCACCCATTCCAGCTAACGTGTTAAAGCCACCTAAAATGTTCAGCGAACCAGTATCAACACCAAGAAAAGTGTTCCTTGTGCCTTCAGTACAGTTTCTACCCGCACGTTGTCCAATTGCGGTATTATAAACCGCATTTGTATTACTTCGCAAAGCATCAAATCCCACCGCCGTATTCCACTCACCGACGGTATTTGCGGCCAAACTGTTGTACCCGAGTGCTGTGTTATATCGGCCAGATATATTAGCCGCTAGCGTATTATAACCGACCGCCAAATTCTGCTGCCCGGTTGTATTGTATCGCAAAGCATTCTGACCAAATGCAGTATTTGCCTGACCAGTTGTATTTGAAAAAAGTGCTCGAACTCCGTAGGCAGTGTTAAAACTACCTGTACCACCGGGCAGTGCATCATAACCGAAAACCGTGTTGTTGCCATTATTCGAGTTTCCATTAAATGTGATTCCATTCCTATTCAATTTAAGAATAGAAGTCGTTGGCAACAAGGGGTCTGTGATGTCGGTTGTTTGAATTCCGATTGGTAGAATTTCAGTTGTTAAAACATCAGATTTAGTTTCAAAACTTTTTGCAGATATTTTTTCATCTGATTCGATTGGTGAAAAAGATTTAATTGTAGGGCCAATTTGGAAAGTCTCAACACCACTGTTGAAAAATCTAGTCTTACCGACATAAGCGTATAAACACGCATCGTTTGATGGTGTTCCTAAGGCACCCTCAATCGTACCTGCGTAAAGAATGTTTGCAGCCCCATTGTTGAAAACAACACCGCTATCACCGATTTTATTCAATACTGCTGATTTATCAGCTTTTAATTCAGGGTTGAAATTCCCTTCATCAAAGACTTCCACCCAAATCCCCCATGTTGTTCCATCGTAAAAACTTCTTTTCCAAGTGGTGTGGTTATCCCGAATTACTGTGAATGTTTGAACTTTCCAATCTGGTGAGTAAATAATTGTCGTCAGAATTCCAATTGTTGAAACTGGTGTGTTTATCCATTGATATCCTGTAATAACGCCTTCCCTTACTTCGTTAGCATCTAATTGGGCATTAGATAATTCCCTATTCAGATACTTATTTGCGTGGTTACCCCAGCTAAACGCAGTCTGACCATTGATGATTCTTTGGTCATTAACGTTTGCTTTTGAGTTTAAATCTATGCCTCCAATTGCAGCATTTACAAATTCTTCTGTTGAAAGGGTGTATGTCCCATCAACGGTGGGTTGTGGAAAATATACCTTTGAGTTTGACAACGGTTTTGGCGTTTCAAATTCCACGACCTTTTTATCTTCTTTTCGCCAATCAGTCCCTGTCAAAATTGAAATTTTTCCATTTCCAAGTTGCAGGTTTGCTTGTTCGAATAATGTTTGTGTTGCAAAAAATATAGAACCTGTATAAAGTTCCATAGCTGAAACATTTGAACCACCGTGTGCAGAACTTTCGGGACTTTCCGAGCGATAAGAAATCAACGGATATTCGCTGTTCATATTGATAGTAAAATTACCACGACCGTTTGGTGATAAAACTTGGTTTCCTTGGTTTATAACTTGTTGAAAGGTTGGGATTTCTGCAACAGGAAGGTTTGCAAGTTGTTCGTTTATGTCTTGAATTTGAATGGCAACATCGTTGGCAAGTTCTGCCAGATCAGCTAATGGTGTGTAATCAGAAAATTTGGTTTGTAATTCGGCAAAGTTTGCGTTGATGAATATCATCGCCTGTCTTAATTTTTCACCATCCCCACTATTAGGTGTGGATACATTAATATTTGTCATTTAAAGGTTAGTAATTTTTAGAAGTATAGATTTTCAATGCTATCAGAATCAAGATTAATTCTATTATACTCGGGAAGTGCAGGATTTTTACACTTCATATATAAAAGGAATGCATTTTTAATTTGGTCGCCCAAATTGTCATAATGTTTTGATAATCTATCTGTAAGCTTATAATCGGGGATGGTTGAATTTTCAGGACTATGGATAAAATTTCCACCATTGGAAATCATCACTGCATTCTTCATAATAAAATCAGCAGTTGCATAAAAGACAAGCATGTGTGATACAAATTCTTCAAATATATAAAGGTAATCACCCGACAAGTTATCATTGTCGAAATCTGTTAGTATTTTATTATATAAAGGTTTTGTCAAAATACTTTGGATGGATGTTATTTGGGCAGTCCAAATAGAAGGCGTAAGCTTGTCCATATCAACATTCCCGGAAATAGATGTCAGTCTATTCATAAGGTTATCCCCCGGCTGGATTAGTAAAATATTTTGCATTATTCCAATTCATTATTTTTAGAAATCTTCAATTCTTCAAAGTCATCAAAGGCAAGTTCCACATTTGGAACATCTGTGTGTTTGAAAAGAAATTGAAGTGAATCAAGAATATCTTCGCGCATTGGGTTAATCGATTGACGATACATTATTTTCAATGCTTCAATCATTTCACCCGAGTTAGAACCAAGACCAGATCCGCTTCTATCCCCAAATAGAATAGGTGAAACAACCTCATGGGCGGCAAAAATTTTCCTCATTGCTTCTTCACTAAAATAGACCAATTGTGTATCTAATTGCGAAACCTCAATGTTTTTGATGTCAATATCAGTCCCGGAATCTAAACCATTTGAAAAACTAACAATCACTTTGTTGGTATTATTAGAACCTGTCAATTTTGATAATATTTTGTTTCTATATTCTTGACGAAGTTCTTCTGTGGCAGGCACTCCGCCCCTGCAGTTGATAATTTTTCCTGCACTGAATCCGTTTAGGATGTGGTTGATTGCCGAATTGCTCATTTCTTCCTCGATATGAGCCCATTGTAGTCCAGATAAATAGTCAGGATTTGCGAAATAATCTTCATCAGAAGTTCTTGAAAATGTGATTACTTCGATGGGATTTTCTTTGTAAATTCCATCAAATTTTGGATAGAATTTAGGCTTGTATTTTGAAGTATTTTCCCAATCATAACTATAAAAATATCCATCGACTTCACCGATGGTGTTTAGGGAAAGTCCAATCTTTGCGGTGTTCATATATTTGAACTGAATCGGTTGTGGCTCCTGTTTTAAAAGCTTCGAGCCTTGCGACCAAATGACCTGCAACGTAAATTGTCCGTAAATTTTATAGCTTTCGCAAATCAACTTCACATCTTGTTTAGATATGAACTTATGTATGTTATTTCCTTTCAAATCTGCAAGTCCATTGCCATAGATATATTTGGAATAAGCTTTAATTATTCCAGCGTTTGTTGGCGAACCGTTGAATCGTTCTTTGATGTATTTAAAGAATGAATTTTGCTCACCATTCAAAGTCCATTTTTTCCCGAACTGCGGCGAAATATCAGGTAGTACGTAATTGTTTAAATTTATAATTTCAATGTCATTCTGATTCATTTAGAATTTAATCTTATTTTGCGTAGAATTATTTTGTTGATAATTCTGAATATCTTTGTCCGAGTACATCCCGGCACCGAACCACATAATCCCTTGCCGTCCAGACAACGTGATTTCATATCTTGTATCTGCGATGGGTTGAAAATCACCCAATGCAACGTGCAATATTCCCCTTTGCGTAATTGCATCAAGGTCAAATTCTTGCACTTCATTGGTAATCATTTCCCTGATTTTGGCGGTCAATATAGAAGCGTAATAACGAGGCACAACTGCCAGGAAAAACTTATTATCATAGAGTGTCATATCACATGTGATTACATCTGAATCACAGGTGATTAATGTGCTATCAACAGTCAGGTCAAGACCAAAATCAATATCTAAAATTGTCATAATCTATATATTAAAAAATGACAACCCCATAGGAATTGCCATTTTAAAGAAAAAAAGAAAAAAGATTATTATGAACCTAATGGAAGTCCTGCTCCCGGCGTTATAACATCAGTGATATTAATAGCATCTTGGTAAGCAGTTATACCAGCGGAGTTTAATGTGATATATGGCATTCTTTCGATAGTCTTAAAACTCATATTAAATCCTGCCATATCAGAAGCGGCACCACCAGTGCTCATCTTGAAATTGGTGAGCGTTGCACCATTTTCGAAACCAATCAAATAGATTTCACCTGATTTATGTTCCAGAAATATTTGTGGTCTTCCATTGATTAGTTTTTTTGCTTCATTCCTCGTTTCGGTGTCTAGGAATGGTAAAACCAAAGTTAATGTACCCGTGGTAACGGCGGTCATTGTTGATTCATCTGCTACTGTTTCTTCTTCGTAAAGATTTTCAGGCTGATTCAATTCAAATCTGAAAAGTTCTTGACCAGCCAGTCCTAAACCAGCAAATTTATCGTCTGCACCCAAAGTCAATTGAGTAAAATTTAAGAATGAAACGGCTTTAAGACCATTGAATGTTTTCATACATTGCCATTTTCTTCCTCTTGAAATACTTTCGCATGCCATGTTGTTTTAAATTTTTTTTTTTAAAAAAAGGTGGTGGTAAGACACCACCTTTTTATTTTTTTTGTTTGGATTAGATTATACAGTTCTGTAATAAACGATTTCACCACCCCATACATAGGTTTGACCCATTGAAGTTTTAAGGTCGTACCTTACATTACCATCAAGTCTTGATTCATCATCTGATATTCTGATATTAGTTGAATCACTTTCGATTCCGAATCCAAAATAAACATTTGAAACTCGATAAGCTGCAATAGTATTCGCAGGATAATTTGAAACACTTTCTAAAATTTGCCCCATATAATCAGGACTCTTGTCCCCAACTGTTGTATTTCCATTCATGGAAGCTTGTGCAGATTTGTACGCTTTCATAACGTTCCTTGATACTACCATCTTAACATCAGGTTCCCCATCCATTTCAGGAACTAATGCTTGATAAACTTTGTCTAGTTCAGCAACAACATTCTGTGGTGTTATGACAACACCTGCGATTTTAGGAACTTCTGTATCTGCTTCAAATTGGTCAAATAGTCCAGTTGTTGTAGAATTCCAGATGTAGTTATCGATACCCAGTGAAGCCACGTTTAAAATTTGCAAAAGGATTGCTTCTTTGATATTTGTTGGAATTTCGGCGTGAGCAGAAAACATTCCATATTGTTGCGCTTGGAAAGTGTGCGCGAATTCGTCTTTACAGATTTCGTCTTGTAATTGGAATTTTTTTACAGTCAATTCCTTTTCTGTTAGATTTATTGTGGAATTTGGATTCCAGCCGCAAGACGCTGGTGCGAATGATGCAGAATAAGTCAATTTTGGTAATTTAATCACTCCAAGTACATTTGGAAGCAATGAAATAAGTCCTTTGTCAATTGTTTCAGCTTTTTTGAACAATTGAACAAACAATTCTTTGTGTGCTGTTCCATCAAAGCTTGAAGATACATTTACATTTGTAGCCATTTTTTAGTTAGTAATTTTTATTTTTTGAAAGCATTCTTGATGATGTCCATCGTGCTTTTCGAGTTATTGTTGGACGTATCTACTTCATTTTTCATGTTAATAGATTCAACTTTTGGTTGTTTTGAAAGCGCCACGGCTTCTTCTTTTACGCTGACCAATTCAGCTTTTAACGATTGGTTTTCGGTTTCCAATTCTTCGATTCTTTTCTTTGCTTCATCCAATTCTGCTTGGATAGCTGAATTGTCTGCTGCTGGTGCAACTTCTTCTTCAGCCGCAGCAATTTTTTCTTCTGCCACAGGTACTACTTCTAGTACTTCACCATTTTCGCCTGTTTTGATTGTGTTTCCTTCGTAAATGAATTCTGCATTTACTAATGGGTTTTTTTCTGAATCAAAAACAACCGAATCAAGTTCAAGTGCTTCTGCAAAAACTGTTAGATTGTCGTCAATCTTAAATTCTTTCAAGTCGCCAGCAAGCAATATTTGCTTCATGACTGCTTCTTTCACTTTTGAAAAATTCATTCGTTCGTTGTTATTTTTTTGCTTTTTGACCCCAAGTCGGGAATCGATTGAAAAGCCTTTCACTTTCCCGGTCTTTATGTAGTCATTCCAAATTTCATCGGAATCTATTTTCATGCTCATCATCCAAGTTCCTGCTGGAACATTGAAACCAAGTTCTTTTGCTTTATCGTTTTCAGGATTTTTGACAATCCAGCTTTCGAAGAAAAAAACACCCTCAATAATTTCGTTGTGTTCTAATGTCGAATTCTTTTGATATTGATTTTTAAAAAAGTTTTGTTGCAGTTGTTCGATAGTATTTGAAGTGAAATAAACATTGCATTCCTCACCATTGAAATTTCTATATATGTCTTGTTCGGGCAGCAAAACTGGACTTGTAAGTATTCGTTTTTCCTCGTTTGCAAGCTTAACGTCAAGCAATTCGGATGATAATTTCCAATAGTTGTTTGCTGCACTTGCAACTTGTCCAACTTCGGGTGGATTATTTCCAATATTTGCTTTTTTAGCAGTTTGTTTGTCAAGGTTTCCAATGTATTTAAGCGCTTCGAAAACAGACATTTTTTTATTGTTCTTCTGTAAATAGATTTTTCTTAACCAAAAATGTTTGCAATTCACACCACCCTTAAATTTAAAAATCGAATAGCTTCTTGCACCACCTTCCCCGAACCCCGGATTTGCGTTGGAAAATTCTAAATCTTCCTTTTTGTAAGACAGTCCAGCATTAACCATTTTTCGGCAAAACTCACGACTGTTCCCAGATGCATAATCGGGTGAATATTCATATCGAACACGCAAAACTTCATTATCTTGTTCGCTTGCCCCTTCTCCCGGAACAATCACACTTGCAAAATTCATTTGCAAATCTTCCTCTGAATTGATTGCTTTTTCGTCAATCAGTTCCCATTCTGCCATATCGATTTTTTCACCCTTCCCAATAAGTTGGTCGGTTAGTTCTATCGATATATCTTCGTGTGAAAAGTTGCAGTCGTGTGTTTGTGATGAAAATCTGATGAAATCTATGGAAATAGCAGGCGATTCAACCAAACTTATACCATATACCCCAGCCATATCTTCGGAGTTGAAAATCAACTCATAGCGTGGTAATTCTTGCATTAGTGTATATATTATTTTTTGCGCTTCCCCTACAACTTTTTCGTTTTTAGTTGTAGCGGGCATTTGATATAGTTTCCGAATCGACACGTTGTGCATTGGTGATTTCGTTCGATGAAACTTGAACCTGAATCGGTTGTGCATTTCGATTCGCGGAAGTTTGTTGGATAGATTCCGAAACCTGCCCTTGTTGCGTGTTTTGGAAACTAACGGATGGTTTAGCGATAGATGGAACTGATGGACTAGAACCAGCGGAACCGCCACCACCTCCCGGTGTTTTTACTTTTAAAATCGCCTTGACATTTGCCATACCTGCCGCCACTGCGGCTGCGGCTGCGATTCCACCCAAGACAGGGCCAACGATAGGGATACCTGATAACGAGTTATAAGAACTCGTTGCAGATTGATAAGTTTCAATCGTTGCGGATGCAATTGCCGCCGCCTTACCTGCTGCTGTATGTTCCCCAAGTAATTTCGATGCTTGAGCCAGCCCGGTTCCAATTGCAGCAACCTTTTCATTCAATTGCTTTTTTTCTTCTTCTTTTAAAGCCTTGCCAGCTTCATAAGCTTCCCGGTTGTTTTGAACTTCCAAGTCATTATATCCTTTGCGAATCAAATAAAGTTCTTCAGATGTGGCATTTAGCTTTTCAGCAGCGGCCAGGTCATCAAGTTCTTGTTGGTTTAATTTTTGTTGATTCAGAAGTCTTAAAGCTTCAACATCGGCAAGTGTTTTTTGGTCGCCAAATGCTTTATCTTGTGCATTTTTATCGATTAAATCTTGGATGGATTTTTGCCTTTCCTCCTCTTTTTTATCCGCTTCTTCCTTTGTTTTTTTGTCTAGGTCAGCTTGACGGATTTTGAATTGTTCATTCAATGATGCAATCAACACGGCTTTTTCTTCTGCGGTTTTTCCTTTAAGGGCGTTGATTTCTTCAACATACCTAGATTTCATCCTGTCCAACTTCTGCTGGTCAGTCGTGTCTTGAAGGTCTTCTAACTCTTTATTTAGTTTGATTTGGGCATTTTTATACGCTTCATCTTCACGTTTCTTTTCGGCAATCGCATCGGCTGTTGCTTTTTCCCTTAATGCTTTTCTATCAGCTGCACTTTTCTTCGCATCTTCATTAGCTTTATCACGTGCTTCTTTGGCCTTATCTTCGGAAATTTTTTGAACACGTAAATCAGCAAGAATTCCATCGTTTCTTGTTTTTTTAATCAGTTCCTGATTGGCGTTCCAAGCCTTTATTTGGTCTTGTGTAGCCTTGCCAGAAAATATCAGTTCTTTGTTTAGGTCGTTATAGGCTTTTGCTGTATTCAGAATGGCTTCACGCTTCACTTTTTCCAATATAACCGTATCTTTTCCAAGTGCATTTGCCTTGGCAATCTCAAAGTCCATGTGGTCGCTGATGATTTGCCTTTGTTTCATCACCGCTTTGGTCGCTTCTTCGTTTCGTTTTTGTCTAGCTTCCCACGCTCTACGGGATTTTTCTTCTGATTCAGTTTCCATCACCCCGAGCGCTTCCAATGCTTTGATTATAAGCCAAATTGGAGGTGCAACGAACATTAAGACGTTTCGCCATCCACCGAATTTATCAGTGGTCTTTTGAACCCATTCCGAAACAGTTGAAAAATTCGCTATTAGCAAGCCTAGTCCGACTACAATTGCACCTATTCCTGTTGAAATCAGTGCAATTCGAAATAATTTTAGTGCGCCCGTTGTACCACCAATAACAGTTGTTGAAATTCCTTGCCAAATAGTTTGAAGTTTTAAACCATTCGTGAAAAGTCCGCTGGCTTCAACTGTATCACGGACAACAGAAGCCATACCGCCTGTGGCAGCGTCTAAAAGCGCGATAGCACCGCCGTTGGCAAGAACTGCTGAGCCTGATTCACGTGTTGCCGCAGTTAAATTTGTATTCGCACCAGCAAGTCTTTGAGTAGAACTTGAAAGGGCATCAATTGGTGCCGCAGATGCAGTATTTGATGCAAGGGAATTCAATGAACCTGAAAGTCCATCTATATCACTTTGAACTTCATTTGCATTACTGCTTATTTGGATTTCCGCCGTCCTTCTTATCATTTTTGGTTAGTAATTTTCTTTTGACCATTTTGAAAACTTCGGTAAAAGTTTCAGGGTATTTGTCAATCCCTTTTGCAATATCGATGGCATCGCTTTCGCCATAAAAATCATCCAACTGCAACATCTGATGCATAATTTTGAACATGTCTTTTTTTCTTTTTTAAACTGCTACTTCAATAGCCAATGGCATCCCATCA
>Ga0265780_10008896_pt1 | contig 12140 bp, 8 predicted proteins | sample P1T30metagenome_FD_192432 | JGI IMG/M metagenome (GOLD analysis project Ga0265780, IMG submission 192432) | Plant litter microbial communities from East Loma Ridge, Irvine, California - P1 T30 | ecosystem: Environmental > Terrestrial > Plant litter > Unclassified | place: USA: California... | reverse complement strand
TGCTCGGTCTCGGGCGGGAACTGCTCGCGCTCGATCTGCTGCTCGAGCACGTACAGCAGGTGCACCGGATTGGCCGCCACCTCGGTATTGTCGAAGTTGAAGACCTTGGACAGGATCTTGAAGGCGAAGCGGGTCGACAGGCCGTTCATGCCCTCGTCCACGCCGGCATAGTCGACGTATTCGTGCAGCGACTTGGCCTTGGGGTCGGTGTCCTTCAGGTTCTCGCCATCGTAGACCAGCATCTTGGAGAAGACGCTCGAATTCTCGGGATCCTTCAGGCGCGACAGCACGGCGAACTGCGACATCATGCGCAGGGTGCCGGGCGCGCACGGCGCCTTGTCGAGCGAGGAGTTGCGCAACAGCTTGTCGTAGATCTGGATTTCATCGGACACGCGCAGGCAGTACGGCACCTTCACGATATAGATACGGTCGAGGAAGGCCTCGTTGTTGCGGTTGTTGCGGAAGGTCTTCCATTCGGATTCGTTCGAGTGCGCCAGCACGATGCCGTCGAAGGGAATCGCGCCGAAGCCTTCGGTGCCCTTGTAGTTGCCCTCCTGCGTGGCCGTGAGCAGTGGATGCAGCACCTTGATCGGCGCCTTGAACATCTCCACGAATTCCATCAGGCCCTGGTTGGACAGGCACAGGCCGCCGGAATAGCTATAGGCGTCCGGATCGTCTTGCGGGAAATCCTCGAGCTTGCGGATATCGACCTTGCCGACCAGCGAAGAGATATCCTGGTTGTTTTCGTCGCCCGGTTCGGTCTTGGAAATCGCGGTCTGCTTGAGGATCGACGGGTAGCGTTTGACCACGCGGAATTTATTGATATCGCCGCCGAATTCATGCAGGCGCTTGACGGCCCATGGACTTGGAATGGCGCGCAGGTAGCGGCGCGGGATGCCGTAATCTTCTTCGAGTATGGTGCCGTCTTCGACTTCGCTGAACAGGCCGAGCGGCGATTCATTGACGGGCGAACCCTTGATCGCATAAAAGGGCACGAGTTCCATCAGGCTTTTGAGTTTCTCGGCGATCGACGATTTACCGCCGCCGACCGGGCCGAGCAAATACAGGATCTGCTTGCGCTCTTCGAGTCCTTGCGCAGCATGGCGGAAATAAGACACCACCTGTTCGATCACTTCTTCCATGCCATAAAACTCGCGGAAGGCCGGATAGATCTTGATCACCTTATTGGCGAAGATGCGCGACAGGCGCGGATCGAGACGGGTATCGACCAGGGTGGGCTCGCCGATCGCAGCCAGCATGCGTTCCGGCGCACTGGCGTAGGTCAGCGGGTCTTTCTTGCATAGCTGGAGAAATTCGCCCAGGGAGTATTCTTCTTCCCGGGTACGCTCATAGCGGGCCGCGTAGTTTTCAAAGATGCTCATTGAAGTTCCTTTAATGTGCCAACAACGAATCACTGTCACAGCAGCCATTGTCGAAGCTGCCCGAGGCCCCGGTATCTTTGTCGCGTACTCCCTGTTCGGTCGTCACGTGCCGCGCCGGGATGGGCCGGCGCCGTTGGTGGAATTCACGTGCGATTGCTTTTGTCGATTCGGCGGCTCGCCAAGGCGGTGCGCCAAGGCGGTACGCCAAATCCTCGCGTGGTGGAGAACGTCTTTTTTGCGTTTATGAAATTTATTATGTGCCTATTAGTTTCCGAAGTCAAAGCAGTGTCGTGCAAGCTGTAGAAGCGGATACAAGTGCTTGATTCAACTAACGAAAGTCGGTTTTTGCAGGCGTCGCGGCGGCCCTGGGAAGGTGGGGCCGGAACACGGCGTCGAGGCCGGTTTGAACGAAAGACTGGCGTGCCGGCGGCACCTCCATTTTCTTCCCTTGTGCGCCGATAGTGCACGAACTGCTCAACACGCGGCGCACGCGAATCGTGCATGTCATAGAGACGAACGCAGCCATTTCCGCCATGGCGCAGGCGGAAAGCGCGCATGCGTTACACTTGTCGGTCGGGTTCAAATGACCCGCACCATTGAATATTTACTGATGTACCTGTTGGAGAAAACCATGCTCGACGAACGCCTGCGCAACCTGCTGCAGAATATGCCCAAGGCAGAACTGCACATCCACATCGAGGGCTCGCTCGAACCGGAACTGATTTTTGAGCTTGCGCAAAGGAACGGCGTTGACCTCGCTTATAGCTCGGTCGAAGCGTTGCGTGAGGCCTACGCTTTCACCGATCTCCAGTCTTTCCTCGACATTTATTATGCCGGCGCCAGCGTGCTGCTGAAGGAACAGGACTTCTACGACATGACCGCGGCCTATCTGGCGCGCGCGCATGCCGACAATGTCCGCCACGCCGAGATCTTCTTCGATCCGCAGACCCATACCGTGCGCGGCGTGCCGTTCGAGACCGTCGTCAACGGCATCTGGCGCGCCTGCCAGGACGCGCCGCTCAGCGCCAGCCTGATCATGTGCTTCCTGCGCCACCTGTCTGAAGAAGAAGCCATCGCCACGCTCGAAGAGTCGCTGCCTTACCGGGACAAGTTCATCGGCGTCGGCCTCGATTCGTCCGAAGTCGGCCACCCGCCGGAAAAATTCGCGCGCGTGTTCGAGCGCGCCCGTTCGCTCGGCCTGCGCCTGGTTGCGCATGCGGGCGAGGAGGGCCCGCCGGCCTATATCGAAAGCGCGCTCGACGTGCTCAAGGTCGAGCGCATCGACCACGGCGTGCGCAGCCTGGAAAGCCCGGCCCTGGTCGAACGCCTGGCGCGCGAGCAGATGGCGCTCACCGTATGCCCGCTGTCGAACATCAAGCTGCGCGTGTTCGACGTGATGGGTTCGCACAATCTGCGCACCCTGCTCGACGCCAATCTCGCGGTCACCGTCAACTCGGACGATCCGGCCTATTTCGGCGGCTACGTCAACGAGAACTACTTTGCCGCCTTCGATGCGTTGCCGCTCGATGAACGCCACGCACGCCAGCTGGCGCGCAACAGCTTCCAGGCCGCCTTCGTCGACCCGGAGCGCAAGCGCGCCTTCCTGGCCGAAGTCGACGACTTCTTCGCCAACGCATAATTCTCGCAAAGGATCGCATCCATGTTCGTCCAGGCTCTTCGCATGACGGCGCGCGACTGGCGCGCCGGTGAGCTGCGCTTCCTGCTGGTGGCGCTGATCGTCGCGGTCGCGGCCTTGAGTTCGGTCGGCTTCTTCATCGACCGCATGCGGGCGGGCATGGACCGCGACGCCCACCAGCTGCTCGGCGCCGACCTGCTGGTCAATACCGACGACCCGGTGCGCCAGGAGTGGCGCGCCGAGGCCTTGAAAAGAGGCCTGCTGCTGGCCGATACCGTCACCTTCCCGAGCATGGCGCAAGCCGGCGAGGGCGACGACTCGCTGGCCCAGCTGTCGTCGATCAAGGCGGTGTCGACAGGCTATCCGCTGCGCGGCCAGGTGAGCATCACCACCGACCCGGTCGCGGCGGGCGGCGCGCAAGGCACGCCCACGCGCGAGGTGCCGGCGCGCGGCACGGTCTGGGTCGATCCCGGCCTGCTGCCGCAGCTGCGCACCGAGGTCGGCGCCACGCTCACCCTGGGCAACAGCCAGTTCCGCATCGCCCAGCTGATCGCCACCGAGCCCGATAAGGGCGCTTCGTTCGCCAACTTCGCGCCGCGCGTGATGCTGGCGCTGGAAGACCTGCAAGCCACCGGCCTGGTGGACGACTTCGCGCGCGTGAGCTTCCGCCTGATGGTCGCGTCGAAAGACGCGAACGACATGGCCGCGGTGCGCGACTACGAACAATGGGTGCGCGCGCAGATCCGCACCAATAACATCAAGGGCGTGCGCATCGAGACCCTGGAAAACGGCCGTCCCGAAATGCGCGCGACGCTTGACCGCGCAGGATTGTTCCTGTCGCTGGTGGGCTTGCTGTCGGCGATGCTGGCGGCGGTCGCGGTGGCGATGGCGGCGCGCCGCTTCATGGGCCGTCACCTGGACGCCTGCGCCATGCTGCGCTGCCTGGGCCTGACCCAGAACCAGGTCACCGTGCTGTACCTGCTCGAATTCGCCTTCATTGGCCTGTTGGGCAGCGTGATCGGAGTGCTGGTCGGCTTCGGCGCCCACTTCGTGCTGCTCGAGTTGATCGCCTCGCTGATCAACACCGATCTGCCGCCGGTATCGATGCTGCCGGCGCTGCAGGGCGTGGCCACCGGCTTGATGCTGCTGGTCGGCTTCGCGCTGCCGCCGATTCTCCAGCTGCGCAACGTGCCGCACAACCGCGTGATCCGGCGCGAGCAGGGCGCGCCGCAGCCGGCCGCGCTGGCCACCTACGGCCTGGGCATCGGCGTGTTCTTCCTGCTGCTCCTGTGGCAGGCGGGCGACGCGACGCTGGCCGTGATCACCGCCGGCGGCTTCCTCGGCGGCTTCGCCTTCTTCGCCCTGGTGGCCTGGCTCGGCCTGCAAGGGTTGCGCCGCATGCGTGGCGCCTTCCAGCACCAGGCATGGCGCTTCGCCGTCACGTCGCTGCAGCGCCGTCCCGGCGCCACCGTGGTGCAGGTGGTGTCGCTGGCGCTGGGCCTGATGGCGCTGCTGCTGCTGACCGTGGTGCGCGGCGACCTGATGGCGGCCTGGCAGCTGGCCACCCCGGCCGACGCGCCGAACCGCTTCGTGATCAACATCCTGCCCGAGCAGAAGAGCGGCGTCGAGAAGCAGCTGGTGGCGGCCGGCGTCAAGGAACCGGTGCTATACCCGATGATCCGTGGCCGCCTGACGGCAATCAACGGCAATGCGATCACGCGCGACACCTTCCCCGACGGCGAGGCGCGGCGCCTGGCCAACCGTGAATTCAACCTCTCGACCACCGACGTGCTGCCGCAGGCGAACGAGGTGGTGGGGGGCGAATGGTTCAAGGACGCACCCGGCGTGGCCGAGGCCTCGGTCGAGCAGAGCATCATGGAGCGGCTTGGCCTGAAGCTCGGCGACAGCATGCGCTTCGATATGGCCGGCCTCTTGGTCGAGGCCAAGATCACCAGCGTGCGCAAGCTCGAATGGGGCTCGATGCGCGCCAACTTCTTCGTCATCATCAACCCGGCGGCGATGGCGGATGCGCCGACCACCTATATGACGGCCTTCCACGTGCCGCCTGAAGGCGCGAACCTGGGCAATGCGCTGACCCGCAGCCATCCGAACCTGACGGTGATCGACGTCTCGGGCATCATCCGCCAGTTGCAGGACGTGCTCGACCAGGTGGTGACGGCGGTCGAATTCCTGTTCCTGTTCACGCTCGCTTCCGGCGTGCTGGTGCTGTATGCGGCGCTGATGGGGTCGCAGTCCGAGCGCACCCGCGAAGCCGGCCTGCTGCGGGCGCTGGGCGCCACCCGTCAACAACTGGCGCAGGCGCAGCGCATCGAGTTCGTGCTGGTGGGTGGCCTGGCGGGATTGCTGGCAGCCACCGGTGCGGCGGCGCTGGGCTGGGCGCTGGCGACGTACCAGTTCAAGTTCCCGTGGGTGTTCGAGCCGGGCGTATGGGTCGTCGGTCTGTTTGTCGGCGCGCTGTGCGCGATCGTCGGTGGTTGGCTGGGGCTGCGCGGAGTGTTGCGGCAGCCGCCGTTGCAGACCTTGCGCGAAGCGTGATGTTGACGGGTTGGCGGCACGGCCGCCAACCGTGCGTTATCATGGCGGGATGTCCGAACAACACACTGAAACACAGGTCGAAACACAGACCCTGTACGAAATCATGGGCGGCGCCGAGCGCCTGCGGGAGCTAGTCGACCGCTTCTATGACTTGATGCAGCTGGAGCCCGATTTCGCCGGCATCCATGTCATGCATCCGGTCCCCAACGACAGCTCGCGCGAGAAGCTGTTCATGTTCCTGTCCGGCTGGATGGGTGGTCCCGACCTGTACATCGAACGCTATGGCCACCCGCGCCTGCGCGCGCGCCACCTGCCGTATGCGATCGGCAGCAAGGAGCGCGACCAGTGGCTGCGCTGCATGGCGTGGGCGATGGAAGAGATGGGCTATGACGACACGCTGCGCGTGCGCATGATGAATTCCTTCTTCCAGACCGCGGACTGGATGCGCAATAAACCCGACTAAGAAGCGCTGCTTGACTATATGACCGCTGCCGAAATCCTCATCCTGGTCGGCCTCGTCGTGGTGGCCGGCCTGCTGGTCGTCGTCCTGATGCGCATGCGCAGCAGTGGCGATGGTAACCACGTCGAGCGCCTGGAGCGCGAACTGCGGCAAGAGCTGCAATCGAGCGCCCAGTCGACGCGCCAGGAACTGGCCGCGCACCTGGCCCAGTATCACAATGCGACAGTCCAGCAACTGGACAGCATGCGCCAGCAGATGCAGCTGCATTCGAGCAGCGGGCGCGAGGAACAGGCGCGCGCATTGAAGCGCTTCGCCGACACCCTGCAGCAGACGCTGGGCAATCTCACCGAATCGAACGCCCAGCGCATGCTCGAGGTGCGCAGCACGCTCGAAACCAAGATCCGCGACCTGCAGACCGACAACGGCAAGCGCCTCGAAGAGATGCGCCAGACGGTCGACGAGAAACTGCATGCGACGCTCGAGACGCGCCTCTCCGAATCGTTCCGCCAGGTGTCGGAGCGGCTGGAAAAAGTGCACCAGGGCCTGGGCGAGATGCAGCAGCTGGCGATCGGCGTGGGCGACCTGAAGCGCGTGCTCACCAACGTCAAGACCCGCGGCACTTGGGGCGAAGTGCAGCTCGAGATGCTGCTGGAGCAGGTGCTCACTGTCGACCAGTACGCCAAGAACGTGGAGACCGTAGCCGGTTCGAATGCGCGCGTGGAATTCGCCATCAAGCTGCCGGGCCAGGTCGAGGGCGGCGCGCCGCTCTGGCTGCCGATCGACGCCAAGTTCCCCAAGGAGCAGTACGAACGCCTGCTGGCTGCCGCGGACGTCGCCGATGCCGATGGCGTGAGCCGCGCCGGCGCCGAGCTGGAACGGGCGGTGCGCACTGAAGCGCGCACCATCTGCGACAAATACGTGTCGCCGCCGCAGACCACCGACTTCGCGATCCTGTTCCTGCCCACCGAAGGCCTGTATGCCGAGGTAATGCGCCGTCCCGGCCTGGCCGACGACCTGCAGCGCACCTTGCGGGTGACGATCGCCGGTCCGTCAACCCTGGCGGCGCTGCTCAACAGCCTGCAGATGGGCTTTCGCACGTTGGCGCTCGAGAAGCGCTCTTCGGAAGTGTGGCAGGTGCTGGGGGCGGTGAAGACTGAGTTCACCAAGTTCGGCGACGTGCTGGCCACCACCAAGCTGACCCTGGAAAAGGCGGCCAAGAACATCGAAAGCGCCGAAGTGCGCAGCCGTCAGATGGCGCGCAAGCTAAAGTCGGTGGAGGCGCTGCCGAGCGAGGCGGCACAGTTGATGCTGGGGCCGGATGGGCTGGAACGGGACGACTGACCCCGGAGCGGCCTAATGCGCCGTCAATTGGCGGCGCCAAGCATTTTCGCGCGCAGTTTTCTGGTAAGCGATCCGACTTTCTCAGCGATGCGCTGCGCCATCACACGTTCGCCTGGCGCCAGTTTGGGCACGACATCCGCGGTTGCAGCGGGGAGGGCGGCGAGTATCGCGGTAGCCATGTCGGCGCCGAGTTTTTGAAGATATGCCGGTTTCACCCCGAGTTGGCCGGCTAGCGCCAGCAAATGGTGTGTGTCCAGTTTGCCGGGATTATTCTCGCCGCCAATCTTAAACGCAAATTCGGTACCAAGCCCGCTGTAAACGCGCGTCGCCATCAGGTCATAGAACGGCGCAAGCCGCATGCCTTTTCCGCTGGCGATCATCGACAGGTTTTTGGCGTGTGAGTCGTTATTGCCGGTGTAAAGATTGAAGAATAGCCAGCGCAAGAGATTCTGCCGGTCAGGCGCGGGCTGGATGGATTTGCCAAGCAAGTCAAAGCAATCCTTGAATCCGGGACCACCATCGTGTTCGTACTTGATTGTCGACGGAATGCCGAGCAGCTGGCAAAAGTCGGCCTGCCAGATTCGCTGCAGGCGACCATTTGCGAGAGGCATGCGGTCATACCGTGTGACCAGGCAGGACCGCGTTATGGGCTCATAAGAGGCCGCTGCGACGGGCAGAGCGCACCTGTGCGCCAGTGTCATCATGATGGCCTCGTTCGCGGCCGATGCGAACACGCGAATATCGGTCCGGACGATATCCGGCTTCAGGATATGCGTCGAGGGCGAGCTGCCCATGGGGCGGTGCGGTGTTCCGTCTGCGGCGATGTAGAGCAGCAGCTTGTGCTGGGCTCCCGAGATCGACATGCGCGGCGTGGGCAGTCCGCGCGCGTCCCGTTCGATTTCCGCCAGTTCCTTCGCCTGCTTGCCGTCATTGTGGACAAGCGCGTTGACCTGCTGCCAAGTCAATGCCTGATAGATGGGTTCCTGTGGTTGTTCGCCTTCAGGCAGCAAGACGACTGACCCAGCGCTCTCGCCTCCGACTTTTGATAGCAGGCCATAGACGCTCGAGACTTGCTCGCGCATGGTGATGAGCTTGCGCTGATCGCCTTCCGGCAGCAGGTTTTCGAAGAACGCCGTGACATAGCGAGAATGGCGTCGTTCTGGCTGCAATGGAATGTCCGGGTGGAGTGGCGCTGCTTCTGGACTCTCCAGCCATTCCCGGCAGTAAGAAAAGCTCAGAGGGTCACCTGGATACAAGGTCCCGACCAGTCCATCCGGACCGAATACGGAGAGCGTGGCAGGCAATGCGGTATTGGCCACGGCTAGCGCTTCCGTATGATGAGTTCGAGGCCCAGCAGGTTAAGGACGTCGATGACCTTTTGTGCCTGGATCGTCTCTTTGCCATGCTCGAGATCGATGATGAATCGGTTGCCGAGTCCCGCCAGGCCAGAGATGTCTTCCTGGGTCATCTTCTGGCTTTTTCGCGTTTGACGGATCAGTTTTCCTATTTCGTGTACCGATGTGATGGCAATTTCATCTGTAGCCTGCCCGGCAGTGTGAGCATTCTCCATACGCAGTCCCTTCGGCCCGATCGGTAAGATTTCAGGATATTATGCCTCAATAATAGGCAAAAATCACCGATCGGTAAGGATCGCTATAAAATTCCACAGAAAACGTTTAAATAATACCGCTCGGTAAGATTTAATCATCAAAACAGGCCTTCGAACGGCAGGATATCGACAAACTCACCCGCCGCAACATTGCCCTGCCCATCATGCAACACCACCATGCAATTCGCCTCCGACATCGAGCGCAGGATGCCCGAGCCCTGCGACCCGGTAATCCGCACCTCCGGCTCGCCATCCGCCCCACGCGCAACGATGCCGCGCTGGTACTCGGTCCGCCCCGGCTTCTTGCGGATCGCGTCGACGGAGCGCGCACGCAGCAGCGGCAGCGGCGCCTCGGCCCCCATCATGCGCAGCAGCGCCTCGCGCGCGAAGAAGTAGAACGACACCATCACCGCTACCGGATTGCCCGGCAGGCCGAACAAAAAGGCACTGCGGCCGTTGGACGCCACCCGGCCGAAGGCCAGCGGCCGGCCCGGACGCATGCCGATCTTCCAGAAGGTCACGTCGCCCAGCTGGGCCATCACCTGTTTGGTGTAGTCGGCTGCGCCGACCGAGACGCCGCCCGAGGTGATGATGGCGTCGGTGTTTTCGCAGGCGGTGCGCAGCGCTTCTTCCAGGGCTTCGGGGCTGTCGCGCACCACGCCCATGTCGATGATCTCGCAGCCCAGGCGTTGCAGCATGCCGTAGATCGTGTAGCGGTTGCTGTCATACACGCAGCCTTCGTCGAGCCGTTCGCCGATCGAGCGCAGCTCGTCGCCGGTCGAGAAGAAGGCCACCCGCAGGCGGCGCTGCACGGGAATCTCGGCAAAGCCCAGCGAGGCGCACATGCCCAGGTCGGCCGGACGGATGACGCGGCCGGCCCTCAGCGCAGCGCTGCCGGCTTTCAGGTCTTCGCCCGCCAGGCGGCGGTTGTCGCCCGCGCGGATCGCGCCCGCGCGCAAGGTGACTGTATCGTCAGTGCTGCTCTCGGCGAATTCCTGCGGCAGCACGCTGTCGCAGCCGGCCGGCATCACGCCGCCGGTCATGATGCGCGCACACTCGCCGGGGCCTGGCGTGATGTCCAGCGGCTTGCCGGCGTAGGCGATGCCGACCACCTTCAGGGTCACGCTGCCGTCAAGAGGCAGGTCGCTGCCGCGCAGCGCGTAGCCGTCCATGGCCGAGTTGTCGTGGGCCGGCACATTGATCGGCGACACCAGGTCGCGCGCCAGCACGCGGCCGAGTGACGAACGCAGGGCCACCATCTCGACGGCCCGCACCGGCTGCACGAAGTCGCGGATGATGCGCTGGGCGTCCTGCACGCGCAGGGCGTCCGGATCGTAGCCGTTGATGCAGCTGGCTACCTGGGCCAGGCTGGCGGGGAAGGGCGGCGAAGCGTCGTCCAGGCCGCGCAGCTCGTCCAGGGTATTGATGTTGCGGAAGGCGTCGGCGTCGTCGAAGACCACCTCGACCGACTTCAGGTCGCGGTACCAGCCGTCGACGCGGCGGCCGCCTTCCGCCAGGTAAGCAGAAAGCGCAGGCAACCGGTCCACGCGTACCAGGCAGAACACGGGGTGAGGTTGCGCGCGCATGCCCGGCTCTTGCGTCGCGGCGTAGGCGACGTCGGCATCGGCCTCTCGCAGCGCGGCGAACAGGCGCTCTGCCAGGTCGGCCGGCAGGAACGGCGAATCGCAGGGCACAGCCAGCAGATAGGGCGTCGCGCAGTGGCGCAGGCCCGCTTCCAGGCCGGCCAGCGGACCGGGATATGGCTCAACCCCGTCAGCGATTTCATCCGGCAGCACCATCACGTCGAAAGCGCGATAGGCATCCAGATTGCGGTTGGCGCTGATCGCCACCGGCCCGACCTGCGGCCGCAGGCGCGCCAGCACATGTTCGACCATGGTGCTCGACCGGAAGGGCTGCAGGCCCTTGTCGACATTGCCCATGCGCGAGCCGCGACCACCTGCGAGTACCAGTCCGCTGATCATCCCTGTCTCCATGTTCTGTTCTTATCCGCCTATGTAGGACATTTCAACCTTGCGCGCGCCGTCGCGTTGCCCAATGCCCGTCTCCGCCGTGCGCGTCTCGGAATAACGATCCGCCCGTCCGCGCCACAGCTGGGCGATGGCGCCAGAGAGTTCAAGGTCGCTGCGGTCCGCGCGCAGCAGCGCGCGCAGGTCGTGGCCACGGGTGGCGAACAGGCAGGTGTACAGCTTGCCCTCGGTCGACAGGCGCAGGCGCGAACAGTCGCCGCAAAAGGCCTGGGTGACGCTCGAGATGACGCCGATCTCGCCGCTGCCGTCCAGGTAGCGCCAGCGCGAGGCGGTCTCGCCGCTGTAGTTGGCCGCGACGGGTGCGAGCGGCAGCTCGGCCGAGATGCGCCGCACCACCTCGTGCGACGGCACGACGTCGTGCATATTCCAGCCGTTCGAGGCGCCGACGTCCATGAATTCGATAAAGCGCAGGATGGTCGGCGAGCCCTTGAAGTGGCGCGCCATGGGCAGGATCTGGTCGTCGTTGGTGCCGCCCTTGACCACCATATTGACTTTCACCGGGCCCAGGCCAACCGCATGGGCGGCGTCGATGCCATTGAGCACGTCGGCGACGGCGAAGTCGACGTCGTTCATGCTGCGAAATACCTGGTCGTCCATCGCGTCGAGCGAGACCGTGACGCGGTCCAGGCCGGCGTCCTTCAAGGCCTGGGCCTTGCGCGCCAGGATCGAGCCGTTGGTGGTGAGCGTGAGGTCGAGCGGACGGCCGCTCGGCGTCGGCAGCGCGCGCAGCATCGCGACCAGGCGCTCGAGGTTCTTGCGCAGCAGCGGCTCGCCGCCGGTCAGGCGCAGCTTTTCGACGCCGTGCGCGATGAACAGCCGCGCCACGCGCGTGATTTCCTCGAACGACAGCAGGTCGCCGTGCGGCAGGTATTGGTAATCCTTGTCGAACACTTCCTTCGGCATGCAGTACACGCAGCGGAAGTTGCAGCGGTCGGTGACGGAGATGCGCAGGTCGTGCAGGGGCCGTCCGAGCGCGTCGCTGAGCAGGCCAGTCGGGGCTTCGGGCACGGCCGGAACCTGCAGCGCGGATGACCGCAGGTCATTGATCAGAATGATTTTTTCAGCCATTTCAGTACGATAGCACGGGGCGGATGAAGCTGCCCGTACA
>Ga0265780_10008895_pt1 | contig 12140 bp, 10 predicted proteins | sample P1T30metagenome_FD_192432 | JGI IMG/M metagenome (GOLD analysis project Ga0265780, IMG submission 192432) | Plant litter microbial communities from East Loma Ridge, Irvine, California - P1 T30 | ecosystem: Environmental > Terrestrial > Plant litter > Unclassified | place: USA: California... | reverse complement strand
CGGTACGAGATGCCGGGAATATTGCCGATCAGGGAGCGGAACTGCTGCTCGCTGGCCTGCAGCGCGCTTTCCATCGCGCGCCGCTCGCTGATGTCGGTGACGAAGCAGACGAACAGGTCCTGCTCGCGCAGGCGCGCATGGCCGATTGCGCCCCGTACCGGGACTTCGTGGCCATCCTTGTGCAGGCACCAGGTCTCGGTGCTGGTGTTGATGCCTTCCAGGCTGCCACGCGCCAGCACGGTCAGCACGTTGAAGTTGGCGGCGCGACCGCGCTCGGTGAGCAGCAGCGCGATGCTGCGCCCGACGATCTCGTCCCGACGCCAGCCAAAAATGCGCTCGGCCGACGCATTGAATTCAGTGATGATGCCGTCGCGCCCGACCGTGATCACGCCGTCGACCGTGGTGGTCAGCAGGGCGCGCATCCAGGCTTCGCTGCGCGAGAGGTCCTGGAACATCTGGCGATAGCGCAGCAGGCCGTTCACGCCCAGCACGGCCACCGACAGCGCCACCGTGGTTACCGTGAGCGACAGCGCCAGGAAGCCGCTGTTGGTATCGGCCGCGTTGCCCGGATCGACCGTGCCCGAGAAGCGCGCAGCGGCCATGCCGGTGTAGTGCATGCCGGCGATCGCGCAGCCCATCACGCAGGCCGACAGCAGCAGCCGGCGCGATTCGGACACCGACTGGAAGCGCGACAGGCCGTGACGCACGCTCAGGGCCAGCGTGGCCAGGATCACGGCCACCAGGATCGAGACCGCGAACGTAAACGGATCGTAGTGCAGCGACAGCTGCATGCGCATGCCGTCCATGCCGGCGTAGTGCATCGCGCCGATGCCGGCGCCAACCAGCACGCCGCCCACCAGCAAATGCGACAGGCGCATCTCGGGACGCGAGATCAGGCTCAGCGCCACCCACGACGCGCCAATGCTGGGCAGTGCCGACAGCAGCGTTGTCCAATGGTCGTAATGCACCGGCGTGCACAGGTCGAAGGCAAGCATGCCGATGAAGTGCATTGCCCAGACCCCGGCGCCGAGCGCCAGACTGCCCGTGCCAAGTGCGATGGCGCGGTGCGACGGATGGGCGCTGGCCTGGCCGGTCACCTGCAACCCCATCCACGACGAGAAGATCGCTACCAGCAGCGACAGCACCACCAGGGTGGGGTCGTACATCCCGTACGTCAGCAAGGATGGATCTTCAGGAACGGCAAACGATGGCAGCATAGTGAAGGCAGAGTTGTAATGGAGTAAAAAAAACTTCCATGGAGCATTAAATTGAAGTATCGCATTTTCCGAATTTACTGTGTTGGTGCACGTGAGATTGCTGGACGAATTGTTGTGTTCTGTAGCGTCGAAGCGACCATCTCAGGCTGTTCATTGCGTAAAAATCATGCTCGCTGGTATGCTGGGGGCGCAGTCAACAACTTCCCGTCGCCCTTGCGCGCCGTGCCCATGGCGGTCATCCAAGAGAATCAAATGCGATTTCGGCAACTCTGCATTGGCCTTGTCATCCTGTCGGGCAGCCTGTCGGCAATGACAAGGGCGGCCCCGCCGGCCGTGCCCTACCTGTCGATCACCACCGAGAGCTCGGCGCCGTCAAGCATGCTCGAAGACGGGCGCGTGGTCGGCATTGCCACCGACAAGATCCGGGTTGTCATGGAACGCGCCGGGGTCACCCATGACATCACGCTGCTGCCCTGGAAGCGCGCGTACGCGGCGGCGCTGCAGCAGGCCAACGGCTGCGTGTACTCCGCCACCCGCACACCGGAACGGGAAGCCTTGTTCAAATGGATCGGGCCGACCGACGAGGCGCAGTGGGTCCTGATGGGGCGCGCCGACCGGGCCTGGCGCATCACGAATCTGGAAGACGCGCGCGGCCTGCGCATCGGCACCTATGCCGGCGACGCGCGTGACACTTATCTGCGCAGCCGGGGCCTTGTCGTCGATACGTCGCCCCATGACATGCTCAATCCGCCAAAGCTGCTGCAGGGCCGCATCGACCTGTGGGCCGCCAGCTGGCGCGCGGGCAGTGACGTGCTGGTCAGGAATGGCTGGGACAAGCAGATCGTGCCGGTACACGTGTTCAACCGCGTTGCCGTCTACCTGGCCTGCAATCTGGCGGTGCCCGACGCGCTGGTCAAGCGCCTGAATGCGGAGTTTGAAACGATCGAGCGCGACGGCACAGCACGCGCCATCGAGCGGCGCTACGAGCGGCGTGCCAGTTCACGGTGACAGGGCCTTTCGTTTTGATTTATAGTGCGTCATGATTGTCGTCAATCAAGCGAAATTGTCTTTCACAACGCTGTTGACGCTACTTTTGCAGGTACACGATTTCACTAGGCAGCAATGGACACACTCGAGCAATTCGTCGAAAAATTCAAGAACGCGGTCGACTTCCAGGACGATGTGCACCTGACCGGCGACACCAATCTCAAGACGCTGGCCGAATGGGATTCGCTGGCGGCGCTGGGCGTGATCATCATGTTCGACATGGAGTACGACAAGGCCATCACCGGCAAGGACCTGGTCGGATGCCAGCTTGTGAGCGACGTCTACAAACTGATCGGCTGATCTCATGGCCCAGGCGACCATCCGCAATGTCCGTTACGCCGGCATGGCGTCCTGCGTGCCACGGCGTGTCCTGTCCAACCTGCACGACTGCCCGCCGCAGATCAAGAGCGCGCGCGAACGGGTAGTGCGCAATATCGGCATCGAGACGCGCCGCATCTGCCCCGAATGGCAAACCTTTTCGGACCTGGCCTTCGATGCTACTGAGCGCCTGCTGGCCGAGCTGCAGTGGAACAAGGACGAGATCGACGCGCTGATCGTCATCACCCAGTCGCCCGATTACCTGATTCCTGCCACTGCGATCATCCTGCAGGACCGTCTGGGCCTCAAGCCCGGCACGATCGCCTTCGACATCAACCTGGGCTGTTCGGCCTACGCCTTTGGCCTGCACGTACTGGGTGCGATGATGGCCTCGGGCGGCATCAAGAAGGCGCTGCTGCTGGTGGGCGACAGGGCCGCCACCGTGGTCGAGCCGCTGTTCTCGGATGCGGGCACCGCCACCGCGCTCGAATACGATCCGGCTGCGCCGCCGATGTACTTCGACCTCAATAGCGACGGCAGCGGTTACCGCGCCATCATGCTGCCAGCGGGCGGGCATCGCGAACCGATCGGCCTGCAGCACCTGGTGCCGTACAAGGACGAGGACGGGATCCTGCGCAGTCCGGCCGCGCTGGTGCTCGACGGCCCGGCGGTGCTGAGCTTCTCGACCCAGCGCGTGCCGCCCGCCGTGCGCGATCTGCTGGCGTATGCCGAATGCCCGATCGAGGCTGTCGACTACTTCATCTTCCACCAGGCCAACCGGATGATCAACGACACCATCCGCAAGAAGCTTGGCCTGCCGGTCGAGAAGGTGCCATCGACGCTGCACGACTTCGGCAATACCAGCGGGGCCTCGATCCCCGTGACGATGACGGCGCGCATCCGCGACGCACTCCAGAGCGGCAAGCACAAGGTGTTGATGTCGGGCTTTGGCATCGGCCTGTCGTGGGGCAGCTGCATCGTCGACATCGACCGCGCGGTGTTCCCGGCGCTGGTCGAATCGTGAGTCGATCATGAATGCATCGCCGTTCAGCCTTGCGGGCCGGACGATCCTGATCACCGGCGCATCGTCGGGCATCGGCGAAGCCACGGCCCGCCTGTGCGCCGCCATGGGTGCGCGCATTCTCGCCTGCGGCCGTGATCCCGAGCGCCTGGCGAATGTCGTTGCCGGCCTGGCCGGCGCAGGCCACCAGACCATCATCGGCGACCTGACCGATCCGGCCGCGCGCCAGGCGCTCGTCGATGCTGCGCCCAGCCTGGACGGCTGCGTATTCAGCGCCGGCGCCGCGCAGCTCGCGCCGATGCGCATGGTGACCCAGCGCCACCTCGATCAGCTGTTTGCCGTGAACTACGACGCGCCCGTGCTGCTCACGCAAGCGTTGCTGGCCAGGCGCAAGATCGCGGCCAATGCGTCGCTCGTGTACGTGACGGCGGTGGCCGAACACGTCGCGCCGCACGCCACCGGCATCTATTCCGGCGCGAAGGCAGCGCTGACTGCCACCGTGCGCACGATCGCGGTCGAACACGCGAAGCAGGGCGTGCGCGCCAACTGCGTCTCGCCCGGCTACGTCGCCACGCCGATGCTCGACGGCTTGCAAAACGTCATGAGCACGGACGACAAGGCAGCCCTTGCACCGCTGGGCATGATCGAACCGGGCGACGTGGCCGGCGCCATCGCCTGGCTGCTGTCGCCGGCCAGCCGCTGGGTATCACGAACTTCCCTGGTCATCGATTCGGGCCTGACCCTGCACGTGCGATGAACGACGACACCCTGTTCCAGCATCCATTCCACCTGCACGGCAAGACCGTGCTGGTCACCGGCGCGTCGAGCGGCATCGGGCGCGCCGTCGCCGTCGAATGCGCCCGCGCCGGCGCGCGCGTCGTCATCAACGGCCGCGATGCGGCGCGACTTGGCGATACGCTTGCCTTGCTCGACGCGGGGCTCGACGTGGGGCTCAAGCACGTGGCCTGCGCGGCCGACCTGACCGATCCGCCACAGATGGCGCGGCTGGTGGCCGCATGCGGCGAGCTCGATGGCGTGGTGCACGCGGCCGGTGTGCATGGCGTGACGCCACTGCGCATGCTGCGCCAGAGCTTCATGCAGACGGTGCTCGATGCGAACTTCCTGGCGCCACTGATGCTCACCCAGCAGCTGCTGGCCAAGAAGACGCTGCGCAACGGCGCCTCGCTGGTGTTCATGTCGTCGATCGCGGCGCACACCGGCACCGTCGGTGTGGGCCCGTATTCGGCGTCCAAGGCGGCGCTCGAAGGCATGATCCGGCCGCTGGCCCTGGAAATCGCACCGCGCGCCATGCGCGCCAACGCCATCGCGCCGGGCCTGGTCGATACGCCGCTGGTCAACGACGACCGCGCCTGGCTCGACGACAAGGCGAAAATGTACCCGCTGGGCCTGGGCAAGCCCGAAGACGTTGCCTACGCCGCCATCTACCTGCTGGCCGATATCAGCCGCAAGGTGACGGGCACGCAGCTGCACCTGGACGGAGGCATTCCATGGACGTGACGCCACGCCTGAAGGACGCATTGATCATCAGCGCCGGCGGCTTTGGGCGCAGCGTCTACAACATCATGCAAAGCGACGTCGCCAATGGCGTTGACTGGACCGTCATCGGATTTCTCGACAACCGCAGCGACCTGGCGGCCGACACCCCGCTGCCGGTGCTGGGCGACCCGCTGACCTGGCAGGCGAGCCCGCACGAAGAATTCCTGTGCGCGCTGGGCCAGCCGGCGCAGCGCCGCCGTTTCGTCGCGCCGCTGCTGGCGCAGGGCGCGACCTTCATGAGCCTGCGTACCGGCCTGCACAAGGCGATCGGTGTCGAGATGGGCGCCGGCTGCCTGTTCGAGCCCGAGGTGCGCATGGGCGTGGACACGCGCTTGGGCGACTTCGTGTTCGTGCAGTCCACCAGCGTGATCGGCTACGACGTGCAGATCGGCGACTACACGACGATCGGCAGTTTCGTGTTCGTGGGCGGCGGGGCGCGTATCGGCAGCGACGTGATCATCCACCCCCACGCGACCATCCTGCCGCGCGTGACGGTGGGCGATGGCGCTGTGATTGGCGCCGGCGCCGCCGTCATGGCCGACGTGCCGCCGGGCGTGACGATGATCGGCAACCCGGCCAAGATCTTCAGGTTCAAGTAATGCGCTCACGGATGCCGCCGCAGGCGTACATCGACGAGGCCTGGTTCGCGCGCGAACGCGCGTTGCTGTTCAAACCGTTATGGCAGTTCGTGGGCCTGAAGGTCATGCTGGACAAGCACAACGCGTTCATCACGCGCACGCTGTTTGGCATCCCGGTCGTGGTCCAGAACTTTCATGGCGAACTGCGCGCATTCGAAAACATCTGCCCGCACCGGCAAAATCCCATCCAGGTCGCGCCGCATGGCGTGCGGCCGCTGTTTTGCGGCTACCACGGCTGGAGTTTCGACCGCGAGGGCGCCACGCGCATCCCGCACGAGGACGCACTGTACCGCTTCGCGCAAGAAGAGCGGGCCTGCATCCACCTGCGCCGCTTTGCGCTGGAAGTCGTCGGCAACCTGGTGTTCGTGTGCCTGGCCGAGACGCCCCTGCCGATCAGGCAGCAGTTCGGTGCGGCGATGCTTGCCTCGCTCACGGCGTCGTCGCTGGCCTACGACAGCGAAGTGATCATGACGACCTACGAGGGCCACTTCAACTGGAAGCTGGCTTACGAAAACCTGCGTGACGGCCACCACCCGCGCTACCTGCATGCGCGCTCGCTGTACCAGGACGTCAAGTTCGAGGCGAGCATCAGCGAAGAGGGCGTGGCGGGCCTGCACCGCCTGCAGCAGGCTGGCATCGGCGACCGCAACCGCGCGCTGGGCCTGATGCGCAGCTTCAGCGGCGGCGGGCGCGATGCGCCAATGGCCGCGCCCCCGGACGAGCCGTACCACGCCTACGTCGAGCGTTACCGCGACCAGGACTGGTACTACAACTGGCTGGCGTTCCCGAACCTGCACATCGCGTCGGCGAATGGCGGCCATGCCTTCATCATCGAGCACCACATCCCGGTGGCGGCCGGGCGTACCGACCTGGTGGTGTACTACCTGACAGCCAAGAAGAAGCAGTCGTACGCGTCGTCGGCCGCGGTGCTCCATGCGCACATGATGGGCGCCGATGTCGTCATGCGCGAAGATATCGCGGTGATGGAGCAGATCCAGCGCACGCTGCACCCGGGCGCACGCTCGCCCCATCTGGGCGATTACGAATACATCAACGCCAGCCTGGAACTCTGGTACCTGGACCTGATGGAGGGGAACTTTGCCTTGTAAGCACGTGATCGGTCATGGGCCGGAACTGGCGCGCGCTCTGGCCGCGTGGCGTTCGGTTGCGTTGTCGTCGGCACCCGCGGCGGCACTGGAGCTGCGGCCGCTGGAACTCGACCCGGCAGCCGGCCAGGCCGCGCTGGCGGCAGCGCTGGATGGCCTCGATGGCCTCGACGACGAAGGCGCCAGCGCTTTCGTCGCACTCGACGCGCGCTTCCTGAACGGCATGCGCCTGGACCTGATGGCAAGTCTGCGCTTGCGCGGCATCGCCATGCCGGCGCTGGTCGAACCGGGCGCCCTGGTGGCCGCTGGCGTGCGCATGGACGACAATTGCTGGATCGGCGCCGGCGCGATCATCCAGCATGGCAGCCGGATCAGTTTTAACACCGTGATCGGTGCCGGCGCCATCGTCGGCAGTGGCGTCACGGTCGGCCACTCGGCCTGGATCGACGAGGGCGTGGTGATCGGGCGCGGTGCACGCATCGGCGCCCAGGTCACGCTCGGCCTGGGCGTGATCGTCGGTCATGGCCGCCAGATCGGCAAGCTGTGCATCGTCGACAAGGCGGGGCGCATCGAGCAGGACATCGCCGCCAGGACCTTCATCCATGCGACCCACGCCCAGCCGATCGTGATCATCGGCGCCTAATTGAAGTCCTGGCGGTCCGAGAACAGCAGCTGCGTGTCGTACAGGCTCGATGAGTAGTGGCGCAGCGCCACGTGCTGGTAGCGGGCGATGTCGTCCATCGTGGCCAGCAGCGCCGGAATATCCTTTGCATAGTGGTAGGCCGAGATGGTCATGTCCGGCTTGCAGGCGGCGATCGTGCGGGCGCCGCCCTTGAGCACCTGCGCTTCCCAGCCTTCGACATCGATCTTCATGACCGTGGCTTGATCGACGACGCTGTCGACGGTCATGATCTTCATCGTGGTCTTGATGCCCCCGCCGGCGAAGTTGCTGCCGAAACGGTTGTCCGGGTTTTCGTAGAAATCGACCTCGCCATCTTCTGCGCCCAGGCCGGCGAAATACGGGTGCACGTCAGGCAGGTGCGCAGCCAGGTTGCGCAGCGCCGCGAAGTTGGTTGCATCGGGCTCGAACGCATGCACCGCGCGGTACTGGCCACGCGCGATATGGAAGAAATGGGCCACCGTGTCGCCGTGCGCCGCCCCGGCGTCGATGAAGATGTCGTTGGTGCCGACCTTCAGGCCGGCCTGGGTGGAAAAGCTGTTCATGAATTCACCGAGCGGGAAGGCCACTTCGATCAGCGGGCGACGATCCAGCGTCAGGAACGCGCGCAGGCGCGCCAGCAGCGTGGTGCGCGACCAGTCATCGCTGAAACGCCCGGCCAGCGCGATGAATTGGGCCAGGTTGGCCACCACGTGCTCGCGCTCCTGGCGCACGGTCTGGTAGGTGTGGACGTTATCCAGCTGGTGCATCGCGTACAGGCAGTCGTGCACCGGCACGCCCTGCGCCGCGACCTTCGCGCCGACCTGCTTGCCGGCGAGGTTGTCGTTGAAATCGATGACGACGATGCGTTTGCCGGCTGCGCGCGCCACCAGGTCGGCGATCTCGATGAACCCCCAGTTGACCCGCAGCGGCAACTGCTGCGCGATGCGGATGCGCTTTTCGGGCGAGACCGAGAACACGGCGATGCCGGCAAAGTTGGGCAGGGACCTGGCGATGGTGTTGGCGCGCAGCGCAAAGCTGCCGGTATGGTCGCCCAGGAAGTAGACCTCGTCGAACGCATGCAGGTCGTCGAAGGCGGTAGCGGCGTGGCTGGCGAGCGTGTTGAAATCGGCAAGCGTCGCATGGCGAAACGGCTGGATGGTCATGGTGTGTCCTGTGGTTCGTCAGGATGACGCGATCAGGCCGACGATGCGCTCGACGTCCTGCGCGGCGAGGGCCGGATAGATGGGAAGGCAGATGACCTGATTCGCGATCACGTTGGCGTGGGGCAGGTTGGCGGGCGCTGCGGATGGCATCGCGCAGTACATCGGGAAGTGGCTGATCAGGGGATAGAAATACCGGCGCGCGTGGATGCCTGCATCGTGCAGCTTCTGGTGCAGCGCATCGCGGCTCAGGGGATAGGTGTCGCGCACCAGCACCGCGAAGTAGCTGTTGTTGGCGTCGTCGCCCAGGTCGGGCATCGGATCGATACCGGGAATGTCCGCCAGCAGGCGCCGGTAGTGCGCGGCAATCTGGCGGCGCCCTGCGAGCACGGCGTCGATGCCGCGCAGCTGCAGCAGGCCGAAGGCTGCGCTGACCTCGTTCATCTTGCCATTGATGCCGGCCGCAACGACCGTCTGCTCGTCCTGAATGCCGAAATTCCTGAGTAGATCGATGTGGCGCTTGGTGGCGGCGTCGTCGCAGATGATCGCGCCGCCTTCAAAGGTATTGAATACCTTGGTCGCATGAAAACTCAGCACCGACAGGTCGCCGTGGCGCAGGATGCTGGCGCCGTCCTGGCGCACGCCAAAGGCATGGGCCGCGTCGTAGATGACCTTCAGCCCATGCTTGCGGGCGATGCGCCCGATGGCCGCCACGTCGCACGGGATGCCGTAGCAGTGCACCGGCATGATGGCCGTGGTGTGCGGCGTGATCGCCGCTTCGATGCGGGCCGGATCGAGGTTGAACGTGAGCGGATCGATGTCGGCGAAGACCGGCTGCAGGCCATTCCACAGCAACGCGTGGCTGGTGGCGACGAACGAATACGGCGTGGTGATCACCTCGCCCTCGATGCCCAGCGCCTGCAAGGCCGTCATCAGGGCCAGCGTGCCATTGGCAAACAGCGAGATATGCGCGACGCCCAGGTAATCGCACAGCGCCGCCTCGAGCTGCTGGTGGAACTGGCCGCCGTTGGTCAGGAATTTGCTCTCCCAGATCTGCTCGAGGTAGGGAATGAAATCGTGCAGCGGCGGCAGGTGCGGCTGGGTGACGCGGAGCGGGGTTGTGGCCGGCGCCGGCACATTAGCTGGTTGCTGAGGCAGCGTTTGGTGTGGCTCGTGCTGCGGCTTGCGCTTCGGCGGCATCGGCACGTCGAAACTGGTGGCCGGCTCGCCTGCGCACCAGCGCCGCCAGATCAGCCGCAGCGCGTGCTCGACGCTGTCGGCGATCCGGTTCATGGGGCCGGACGTGGTGGGCGGGAAGCGGTCGCGCATGCCGGCGCGCAGCGCGGCCAGTGCGGGCAGGTCGCTGCACGCGGCCGCGCCCTTTGCGGCAAAGTCGGCGGCGTCGTGCGCGATGAACTGCGGCAGCGCATTGTGTTCGAGGATGCAGGCCGTCTGGCGGCCGGCGGCGGTCTCGCCCGCGAGCGTGAGCGTCGGCACGCCCATCCACATCGCGTGCAGCGTCGTCGTGCCGCCCGAGTACGGGAAGGTGTCGAGGCAGATGTCGACCTCGTTGTGCAGGGCCAGATAGTCGTGCATGCCGGTGCGGCCATGAAAGCGCAGGCGCTCCGGCGCGATGCCTTCTTCGCCGAACCACGGCAGCAGGCTCTCGTGGCCGTGATCGGGCAGGCCGGCCACGAGCAGTCGCGCAGTGGGCACGGCGCGCAGCAGGCCGGCCCAGGCGGCGACCACGTCGCGGCTGATCTTGCTGAGGCGATTGAAGCTGCCGAACGTGACGTACCCATAGACCAGCGCCGGGGGCGCGACGACATCGGGCGCGTCGGCGGCCGGCTGGAACGGCGCCGAGACCGGCAAGCGAAGAAGTTTTTCGGTGAACAGGTGGTCGTACTGGCCGGCCGGCAGGATGAAGCGGTCGGTCAGGTAGTAATCCATCGCTGCCAGGCCCGTGGTGCCCGGGTAGCCGATCCAGGTCGCCTGCAGCGGCGCCGGCTTGCGCGCGAACACGGGCAGCCGGTTGTGGGCAGTGTGGCCGGCCAGGTCGATCAGGATGTCGATGCCGTCGGCGACGATCTGAGCGTCCAGCGCGCTGTCATCCAGGCCGGCCACGTCGCGCCACTGCGCCATGTGACCGCGCAGGCGCGCGGTGACCGCATCGTGCACCGGATAGTTGTAATAGGCGTAGAGCGCCAGGCCGGGCCGGCCCGCCAGGCGCGCCAGCAGCGGTTCGATGAACGCGGCCACCGCGTGGTTGCGCAGGTCGGCCGAGACAAGGCCGACGCGCAGCGTGCGCTCGGGGTCCGGCGTGTTGTCCCAGGCGGCACGCGGCGCCCCGATGCGCGCTTCGAGCTGCTGCCCGAACGCGCGGTGCGCGGCGAACAGCGCATCGGGACCGATGCTGCTCACCTGGCTCATGCAGAACAGCATATTGCTGTGCGCATCGGTGTTATGCGGATCGCGCGCCAGCACGCCGCGGTAGGCCTCGACCGCCTCGAGCGCGCGGCTTTGATGCTGCAGGATCATCGCGAGCGTATTGCCGGCCTGCGCATGCGCCGGATCGAGCGCGAGCGCGGTGCTGGCGCTGGCATGCGCTTCGTTGAGGCGCCCGGCGTCGAGCAGCGTGAGCGCCATGTGGTTGTGGGCGTTGGCATCGTCGGCCCGCAGCGCGACGGCGCGTTCGAGCACGGCCTGCGCGTCGGCCAGCCGGCCTGCGCTCCGCAGCAGCAAGCCCAGGTTGCTCAGCGCCTCGGCATCGTCCGGCGCGTACTGCACGGCCACCTGCATCGACTCGAGCGCCTGCTGCAGATTGCCCTGCAGATGATGGATGCCGCCCAGCAGCTTGTAGCCGAACGGATGCTGTGGAAACTGCCCGGTTAAAAACTGCGCCGCATAGCCCGCTTCGTCCAGGCGCCCGGATGCGAACAGCGCAGTGGCGGCGGCGATGGTTTCGGGGTCTGGCGTGCCGGTCGTCGCCAGTTGCTGTTCGAACGCATCGACTTCCGGCCCGGCCAGACCGTGGCTGCGACCGAGTGCAATCAAGTCGGTCGCCGTGGCGAACTGGCGCGCGGCGATCAGCGCTTCGATGTAGGCGAGCCAGTAGCGGTCTTCGTCCGTAGCGCCCTGCAGGGCCTGGGTCAGGTGCGGGATCGCGGCGGCCAGGTCGCCGGCCTGGCGCGCCAGCAGGCCCAGGCCAAAATGGGCTTCGGCATGGCCGGGGGCGAGGTCGAGCACGGCGCGGTACAGCGCCTCGGCCTGCGCCGGCTGGCCGGCCGCGGTTTCGTGCGCGGCGGCCTGCAATGCGTCATCGACGAGTTGCCGGACCGGGTCGCTGGGGGGAGTGTGCTGTGGTTCCATGGATGCGGGCGGTAGCCTTTGCATAGCAAGAGAACGTACAAGAAAC
>Ga0265780_10008894_pt1 | contig 12141 bp, 3 predicted proteins | sample P1T30metagenome_FD_192432 | JGI IMG/M metagenome (GOLD analysis project Ga0265780, IMG submission 192432) | Plant litter microbial communities from East Loma Ridge, Irvine, California - P1 T30 | ecosystem: Environmental > Terrestrial > Plant litter > Unclassified | place: USA: California... | reverse complement strand
GCTTGGTTGTGTGGAGGGAGGGGTTAGCGAGCTGTTGGTGATGGTGCTGCGACTGCGAACGCTCGCGGAGGCGGCATGCCGGCGACTCTTTCCTCCGCGCCGGCTTAGTCACGTGCAACCTGACATGTCGACATTCTGCGCATGGAAGTGTCAGACGCGAGTGATAGAGACATTCACATAATCTCACTGCAAATACTGCTTGACAAGTGATATAGTTATATGGACTCCTATTAATGTAACAGGCATGGGTGGAAGATGGTGGAGTGAGGGGACAGAGCTTCACCTATTGCATCTGCTCAGAAGATGGCTGTAAAGTTTGAGACGGGTGTTCTGCGGACCACTTCCGTCAGTCCCTGCGAAGAACCAGTCGAGGGTGTTCGCCCATTTCGACCCTGAGATAGTGAGATTATCACAGCACTGGCCAAGATCCCGAAGGACTGCATGTCCACAAGGAACCCAAAAGAACTCAAGACCCTGTCTAAGTTCTTGCCTCTTAAATCATTTTCCAAGCAACCCTACATACGATACAGAGGTGTGCCGTTGACGCATCTTCGCGATTACAGTACTACAGCGTTTTGGCTGCCATAGCAACGGCGCCGAGCGGCTGCGCAGCACGCAACACGCGATGCCAGAGCGCCCGCCATCACCGCTTTTTATTCGAACCCGGTCATTAGGGAAGCAATCAGCAGCAGTAAGTGAAGCGTTAGTTGCTTGGACTGTGCTGTATATGCAGAAGCAGCTGCAATAATTTATCGCGCGCCTTTGCTGCCTCGGAGACGAGTGCTGAGCTGGCAGTCGCGTCCGTGCAGCAAGCCAATGAGATCATCGGCGCGGCCAGTGCCTGCCATAAACAAACAAACCCTGTAAACCTTACAAAACATCCACACCACCTCCCACTTCCATCGTCACATACACCCACACAGTCACGATATCACGAATCATTATATACCCCGGCGCGCTGGACCGCTGAGAGCTCTTCAACGTTCACATACTCTACACCACAGTACAATTGGCATTGCGCGCCCAATTGACCTCCCCACTGTGCATTCCGATACCACTGTTTTGGGTTATTCCTCCTTCACACTACACCACACACAATGCCTTCGACCGATAGGGAAGACTCTCGCGACCGAGAGCTCGTCCGACACTCACATTCTTTCTCTTCTATTCCCATGTATGTCTTCCGTCGCATTCGACTCCAGAAGTAAACACGCGCGACCATGAAACTAACACGCCGACTCAGGTGGGATAGTTCAGACCCAGAGCGGGCACCGCCACCACTGCCCTTGAACCCAGGCTCGCCGAATCTCACTACGCGCCCAAACACATCTGCACTCATCATGCAGGCGGCTAAGGCGCTAGAAGAGAAGGCGCGAGAGAGCTTACCTGCAAGTTCATACACAACTAATCCTATGCCACAGAAGTCGCCTGAGCGCTCTCTGATCAAAGGCACAACACACAAGCGCATGCAGTCGTTACAGCCTGGCAGCGTACGAGACCTCCGCAGCTACCTCGACACTCATCGGTCACCCGAGCGATCACCCGAGCGACCCAAGACGCGAAACGGATCACCAGCACGGGACCTGAACAAAGACTACTTCAGCAAAGATGCCTTCAGCAAAGACCCTTTCGTCAAGGATCCTGAACCGACCTCGAGGAACGGCACACCAACCCCCTCAGCACGTTTCGAAATCAAGGACACCTCTGCAGTGCGCCCGAGCCACCGAGCTCTCCTCGGAGAGAACACTCCGCCATCAGCCACGATGATGGCGCTGCAGACCATGACGATTCCCCCACATATCCTCGACCCGCCGCCGCTGCAAAATGTCTCCAACTCATCTGCACGATCTCCTGGACCCGCAGCACAGCCGGTGGATTCCATCTCCACGCAACTGATGAGCATCAACTCGATTGTGTCAAGTCTGCAGAAAGACATGTCACAATTGAGCCGCCGCAGCAAAGACAACGCGACCGATCTCATCAGTCTCAAGGAGGCCACAAACTCACGCGATGAAGATATCCGCAAGTCGCTCAAGGATCTTCTACACACTATGGCGGCGCAGAAGCAACAACAACAATACCAAGCAGCTGCAGCGGCCCCAGGAGATGCTCCTCGATCTAGTAGCTTGAACCTCCAGGACCCACACATGACACCGACTAAGCAGTTCACCTTCCCGCGGATGCCATCACCAAACGGCTGGGGGGATGAGCGGATGGGAAGTCCCAACCCGTACTCCGTAGAGGGCGCTGCCAGTGTCGCAATGCTGGAGAAGATCATCCGCGAGATGGTCACAAAGGATGGCCAGGATCGCCTCGTCGCCAGTCTGCAGAAGCTTGTCGACAAAGCCACTGGGGAGACAGCGAAGAAGGTCACAGAGCTTGCCGAATTTGTGAAGCAAGGATCGACTGCACATCCCATGGCCGCAGCTTTCCAACCTACTCCAGGATCCGGTGCGCTTACTCGAACGATGACCGATACCTATCCGGGCGGCCAAGCTTACACCAGTCCCAAAGCAGCAGACTTTGTAAGCGACGAGATGCTCAAGTTCCTGCGCAAGATCAAGGACAGTGTAGCTGAGTCTGGTTGTGTAACCATGTCCACAAAGACATTGGTTCAGGACTTGCGAGGAGAGGTCCTCGGCATGGGTCGTGAGCTTGCTCGCAAAATCGAGGAAGCTGAGGAGGCGCGCTCTCCAGGAGCAGCACCAGGACCAAGCCAGGACATTAACGCCATTGTCCAGGAAGGCCTCGCAAACTTGAAGGAGCACATGGATAAGGTCATGCGCGAGCGCAGACGTCAATCGATGTCATCTGTTGTCACTCGCAACACAGTTGATAGCAATGAGGTTTATGACGTCGTGAAGCACGCACTCGCAGAACGAGGTCTGGACCAGCACCATCCACAAGGCATTGCCCTAGACAAGGAGGCCATCATTGGCGCGGTCCGTGAGGCCTACGACAGCGTGGAGATCAAGCCTAATGTCGAGATCCAGCAATTCGGGTTGGAGCGCGACGAGATCTTGCAGTGTTTGCGCGAAGGCCTCCAAGACTACAACGGCTCTGGTGGTGTTAAGAGGGAAGATGTCGAAAGCATCGTCCACGAGTCCCTGCAGCAGGTGAAACTGCCAGCACCTATCAACGAGGCCCACGAAATCCGCGAGGAGATCTTATTGACTGTCCGCGAATGCCTGGAGGACATCAAGCCAACGATCCCCCAGAGAGACTTGGAGATCGAGCTCCCTGCTGAGCAGATCATCGATGCGGTCAAAGCTGCTCTGGAAGAAAATAGGCCACAGGTTGAGGCACAAAATAACGCCGTCATGCAACGCCTCGAGGCCCTCGTCGACAGCATGCACTTGGAGTTCAAAGGCTACTCTTCTGCCGGCGGTCGCGACACCGAACAAGTACTTGATGCCCTTCGCGATGGCCTAGACACCCTTCGCGTGGAGATCCAAAAGTCCGACGCTAGCTCCCGCGATGTGTCCGACACAGATCACATCGTAGACCACATCAGCTTGGAACTTGAGAAGCTTCGTGAAGACGTTCAAGGTTATGTTGCTGAAGGACCTCGGGGCGATCAAGCCTGGAATCGCGGCGATATGGTGTCTTACATCAAGTCCGAATTCGAGAATCTACACGAGAAGTTGACTTCGCAATTTCTCCCAGCTTCCAACAACAAGGATGAACTACTCGCCGCTATCAACGCGGGTTTCGATGAGATGAAGTCGCAGGTCGCTCTCAGAGGCGAGGACGACGAGTCTAGCGACGACATCAACGAAGCCATGAAGCACGAGTTCGATCAGCTCAAGGAAGTCATCCTCGGCGACTCAGCCAGTCACAAGAACGATGTTTTGGAAAGCCTGCAAGCCGGCTTGACTGGGTTACACGCCCTCGTTGGAGAGAGCCAGTCTTCCCCGGCTTCAAACGACGAGATGATTGCTTCGATCAAGGAGGAATTCGAGCACCTGCGCGAAACCCTTGGTGGCACTCTCGTCAGATCAGGAGGTGAAGCCGACAAGGACGACATTGTTGACGCCGTTCGAGAGCTCATCGAAGGCCTTAGGTCCTCACAGGAGGCTGCTTCCCGGGAGAACGTCGCATCGATCGAGAGTCAACTTGAAGCCTTCAAAGAGTCCCTCAGCGGCGCTTTGGTGCCTGCTGGAGACAATGACAAGACTGCTCTCTTGGAGACCCTCAAGGCGGGTCTTGAAGAGATCAAACTGGGCACCAAGTCTGGAGGCGTCAATGAGGAACTTCTCGAGGCCCTCCGTGGAGAGCTAGAGCAAATCCGCCAGTCTGATGGTCTGACCCGGGAGCACTCCCGCGCCGACACAGAGGAGGTCCTGGAAGCTGTCCGCCTTGGCCTAGACGACCTGCGCTCGCACCTCGAGAAGCGGCTCAATGGTCCTGACAGCACCTCGGCGACCGGGGAGATCATTGATGCAATGAATGAAGGCCTTGATGGTCTTCGTGCGGACGTCAACAAATTTGCGGACAAGCCAGTTGACATGACCGTGTCTTATGAGATTCTGGACACCCTGAAGGAGGGCTTGGCTGGCTTGCGTGAGGAGATCCACCTTCTCAAATCTTTGCGATCCGCGACTGATCTTGACGAACCAATGCCTCCTGCCGGTAACGAAGTCGTGCTTGCAGAAGATCCCGATCAGCTGCAGACAACATCCCGCGAGATCGTCGAGGAAATCCCGATGGAACATGAGCCTCATCACCAGCCGCAACACGACTTTGAGAGGATGGAGCTCATCCTGTCTCAAATCCAAGGAAAGATGGAGTCGATGGATGCAAACCTGCACACACACCAGGCGACACCAACCACGGAGGCTGACGCAGCTGCTCCAGTCGGATCGGTCACGAAGGAAGACCTGACAGCCATTGAGGAGCTCCTCAAGGACGTCCAAGCTGCAGTGCTCCTACTACAGGATCGAGAAGAATCACCACCTCTTCTTCCCGATGGTATCGCAAAGAAGGAAGATACAGATGCTATCGAGACTCTCCTTGCCAACACCAAAGCCAAGATCGAGGAGATTGTCCTGCCTGACCCTGAAACGATGGTCACCAAGGAAAACCTCGATGATGTGGAACTAGTCGTAAGAACCACGTCGGAGGCATTGGAGGTTCTTGCCAAGAAGATTGAAGACGAGGGAGCGACAAAGGCCGACGTCACTGTTGTTCAAGTCATCGCCGACGACATCAAGACCGCATTGGACGAGATGCGCGCAGCAAAGCCAGACGACGAAGCTGACCCCAAGGCCACAAAGGCTGATGTTGATGCTGTCACACTGTTGGTTGATGATGTCAAGGCCAAACTGGATGAGATGAAGCTCCCCGACCCAGAGACTTTGCCGCTGAAGTTCGACATCGAGCAGCTGACTGGTCTCATTCACGACTTCAGGGACAGCCACGACAAGATGAAAGACACATATGAAGAGGACATCATCAAGACAGCCCAGAACTTCGAACATCGCAAGGTGGAGGCCGACGCGATCCAGGAGCATATCGCCGAAGTAAAGACTGCCTTGGACGACATGAAGCTGGAGATCACCGCCCATCTAGTCGAAGGAAGCCCTCTGGAGACCCTCAAAGAATCTTTCCGGGCCATGGAAGAGACGCTCGGAAGCAACAATGTTACTTCTGATGTGAAGGAGCTCATGGAAACTGTGGCCCGCGAGTTCGAGCGCGCGCATGGATCCATTGAGTCTTTGCAGAACGATCAGGCAGAGAAGTCCGCGCTTCAGCTCGAGAAGCACGACGAACTCAAGGATACCATCGTTGCTGGCTTCACTGAGAAGCTCGACGACAAGTTCAACGTTCTGATGGCCAAGTACGATGATGCCCAGCTTCTCGCGGACGAACAGGCTAGGGTCATGAAGGAAAAGGCCGAGGAGCAGGAGAAGATTCTTGAAAGTACCAAGACCATGGCCGATGAACTCCGTCTCACTATCGACACCCTCGGCGCTACCATTGCGGGAATGAATGACCGATTTGAGGGCGCTACCACAAAGTGGTCGGATGACTCGACGAACGTGTCAACGAAGATTGATGAGACACTGATCAAGTTCGAAGAGCAAAAGAGCAAGATCGAGGAGGCGCTGGGTAAATTTGAAGAGCAGAAGCTTGAAGATAAGACTGAACACTCTCACACACGCGACGAGATCAAGAACGTGGAGACTGTGTTCACCAGCCTCCAAGACAACGTCACCGAGTACCATCCCAAGTTCATGGTGGCGCTCCACGAGATCGAAGCCCTCGTCAAAGCCCATTACGACCACGCGCAGAAGTCGAAGGAGGAAGCCGACGAGCGCGCTCGTGCATGGGACGAGGAGACCAAGGCTCGTGGCGAGGAGCTTCAAACCCACTTTGCCAACCTACCGAAGCTTCTGCCAGCACCTACTCCAGAGAAGTACGACGACGCTCCGGTTCAGGAGAAGCTGGACAAGATTCTTGCTATCGAGCCTTCATCGACTTATGACGATGGGATCGTACAAGAAAAGCTGGACAAGCTCCTCACTCATGCTGACGAGGCAGCGAAAGCCAGCGGTCAATCCGAGCGACTTGATGAGATTCACGCACAGGTCAAGATTACCGCCGCCGAGTTGAGCGATTTTGTAGCCAAGCAGACTCAGTTCATCACCGACGGCAACGAATCCAAGGAGCGCGAAGCTGAGGAGCTCGCTCTTCTTGTTGAGCGCAAGACGACGCAGAAGGAGCAGCTCGAGGCCGACTTGGAGAACCTCCGAACTGAGAAGGCTACGATGAAAGAGCAGCTTGACGCCGACATTCAAGACCTTAAGGCTGAAAAGGAACGCGTTATGCAGGAGTTGCGGGAAGAGAAGGAACGCGTCATGGCCGAATTGAAGGAAGAGAAAGAGCGCACCATGCTCGAGCTCAAGGACGAGAAGGATACTCTCCTTGCCGTGGTCGCCACCTTGCAAGTTGAGCGCGAGAACCTTGCCAACCAGAAGGTTCGCCTCACTGGTGAGGTGTCCTCTCTGCACACTGCTCTGGACATTCGACGCGAGGAGCTCAACTTTATGGACGCGAAGGCGGACGCATTAGAGCGCCGTATCCTCAATGGCATCATGGATCATTCTCGCGCTCTTATGATGGTCAAGGGCGGCTCCAAGAGCCCCAGCAAGAGCAAGAAGCGCATGGGAACCGATGCTGTCAATGAAGAGGGCAAGCTGATGCCTCCGCCCAGCGCAGCCGCCAACGGCCTCTCTCTCGCTCTGAAGCCTCGTCCTGCCATTCGTCGCAACGGCCAACCCGCCAACCCAGCACAGCGTCGCATTCTCTCATTGAGTCAGATTAGCGGGAATGCACCAGCTCCTGGACACCAATCCTTCCCGACCACCAATACCGCGACCAACTCTGGCGGCGGCATCAAACGCAGCCACTCTGTCAAGAACAGCAGCTACGGCATGCGCAAAGGTTCCTGGGGCGGTCGTCCCAGCATGGCCGTTGCCAACAAGGAGAACGGAACACTGAACGAAGAGGATGAGATTGAGACGGAGAAGCTTGCGCCGATTGCATCGCTTGCTCCGTCAATCATTGAAGAAGACCAGCAGAGCGAGACTGGCACTGAGCGCCGCTATAGTATTGACAGCCGCTCATACGCCGAGAGCTACGTGGAGGGCGAAACGCCTGGTGATGACCGCCGCTCGAGCTTCGGCGGTACCGGTAGCCAGTACTCGTACGATTCCCGCTCGTCTTACATGACTGGCAGCGACATTGATCGCCGCACCTCGTACGCCTCCTCCACCCCTCGTGGCGAGGGAGCCGACGAGCACTCCGAGGATGAGGCGTCTGAGGCTGAAGGCGGCGCAGACAATGAGGATGACGAGCCAACTGCCACCCTCAACTTCAACCCCTCAGAGATGTCCACTGCAACTGCAGATACCGACGTGCAACTCCCAACGCACTCTGAGATTGGACGCGCGATTGAGGAGGTTAAGAAGGAGATGAAGGATGAGTACGCAGCACCGAGTGACTCTGGTGTTGGTACAGATTTGCCCACGGCGGCGTTTGGAAACGACAGCGAAGTCGATGCGGATTACTTCCGCCGCGCGGCTGAAGAAGAGGCAAGCACAGTTGGATAGTTGTACTCGGGTGATGACCGTAGTATGATCATGATGACGGGTGGCCTTGTGTAATATTGGTATTGTGCTTTCAGGTGTTTGCATGGGAAACTTTGGAGTCCGGACAATTGGACAAGGAGTTGGATGACATTGGTTCTTGGGATATGCTTAGGCATCTGTGTGGAATGGTTGGACTTTATTGGCGTTATTCGCTGGGCTCAATCGCAATGCAATTTCTGAATACTTCATAGGGTTTTGATATATGCAATATGACTCGCACTATGATCTGTCAGGTTGAAGTAACATTGTAGGGTTTTGAATCAACACGTTGCATTGTCGTATGTATGTCGACCTCCACGCTTCCCATGCTCTCGTCGCTTGAAGGCTAGAGCACGGATTGTTGAAGCACAGAGGTCTTTGATCTCCGCCATCCGAGTGAGTACCTCATCTATGGTGCGTAAGATGAGAGCCCAAAAAAGATGGCGTGTGAACGGAGTTTGCATCGATGTACAGCAAACAGACAATTTGACAGAGTGCATCATATCTTGACGAACTTGGTGTGAGATCCAGTCGCGACTATGGGTCCCGGCTTGCCGTCTACTAACTTCCATATGGCGGCAGTGGTGAAAGCCAACGTGCCGCCGACCTTGCCAGCCTTGCCCTCGATCTCAATCGTGTCTCCGGCCTTGGCAGAACTCTGGTAGGAAATGTGGATGTCTGTGCTTACTCCCGTCTTGGTGCGGTTGTCCCATGCAGCGATGGCGATGCCGCCGACCCAGTCGATGAGTGTCGCTGAAACAGAGCCGTGGATGCCTCCGTGCGTGTTCACGTGGTTGTTAGTCAGGGGCAGGCGTGCGCGGACAACGCCCTTGGACGCATAGGTGATTTTGATGTCATCGAGCAAGAATTGGTAGATGGGACTGGACGGCTTGCGACCTTCCCAGAACTTCTCGACGTGGGCGAGGATCTCGGGATCGTTGGGTGCGTCGGCGCTCATGGTGTGCAGTGTTGGGAAGGGCACTGGGACACGATGTGGTGGTGCAAGGGTGAAGGTTAAAAATATCGTTGCGCGTTGAAAGGTACCCCAGACGGCGGGGCGGGGCGGGGCTACGTTTCGCCGAGCCCTTTCAGATCACCAGCAGTGAAACAGCAGCCAACGCCAGCGTCAGCTGGAATTGACGCCACGTTTAGCTCGCTCTTCATTCCTGAGACCTTCACGATAGCCCAAGACATCCCTTTGTCTGCGAGCGCCTGATGTTGGCGCACACACAACCACCATGACCGACGCTGCTCTGGCTCCCCCTACTCCGCGCGATTCCGACCCCGAGAACCTCGGCGACATACCCGATATACGAAGCGCAGAGGCGAACGACGTGCAAAAAGACGCGCAGAAAGCGCCGTCGCTGGATGTAAAAGCGCTTACCGACCGCACTCTACAGTTCTTGGCAACTGCAAGCAATGAAACGCTTGGAGCATGTCTCGTAGGCCTCAGCGCGGGCACATACCTGATACTCGGCCGAGTCGGACTTGTGCTGATAGGCGTCGTGGGCGGCGTAGTGCTGCATGCGACATTTGAAGGAAATGCGCATAATGGCGACGGCGGCGAGCAGCAGGGCAAGAACCCGGACACGCGGCGACGGGAGCTGGCAGTAGACGTGGCGCACAGAATCCTCGACTGGCGGGACAGCAACCAGGGACAAGAAACGAGCTCGCGCGAAGACGACAACTCGGCGCTGTCGCTGAAGCTGTACTCGGGCAAGCCGCTCGACTACTCCGAGTTCAAGCCGGAGACGGCGGCGGCGCTCACAGAGCTGACGGATGCCGTGATACGCGACTATGTCAAGTATGTCCTCAGCGCATCATGCTATGTAGACGTTTCTAATAGAGCGCAGATGGTGGTACGCTCCAGTCTTGCCTTTCGAAGAATCTTTTCCCGACGCCTGTCGCCAGACTCTGACTGCTTTTGTTCTGTCTGTATCAAACCACCTGTCCCGCAAGCGACCAGCCGACAACTTCGTTGACTTTGTGACGCGGTCGTCTTCGTTTATGATTATTCTGCTGCAGGAGCTGTCGACGGCGGTCATGGCGTCGCCGGGGGATGCTCCGTCAGAGGCGGTTGACATTTATCTCAAGATGAAGAGAGACAGTCAGCTGGCGAGCATGCTCGACCCGGCATACCAGGCGAAGCAGTTCAGCATGGCGACTGAAGACGTGTTGCAGAACTATCTGGAGCACAAGACATACAACTGTGTTCCGGCACGCATCTTTCTGCATCAAATCTTTGCCAGACTCATCTTGGAGATGATAGTCAAGACGTGCTCAAAGGCTGAGTGGATCAACGGCTGGATTGTGTATTCACTCGAGGACGGAGAGCCTGAGCTCATGAACGCCATCGATGCGGGCGTCGAAGGGTCGACTCAGAAGCTGCAGAATGCCAAAGCTCGCGCAGAGCGCCAGGCGAGATCGTCTGACGAGGTCAACTCGCCTGAACGAAGAGAGCACAAGCGAGTTGTGAGTAGGGCGCAAGATGCAATGGACGAAGCCATGCAAGAGGCACAGCGCTTGAGCCAGATGATCGCTGAAGAGGATGCGAAGCGCTTGAAAGAGCAGCAGCGACATAGCACATCTACATCTACGCTCAACGACGATCAGTCTGAGAGCACGACACAGGAAATTGTAACACCCACATCATCACAGAGCGAGACGCCCGCAGAGTCGGACCTCCACGATCTGGGCATCTCAGGCTTGTCCGCGCGATCATTCTCAGAAGTTGCGCCGGCATCACCTCCACAGGCGGTTGAAGAAGCACAAAAGCAGGAAGTCAAACGAGCATTCACGAGCTTTGACCAGCTGGTACCCAACAACCCTCCGACCGCTCTTCAGAGCAACCCGGCTGCAGTAGAGACTCCACCACCTCTCACGCTTCACAATGCGACAATGTCCATTTTCGATGATAGCATGCCAAATGAGAAGGGAACCATCAAGAATCGACCAACTACCGAGTATCTCATCCAGATAGAGCCAAAGTCTCATCATCATTCTGGGTGGATGACCGCTCGCAAGTACACCGAGTTCGAGACTCTGCACGAGGTCATTCGTCGTATCGCGGCCATCACGGGTACCACGGGTTTCACTGAGGCACACAAGACTCTCCCACCGTGGAAGGGACATACAAAGGCTTCGCTCCGAGGAGAACTTGAGAGGTACCTGAATGATGCTGTCAAGTATAAGCCCTTGGCTGAGAGTGAAGGCATGAAGCGCTTCCTTGAGAAAGAGTTGGGCTCGGGTAAAACACCCGGTGGTAGCGGATTTCCCGGCATTGGTTGGGCAGGCCAGACGTTCGACACCATGGGCAAAGGCATGATCGACGTCATGACCAAAGCACCCAAGGAGGTTGCAGGAGGCGGTAAGGCTCTTTTTGGAGGAGTCACTGGCGTTTTGGGCAGTATCGCAACACCTTTGTCAGGGTCAAAGAAGCACCGCGACACCATCACGAGTGCTAGCAATGCTAGCACACCACCCGACGATAGTAGGCCGGGCTTGAGCCGTACAACGAGCAACTCTGCTGCACCTATCCAGAATCGGCACAACAGGGCTGAGTCTACAGTCTCGGAATTGCCCACGCACATCCGTACTGAGAGTTCGCTATCACTGGCCACAAAGCGCACATCAATCGATTCAGCCAGGTCTCCGGTGATCGATCAGCAACCGCAGCGGGAAGCACCCATGGAGCGTAGGCCATCGTACAATCCTGATGGAGATGGCAAACGATCTGGCATGTCTTCAAGACTCGGCTCGCGCAGCAACAGCCGTGCACCAAGTGTCAGGGAGAGCTTCGATCTCAGCCCCGTCATGGGTGGCGATCAACTCATGAACCTTCCACCAATGCCCAGCGAGATAACCGACGACTACGCGACAAACACCCCGCCAGTCGAAGCAGCAATACACGCCCGCAACCCCTCCCGCGCATCCACAACATCCTCCTCGCAAGCCAATGAAGCCATCCCACCCCGTCCCCGCCGCCCATCAGCCACATCCCACCCATCTT
>Ga0265780_10008893_pt1 | contig 12142 bp, 12 predicted proteins | sample P1T30metagenome_FD_192432 | JGI IMG/M metagenome (GOLD analysis project Ga0265780, IMG submission 192432) | Plant litter microbial communities from East Loma Ridge, Irvine, California - P1 T30 | ecosystem: Environmental > Terrestrial > Plant litter > Unclassified | place: USA: California... | reverse complement strand
AATTAGAGAGAAGGTCGTGAACGACGACGAGGATAATACCGATATCCAGGTAATACCTTAGAGGATTGCCTCTGTACCGATACCATTCACCTTGCCATCTTGCCTGTCTTGCTTGTTGTAGCCCCCTGCCATCTGTTGTAATGTCATACATATATTCGTAACATGCCATACTATAACTCATCCTCTCCTCATCGAGGGTATACCTTAGCCGCTTGCAAGACTAATCCTCCTCCTCCTCATCACTCTCCACAACCCTCTTCTGCCTTTTCTTCTCTTTCCTCCTGACAACATCCGCAGCTTCTCGCTCAGCATCATCCTCATCCTCTCCTTCCTCATCGTCATCCAAATATCCCACATCCCTCCCTTCTTTCCTTCCTCCATCTGAATCACTCTCTCCGGCTCGGTCTGCGTCTTTCTCCATTGCTCGTCCTCCGGCGTTGAATGCTGCTCCGCCTCCTACACCGTGGGCTATTCCATTTGGTGGTCGAATAGGTCTGGGCGTTAGTACTTCTCTCATCCCCTCGTGCAATAGACGACAAGAGTTAGAAATAGATGAATGGGAACATACTTTGTCTGTATGGACTGCTTCAGTCTAATCTCCTCACATGCGTCTTTCCAGCTATCCATCAGCTCTATTTAATTTGCTCAACTGCGAGCGATGAAATCAACTTACTCGCAATACACATCTATTGCTGATGATAAATCTATCATCAGTCAAGCTCACCTCAAGCCGAGTCAGGGTGACATACTATTGATAGGACTCGAAAACCTCTGTCCGCATTCTTTACAATTCAAATGACCATACATCTCCTGTTTATCCCTTCTCATCAGCTCCTCTCCTCAGATATGGCTGGACGTACATCTTTACTGAAACTGAACGGTCTCGATGACAGAATACACATTTAAATGATGTTGCTTATACTCAGCTTCACCCATTACCAAACGGAGATTGGCGTACCTAGAGGATCTGCCCTCTTCTTTGCCATTGGCTTTGATGATGATTTACGTTTACCCATATTGAATGTTGCTTAATGTACGACTGAATGCAACAATCAGTAAGTAGACGTGTAGAAAGAGTAGTCGACGAATTACGTAATATACCAGAGGAGCGGACAATCTGTAACTAAATAGATGGTATAGAGCATACTTTCAACGACGAGGTATGTACAAGCATGTAGACAAACGACCTCACAAAGCGCACGACAGACTCGTCTGCCTCCCTTCACAAGTGAGCAAGGGTTCAGATAGAAGGGGTGTCGTCGGCAGATTCGGTGCAAACGGGAGGGGCGTTGTGTGTGTGTGTGTGCGTTGAACTTAAAGGAAGCGATAGGGGTGTCAAAGCTAGGTCGATGCTCACCTAATATCCTTTAGCCTCTCTCGTCTTTTCATTTTTCAACCTCTCACTTTGAATGTACCTTACAAGTCTGGCCTCTGTCCACCTCATTACATTATAGTCTATTGTCACATGATTTGATCCAACTCGACTGATTCAGATCACTCTACTTCAATCAACAATCTGGACCTACCGGATGGATCTTCATTTTCACTAGTCCCCTCTTTACTCTCATATACAACTATACTCCTCTACATCCATCTATACCTTTCACAACGCTCAGCATGCCTTCAACCATAGAAGATACCTACAGTCGACCACCGCACATCCACATAGATGGCCAAGATCTCTTTCAACACCCATACAAGACGGTACCCGACTATAGAAGCGAATCATCTTCATCACGGTCCACGTCCGCCTTTATCCCTACCCCATTCGGATCTTCTGAGAATCTGAATGAAATGGTCCGAGTCGCCTCCGATCGGGACACTGCGTCCGGGGAGAAGGTGGGTGGTAGTCGTGTAGTGAGGCAGCTTGGGGAGCGGGAAAGGATCATGACATGGGCTCAGTCACAACATGAGCAAGTAGGGGATAAGGATAGGTTATTGAAGCCTCCTAGCCAGGAGCCCACCCGTCGACCAAGCATTTGTAAGTCCGTCCTTCTATATAGCTCACTGACGTTTAGCACTAGAACAGCCCGCCGAGCTAGAGATTAGCTCGAGATGTACTTCTCGCTCATCAATCGATCTTTCAACTTACAAACTCGCTCGTAAAGTTCGCCGTACCTCTAGCGCTTTATCGGCCAGTATCAATTCCACATCCTCTGGCTCAGAGTCCGATCCTACCGACCTCTCACCTGCGGAACTCGGTGCACGGATCATTGCGAAGGAGAGGGATCAACGTGAAAAGAGATCCATAATCAGGGAGCGGAAGGAGTCTTCGAGGAGGGGATCTATCGTGGAACCTGCGATTGAGGCGGAGCCGGAGGTGGTCATACCTGTGGTGAAGCCAAAGTCTAAGGAGGCGATTGTATCTATATCGGAACTGGTCAATCGACACAAGGAGGCCATGGCGAAACCCACCTTTGCAGTAACAAATCGTGCGAGAAAGGAACTTGGGATGCCGACCGCCAAAACCCCCGCATCCGTTACATCCACCAGATCAAGCAAGAAATCATCCGATACGCCCCTCGCACGACGACGTGGGGAAACACCGACCATCCCAGTTAGGACAAGTAGTACGCCCGATGCTGTTGTAGGCGTAGTACCACCTCGGACCTCGAGCAAAACCGACATCGTTTCCTTAGCTCGCTCTATGTCTGATAATCAGTCCACCACTACCGGGACGACCGGTACAGGAAGTGTGATCCGAGACGCCCTCTTCGCGCAACAAGCACTAGAACAGCTCGAACTGGCCGATAGACCAATCTCGAGGTGTAGTCGGAAAGTCAGTTTCCAAGATGTTCGATCTCCATCTCGCCTCAGAAAAGAAAGACCGTCAAATACGCCAAGCCGTGAACACCTAGCCGCTGTGACGATAAAAGAAGATGAAGAACAAGAAGCGCTAGCCGTCGCCCTTTATCTCAGATCGCCCAACCTGAACCGGTATTTCAGTTTCCCACGTCAATCCCCCGACCCACCCCTTCGCGTGTCAGTCGCCGAAGTAGGTTCGCTTACTGGTGCACCTGTCCTCCTTTTCCTGGGTCTTGGATGTGTACGATACCTAACGGCCTTATTTGATGATCTTGCAAAAGCACTTGATCTGAGGTTGATTTGTATTGATCGCTGGGGGTATGGAAAGACGGATATGGTTGATGAGTCCAAGAGAGGATTGAGGGAATGGGCTGCTATTGTGGAGAGGGTTGTGGATGAGATGAAGATTAAGCAGTTTTCGGTACTGGCACATAGTGCTGGGTGTCCTTATGCTTTGGCGGCTGCAACTAGGATGAAGGAGAGGGTTGTGGGGAAGATCCACTTGCTCGCTCCATGGGTCGGGACCGATGTGGATAATAGTAAGTCCCCTTGTCTCACGTCCATAGTATCCAGGATGGAACTGACCACAGGCTACAAATGGCTCAAGTGGGTCCCTAATGGAATCATCAAATCCGCGACCGCAGCCGAATGGAGACTTCAGTCCTATTTCCTCGGTAAACCCCCACCTTTAAGCTATAGTCCAATTGGATATACAGCCCAAGCGACTTCTTCGTCTGCCTACCTCCCCCTCGGATCCGCCCGAAACGCATCCATGCTCTCGGTAGCCGGTACTCGTAAACCAAGTCTACTCCATCGAGCCTCTAGTATAGTCTTACGGACAAAGAACAGTAATCTCAATACAATCGCCGAGCCTGAATATGTGAATCTGGCGGAATTGACCGAAGTTCAATCGGGGATATTACCCATGCGACCACTCATCTCTGCGAAAGCTAGGAGCTGGAAAGGGATAGGAAATGAAGTTCCGAAAGTGGATAAGAAGGATTTGACGAGGTTACAGCCCCCTGGGAGAGATATTCATGATCCGTGGAAATCATCCTCTCGGGATAGTTCTACTTCTTCTTTACATCGAATACCATCTACCTCGAATACACCTCGACCACTTGATTTCGGGTTGAGTGAGGGGTTTGATAGGTTCCCTTCGGATATGATCCCGAAACCTCTCGGCTCGACAAACTCGCCAGCACCAACACCGAAAAAGAAAGGATTTACCGCTTATTCCTATTCCTATTCTTATTCCTATTCCCGTTCGCCAACAGCATCAAGCAGCAGGATCTCTACCCGACCCGATTCGCCTAGTCGTCCATCAGGTCCTTCGTTCAGTGTAGCGCTTCAACAAGCTTCTCATGCCGAATGTGAGCCTGGCACTACCTCTGATTTATTATCGATAGTCCTGGGGCGACAGCATGCGAATCGCCCTTGGCAATATGCGTTAAATTACGCCGATTTCAGTTTACCGGTGAAGATATATTGGGGTCAGGATGATGATAAGATTAGTGAAAAGAGTGTTAGGTGGATGGAAAAGACTATGGTGGCTGGTGTCGAGTTATTGGTATTAGAGGGGGAAGGACATAACTTGATGACCTCGAGTGGGGTCATGTTGAGTGTATTCCAAAGTTTGAGGGAGGCAGTGACGGCTGCTGCGTTGGGTCCTCAGCCTGATTTCACATTGTATTAGTCTTGTAAGATTACCTATATAATCTGTTTGCTTTGCTCCATGGATAAACCCACTTGTCAAGCGTTCCACTTCGTTTATTACCCGTGCCTTTCGAACATCGGTTACCTCACTCTGACGATCTCCGGAGTTAGACAGGAACGACTCGGCCGAACCTTTGCGGCAATCTTGCATCCGTTGATCCGCCTTATCACAGGTTTTCCAATTATTGAGCATTATAGGTAGTCACTCGCTTTCCAATGCGGGATTCCGTCAACTGTACATATACCTACCATCGGCATGAGCAATAGATAATAGATCATACAACATTCAATAACATATAATTTCGCATCAATAATAATCGTCTATAATGGCAAAATCACCACCTACTCGCCCAGTATCACCGTTCCCTCCACTCGCACCGATCTTATCCCACTTCTCAACGAATCGAAACCTCCGCGATGATGGGTACGATAATTATCCTCCGCCATTACCGCACGATCAGGCGGAGTTGGAAAGGAGGATAACGGGCGATCCGGGAATTGTAGGACAGATGGATAATGAGGAAATTGGACCGCCGCCTGAAGGTGGTAGGGAAGCTTGGTGTTGTGTCGCTGCTGCCTTTTTCTTGCTATTTACTATCTTTGGTTTCTGTGAGTCCCTTTTTGGCCACAATTGAGAGGTGGCTGATGATAGTCACTTCATTCGGAACTTTACAGGAATATTACCTAAATCATCAACTGAGGGATCATACGAAATCGGACGTAGCGTATGTCCCTCTTTACGTCTGAGGTGTTGGCTGACGTGCAGATGGATATCATCCGTATCATCCTTCGCTGTGTTTGCAGGGTCATTATCGGCCGGACGATATTTCGATTCCCACGGATCGTTCACCCTTACCATGACAGGAACGATCCTCTCCGTCTCTTCGCTAGTCGCCATCGCATTCTGTAAAGAATACTATCAGTTCATGCTCGGACATTTACTATTTGGAATGTCGGGGTCATTCATCTATTCGCCAGCTACGGCTGTTAGTGGACATTGGTTCCTGAGGAAAAGGAGTACGGCAGTGGGGATTGTTGTTTGTGGAAGTGGACTTGGGGGAGTTATCTATCCGATCGCATTAAGGAGACTGTTTGATCAAGTCGGTACGTCTTCTCTCTTACACTGTGGAGGCGATTCTGATGCCAGGATTCCGAAATACATTATTGATCATTGCTGGGATGAACGCCGTTCTCATGGTACCCTCTTGTTTCTTTATGAAGGCCCGTCTTCCACCCCGGACACCACCCCCATGGAAGAGCTTGAAACGACCATGGCAGGATCCACGATACATATGCCTAGTCATTGGATCATGCCTGAATATGATGATGTACGTCTTGACCTTCCGTGTCACGCTTACAATTAGTCTACTATCACCCTACTTCAACGTCCCCCTTTACACCACCTCCAACAACACTTCACCTACAATCACCTACTACTCTGTCGCATTCGTCCAAGCTGGTTCATTTATCGGTAGGGGCGCTTCTGGCTTCATGGCGGACGCTTTTGGAGTATGGAACGTTTTCATCGCTTCCGGTCTATCCCTCACCGTCACCTTACTCGCTTTCTGGACCGGAGTACCATTACCAGACGCAGTGGTCGTGATTGGAATTTTCACCTACGGGATAGCAAGTGGAGCTTGGTTAGCACTAGTAGCAGCTAGTTGCGCCAGTATTTCCCCAACTAGGGAATTCGGAATGAGGTTAGGGATGTTATGGTCCTGTACTGCTCTGTTACAGACTTTCGGGCCAGTCATCTGTGGAGGTAAGTCCTTCTGCCCGATTATGAGCCTTGCTGATGGGTAGCTCTTGTCACCGAAGGAAACAATCGGTTTACGTACGCTGCAATATTCTGTGCAATTGCAGCTTTGTTCGGAACTGTAATTACTATCGCGCCGAGGTTGTTGGAGATTGTCAAGGCTAGACGACACCACGAGGACAGCGGGGAGGAGAAAGAGAGCGGAAAGACTACTCCTGCTTGAGGGTATTCTTTGGTTCTCGTATTAGTTGTACATTAGCCATTTAGCATTAGCATATATCAGCATCAGCATCCCACAATCAATCAACATGGTCACCTCAAGTCTGCACCTGCCGTACCCAGGGGGAATTTTTGGTCCAACTCCCATTTCACTGGTGTAGATGGTGGTGCCGTTGAGTGTTATGCGAAGGCCCCGGGCAATCCAAATCCACGCCCGGCTAGAGCTCCTTCACGAGGCATTTGAAGATTCTCTCGAGCGTCGAAACGATCCTCCAGCCCTAACTGTTCCAGATTTAATTGTTAGAGTATTCCTCCAAATCCGCAATCCTGTCGTAATGCTGCATGTCCGGCCAATGATGTACATTCTACCTCCTCTCTCCATTTCACTATATAGTCGCCCTCTTTGCCTGGTACTCCTGGTTCTCCTTTTCTCGAATTTCCGTTAACCTCTTCTTCTTGTCCGCTAGTAGGTATTCCCTTATAATTAGTTTCCTTATGTGCACGCTTTGAGACATGGGACGTACTGCCTCTTTTCCATCTCGAAGACTCCGTAACCTAATAATCCGAATGCTGCTGTTGCTGCTACGTGTCCTAGTGGTGCTGTCCATTAACATTGGTTTCACAAGCAGATGAAAGGCGTACCATCAAACATATTCCTCTTTTGTAATCCCAATTGGAAACATCTTGCTCCGAAACCGAATGCTCCGAAACCGATGACACTACTGATTAATGACATTGTGAAGTGTGGGTGTGAGTGTAGGTCAAGTAAAGTATTGCTCGTAGTTGATAGAGGTTGATTCAAGTGTACCAGAGATAGGCGCGAATGAATGAGTTTCTTAAACCCCAATCCTTATTGGCTGGTTGTTGATAGGCGTGAGTGTGTCATTAAAATACTTCCGTGCCGTTACACTCCGACATCCTCAATCGACGACAAGAGTAAAGAAGTGAATAACCATATCATATATCATATACAATGAGACCATCAGCACCAGTCAAGAGTGGTATGCCAGGGGGTAAGCTAGATCCGCTTCACCAATATGAAGACGAGCTGACCAATCTAGGAAAGACCTTTGTATGTTGAGGCAAAAATGGGTGGGATCGTACTAATATTCTAGATGGGTTGGTGGGGAGAGATGGGCGGTCCTAAGCAAAAGGGTGTTGTTCAGTACAGTATGTTTCTTTCATCTGGTGTGGATGAGAATTAGGAAAAGAAGGGAGGAGAGACGGAATAGAGGAGAATCTGGAAAGAGAGAAATGAACTGACAAACAGCCCTATCGCCATACCGTCAAAAAGCACTTTCCGGCATGTTGCACGGATACGTCTTCGCTGGGTTCAGTCGATTCATGCACCACGTCCCATACTTCATCATCCCTGTTTCAGTCGGTAAGTCAACGTTACATCTTTTAAGAATCAATACTCGGAGAAAGGTCAGAGTGGACATGGGATGGCCGATGGAGTGAAACGATGGCGAAGATCGGGCATGAAAGGAGAGCGGCGATGCCTTCTCATCGTTGTGCCGGAATCATGGAGCTGCAGATGGAGAAGTGTGACAAGTGCTGATGAACAGGTTACGCAACTTACACCTGGGGTGCCCAGAAGTAAGCTCCTATCATCTCATGTTGCCAGGATGAAGCTGATAGCAGGTACGCATACTACAACTCGAAAGAGGGTCACCACGCTATGGCCGCCGAGCATGGTCATTAGGTTGTAGGGATGTAGTGAGGAGGGTAGAGGCATGTATCCATTTACCATCTTGCGTGTCTCGATATGGGGACACCATTCGTCGGATCTAACTACTCGATAAAGAGACGAGCTGTTGATGACTGGCTGATCTAGGGTTGTCTAGCTTGTCAATCGGGCCTCGACATCTCCCTTGAATCACTCATGCACAATACGCAAGAGTATGGAGAATCAAAGGATATTCATACGCTGAAGAAGGTAGGGAATGAAAGGTTTGGAACTTTGGCGCAATTCCACTTGAAAGGTGAGTGGTGCCAGGGGGGTCGGTCATTGTTCAAGGGAGATTAGCCTAGTCAGTAGTCCAATGACGACTAGGAGAGGACTGGATTCCCGCCTAGTGGTGTAGTTCGGTATTACACGATTCTCATCCCGATTCTGCCTGATCAGAGGCGGTTGGTGTGATCAGGTCGCAGGCTCCGACTACACGGATCTAACGCAGTGTATCAATGATTGTGAGGGAGTGGGCTGACGACCGGGAAGAGCAGAGTCATCGCGAATATCAGAACTCTTCCGTCATTTGTCTACGTCAACGACATTCGACACCATATCAGGTATGCGAAAAGACTCTGGCTGAGTGTTAATAGCAACATAAACGTGATCATATACATTCGTGGGGCTCTTGTGTGAAGGTACAAAATGGAACGAAAGGCGTGAGGTGGATTGGTAGTGGTGTGACGAGGCGCCGGACTTGATTCACTGTCCAACAGGGGGTTGGGTTCCAGAGGCAGTGATCTGCGAGGAACCAGATGTACCCTTTCCCGTGCCGTCGGTAGCATTACGGGAAGATTCGGCATCCTGGCGATTTCGGTACACAGAGGCGGCGGCGGCGCTACCAAGAAGCGTTCCCAGAGCAAGATTGTTCGTCATTCTCGGCGGTCTCCCCTCATCATTCTCGCTCTTAGACCCGCAGGTCGGTTGTCGAAAACTAACTCATCAGCGTCCGCACCCGGGGATCGATAGGAGTGTATTGACACAATCTCTGGTTGGACAGTATTCATACACGTGCCCTCCTGGGTCCCCAGCGAGGTCGCAGCTAGCGCAATTTCGACACCAGCACGAGACATCTGCATGAAATCTCCCCATCCAACAGAAATACCTTGAGACGATGTCATGATAGAAAGTGGTTTTATGGTAGGCAAAGAGCAGGAAATGAAGTGGTTGGCGAAAAGATCAGAAATTTGGATGATTGTGAAAGTGAGGGAAGAATGTGAGGTTTCAAATCGTAGTGAGTCTCTCTAAATACCCTCAAGTACCTCGGCCAGTGGAGCGATGTGAAAGGAACATGAAAAGTGACTTATGAAAGGGTTGTTCGCCGAGCGTGGAGCCAAGCATAAAGCTGTAAAATCACGTACAGCCCTTATCCTTTGTTCACAGGGCCCATTCAAGCAAGGTGAGACCGGTCTCACTCCGGACTTATCGCCAGCTTGGGCAATGTGTGACTGCTGTATAGCTGCAGCGTAGGCCAGTCCATCGCCTCCACCCACAGCAGATCAACTTTCCAGCTGATCGACTTGATGATTGCAAGGTTTTGTCCATATACGTAACATTGAGGGACTTAATTAGTGATCATATACATATATAGACCTATCGCACGTATGTACAGGTTGGGGATAATGAGGTAGGCTAGAGCTGGGATGGTGACTTGAATGGACGGTGGGGGGTTTGAGCTATCGGGGTGGACTCAGTCTCCAGTGGATCCCGCGTCGGTCGATGTTTGTTCGACTGAAGATTGTCCGAGTGTCGAGTTTCCCGTCGAGAACCAATCTTTCACTCCTGCAGCACCTCTTTTCAGGACCTTGCTAGTGGTGTTTAGTCTTTCACCGGTGGCCACGAAGGCGCGAAGCCCCAGGGGTCGCTCGGTAATAACTTCAGTCCCTCCTCCTTCAGTCCTAGCTTTGTTTTTCGCTCGCCTTTCGGCCCTGAGGGCGTCTGCAAAATGTTCGTGAATGGCAATGGCCTTATCCTTAGCCATGGATGCAGCCTTACATGCGGTGAAAGCCAGAGCGACGGTACCCGCGACATAAGCGGCCTGTTCGTTTAACAGATATTCTCGGGTATAACCCCTGTCGGACTTGGGTTCTTCGTGCGGGTCTCTTGTACGTCAGTCTGAAGTCAAGATGATCCGAGAGCAGACTCACTCGTCGGGGAACCCCTGATCTTCGAGTAGCGACTGGAACTGTTCGGAATTGATGTATTCTCGTAGGTCTTTTGTCTCTTGAGCCGTCATCGTTCCCCTTTCCTCCGGGGTTAGTAGCGTAAGGGGATCGTCAGGGAGACCTTGAACAGTTTCGGGCGCAGTAAACGATCCGGTCGGAGTACCTTGGCTCATCGAAGGGGTGAAAGCGGTAGAGACCAGAGAAGTCATGATAGATGTGGTAGTCGGGTCGGTGGTAAAGTCGAGTTGGTGCGAAAGGTGGTTTTGTTCGGGAAGTTGTAAGTGAGGAGATCAATGAGCCCTGGAAAGGTCGACTTATATACCTGATCCTCATCTAGCTTGGTCTAGTGGAGCATGTGGAGCCAGCGGAAGGCTAGTGGAGTGATATCGATTCGAATGGATGGAACGAAGGCACCCATCAAAGGTCTGCTCGGTCAAAGTGGAGCTGATTATCGAGATGATATGCGCTGGCCTTCGGTATATGAAAGGTCGCATTGGCTAGAGGTCCACTTAAATAGATCGCTGCTCCATCGTCCCACCACTCCATCACTCCACCAGTCTAATCCACCACTGTCTCGATTCCATTCCTTTGCTATGCGCTCCACACCATCCCCGATTCCCTGCTTCGCTCCCACCAGGTTTAGATAATGGGGATGGGTTCCTTTCCCGAAATGGGAATGCCGGTGACGGAGGTAGATGAGAAGGCGAGGCTGGACCTATCTTTTCAGCTGGTATCGCGTCGTATCGAGCCTATTCTGAATCGGCATGCGATGGGATGCATTGCTTTCAGTCCCGGCAACCTGTCGACTAAAATGACAAGCAGTCAACAGGCCTGATAGCTAATTTATTGGGGTGCGCTGGCGTCTGGGCGTATTACGTAAAGCCAGCAGCGTGAACTGGCTATATTGTCGGCCTGAACTCCCAAATCGACTGTCAGTGATAGAACAAGTCTTGGTGCGGGGCGACATCAACTTGCGCCCACTTTTGACTATTCCCAGCAAGCTATATAGGGTCTATGTGTCGTAAACGATCATCGTTTTGGAATGATTTTCGCTACCAGCAACGCCCAGTCCTCCTTTATCAGGCAGAGAGATGCAGACGGCGATTCGCCACCATGGGGCACAATGTCAGAGCAAGATGATTATATACATGTGTGGACACCTCGCGTCATAAAGTGTATGCTGTCATATTACTGGCGAGAGCCTGATGCGTGTGTGGTTGGTACATTGCGGGACGACTGGCCCAGCTCGGTGTCGGGTTGATTCTCCTGAGCAAGCCTTTGCCTAGCATCCCTGTGTTGCTTGACATATAATCCGCCCACAGCAAACGCGCCTACGCTCGCAATCGTGAAACCCGCGACACCGAGTTTGAATCCGATATCGCCATGAAAACTGTGTGCTTGAACAGGCTCGCCCTCCGCATCCTCGATGCCAGATTGGGCATCCCTGGTGACTTCAGCTACTGACGTGGAAGTGGAGTTGCTTTTACAGACTCACTGATCTTTGGTCTGAACCTCTGCGGAACCTTGAGACAGCAAGGCGGTGAATCTGTCAGGCATCTCCGGCTCGGCCAATGTTGCAATTGACGGCACATCAGTGGCAGCAAAGCTGTTCAAGCCAGATGCAGTGGTGACTTGGGTGTGTTCGGCGATCGAAGAGCGAGGGGGTACTGATACAGAAGTGTCGAAACCCATGTTGATGATCTGACTCGAGTGGTGGAAAATGATGGTTTGGAAAGTGGTTGGAAAGAA
>Ga0265780_10008892_pt1 | contig 12142 bp, 12 predicted proteins | sample P1T30metagenome_FD_192432 | JGI IMG/M metagenome (GOLD analysis project Ga0265780, IMG submission 192432) | Plant litter microbial communities from East Loma Ridge, Irvine, California - P1 T30 | ecosystem: Environmental > Terrestrial > Plant litter > Unclassified | place: USA: California... | reverse complement strand
CGAAGGCCCGCCTCTCGACCTGGGCGCGCTGCTCAACACGCAGCCGCCGCGCGTGTGCCAGGGGGAAGGCACATGGCGGCGGCTGGCGCAGCTGTGCGCACGGCGCTGAGCGGTGTCAGCAAGTCGGCTTATTTCACCGTCATGGCCTGCTTGATCGCGACGCAGCGCTGGTCTTCTTCCTGCGCGTTCTGCAGTGCACGGCGCGTCCCGGCCGACAGGCCGGTCATGCTGTCCACGGCTTTTGTCAGGCGCGCAACGCTCGCTGGCGTGCAGGTGGCAGGGATCATGCTGCCTGCGTAGGCGCGCATGTAGACCGGGCCGGCGCTCTGGTCGAGCACTGGCAGCTGCGCCAGGCGCGCGTCGGCGCTCGCTTCATTGAGCGCGCCCTGTTCGGCCGGGTACAGGCTGTTCATTGCCACGCGCACCTGCGAAAACGGCGTCGGGGTTTTTGTATCCTGCACCGTGGCCAGCCAGCGCGCCTTGGTGGCCGCGTCGGGCCGGGCAGCTTCAGCGGCAATCGCGGCGGCCTGGCCGGCAGCCGACTTGTCGCGCGCCGATTCGGCTGCGATCAGCGCTGCGCTGGCCGCGTCGCCGCGCCGGCTCAGCTGATGGATCAGCACCCAGCGCAGGTCCTGGTCGACCTTCAAGCCTGGCACAGTGACGGAACCGTCCAGCAGGCCGGCCATGCGTTTCATTGCGTCCTGGCTGGTTGCCAGGCTGGCCCAGCTGCGGAACCAGGCACGCTGGAAGTCGCCATTGTTCGCATTGGCCATCACGCCTTCCCAGGCCATCTTTTCCAGGGCCAGGCTGGTGCGGCGGGCGTACGGCGTGTCCGCGCCCATGCGGCCCAGCAGGCTGCTGGCCGACTGCACCTTCGCCAGCACATCGCCCAGCAACGTGTAGTCTTTCTCATGCGGTGCGTTGGTCAGGATGGTGGCGATGAACGCGTTGAGCGGCGTCTTGCCGTCGCGTACGCCATCCCACAGGCTCTGCCACAGCATCGTGCGCAGCAGTGGATCGTCGACGCCGGCCAGGTGCGCCTGCGCAGTGGCGAGCGAACGCGGATCGAGGGCGGCTTTCACGAAACCCCAGTCCTGGTAGTTTGGATAGACCAGGTCAGGGCAGGCGGTTCCTGCCAGTTCCGGCACGCTGGTTGCCGCGCCGTGGTAGGTGACGGCAACGTTTTTTGCCAGCACCAGGCGATTGCCCTCGAGCTTGAACGTGGCGACCTGCACGCGCTGTTCGCGCAACGTCGGCAGGGCAGCGCTTGGCGCGCTCTGACGCAGCGTGAAACTCGCGATGCGACCGGCCTTGCACTGGTAATCGGCCGCCACGGTATTCACGCCGGCCTGGTACAGCCACTGGTCGGTCCATGGCTTCAGGTCGCGCCCGGCGGTCTCGCCCAGCGTGCCAATGAAATCGTCCAGCGTCGCGTTCTGGTACGCGAACTTGGTCAGATAGTTATGGACGCCCTTGCGGAACACTTCTTCGCCCAGCAGGTGGCGCAGCTGGGCCAGCGTCGAGGCGCCTTTCGAATAGGTGATCGCATCGATATTGTCGAAGGCGTTGGCGGTGGACGGCACCGGCACTTCGATCGGGTGCGTGTTGGCGCGCTGGTCCTGGACGTAGGCGGCCTGCTTTCCTTGCGAGTAGAAACTCTGCCAGGCATCCTTGAATTCAGTCGACTCGGCCGTGGCCAGCGTGCCCATGAAGGATGCGAAACTTTCGTTCAGCCACAAGCCATTCCACCATTTCATCGTGACCAGGTCGCCAAACCACTGATGCGCCATTTCGTGCAGGATCACGCCGGCCAGGTACTGGCGCTGGGCGGCGGTCATGTCGGCCTTGAACAGGAACGCCGCTTCGCTGAACGTGATGGCGCCGGCGTTTTCCATCGCACCGTAAAGAAAGTCGGGAACCAGGACCTGGTCGTACTTGTCGAACTGGTAGGGCACGCCGAAATAATTGTTGAAGAACGCCAGGCCCTGTTTGGTGTACTGGAACCACTCGGCCGGCTTGATCTGGCTGGCCACCGACTGGCGCGCAAACAGGCGCATCGGGTACGGCCCGCTGGTGTCTTCCCACATCTTGTATGGGCCGGCGTGCATCGAGAAATTGTACGGGCTGAGTTTTTTCGTGCGCGGGAAGGTCCAGCGGCGGGCCGGGTTATCTTTCTTTGCGTCGGCGGCAGGCTGCACGCCGCTTTCGCGGGTGGTCGAGATGACGGTCCAGTCGGCGGGCGCGGTCACATTGAGCTGGTACGTGGCTTTCAGGTCGGGCTGGTCGAACACGGCAAACATCTGGTGCGCGGCGGCCGGCTCGAAGTGCGAATAGGTGTACACGCGCTGGTCGACCGGGTCGACCATCCGGTGCAGGCCTTCGCCGTTGGTGCTGTGCAGGCGCTGGTACACCACGGTCACGGTGTTGCGGCCCTGGACCATGTCGGCGGGCGCGAGCGTGATGAACCAGTTGTTGTAGTGCGGCGTCACGCGTTTGCCGTTGACGGTCAGCGTGGCGATCGTTGCCTTGTCGAGGTCGAGCGTCAGCGGGGTGCTGGCATCCTTCAAATCGAACTGGACGGTTGTCGTGGCGTTGAACGTTTCCTTCCCGGTCAGCGTGAAGTCGAGCACGTAGTCGATATTTGCCAGGCGGGTGGCGCGGGCGGCCGCGTCCTGCTGCGAGAGGAACGCGTTCTCCGCACGGGGCGCGGGGGCTGCGGCGGCTGGTGCGGTGTTGTTCGTTTGGGCAAATGCGGCAGGCGTGGTGCAAACAGACGCAATGGCGAGCGCCAGCGCGGATACGGCAAATAATTTCACGGGAGGTCCAGGTCAGGCCGACAAAATCGTCGCGGAAGAATACCACGGGCGTGCTGCGTTTGGCAGTGCCCGTGGTGGCCTGTTGGCACTGACGCCAAGGGTGACGTCAAGTCGTGTCCAATTCATGGCGAGCTCAGGGCGAGCTCGCGTGGGTGTTATTTCTGCTCGGCCAGCGTCGGATAGTCGGTGTAGCCAACCGGACCCGGCTGGTAGATCGTCTCGTAGTTCGGCTGGGTGACCGGCGCGTCGATCTGCAGGCGGTGCGGCAGGTCGGGGTTCGAGATGAACAACTGGCCGAACGACGCGGCATCGGCCTTGCCTTCGTTGATTAGCGCGGTGGCGCTCTCCTTGGTCAGCTTTTCGTTGGCGATGTAGACGCCGCCGAACGCATCCTTGATCATCGGGCCCAGGCTGTCGGCGCCCACCGATTCACGCGCAAAGATGAACGCGATGCCACGCTGCTTGAGGGCGCGCGCCACGTAGCCGAAGGTGGCGGCGGCGTCCGTATCGCCCATCGTGTGCATGTCGCCACGTGGCGACAGGTGAACACCCACGCGCCCCGCGCCCCAGACGTCGATGCAGGCATCGGTGATCTCGAGCAGCAGGCGGGCGCGGTTCTCGACGCTGCCGCCGTAGTTGTCGGACCGCTGGTTGGCGCTGGTCTGCAGGAACTGGTCGATCAGGTAGCCATTGGCGCCGTGCACTTCCACGCCATCGAAGCCAGCCAGTTTCGCGTTTTCCGCGCCCTTGCGGAACGCCGCGACAATGCCCGGCAGTTCTTCGGTGTCCAGTGCGCGTGGCACGGGATAGTCACGCATCGGACGCAACAGGCTGACGTGGCCGATCGCGGGAATGGCGCTTGGCGCGACCGGGGCGGCGCCGTCGAGGAACACCGGGTCGGAGATGCGGCCCACGTGCCACAGCTGCAGGAAGATGCGCCCGCCGGCAGAATGCACGGCATCGGTGACCAGCTTCCAGCCGGCAACCTGTTCGTCGGACCAGATGCCCGGCGTATCGGCATAGCCCACGCCCATCGGGGTGACGGAAGTCGCTTCCGAGAGAATGAGGCCGGCGCTGGCGCGCTGGACGTAATATTCAGCCATCAGCGCGTTCGGCACGCGGTCGCCGCCCGGGGCGTGGGCGCGCGTCAGCGGCGCCATGATGATGCGGTTCGGCAGGGTCAGGTCACCGACCTGGAGGGTATCAAATAGCGTTTTCATGAATTTTTTTCTTCAGCAAAGGATGGGAGGGCTTGGCGCGGCGACGGGCGTCCCGCGCACGCAGCGATCCTACGGTATCTGGGCAGAGTTTGCTTGCCGGATGAAAAAACGCGGATGTTATACTTGCGCACTTCGATCGTTTGCGGATGGAGTGTGCATGAGCTGGATCTATCTGGTGCTGGCCGGTTTGCTGGAAGTGACCTGGGCCGTGGGCCTGAAATACACGGCGGGTTTTACGCGCCTGATTCCTTCGCTGTTCACCTTGCTGGCAATGCTGGGTAGCGTCGGATTGCTGGGCCTCGCACTGCGCGAACTCCCGCTGGGCACGGCGTATGCGATCTGGACCGGCATCGGCACGGTCGGCACGGCTGTGGCCGGCATGATTTTGCTGGGTGAACCTGCAGGCGCCCTGCGCCTCGGCGCGATCGGGCTGATCGTGGTGGGGATTATCGGCCTGAAGATACTGACGCCGCATTGATCACAGCGTCAGTACGGGAGTGATTGCCTGGTGAGTTGCGAGGTGCGTTGCAACCTCAGCGGTTGGCGATGTACAGCGTGATTTCAAAGCCAAAACGATAGTCGGTGCATTGCGGTGTGGTCCATGTCATGAGCGGGTCTCCTTGGTTGTTGGCGAGGTGGCGATTGCAGCCGGTCCGTGACGGAACCGGACTTGCTGCGCACCTACCGGGAGATGCAATATCCATGCCGCGTCGACGGGCCGCAATTCAGGCCCACTTGCGGCCCGAGTGTCCCGGAACCGGATCACCCACCGCGCGTCGATGACACACTGTCCCGACGTGGAAAGCAGGGGCGGGCGTGCCGCCCCGTCACGCATTACTTCTTGTAGCTGATGGTGCCGGCCAGCTTGATCGTACCGGCGCCGGTGGCCATGTCCTCGCCACCGGTCAGCGTGCCGCCGCCAGTTGCCTTGAAAAACTTGCCAGTGCCGCCAGTGACCTGGAACGTGGCGCCGTTGAAGACGTATTTCGTGCCTTCGCCGGTTGGCACGAACTGGCCACTGTAGTCAGCGAAAATCTGGTCGCCCGCGACGGCGATGATGATCATCTTGCCGGCGCTGAACGTGTACGACGTGGCGCCGGGGGTGATGCAATCGTTGGCCACGAATGCGACCGGACCGGTGACAGCGCCTTCGCCGCGGCCGATGATGGTGCCGCCGAACTTCGACTGGCAACGCAGGTTCAGGCCGGGGATTTCCTGCAGGACGCCATTGATTTCGATCGGCATATTGACAGTGCTGGCGGCACTGGCAACGGCGGACGAGGCCAGCAGGAGGGAGGTAACAGCGAGGCGCAAGGACATTTTGTTCATCGATCAGCTTTCGTGGTGGGGGAGAGGCAACCATCATAAATCTGCCGCATCCGCGCGCCCCACACAGATGCTTGCGCCTGTTGTAAAAGTGCCCTTGACAGCTTGCCAAAAACGCTAGCCGTGCACCTTGTCCATGTCCAGTTCGATCCATGTCGGCGCGTGGTCGCTCGGCTTTTCGCGGCCGCGTACCTCACGATCGACTTCGGCTGCGGTCAAGCCTTTCGCAGCCGCCGGACTGAGCAGCAAGTGGTCGATGCGCAGGCCGGCGTTGCGCCCGAATGCATCGCGGAAGTAATCAAAAAACGTATAAATCGTTTCATCGGGATGCATGTGGCGCAGCGCGTCCAGCCAGCCCTGCGCCATCAGGCGTTCGAAGGCCTCGCGGGTTTCCGGGCGAAACAGGGCGTCGGTCAGCCAGCGCTCGGGCTTGTAGACGTCGTTGCCGGTGGGGATGACATTGTAGTCACCGGCCAGCACGACCGGTGCGCCGCTGGCGTACAGCCCGGCCGCGCGTTCGATGAAACGTTCCATCCAGGCCAGCTTGTAGTCGAACTTCGGTCCCGGCGCCGGATTCCCGTTGGGCAGGTACAGGCACGCGATCAGCACGCCGTTGACAGCCGCTTCGAGGTAGCGGCTTTGCTCGTCCGATTCATCGCCGGGCAGGCCGCGCTGGACTTCCTGCGGCTTAACGCCGCGCGCGAGAATGGCCACGCCATTCCAGCTTTTCTGGCCTTGCCAGATCGCATGGTAGCCGGCATCCAGGATGGCTTGCTCGGGAAATTTTTCTTGCGGCGCCTTGAGTTCCTGCAGGCAGGCGACGTCGGGCTGGGTTTCTTCCAGCCATTGCAGCAGGGCCGGCAGGCGGCTGCCGATGCCGTTGATGTTAAAGGTGGCGATGCGCATCGTTGCTCCAGTGGGATAGTGGGTTTTTCTCTTTTTGCTCAGGCAAAGTCGGGATTGGCGCGCGTCAGGTAGTACCACTCATGGTTCGGCTGCGCGTTGACGTCGGGGAACAGGATGCGGCCGGCGAACTCGGCCACCACTGGCGTGCCATCGGCGCGCTCGCCGATCTGCTCGCCTTCCGCGACCGGGTCAAAGCTGGACCAGGTGCGCGTGAAACGGTCGCCGGCGGCCAGTTTGTCGTGTACTACCACCATTGACAGCGCTTCCATCGCGTCCAGTGCAATCGGTTCCGGCGCCGGGGCGTCGATGAGTTCGAGGAACGCCAGCGTGTTGACGATGGCGCGGTAGGCCACATCCGGCGCGGCCGGGTCGGCATGCTGGCCGCACTCGAGGGTCAGCGCATAGCCGCCGGTGCTACGCATGTATTCGGTCGTGCCGACGCCGTAGCGCAGGACGGTTTCCAGTTCTGCGGCATTGCCGCGCGTGCGCCGCTGCACGCCATCGCCGTAGGTGGCCAGCCAGCCGTCGACGAAACGGCGCACGCCCAGGCGGCGCGCGAGGGCCCGCTCCTTGGCCGCATGGCGGAACGGCTGCAGCGTGCCATCGTTGTTCAGCGGGCCGACCATGACGAACGGTTCGCTGGGCGCGTTGAACGAGTGCAGGTCGAGCAGCACGTCGTGCTGGCCGAGAAGCGGGCACAGCCAGTTGGCAATACGGTCTTCAAAATCCTGCGGGTCCGGCTTGGGAAACAAATTGCGGTTCAGGTTGCGGTCGCCTGAGCGCTGCTGTTTCTGGTACGCCAGCGGATTGACGATGGGGACGAACGTGACGCTGCCGTTTTTTACCAGCATGACGCCGCTGTCGAGTTCCTGCATGACGCGCAGGATGCCCTTGGTGCCGCAGGTTTCATTGCCGTGCACGGCGCCGGTGACGATCAGGCGCGGACCCTGGCCGAGGCCGGTGTAGTTGTGGGACGTGAAGTGCAGGGCGGTCATGGCGTGTTCCTCTAAGAATCGTTGCGCCATTTTATCGGGAATCGATGGCTCCATGGAGGGCGGCATGGCATCATCCGGGTTTCCGTCCACTTCCTCTGCATGGCCTCTTTGCCCACTCGCCGCCTGGCCGGCCTCGACACGCTGCGTGCGCTTGCCGTGACGCTGGTCGTGCTGCACCACTACACGCTGTTCGTAACGCGCGACAACACCACCTTCGGCTGGATTGGGGAGATGGGCTGGGCCGGCGTCGACCTGTTTTTCGCGTTGTCCGGCTACCTGATCGGGCGCCAGATCTTTGCCGCTCTGGCCGATCCACGCGGCCTGTCATTGGGACGCTTTTATGCGCGCCGCCTGCTGCGCACGCTGCCGAATTTCTACGCCGTCCTGGCGCTGTACTTCCTGCTGCCACGTTTCCGGGGTGACGCGCCCCTGGCGCCGCTGTGGCGGATACTGACCTTTACGCTGAACCTGCAACTGCCGCCGGGCACGGCGTTTTCCCACGCATGGTCGCTGTGCATCGAAGAACAGTTTTACATGGTGCTGCCGGCAGTGGCGCTGGCCGCAACGCTGCTTTCCAGGCGCTTGCACGGATCGATGCGCGTGGCGTGGACGGCGCTGGCGCTGTTGGTCGTCGCCGGCATGCTGTGGCGCAGCGCGCTATGGCACCAGGTGGTGCCGGGCAACCCATGGGCCGAGAATCACTATTTCAAATTCATCTACTACAGCACCCTGTGCCGCACCGACGAATTACTCGCCGGTGTCGCGCTTGCCCTGGCGCGCCAGCACCATCCGCGCGCGTGGCGCTGGCTCACCAGCCAGGGCAACATAGCGGCGCTGCTGGGCGTGCTGGTCCTGCTTGGCGCCAGTGCGCTGTTCCTGCACGGACGGTATGCCTGGGCGCCGACCGTGTTCGGCTACCCGCTGCTGGCGCTCGGCTGCGCTCTGCTGATCATCGCGGCGTTGTCCGAACAATCGCTGTTGCGGGACGTGCGGATTCCTGGCGCGGCCAGCCTGGCGCTGTGGTCGTATGCGATCTACCTGCTGCACCGCCAGGTCTGCGTGCTGGGCGCGGGCGTGCTGCGCCGCTACGGGTATGCGCCGGACAGCGCCACCGCCATCGTCATCCTGCTGGTGGCATCGGTGCTGACTGGCTGGCTGCTGTTTGCGCTGGTGGAAACGCCGTTCATGCGCCTGCGCGACCGGTTCGTACCGACGAGTCTTGGCGGTCAGGGCCGCGCATCGATGACGTCAAAGGCTGACGGCATCGCCGAGAGGTAATCGAGCAGGCGCACGATCCGCACCGGCATCTCGTACGGTGCCGACGCGGCAATCGCTGCGCGCAGGCCCGGGATCGCTTCGACCGTATCCGGGCTGCCGTAAGCCTCGATCAGCAGCCGCACGAGATCGGACGGGGCGCCAGCGCTGCGCAGGCGCGCATCGATGATGCTGAGTACGGTGCGCTGCATGCGCGGCGTGGGGTTGGCGATACGCCCGAACACCAATGGCGTATTGGCGATGGCCGCGCATACCGTGGACTCGATCTGGTCCGGCTTCAGGTCCGAGGCGATATCGAAATAGGCCGGGTCCCAGTGCGTGCGCGCGTGCGCGTGGCCGGACGGGAAGCGGTCGATGGTCTCGAAACCGAGCTTGCGGCTGGCGCGGGCGAGGAGGTCGAGGATGACGGGAAACAGGGGCATGCGCCAGTGTAGCTCAGCGCGCCTTTTTTTTGTTCGAGGTGGCCGTGCTGGTGTAAAACCCGGCGGGTTTGCGCGCCACCCACGCGATGAAATCCGCAATCTCGGGCGCGCTGCGCAGCGCTTCCCACGTGTGGAAATGCTGCAGCAGTTCGCGTTCCGTGAACACCGAATGGATCTTGCGGTGGCAGATCTTGTGGACCAGGAATTGCTCCTTGCCCTTGAATGTTTTGGGAATCAGGTGATGCCGGTCGACGTGCTCGGTACCGAGCGGGCGGCCGCACAGGGGACATGGTGAGGAGGGGTCTGCCGTCATGCTTGCTATATCGGGACGGCAGAAGGCTGGCGCAAGGGCAAGCCCCTGTCACCAGCCAAAACAAACACGGTTCAGGCGGCGGATGATTCGGCAAACTTCCCGGCCCGGAAATCTTCAAACGCCTGCACCAGCTCGGCCTGCGTGTTCATGACGAACGGTCCATGCTGCGCAATCGGTTCACGCAGCGGACGCCCGGCCAGCACGAGCAGGCGGCAGTCCGAGGTGGCGGAAATCGTCACACCGTCGGCCCCCTCGGCATTGTCGAGAATGGCCATGCGCGCCTGGCCGATGCCTTTGCCGCCTACCACGGCCTCGCCGCGGAACACGTACAGGAAGGCGTTGTGGCCAGCTGGCAGCGGCTGCTCGAAGCGCGCGCCAGCCGGCAATGCCAGGTCGAGATACACGATGCCGGTGCCGGCGCGCTCCACCGCGCCTGCCACGCCCTGCGATTGGCCGGCGATGACCTGCACAGTCACACCGTCGGCCGTGGTGAAGCGCGGTACGTCCTCATTCGGGATGTCGCGGTACCACGGCGCCTGCAGCTTGTCGCGCGCAGGCAGGTTGAGCCACAACTGAAAACCTTCCATCAGGCCTTCGTTCTGCTCCGGCATTTCAGAGTGGATCACGCCGCGGCCGGCGGTCATCCATTGCACGCCGCCATCGGTGATCACGCCTTCATTGCCAAAGCTGTCGCGGTGGCGCATTTTGCCCGCCAACATATACGTGATGGTTTCAAACCCCCGGTGCGGATGCTCCGGGAAGCCGGCGATGTATTCGCCCGGCTTGTCGCTGCCAAATGCGTCGAGCATCAGGAAAGGATCGAGGCGGCGCTGCAGCGGTTGCGTCAGCACGCGGTTGATGCGCACGCCGGCGCCGTCCATGACGGCCTGTCCGGTGATGACGCGCTCGACGCCCCGCGAGCGCACGACCTTGATCGTTTCCATGATGGCTCCTTACGCGACCAGCGTGGCGATTTCCTGGTTCGCTTCGGCTTGTGCCTTGGCGACCGCTTCCGGACCCATGCCCAGGCCTTCCGAGTAGATCAGCGTGACATCCGTCATGCCCAAAAAGCCCAGCAGCGTTTTCAGGTGCGGCACTTGCAGGTCGCTGGCGCCATCGCGGTGCATGCCGCCGCGGGCCAGGGTGACGTAGACTTTCTTGCCGGTCAACAGGCCTTCAGGACCGTTGGCGCCGTATTTGAACGTCACGCCGGCCTTGGCGATCGCGTCGAACCAGCTTTTCAGCTGTACGGTGATGCCGAAGTTGTACATCGGCGAGCCGATCACGATGATGTCGGCAGCCTGCACCTGGGCAACCAGCGCGTCGTCCAGTGCGATGCGCGCCTTTTGGGCTTCGGTACGGGCTTCGGCTGGGGTGAACAACGCACCCAGCGCGGCTTCGTCGAGAATCGGGTGCGGCTGGGCAGCCAGGTCGCGGCGCGTCACGTGCGCATCAGGCTTGGCGGCCACCAGCTTGGCGACGACAGCGTCGGCCAGGCGGGTCGATTCGGAACCGGTGCTACGGGCGCTGGAGTTGATTTGCAAGATGTTCATGTGATTTCCTTGGGTGGGTGTGACTGCGATGAGAGAACTTTAACAGTTCCAAAATCGATCCGGAAGTGCGTAAAATGGATAACATCATTCGCTCTTTGGGACAATCCCACCGCATATGGACATTGAACCAAACGATTTGTTGCTGTTTGCCCGCATCGTGGAAACAGGCAGTTTTACCCAGGCGGCGCTGCGCGTCGACCTTCCCAAGTCGACCGTGTCGCGCCGCCTGGCGCTGCTGGAAGCCACGCTGGGCGAGCGCCTGCTGCAGCGCACGACGCGCAAGCTGATGGTGACCGAATTTGGCGCCAGCCTGCTCGAGCACGCGCGCAAGGTGGCCGATGAGGTGGAAGCGGCAGGCGCGCTGGCGCAGCACCGCCAGGCCGCACCCAGCGGACGCCTGCGCATCTCGATGCCCGGCGACCTGGCCAACCTGAACATGAGCGGCGTCATGGCGCGCTTCCTGGCGACGTATCCGGCCGTGAGCCTGGAGCTCGACCTGTCGCCCCGGCGCGTCGACCTGGTGGCGGAAAACTTCGATATCGCCATCCGCATGGGCGACCTGCCGATTGACTCCAGCCTGTCTGCGCGCCGCGTGGTGGTGGAGAGGCTTGGCCTGTACGCGGCGCCATCGTATATCGCGCTGCGCGGCTTGCCGGAACAGCCCGACGATTTGCTCGAGCACGATTTGCTGTGCATCCTCAGCCGTAGCGGGGGCGCGATGCCGTGGACGCTCACGCGCGGCAAGACGCGCTGGGAACGCGGCCTGCGCGCCCGCCTGACCGCCAACTCGCCGGAATTGCTGGCGCGGATGGCGTGCAATGGCGTCGGCATCGCCGCCAGTTCCGACCTGTTTGCCGGACCGCACGTGGAAAAGGGCGAGCTGGTGCGGATATTGCCGGAGTGGGATCTGCCGGTGGCGATCGGCTGGGCGGTGTTCCCGGGGCGGCGGCTGATGCCGGCCAAGACCCGGGTGTTCCTGGACATGATGGAAGAGATGGCGTGCGAGCAGGCGCGCAAGGCGGGCCTGCCGGAGTAGTGCGGTTCCGCGATTTCGCTGAAGTTCAGCCTGGCTTGCGGCCCATCACTTCACCAAGGCGTACCGACCCTTCCGGCTGCCAGTCCGGATTGAAACGGATGGTATTCGGCTGGAACAGCATGACAATCGTCGAACCCAGCAGGAAGCGTCCCATCTCGTCGCCTTTTTTCAGGACGATCTGCTGGTCGTCATACTTCCATTCGGCCACCGCGCCGGTGCGCTTCGGGTTGACCACGCCGTGCCAGACGGTGGCCATGCTGCCGACGATGGTGGCGCCCAC
>Ga0265780_10008888_pt1 | contig 12144 bp, 11 predicted proteins | sample P1T30metagenome_FD_192432 | JGI IMG/M metagenome (GOLD analysis project Ga0265780, IMG submission 192432) | Plant litter microbial communities from East Loma Ridge, Irvine, California - P1 T30 | ecosystem: Environmental > Terrestrial > Plant litter > Unclassified | place: USA: California... | reverse complement strand
GTAGAGTACTAATATCCAGACCGTAGAAATGTAGACATGGTAAAGACCCAGCTATCAAAGCCAACGAGCGTTATTCCCTTGCTCTTGCCCGTCACATGTCGCCATTTTCACAGACACATCAAACCACGAGCACGAATTCCAGAAGAAGAAGAAATGGAAGAAATAGATATATACGCATGCATCGCTCATCCCGGTCCTTTCGTTCTCATTATCTACATCGCATCGCATCGCATCGCATCGCGTCGAATTCATTCGCATTCGTATCCATCCATGAACGTCATTACTCCAATCTCTCCATCCCCAGCAGACGCAGACTGACATTCAAATCTTCCTTCTCGGGGTATAAAGCCTTTGGTCCAGCTCGACAAAACGCGCGAAAAAAAAGAAAACACACACTACTGACGTCATTCTAATCCTCCATGCTCCTTCAAGGTTACAAGGGGCATCTATTTCTTGCCCTTCTTCTTCTTCTTCTTATTCGCATTCGCCGTCGTAGGCGTGCTGGGCGTCGAGTCGGTGGGTGTCTTGGGCTCTTCGTCGGCGGCCTCGGCGTCGTCTTCCTTGGCTTCTTCGACGGCAGGCGCGGGAGTCTCTTCCTTGGCCTCCTCCTTGGGTGCCTCAACGGCTGGCTCAGCGGCCTTGACTTCCTCGACGGGAGCGGCGACTTCAGGCTCCTTGACGACTTCGGGTTCCTTCTCAACGACCTTTTCGACTTCAGGCTCCTTCTCAACAACCTTCTCCACTTCAGGCTCCTTCTCGACAGCCTTGACTTCCTCCTTGGGAGCCACCTTGGCGTCTGAGAGGTCCTTCTTCAGTGTCTCGGTTTCGGCGGTGACGTCCTCGAGCTGCTTCTTGAGTGCGGCGGAGTCCTCCTCGGCCTTGCTGAGAGACTCTTGGGCGGACTTCAACTGGGTGTCGACGTCGGCCTTGGAAGCCTCAAGGGCCTTGAGCTCCTCAGATGCCTTGGAAGATTCAGCGAGCTTGGACTCGAGATCGGTGATCTTAGTGTCGAGTTCCGCCTTCTCGGAAGCAGTCTTCTCAGACGAAGCCTTGAGTGTGGCGATCTCAGTCTTCAGAGACTCAGCCTCTTCGGCGGTTTGCTTGGATGCCTTGAGCTCCTCCTCTGTAGTGGCGAGCTTAGCCTTTGCCTCTGCGAGTTCAGATTCTGCCTTCTTTGCCGTCTCGAGGTCGGCATTGGCCTTCTCGAGCTGAGCCTGCAAGTCAGCGACCTTGCTGCCATCCTCCTTGGCGGCAGCGAGGTCCTTCTCGACAGTCTCCTTCGCAGCCTTGGTCTCCTCGTGGTCGGCAGTGGCCTTCTCGAGCTGAGTCTGGAGATCCTTGACCTTCTCCTCGTGAGAGCCGGAAGCAGATGCAACACTGGCAGCCTTCTCCTCGGCGTCGGCGTGTGCCTTCTTGGCGGCCTCGAGCTCTTCGTCGAGGGTGGCCTTGGACTTCTTCAGCTCCTCGAGCTCAGACTGAGCGGTGGACAGAGAAGTCTTGGTTTCGGCGTGAGACGCCTCAGCGGCCTTGATAGCATCCTCGTGTCCGGACGCGGACTCCTTGAGCTCGGCGAGAGCCTTCTCGGCAGCGGACCTCGCCTCCTCGGCGCTCGTGAGCTGCTCCTTTACAGAGTCGTGCTCAGATGCCTTGGCGGCGAGATCCTTCTCGAGAGTAGCAACCTTCGCTTCAGCCTCGCCGCTGGACGACTTGGCCACGAGAAGGGCTTCTGAGTGCTCAGCATCCTTGGCTTCGAGCTTGCTGGTAGCCTCCTTGAGAGAAGCCTCAAGCTCGGCAACCTTGCCCGCATCGGCCTTAGCATCAGCCAACTCCTTCTCGAGTGCCTCGATCTTAGTGGTGAGGTCACCGGTCTGGGTTTTGGAAGATTCAGCTGTCTGGAGAGCTTCGGCAAGCTTGGCCTCCGATTCTTCAGCCTTGGTGTTGGAATCCTTCAGAGAAGCCTCTAGGGTCCCAATCTTGGCAAAGAGCTCATCAGTGTCGCCCTTTGCGGCCTCGCCAGCCTTCTTTGCCTCCTCGACCTCTGTGTCCTTGGCCTTGAGAGAAGCCTCGAGCTCAGCAATCTGACTCTTAAGACCCTCAGCCTCGCCTGATGCAGACTCGGTAGCCTTGGTAGACTCCTCCTTAGCAACAGTGACTTCCTTCTGGGCAGCCTCGAGATCAGTCTTCGCAGATGCGAGGGATGCCTCAAGCTCGGTGATCTTTGCCTGAAGGCCCTCCGCATCGCCCTTGACAGATTCAACGGCCTTGCTGGACTCCTCCTTGGCAGAAGTGGCTTCTTGCTGTGCGGTGGCGAGAGAAGCCTCGAGCTCGGTAATCTTACTCTGAAGAGTAACAGTCTCCTCCTTTGCGGATTCAGTAGCCTTGGTGGTCTCGGCCTTCGCATCAGCGAGTGCCTGCTCCAACTCAGCGACCTTGGTTTGGAGACCCTTGGAGTCACCCTCGGCGGCATCCTTAGCGGCAGCAACGTCCTTCTGGGCAGTCTCGAGGTCAGACTTTGCAGATGCGAGTTCAGTTTCGAGACCAGTGATCTTGCCCTGAAGAGCCTCGACCTCCTCCTTCGAGGAAGAAGTGGCCTTCTCAGCCTCCTCCTTTGCGGCAGCGAGATCCTTCTCAAGCTCAGTAATCTTAGCTGCCGATGACTCGGAAGCGTTCGATACCGCGCCCTTGGCAGACTCGAGTTCGGCGTCTTTAGCAGCAAGGTCATCCTTTGCCTCCTTCAGCGACGCCTCAAGCTCAGCAACCTTGGCGGCAGACTCCTCGGATGCGGAGCTGGCAGTGCTCTTCGCACCCTCAAGCTCCGTCTCCAAGTTGGCAATCTTTGCGGTAAGAGCGTCGACGTCGGTCTTCGCCTCCTCTGCGGCCTTGACCGCGGCATCCTTCTCGGCAGTGACAGTCTCGAGCTCAGCGGTCTTAGCGGCCAGCGAATCTTGAGCGTCCTTCAACGACTTCTCAAGCTCGGTGATCTGGGTACGAAGACCCTCAGCATCGCCGTTGGCAGAGTCAGCGGACTTGAGCCTCTCCTGCAAATCGGCCATCTCGGCCTTCAAGCTGTCGACCTCGCCCTTGGAGGACTCAGTAGCCTTCGACGCCTCAGCGACGGCAGCAGTGTGCTCCTCAGACTTGGTTGCGAGCTCTGCCTTGGCAGTCTCAAGCTGCTCCTTTGCCTGATCCAACTCGGTCTGGAGCTCCGATACCTTGGAAGAAGCATCCGTGGATCCGGATGAGAGTTCGGTGATCTGGGCGCGGAGACCCTCTGCCTCAGAGGTGTGAGTCTGCTTGAGCTCGGCAATGGTACCACGGAGACCCTCGGCCTCCCCCTTGGTAGCGGAGTGGGACTGCTCGAGATCGGTGATTTGGGTGCCACGGGCAGCAATCTCCTCCTCGTGCTGCTTCTGAAGGTCGTCAATTTGTGACTTGAGGGCGGTGATCTCAGACATGAGGACAGCGATCTTGTCATCCTTGGCACCGGCATCGGTAGCGGCCGACCTGGAAGTCTCATTCTCGGCCTGGAGACCCTCGATGGTGGCGTGGGCCTTTGACAACGAAGCCTCCTTCTCAGCGTGGGCTGCGGTGAGCTTCTCGAGATCATCCTTGGCGGCAGCCAACTCCTGCTCGACGTTGGACTTGTCGGCGGACAGCTGCTCGTGCTCGGCGCGTGGGATGGAGTCTTCGCTGGTCTTGCCGCCCTCGAGGCTCTGGATGGTCTGCTTAAGCTCCTGGATCTCAGCCTTGAGAGCATCAATCTCCGCCTGAAGCTCATCAACGCGACCCTGCCACTCTTCCTGGACAGTGTTGCGCTCCTTGAGCTTGGCTTCACGTACTTGCTGTACGACGACGCTGACCATGTGCTCCTCAAGCTCCTTCTTGTCCTGTTGTAGGGTGGCCTCGCGCTCTTCGAAGCCCTTCTCACGCTCCCTGTAGTCTTCCTCCAACACCTTGACATGTTGGTCCTGGGACTGTGCGACGGTTTGTGCCTCGGACAGCTGGGCCTCGGTGTGCGCCAGCCGCTTCTGCAGCTTCTCGATCTTCACTTCGAGGGTGTCGTCGTCGGAGGGAGACGGCGGCTCGGTAGAGGGAGCTGGCGAGCGACGGGTTAGTAAAGCCGAGGCAGGCACGTACTGAGGAGCTACGTGGTATGGAAGATAAGGGCTAGACGAACGTGCTACATGGGTGTTATTGGGAGTTGGAGGGGAAAAGAGCTTATACATACCAATTCGGTCCTCTCCTCCAGGAATGCTCGCCTCATGTGGCGTGTCGGGCGGGGTATCGATACCATTCTCGCGCGGGGCGTCATCGACCTTGCTCGGTGCTGTGGTGTCTGTGGTTGTGACGGGCGCGGTGGGCATGGATGGCACTGGTTCTGGGTGGCCAGCGCCGAAGAAGTAGTTGTACGCTCGCTTCATGCTGCTTGTGCGCTTGGGAAAACCCGGGCGCTGTGAACTTGTGGATTTGCGTCCTCGTCGGTCTTGCTGCTCGGCTGCTTCACCAGTTACTGTAACGGGAACAAGCAGATCGCCTCCGCTGTGTGGTGGCTTTTGCGAAGGTCGTCGTGTTAGGCGGCGACCGAATTTCTGAGATCCCGACTGGATGTCAGCGAGGATCTGCTTCTGCTCTTTGCTTGAGACACTGAGAGGTGGTTAGCGATGGTCCAATGGGGTGAGACTGCGGCAGCAAGCGGGCTCCATGTGCAGGTAAGAGCCAATGACTGCAACCATAAAAGTTTGACAGAAATTGCAACGTCAAAAGCAGAATTGTTTACGCTGCTAACAAAGGAAGTAAAGAGCTTCTCACCAAAGCGTTCGTTCGTAAGTCGTAAACACCTCTCAACCGAAAAGGCTGAGTCGTTACAAGAAAAAGTTTGTGTTTGGCAAAGTACAAGCTCGGGAGAAAAGAAAAAGCAGCAAAGAGTGGCAGCGGGACAAACTTACTCATAGCTCTGTTTCCGCCCAAAGCTAGGCATGATTCGACGAATGAAAAAATTGCGTTATCAGTGATTCGAGCGCCTTGCACACGGCAACGAGAGCGGTCAAGTACTCGACAGTTTTTATGTACGGAAGCACAACCACGTCGGTCGCTGGTCTACGCCTCGGACCAATTGCAGGGGTGCACGTTGCGTTGGGATGTGGAGACGATTGTCCGGTTGAACTGCCGCAAGCTGTTGGTGTGTATGAATTGGAATGAGAAGTGAGCAGCAGCAGCGAGTTGGGGGTGCTGGTATTAAGTGTTTTTGGATGGCTTTGCGCAGGTGTCGTGTTACGGTGCTGCTGCCAACGTGCACAACATCAACCCGGGCGAAATGGGATGGCATGGCATGGGATGATGAAGCTTGAGCACGGATACGCGCGCGCGCTGGCGGGTACATATAGTGACGGACTCGGCGTCTGCCAATTCATCTGCTCCTGCTGCTATATCGTCGCATCGCCCTCGAAGCGACCTCGCGCGAACAAGGCCTCTCCTCGACAGCAGGGCGCGCCTGAAACACGACGCGCTGCAAAGACTCTTGCCATCATGACAGAGGGTGATGGATGGTGATTATGCAGGGCTGAGGGCCGAGGCGGTTGATGCGTTGTACAGGGTGAGTGGCATCCTTCTCCGCTTTTTTTCCTGTCGCCAATGTCGGTCGCGGTGTCGCGCTCGGACACGTCAAGCTTCACTGCACCTCACCTCATCCATCGACGTCGACGGCAGTCCTCAGGTACCGCATACTGCCAGCATCGTCACATGCCACACATGACGCCATATGCTCATTGCTTCTTCAACGCCTTCACGCGGTTGTCGTCATCCAGCAAAGCAGAGCAAATCTCTTCACCGACAATGCACCCCAGAGCCGCCATACTTGTCCAACCCGAATCCCTGCATGCATAACCGTCGACCCGTCCTCTAGCGCTAGCCACATCTCCACCGCCATATCGCACATCAGATCGCAAACTGTCCACGACCCCTCCTCCAGCTCGTCAAACTTTTTCTCTGTTGCTCTGGTGACTCGCTGGCCTCGCCGAGGGGTAGTGCACGTGAAAACGCCGAAAGTGAAGCGAATGCCGGACATGGTGCGAAATGAGGTGGCTTGAAGTCGGTGTTGCGCCATCCCGACATCACGTGCAGTAGCACGACATCGTCATCGCGCTACTGTTGGAGCACGGTCTGCCTCTGTAAATCGCGTTCATGTGTATCCATTGATCTGAGTAATAGCTCTGCCTTAACATGATGGATATACGCAAGGCTAAACAATAGCTGAACTTTGAAGATGCTCTTTACTATAGCTTCAAGCTATACCGCTACAGGTAACCTTGGGAAGTGCCTTCAGTACAGCGTATTTCTCTACCTTTGCCTTCACGTCAATTTCATCACACTTCGGTTTCAACCTCAAAAGCATATAGAGTCGGTCTTGCCAAGCTTGTCCTTTCTCATCCGTCACGACTGTAGGTGTACACATGTAGTGAAGGTCTGAACCGTTTCAATGTCGATTGCTACCACAGTTCTTTTCACGGCATTACAGCATATACTTGAATGTATTGCCGCATTGCCCGCTTGGCAGTTGTTTATTTCAAGATTCAACATCTCCCTAGGAAAGACATCCAGCCATAAGATGCATTGCTACATTTCATGCTGCTATCTGCAGTCCAGTACATCCAACTACGCACTAAAAACCGCCCTATTCTCCTCCACCCATTCTTCAAGCCCCATCGCCGGCCTCCCCGTATAAAGCTCAACATTCCGCACCCCCTCCTCATAATGTGGAAAAATCTCCCCATCGCCCTTATCCCTCCCCCTCGTCCCCAACACATCCACCATATACCTAGCAGCCTGCTCCGGCATACCCAACTTAAGATATCTCTGAAACCCCTCCTCGCGCCCCAACACCGTAATCTCCAAGTCCACGCCCAACACCCTCCCAATCCCAACCATGCTATCGTACATCGACTGAATCTCTGGGCCATACACATACACCTTCCTCTGCATCCCGCGCTTGCCCTCCACAAGTACCCTCCCGACCACGCGCCCCACATCCCCCGGCGCAACATTATCCTGCAAGAAGCGCGCGCCATACAACACCACCCTCCCGGCAGGGATGCCCGCCTTGTCCGACAGCAAATTCGTCGCGAAACACCCCGGCCGCACGGCCACGTAGCCGTCCGGCCCAAACACGTCGTCCAGCCGCGCTTCGACCTGCGCATGCGCGTGCGGGATGAGTTCGGCCGGGGGCACGTCGCGCAGCCCCAGCGTCGTCGGGATCGTGAAGCTGCTGAGGAACACGACCGAGTCGACGCCGCTGGCTTTCAGCGCGGAGAGCGCCGGGTGCATGTGCGAGGGCGCGCCGTGCACTAGGTATATGAACGCGCGCCGGGCGTGGGAGGTTTGGATGGCTTGCGTGATGGTCGAGGGCTGGAGTAGGTCGGCTTGGATTCGGTGGAAGGCGGGCGATTCTTGCGGGAGCCCTGGGATCGGCTTGCTGGTGGAGCGCATTGCTAGCCAGACTGTGGCTCCAAGCTCTGCTGCTGTACGGGCGGCGACAGATCCGACTTGGCCTGTTGGGCCGAAGATTATTACTGGGGCCATGGTGCGTGGTGTTCGAGATAGGGATGTGGAGTTTTGTAGTGAAGGTTTGGTTGCTGGGAGGCTGGACACGGGGGGAAAGGTGAAGGTAGGTAGCGTTCTCTTCAAGGACTCCGGGACGTATTGCTCGCATTTATACGACCACATACATGATTCGACTTCGGACCCCGCCTTACGTAAGGCACGATAGTCTGTCTTACATCGACTTCTTTGGAGATATCGGGATTAGCGGATACAAGATGAAGGGAGTTAACAATGGTATTGCCATAGTCCGGATATCAAACACGGCGGTCATATAGCCTAGCAAGTTGGACCGTAGGATTCGTACGTTGCGGATCATGCGCTCTTGAAAGACCAATTACCTTTGTGCGAAAGAATCAAGTGCAGCAAGAATAGTCTCTTCGTCAGCTAGTATCTGACATAACTCTTTCTAGAAGAATGAATGTAAAAAGAACAAAACACAGCGTCTCGACATGCTCGCCCTATCAAGGCACCAACCACCATCATCGTCACTAATCGTAGAGAACACACAATAAACGCAGCAAGTAAAAAAAATGTTTCCAATATTTCTTTGCAGGGGCAAGTAATGAACTCATATGAACCTCGGTCTTCGCTCCTTCGCCCCACTGATCAACCCTAGGGAAATCACAGTAAACACTCCCAAAACGCCGTGAAGATGCTGTCCATAACTGAAAGTCGCTATAGTCTACGGAGACGGGATACAAAGCGCGAAAGACGGTGAAGTAAAAATTGAAGAAAGGAACGCCATAAAATCATGTCGTTTTGTTAGGAAAGAGGCAGTGCCCGTATTCGTTCCTCCTCATCCTCATCGTAGATATCTGGCACCGACGAGGACGACGACGAACTGAGGTGCGAGGAACTCCTGAACCGTCCTGAAAGTGGGCGAGCAGTCCTGATGATCAAGATCTCAGGAGCGAGAGACTCCGAGGCCCCAGAAACTGAACGACTGTGTCCCGAAAAGGAGTGGCTATGTCGTATATTTCTCGACCGCTGCCGACTTCGACGCAATCGATCTCGCCCTGGTCAAGAAACACAGATGGGTCAGCTTGGATCTCAAGAGCAATGGGATGTTACTCCTATTGCTGAGGACCAAACAAACCCCTGCGTATCCGATCGGTCATGCTGTTGTTTTCGGTTGAAGAGTCGGCTTCCGCTTGGGCACCAGTGGTCGCAGCTCCATTGTCGCCTGCAACGACAAAAGGGTCCCCAGGCGTTCCGCTGCCAGATACATCGAACGCGCCTGGCATTGATCTCGTTCGGTTTATCGGAGCTCCAGGGTTGGTCGTTGCTGAGAGGGACGATGTCTGCTGTTGTTGCGGTGGTTGCGACTGTGGTGATTGTTGCGCTTGGTCGTCATGCTTTGAGATGCTCTTCCGGCAGTGTGGGCATGTGTCGTGTTCTCCCAGCCATGCACTGACACACTGGTGATGGAACCAATGCTTGCAGGGCAGAACAGTAACTTCTTCGCCAATGTTGACTTCGTCCATGCATATACTGCATTCTGCCTTGTGTTCTGCCCCAAGCATCTCTTCGTCAACCTTCTTCCGTGGCAGGCTGTCGATGTCGGATGGTTGGGCTGGTGGGGGAGCGTTCGAAGTTGCCGTTTGTTCCATGAGCTGGGAGACGATGCGGTCGAGTGCTTCTTGCGAGTACACGAAGTCACCCATGTTGCCGCCAGGCCCGACCATGCCAAGGGAGCTGAAAAATTGGAGGAATGGGTGCGCGGGATGTAGATGTGCATTTCCGTCACGATCCTGTTCCCCTCCAAACTGTGCTTCGGCGCCACCAGCATGATGGTGAGCGGTGTGAAGGCTACCTGGTGGAGCTCCCAATGCAGCCATAAGTCCAGTGACCACGCTATTTCAACATTAGCATTTTCTCAAAAGACCAGATTCTGTCACATACTTCGTGATATTATCCACCGGCTCCATCCGTGGTTCTGGGTTGTTCGCATCCCGAGGGAACAGTCGTGCTCCGCCCGTATATGTGAATCGTGACGCAGTGACGCGAGGTTGTCCCGGCGCCCCTTGACCCTGCGCCTCCTGGAAAGCAGACTGATTCTGATTCTGCCCGAATAGCCCCTCACCCTGGCCTCGTTGTTGTTGACCTGGTGCTTGTCCCGCGACTCTTGCGAACCCATTCAGCATGGACATGAAGCCGCCTATCGAGTTTGGCGCCATTCCACCAGCGGCTCGGAACTCCTGCGGCGAGACGGACCGCGTTATGGTCGCTTGGATGTTGAACCTCCCCGGCGCAGTCTGTGTGAAGTGCAGATTACTAATATCTCCTTCGTCTGGATCCTCGTTGGCGAACGGGTTATGTCGGGCTTGTTCAAGGTCGGGCATCGACTCATCGTCGTCGCCCTCATCGGCATACATGGCACTGTCTCGTGGATCGTTGTTATCTTCAATCTAAGTGGTATTAGCGAATTCGACATGGTTTCGCCTTGTCCAGCCTGGTGGGCGAGCTGAAGCAAAGTTGCGCAGCTTCAACTCACGATCTCGGTGAAGTCTGAGCCGCATTCCGGACAGGTCAGGCCGTTTTCGTCTCGGTACCATTCGTCGGCACATTCGTGGCAGAACATCATGTCGCGGTGGGCAGGCGTCTGGGTCTGGCCCGGCGCGGGTGGATTGCTAGATCGGTCCATGGTAGGAATTTAGGCGCGTCTTAGACAGAAGGTGGAGAGTAGGTTCGGTGTAAGTATGGCCTAGGTATGGTGATGAGTAAGGAAGGTGTGGCTCAGTGACGGTAGACTCACGGGTTGGCGCAGCAAGTCAGCCCAGCGGAGTCGACCAGTCTCAGCACCTTGTCATGCGCTGCGCTGTAGTGACCAATAACACTGTGTGGCTGATTACAGCTAGAGTAGTTGCAGATGACTTGCGCGGATGCGTGGAGAATTTTTAGGGCGAGGAAAGATGGTCGTCGGAGGTGGTGAGACTGGGGGCAAAGTTTGGCGGCTTGAGGCTTGCTCGCGAGACCGGTGACGTTGTTGCGGGTAGTAGATCGCGAAGTTGCGGGCCTGAGTCAGGGTCCACTATCCCACCAACGACGAGGCCGAGCTTCGAGATAACCGTTCCTTGGTTGCAGAAAGTCGCCTCTCGAGTACCGAAAGGAGCAGAGTGAGAAGTTTCAAAGCAGGAAGTGTGAGGCTGGCCTTTTTGACGATAGAGGCTGATTGCCGTGCGCTTGTCATGCCTTTGACTCTTCGTTTGTTCGGCGACTTGTCTCTAGCTTTCTTCGGCATTCTGTCTGTTTCTCTACTTTTCCACGATGCCGGTAGCTAGTCACGGCAAGTTTGTAGAGTCGGCCATAGTTGAGCATACTGGTCCTTGGAAAAGTAAAAGGAATGTAGCGAAGAGTTCGTTGATATGCATGTACTGAAAGACGGCTCGGACATATCTACAGTCTTAGCCAAAGGTAAAACCACCAACGCCTGTGCATTACGCTTGCTAGAGTATCACAATACTCTCATATTCATCCAATCGTCGATAGTTCCCAAAACTGCCGTCAATCCATTACCGCTTCTTGGTCCTCATCATCATGCTCCCCACCACACCAGCCGCAACGACCAGTCCTCCCACAATAGCTGCTCCCACGAGACCCTCCTTTGCCACCTTGTCGTCGATAAGGCCCTTTAAACTGCCTGCCTGCAAGTTGGCCGGCTCCAGTTCCAGCAGAAGCTCGTTATATCTTCGTGCCTCGGCATAGTTTCCGAGCTTATAGTTTCCGAGAGCGAGGTAGTAAAGACATTCGCGCCGCCGTTCACGGGAATTGCGGAAGATTTCTGAAAGGAGCCGCACGCCTTCTTGCTGGTCGGGGCGCGAGTTGGATTTTATGAGGCCCTGTCAAGGTGAGTATAGGCTCGGTAATGCTCCGCGGGGCAGTTTCGAGAGTTGCATACCCATGCGTAGTTGAACTTGGTCTGTAGACCGACGTACTCTCCCTCCTTCTCATATTGCGCTCGCAGAACCTGGAGCTCTTCTGGCTTCAGCGGCGACTCCACGTCGGCGGCGTCTGTTCGACATTAGTCTCTCTTCAAAGCCCAGGACGAGGCGACCAGACGACATACATGGCAATGAAGGCGACATGACTGTGATATTATTCAGAATGTTCCAAAAGCAGAATGCACAAAGGTACGACCGGAAGGCAAAGTCGCAGGTAGCGTGCACCAGCAGTCCTGACCTGCCTCGTGAAAACCAAATGTGACGTACGCTCGTGGCTCCACTCGTGCTGTGGCGGGAGCTGCAGCCGCCACACTTGGGTCGTTGCCATGCGCCGCACGGACAACAAACAACAAACGTCAACACCACGCCGGTATCGCGAACACCGACTTTACACCCCACACAACCACGCACGCGCATACCTAATCACACGCTTCACATAAACGCAATCCACGCAAAAAGTCCAAGCGATCACAAACAAACCGCCAACATGCTCCTCGACGAAGATCCCGCCGCCGTACGGGGGGGGGGGGGGGGGGGGGGGGGGGGGGGGGGGGGGGGGGGGGGGGGGGGGGGGGGGGGGGGGGGGGGGGGGTGGGGGGGGGGGGGG
>Ga0265780_10008887_pt1 | contig 12147 bp, 8 predicted proteins | sample P1T30metagenome_FD_192432 | JGI IMG/M metagenome (GOLD analysis project Ga0265780, IMG submission 192432) | Plant litter microbial communities from East Loma Ridge, Irvine, California - P1 T30 | ecosystem: Environmental > Terrestrial > Plant litter > Unclassified | place: USA: California... | reverse complement strand
CCGCCCCAGGCCTGGGTCCAGCCGGCGCCCTTTGTGACGATCAGGTACTGGCCCACCGGATGCGTATGCCAGGCCGAGCGCGCGCCAGCCTCGAAGTTGACGGTGGCGGCGCTGAAGCTGGCCGCTACGCCGGCCGGGAACAGCGGGTCGACGCAATCACGGCCGCGAGCGCTAGGTAACGATGGTTCAATGCGTTCTCCTTCGATAGGATCTCTAGGCAAGCACTGATTCATTCATGAGGGCGTGCTTGGCCGTAAAAAAAGACGCCCTGCAGCGTTACAAAATCTCGCAATAGCGCGCTATTGCTGCGATTTCGCGCCTTGCCGGACGCCTTTTTCACTTGGCCAATCCCATCCCTCAGAATAAATCAGTACTTCCCTAACGGCTGACCAGCTTCTGCAGGTCCGACGGATAGCGCGCCCCTTGCACCTGCACCGCGCCGATCGCCGCCTCGATCCGCGACATGTCCTGCGCATCGAGCTGCACGTCGGCGGCGCCGATGTTTTCTTCCAGCCGGTGCAGCTTGGTGGTGCCCGGAATCGGAACGATCCAGGGCTTGCGCGCCAGCAGCCAGGCCAGCGCGATCCGGGCCGGGGTGACGCCCTTCCCGGCTGCCAGCGACTTCACCGCGTCCACCACGCGCGCATTCGCCTTGCGCGCCTCCACCGCGAAGCGCGGCACCTTGTTGCGGAAGTCGCTGCTGTCGAACGTCGTGTTCTCGTCGATGGCGCCGGTAAGAAAACCCCTGCCCAGTGGGCTGAACGGCACGAAGCCGATGCCGAGTTCCTCCAGCAACGGCAGGATCGCGTGCTCCGGCTCGCGCCACCACAGCGAATATTCGCTCTGCAGCGCCGCCACCGGCTGCACCGCGTGCGCGCGGCGGATGGACCCGGGGTCGGCCTCGGACAGGCCGAAGTGGCCGACCTTCCCCGCGCGGATCAAATCGCCGACCGCCCCGGCCACGTCCTCGATCGGCACGTTCGGGTCGACCCGGTGCTGGTAGAACAGGTCGATGCGTTCGGTGCGCAGGTTCCTCAAAGAGGCTTCGGCCACGGCGCGGATGCGCTCCGGGCGGCTGTCCAGGCCTGCGCCGGCCACGCCGTCGCGAAAGCCGAACTTGGTGGCGATGACGACCTGCCCGCGCACCGGCGCCAGCGCCTCGCCGACGATCTGCTCGTTGATGGCGCCATACGCTTCGGCGGTGTCGAAGAAGGTGACGCCGCGTTCAAAGGCTGCGCGGACCAGGGCGATGGCCTCATCGGTATTGGTGGCAGGGCCGTAGCCGTAGCTCAGGCCCATGCAGCCGAGGCCGAGGGCGGAGACTTCGAGGCCGCTGCTACCGAGAATGCGTGTTTGCATGGTGGATTCCTTTTCAGTGTGAAGTGCCCGCGGCTTACAGCGGCGGCAGCTTGTCCAGCAATTTGTCGAGCGTGACCGGATAATCGCGCACGCGCACGCCGGTGGCGTTGTAGACGGCGTTCGCAATCGCCGCCGGCACGCCGCTGATCCCGAGTTCGCCCACGCCTTTTGCCTTCAGCGGGCCGGCGGTCGGGTCGACCTCGTCGAGGAAGATGACGTCCTGGTGCGGGATATCGGCGTGCACCGGCACCTCGTAGCCGGCCAGGTCGTGATTCACAAAAAAGCCGCGCCGCCGGTCAACCACCAGGTCTTCCATCAGCGCGGCGCCGGCGCCCATGGTCATGCCGCCCAGGATCTGGCTGCGCGCGGCCAGCGGGTTGATGATGCGCCCGGCCGCGCACACCGCCAGCATGCGGCGGATGCGGATTTCGCCGGTGTAGGCGTCCACGCCCACTTCCACGAAGTGGGCCGCAAAGGTCTGCTGGGCGTAGCGCTGCGCCAGGTCGCCGTACTCCATGGCGTCTTCCGCCACCAGCTCGCCCGCGGCCACGGCATCGAGCAGCGGCCGGCTGTTGCCGCCCGCGCGCACCCGGCCGCCGACAAATTCCAGGTCGGCGCTGCCCAGGCCAAGGCGGGCCGCGATCATCTGGCGCAGCTTGACGCAGGCTGCATACACGCCGGCCGTCGACGAGGCCGCGCCGAACTGGCCGCCGGAGCCGGCGCCGTCCGGATAGCGCGAGTCGCCCAGGCGCACCGCCACCTGGTCGAGCCTCACGCCCAGCATCTCGGCGGCGGTCTGCGCCAGGATGGTGTAGCTGCCGGTGCCGATGTCGGTCATGTCGGTTTCCACCGTGACGATGCCCTGGCGGTCGAGGCGCACACTGGCCGCCGACTTCACCACCGGCGCGCCGCGGATGGCCGAGGCCACGCCCATGCCGACCAGCCAGCGGCCGTCGCGGCGCGCGCCCGGCGTGGCGCTGCGCTTGTCCCAGCCGAATTCGGCCGCGCCGCCCTGCAGGCACGCGACCAGCTGGCGCTTCGAATAGGGCTTGCTCGGCGACTCCGGATCGACCTGGGTGTCGTTCAGGATGCGGAACGCCACCGGGTCGAGCCCGAGCTTCTCCGCCATTTCGTCCATCGCGATTTCCAGCGCCATCATGCCCGGGGTCTCGCCGGGCGCCCGCATTGCGCTCGCTTCGGGCAAATCGAGGTGGGCCACCGTGAGCCGCGTCATGCGGTTGGCGCCGGCGTACAGCAGCTTGGTCGGCGCGGTGGCGGTTTCGGGCCGCGTGCCCAGGTTGCCGGAGCGGCTTTCGTGGCCGATGGCGGTGATCCGCCCGTCCTTGCCGGCGCCGATGCGGATGCGCTGGATGGTGGCGGCGCGGTGCGTGGTGTTGTTGAACATGAGGGCGCGCTGCAGCGTCACCTTCACTGGTCTCTTCAGCTGGCGCGCGGCCAGCGCGGCCAGCACCGCGTCGGACAGCACCGAGCCCTTGCCGCCGAAGCCGCCGCCGATGTAGGGCGAGACGATGCGGATCTTCTCGGGTGCGATGCCGAGGATCTTGGCCATGTCGCGCGTGCCCCAGGTCACCAGCTGGATCGCGGTCCACAGCGTCAGCTGCTCGCCTTCCCACGCCGCGATGGTGGCGTGCGGCTCCATCATCGCGTGCGCGTGGTCGGGCGTGGTGTAGCGGGCGTCGAGCGTGACCGGGGCGCTGGCAAAGCCGCCGTCGAAGTCGCCGACCGCCGTGCGCAGGGCATCCTCCTTCTGCAGCTCCTGTTTACCTGGCGGCTTGGGCGGCGCCTTGGCCAGGTCGTAGCTGCCTTTCGCGGCGGCGTAACGCACGCGCACCAGGCCGGCGGCGGCGCGCGCCTGCTCGAACGTCTCGGCCACGACGATCGCCACCGCCTGGTGGTAGTGGTCGATCTCGGGACCGGCCAGCGCCTTGGCCACGTAGAAGCCGCCGACGCCCAGCTTGCCCGCGTTCTGCGCGGTGACGATGCCGGCCACGCCCGGCGACTGGCGCGCGGCCCGCAGGTCGATATCGAGGATGCGGCCCTTGGCGATGCCGGCGCCGACGATGTAGCCGTAGGCGGCGTGTGGCGCCTGCGCGTCCTGTTCGTAGGCGTAGGTGGCGGTGCCGGTGGTCTTCAGCGGACCGTCGATGCGCGGGGTGGGCTTGCCGACCACACGCAGGCGGTCGATGGGGTTGGTGCTTGCCGGGGTATCGAATTTCATCGTCGCTCTGTCCTCGCTGGTGCCGCGTCATTCGAAAGGAGACGCAGGCGTTGATGCCAATGCGGCCATGGTTGACTGTAACCCCTGCGCGCCATGCTGAACAGACTGTTCGTTTGCTAAGTCCCATGAACAGGATTCATGAATCGGCACTAGTGGGCGCTTCGCACTACAATGCTGGCGCGACCATCCCACGAAAGCATCATGAGCACCACCGACCTTCCCTTCCGCGCCACCATCACTGAGGCCTGCGCCTGGCTGGCCGCGCAGACCGGCACGCCCTGGACCCTGGCGCGCCTGCTGGAACACGAACTCACGCCGTATGTGTGGCTAGCCTACGACCCGGCGTATCCCGAACTGTTCGGCGATGCGAATGGCGGCTATGCGGCGCCGATCTTTTATGCGCGCGATATCGCCAGGCTGGCGAGCGGCAGCGAGGATGTGCTGATCACGCGGACCAAGGATGTGTACAAGATCATTGCGGTGCTGCCGGAGCCGGGGTTTACGCGGGCGCTGGGGGACGTGCTGTTCCAGAAGAAGGATCTTGAGAAGCTGGCTGGCAAGGTGAAGCATGCGGCGAGCGCACCGGGTGCGGTGGGCGACGGGACGACGGCGTGGACGCGGGAATCCACCCTGCAGGAGCAACCGCAAGCGCAGCGCCCAGCGAAGGAAACGCAGCTGGGCATCAGCAAGGCCGAGGTGCTGGCGGCCTTTGGGCCGGTGGTGCGCATGAACCTCGACAAGGCGCTGGACGACGCGATCGGCATCTTCGGCGACGATGGCGCCCGTGTCAAAGCCAGCGTGCGCAAGTCGAAGCGCAATGCGGTGTGGAACCCGGTGACGCTGGCGCTCGGCCTGCACGATGTGTACCGCGCGCCGCTCGGGGCACTCAAGCGCGCCTTCAAGACCCAGGACTGCCTGCTGGAGTGGGAAGACAACTGGGAGCAGTCGCTGCGCCTGCTCGGCAAATAAGCCGCGGCTTTATCGCGCGAGCAGGCGTTTCAGCTGCGCGGCCTGGTAGGCGCCGAAGCTGGCGCTGAACAGGCAGCGGACCAGCGGATCGTCGACCACGTCTGCATCGAGCAAATCGCGTTCGGTATCGGGGTCGAACACGGCGTCGTTGATGCGCATGTACATCGTGGTCATCGACTCGCCCTGCTCCAGCGCGCCATGCAGCTTGGTGGCCGGGATCTCGGTGGTCCAGCCGAGCGGCGCATCGCTGTCGTCGGGCGCCGCCGTACCGTTCGGGTCCAGGCGGTAGCGCCAGTGCGTCGCGCCGCCATCGCTGTCGACCACCGACAACTGCCAGATGCGCGGCTGGTCGAAATAATCCGACGACGCTTCGACGTCGCCGTATTGCGCGGCCAGCTGCGTGCTGCAATAGTCCAGCACCCGTTGGCGCTGGGCGCCCGTCAACGGCGCGAAGTGACACGCGATCTCGCTCGTCGGCGGCGCCGCCGCATTGCCCTCATAAATGTAGTCGACGTCCTGCTCGCCCACCGGAATCACCCAGGGCAAGCGCGGCGCCGGCGCCAGCCCCGACGCATCGATCCGCACCGACACGCCGGGATCGAGCCGCACCACCTGCGCCTGCGGCAGCGCCGCGCCCACCTCGCGCCCGAACTGCGCATACGAGATCGGGAAGAAGGCGCGGTTGTACCAGGACCACGGCTCCTGCAGGAACTGGCAGGAACTCGGTACCACGTAGCGCGGTTGCAGTGCCTGCAGCTGCGCGATCCACTCCTCGGGCAGCGTCGGCGGCGCGGCCGCATGGCGCGACGGCGCCAGCACCTCGAGCTCGCGCATGGTCTGGAAGGGCCACAGGACCATGTCCCAGGGCCCCTCTGCCACCAGCTGCGCCAGGGTCGTATCGTCGATCCAGGAATCGACCACGTTCAGCACGTTCATGCCGGCGGCGCGCACCTGGAACATCGAGTCGACGTCGGCATCCATCGCTTCGCGCGGCGTCACCTGGAAAGGCCCGACCGTCACCGTCCCGTCCAGGCGCAGCGCATGCACGTGCGTGAAGCCGAGCTGGCGGATCATGTCGAACAGCTCGTCGAAGATGCAGTACAGGTAGATGGGCGTGGCGCGGTCCAGCAGGTCCAGGCTGTCGAGCGAGCAGTGGTCGTCGTGGAAGTGCGAGATGAAGACGGCGTCGAAGCGCTCGCGCCGGATCGCGGCTTCGTCGAAGCGCATGCTCGGAAAAGCGTGGCAGTTGCGGCTGAAGGGGTTTTCGAAGACCGTGTCGAAGGCGATGCGCGTGCCTTCGCAGTCGAAGACGTAGCCCGCGTGCAGGATGCGGGAAATGGTAAGACCGGGTGTGTTCATCAGGTTCAGGCTTCAATCGTGTCGTGCAGGGGAACGGCAAGCGTCCAGGTAGTGCCGTGGCCAGGCGTGGACGCGGCGTCCAGCCGGCCGATGCCTGCGGCGCGCTCGCGCATGCCGGGTATGCCCCAGTGGCCGGCGCGTCCGCCGCCGTCCATGACCTCGGGCGGGATGCCGAGACCATCGTCGCTGATTGTCACGGCCAGCATGCCGGGGTCGAAGCGCAAGCGCACCGTCACCGTCTGCGGCCGGGCGTGCAAGAAGGCGTTCCACACCGCCTCGCGCACGATGGCGAATACTTCGTCGCGGACGGTTTCGTCCAGTTCGGCCGGTTCGCCTTCGGTCAGCACCGCGAAACACACGGCGCCGGATTGCGCCAGCGGCTCGCCATATGCCAGGATCGCGTGCGCCAGGCTGGCTTGGCCCAGGCCTTCGCCGCGCAGGCCCGCCACGCGGTCGCGCCCTTCGCCCAGCACCTGGCTGGCGGCGGCCAGCGCCTCTTCCAGCGGCTTGCGCTCGTCGTCGCGCAGGCGCTGGACGGCGGCGCCGATCTTCAGCACCAGGCCCTGGATCGATTGCAGCACGGTGTCGTGCAGTTCGCGCGCGATGCGCTCGCGCTCGGCCAGACGCGCGGTCAGCTGCTCGGTCACCCGGCGCGCCACGCGCCGCAAGCGCATGCGGTGCAGCAGCCACAGGCCGATTACCAGTGCGCCCGCGGCCGCGATGCGAAACGGCGTCGACTGCGTCACGCTCGGCTCAACGTCGAAGGCGAGCGTGGCGCCCTGCTCGTTCCAGACACCGTCGTCGTTCGCGGCCAGCACGCGGAAACGGTAGCTGCCCGGCGCCAGGTTGGTGTACGAGGCAGAGCGGCGCCGTTCCGGTTCCTGCCAGCCGGCGTCGACGCCGTCGAGCCGGTAGCGAAAGCGCATGCGCTCGGGCGCGCGGTAGCTCAGGGCCGTGAAGTCGATCTCCAGCGTGCCGGTGTGCGGTGCCAGGCGCACGCCGTCGACCGCCGCGATCTCGGCGCCATCGGCGCGCAAGGCGGTGATCATCACCGGCGGCGCCAGCCGGTTGCGCGGCAGTGCGGCCGGATCGAACGCAACGGTGCCGCCCATGACCGAGAACCACAGCTTGCCGTCCTTGCTTCGGATCGCCGACGGCAGCGGCGTGATGCCGCTGGCCGCTCCCGGCAAGCCGTCGCGGTAATCCAGGCGCTCGAACTGCACCCGGTACGCGGCGCTCCCGGCCGCCTGCCGCAGTTCGTCCGCAGCAATCGCGGACAAGCCGGCGCCGCCGTTCAGCCACAGGGTACCGCCGGCGTCGAACACCATGCCGTTGATGCCGGCGAACGGCTCGCCGCCGCGGCCGACGATGGCGATGAAGCGCTGGCCGTCGAACCAGGCCAGGCCATTTTCGCCGCCGATCCAGGCGCCCGCACCGGCGCTCGCTGGCAGGATCGCCATCACGGTGCCGACCTGCAGACCCTCGGCGTTCCCGGGGCGGCGCACCTTGCCGTCCTCGAGGATGGCAAGGCCGTTGTCGGGGGCGCCGAACCACATGCGCTTGCCGTCCGCCGCCACGATCACCGGCGCCATGCCGTCGAGCGCGGCGACGCCGCCGTTGCGCGTCCATTGCCCGTCGCGCCATGTGTAGAGGCCGCGCCGGCCCATGCTCACCCAGAGGCCGCCGCGCGCATCGCTGGCCATGGAAAACACCACCGTGGCCTTCGGATCCTGCAAGTCGGCCGGCTGCTCGACCGGCTCGCGCTGGCCCGGGGCCTGGCCCGCCCGCACACGCCACATGCCGCCGATGCCGCCGCTCCACAGCGTGCCGTCCGGCGCCGCATGCAGCGCGGTGGTGAGATCGGCTACCGAACCCTCCGGTGCAAACTGTACCGGCGCGGCATCCGCGTCCGCCAGGAAGGAGCGGTCGACCCAGACGCCGCCTTCCGCCCGCGCGGCCAGGGCGCGGGCGCTCCCGATATAGCGCGGCAGGTCGAGCCCATGCAGCCGGTAGTCGCGGAAACGGTCGATGCCGTTTTCAGTGCCAATCCAGATGCTGCCTTCGCGGTCCTCGAGCACCGCATACCCGTGCTGGCCGGAGAGCCCGTGTTCGCTGTCGGTGAACTGGCTGCGCCCGCTGTGCGGCGCGAGGCGCGACGCACCCGCGTAGCCCGGCTGCCAGACGAATCCAGCGCGGTCGAAGGCGAAGTCGCTGAGCCGGTCCTGGGTACGCCAGGTGTCGGGGTCGGTGCCCGGCGCCCCTTTGACCAGGTACAGTCCGGCGCCCAGCATGTCCGAGCTCCAGACGTTGCCGTCCCGGTCTTCAGCCAGCTTGCCGAAGCCCTTCACGTCGATCGTTCGCTCGAAGCGCGTGGCGCCTTCCGCCAGGCCGTACACGGCGCTGTTGGTGCGCACCCAGAAGCTGCCGTCGCGGGCGGCCAGCATCGACACCACATCGCCCTCGGGCGCGCCCAGGCTGGCGGGCGGCGCTTCCCAGTTGCCGTTGGCGCCCAGCACGCGCAGCGCGCGCGGCGCGGCCAGCCACAAGCGCCCGCTGGCGTCACGCGCCATCGCGGCCGGCGTGCCGCCCGGCGTGCCGGCCTCGCCCACGCGGAAGTGACGCATCTTCCCGTCCTTCATCAGGCTGGCGCCGCCGTAGCGGTAGACGATCCACAAGGCGCCGTCGCCCAGCAGGCCAAGCCTGGCGATGTTCGAGGACAGCGGTGCCAGCGCGGCCGGCGCACGCTGGAAGCGCACGCCGTCGAAGCGGAACAGGCCTGCCGCGCTGCCGAGCCACAGCCAGCCGTCCGGGGTCTGGGCGATGCCGCTAATGCCGGTCGGCGCGCCCTCGCCCGCCGTCCAGCTGGTGTGCTGCATGGCGATCAGCGGCCGTGCGTCGGCGACGGTGCGCGCGGTAGCCGGCGCGGTAGCCGGCGCGGTAGCCGACGCTGGTGCGGCAGCCATAACCGGCGCCGCGGCCAGGTGCAGGGCCAGCACGGCGCTGGCGGCAAATCGGAGGGCTGGTGGCATGTCTGGAGAACGAAACTGCAGGTGGGGAATGGCCGTTACTCTACCAGCAAGCCTGCCGCTTCGGCCAGTCTGTGTTGCCGGCCCCTGGCCACCTGTGATCCTGGTCTTGAAACCCGGGTGTCGATGCTCCGATCCCGGTACGCAGTGCGGTATCCGCCGCGGCCACGCCTGGCAAGCCACACATGTCCGCGACTGCCTGCCAGCCAACGGCGCACAGTTCGCACCGATGACCGTACGGTCCGGCCATGCTTCGTCCTTGCCTACGATGGATTCGAGCTAGCCGGGCGATGCCGGTGACATGAAAGGACTGAACGACACGTACACCGGCGAAACCACGCTGGCGTAATAGTCCGGTGCTACGCCATCCAGCGGGCAAGTGGCGAACCTGTCGGCCTCGGGCAAGACGCGTGCAGTCATGGAGCGGCCTGGCGGCTGCCCTGCGCAAGGAACGCACGCCGCAGCAGGGAATACAGGTGCTGGTCGACGAAACGCCCATCGAGCCATTCATCCTCGCGCAGTATGCCCTCTAGCACGAATCCCAGCCGCTGCGGGACCCGTATGCTCGGCGCATTGTCCGCCGCGCAGCGCAGCTCGATGCGGTTCAGTCCCAGCTCGCCGAAACAATGGGCGAGCACGGCGCGGACCGACGCGGTCACGATGCCCCGGCCCTGGTAGCGGCTCCCGATGAAGTAGCCGACCTTGGCCTTGCGGTCATCGGCGTCGACAAAGATGTGCCACTCATGGACGTCGCCGCGCTGCGACCTGCCGGTTGCGGCTTGCAGGTGCCTGCGCGCCGCCTCGCTTGATGCCAGCTCCGCCACCTGTGGCAAGTAGGTGCGCAAGTGGCCGATGTTTGCGCCGACCAGCGATGCCAGCGCCGCGGCATGGTCGACCGATACGGGGATCAGGGTCGTGCCAGGGGAGGCAAGGAGCGCGCTCATGCCGCGTCCACGCGCGCATCGACGATTCCGAGCGCACGCTCCACCGCCGCTCGCGCATGCAGGCCGGTGGTATCGAACAGCGGCACCCGGCTGTCTTGCGGCCCGACCAGCAGCATGATCTCGGTGCAGCCGAGGATGATCGCCTCCGCGCCGCGCGCCACCAGGCTGGCGATCACCTCGCGGCAGGCCTGGCGCGAGGCGTCCACGATCCTGCCCTGCACCAGCTCCTCGTAGATAATGCGGTGAATGACCGCGCGCCCGGCGGCTTCCGGCACCAGCACCGCCAGCCCGTGCTCGCGTTCGAGCCGGCCCTTGTAGAAATCCTGCTCCATCGTGAAGGCCGTGCCGAGCAGCCCCACGCGCCGCAGCCCGGCGGCCTTGATGCGCGCGGCGGTAGGGTCGGCGATGTGCAGCAGCGGCAGGCCGCACGCCGCCTGCACCTGGGGCGCGGCGATATGCATGGTGTTGGTGGCGATGACGAGGAAGTCGGCGCCGCCGCGTTCCAGGCGCTGCGCGGCGTCGGCCAGCATGGCGGCCGCCTCGTCCCAGCGGTCGCCGCGCTGCAGGACTTCGATGTCGGCGAAGTCGAAGGACCACATCAGGCAGCGGGCGGAGTGCAGGCCGCCCAGCCTGTCGCGCACGCCCTCGTTGATCAGGCGGTAGTACTCGGCCGAGCTTTTCCAGCTCATCCCGCCGATCAGGCCAATCACTTGCTGCCCACCCGGGCCATTCACCTGCGCCATGCTGCCTCCCGCGTCGTCGCGATGCCATGTCGAGCATCCAAAGTGGAAAGCACTCTAGCACAGGCGCGCAGTCGCTCAGCGGTCCTGGTAGCCGCCATACGCCGCCACCGGGCTCCACGCCGGCGAGACCGGCGGCAGCTGCGGCGCCAGCGGCGCGTAGGCGCCGGCGCCGTACACCACCTTGCCGTTGACGACCGTCAGCAGGCTTTCCAGGCGCTTGATCTTCTCGGCGTCGACCGTGAAGTAATCCTGCGGCAGCACCACGAAGTCGGCGTACTGGCCGCGCTGCAGGGTGCCCTTCAGTTTTTCCTCGCCGCTCATCCAGGCCGACCCCGTGGTCATCAGCTTCAGCGCCTCGTAGCGGCTCGGCACATCCTGGTCCCGCCAGAGCCGCATGCCGCCGGCGGTCTTGCCGGTCACCGCCCAGTACACCGACGGCCACGGGTTGTAGCTCGACACCCGGGTGCCGTCGGTGCCCAGGCCCACCGGCACGCCCATGTCGAGCATCTTGCGGATCGGCGGCATCTGGCGCGTCTGCTCGCCGTAGCGCTTCCAGTAGGCCTCGCCCTGGAAGTGCATGCGGTCCTGCACCGCCACGCCGCCGCCGAGCTTCTTGATGCGCGCCAGCTGGGCGTCGGTGATGGTCTCGCCGTGGTCGACGATGAAGCGCAGGCCGTTCAAGGGCGTCTGCTTGTTCACCTTCTCGATCACGGCCAGGTCGCGGTCGATGCTTTCGCCATAGGTGGCGTGCAGGCGGAAGGGCCAGCGGTTCTTCACCAGCAGGCTGACCACGGCCTCCAGTTCCCCTTCCATCGCTTCCGGCAGGTCGGGGCGCGGCTCGAGGAAGTTCTCGAAGTCGGCGGCGCTGGACACCAGGTTCTCGCCGCCGCCCTCGGCCGAGAAGCCGTTCGCGTAGAACATGTGGTCGTTCTTCTTCGGGTGCGTCATCGTCAGCCAGCGCTGGAAGTCTTCCAGCTCCTTGCCGGCGCGCTGGGCGAACAGGTAGTAGGAGGTGCGCACGGTCAGCTTGCCTTCGCGCGCCAGCTCCAGCGTGACGCCGTAGTCGTCGGGATAGTTCTGGAAACCGCCGCCGGCATCGATGGCGCTGGTCAGGCCCAGGCGATTGAGCTCGCGGTAGAAGTGCAGCGTCGAATTCACCTGGTCCGCGCGACCGAGTTTATTCGTCTTGGCCAGGGTCGAGTACAGGATCAGGGCGTTCGGCTTGGCGATCAATTTACCGGTCGGCTTACCGGCGGCGTCGAGCTCCACCACGCCGTCCTTGAACCGCGTGTTCTTGTCGTAGCCGAGGGTGGCCACGCCCTTCTGGTTCAGGAAGCCCAGGCCGTACAGGTAGAGGATGAACACCGGGCGGTCCGGCACCGCGGCGTTGATCTCTTCCAGCGTCGGCAGGCGCTTTTCTTCGAACTGGTATTCGTTCCAGCCGCCGACCACCTTCACCCATTCGCCGTCCGGCGTGCGCGCGGCCTGTTCCTTCAGCATCTGCAGGG